>WNGK01008114.1_pt1 | contig 16046 bp, 20 predicted proteins | sample 5400601 | NCBI WGS metagenome assembly WNGK01 (sample SAMN13153376, study PRJNA577476) | soil metagenome | isolation source: 60 cm soil or saprolite under Garry oak tree replicate 1 | place: USA:California | collected 2016-06-15
ACGTGCGCATTACAGAAAAGGCCACGACCCGCATTCGCCTGCGGGTCGACCGTTATATAGGGGAAGATCGGCAGGCGCATCTTCTCAGCGTCTTCGGTAACGATTCGGATGTGGGCGCGATCACGGCGGCCGTTCATGAAAAGGCCACATTCAACCTGGCCTTTCCCGACGGTACGGCAAGAGACGTTTCTCTGGGCGAACATTCTTCCTGCTACAAGGGGGCTGTGACTCTGCCGGACCGAAAACATCCCGTGCGTCATCTGCTGGCAGTTTCGCAGGAACTGCACACCAATGGGAGCGCCGGGCGGACGATCCTGTTACGCTATCGGCGCGAGGAAGCGTGGGCCACGCTGGTGAGCTTTCTGGGATTGCCCGCCGATCCGTCATGGGCAGATCACATCCTTGGGGTCGTTGAACAAAAGAAGCGGATCGAGGAAATTGACGGAATTGGCTGCGCGCCAGTTTTGATCTCTGCAACGACCGAGGAGATACTTGAGTGGATTAGACAGGGGTTACGGGCCGGCGCTTTGAACTTTCCCGAGAATGCGGGCCCGATTCTTTGGCCGAGACATTCACTCCGGGAGGTGCTGCTTCCGTTGCCAATATCTGCATGAACCCCATCGTGGCCGTCTAGAGCCTTGCATTTCTAAACTGGTCATAATATTATGGTCATATTGATGGAGGTGTCTCATGCAGAAGATTCCAGCCGCCCAATTCAAATCGCAATGCCTTGCCCTGATGGACCAGGTTGCCGCAAACGGTCGGCCGGTGGTGGTCACAAAGCACGGGAAACCGGTTGTTCAAATCAGCCGGGTTGAGTCCAATGAAGACGAGATCTTCGGATTTCTGGCAGGGAAAGGCAGGATTGTCGGAGACATCGAGAACACGATTCCCGTCTCGGATTGGAATTTGCCGGAATGATTCTTCTCGACACTCATATCGTCATCTGGCTTGCTTTTGAACCGGACAAACTGTCGAAACGCGCGAAGGAAGCCATCCGCGCCGCTCGTGTTGAAGGCGGACTTGCGATTGCAGGAATTACCCTTCTGGAGTTGGCTTGGCTTGCCGAAAAGGGGCGAGTAGAAACCACTCTCAGCGTAGAATCCTTCGTTCGCCTGTGCGCTTCCAAAATGACGGTACTGCCCATTACGCCAGAGATCGCTGCGCGAGCGGTGAGCTTCCCCGATTCGTATCCGAAAGATCCCCAGGACCGATTGATTGGAGCTACTGCGCTGGTGGAAGGAATCCAACTCGTCACGCACGACAAGCTGATTAAGAAGTCGGGCGTGGTTCCGGTCATGTGGTGACGAACTTACAATCGACCGTATTTTGGCAGATCTCAGCGGGCGCTCCTTAAGGGGCGCCCGTCTTTCGGGCGGCCTTCGGGCCGTCTTGAGTTCGCATTCATCAGCCGCTCGTGAGTGCAAAAGCTGCGCCAAGCCCGAGGACCAGCCCCACGGCAAGGATGCGAAGTCCCTGGCCAAGGAAGAGCCGGAGAATGTCGCTCCGGGTGGCGCCAAGTGCGATTCGTATGCCCATCTCGGGGCCGCGCCGACTCGCGGTGTAGGTGAGCAGTCCGTAGAAGCGAAAAACGAGACCTTGGCGTTCACTCGTCTGCCTGGAAGAGTCTCATCAAAATGGCATATACTAATGTATATGCCAAACGCCGGAGGTGCAAAATGCAGCGAACTGCCAAGATTTTCAAGAATAACCGAAGCCAAGCTGTGCGGCTTCCCAAGGAGTTTCAGTTCTCGACCCCAGAAGTGTTTATACGCAAACAAGGAGACGATGTGATCCTGTCCGCCCGGCCGCAGGATTGGTCTGCCTATCTTAAATCTGGACCGGCTGCCTCGGAGGAGTTTATGGAGGGGGTAGAAAGGCTGCCTCCGCAGGAGCGCGAACTCCGATGACCTATCTGCTCGACACCGATATTTCCTCCTACATCATGAAGCGCTCGAACGACGTGGTCCTGAGACGATTGCAGCGCGTCGCCGTTGGCGATGTCGGAATTTCAGCGATTACGAAATCGAAGCTCGAATTTGGCGTCGAAGTGTCACCCCGTCGTGCACAGGATCGCGCGGCGCTCGATGAATACTTGCGCTATGTTGAAGTCCTTGATTATCCAGGCGAGGCGGCACACCACTATGCTCAAATACGGTCTGCTCTGAAGGCTAGAGGAACCATCATTGGAGCCAACGATCTTTTCATCGCAGCGCACGCGCGCAGCCTCGGCCTGACTCTGGTGACGAACAATACGCGCGAGTTCGGGCGCGTAAGCGGTCTGAAGCTTGAGAACTGGACCCAACCGAGTCGGTGAGAACCTCGGAAGGTGTACGTCGTGGGCGCTCTGCGGGGCGCTCATTTTTTTTGCGATAAGCCTCTCTCTAAGCCCGTCGACAACTCAGTTTTTCCGAGGTATCTCCATGGAGACGACCTTCCAATATTTGCGTCAATTCGGCCCCGCATTGGCCGAGCGCATCCTCGAAACCTATCCGCCATTGCAGAGCACCAAGGACCCTGTTGACCCAGCTCTTCAAACACTTTTGCGGAAGCCACTCCCCGCCCAGGCACTTGCCATTACCGGCACTGCAAAGTATCTGCGCAAAGCCAAGGCCGCACGCATCGTCGCCGAATGCGGGGCGGGCAAAACGTTCATGTCGCTGGGCACCATCCATGTGCTCGCAGAGGGTGGTCCCAGCACCACGCTGGTGATGTGCCCCTCGCACATTACGCACAAGTGGGCGCGCGAGGTCCTGCTCACCATTCCACGCGCCCGCACTTTTCTCATTGAGGACATGCGCAATGGCGGCGACCCGAGCCGGCCGCACGGCGTCTGCGAAGTCAAGTTGACCAAGGGCAGGACGGTGTATGAGGGCAAGCACCTCACGTTGTCTGAAATGCGGCGTATGGGCCGCAAAGAGTGGCGGACGCGCTTTCCCGGGCCGACATTCTTTATCACAGGCAAGGACAAGGGCAAGCTGAGCTACTTCTGGGATCACGTCATTGTCAAGGCCAAGTCCGGGCCTAACCTGGGCGGCGTTGTCAATCCGGACTCCGGCGTTGCCGTTCTCGGCTCCGAGATGGAGAAGCTCACGGCGCTTGATTTCAAGGACAAGGTGAAGGTCTGCGAAGCGCTAGCTGGGCGCCGCGGCGGTACGACGCGCTACTCAGCGCTGTGGCAAGCGGATCGGACGCGCATTCAGCGCATGGCGCCAATTCAGTACATTGGGCGCTATATGCGCGAGTGGTTCGACTTTGCCATCGCCGACGAGTTGCACCAGTTGGCGGGCGACACATCACAAGGTAACGGACTTGGCGTTCTCGGACGCGCGGCGCAAAGGTTGATCGCGCTCACCGGAACTCTGATGGGAGGCTATGCCGACGACCTCTTCAACATCTTCTATCGGATGGAGCCGCGCGCGATGGTACGCGAGGGCTTCGCCTACGGAGGGCAAGGGAGACGGGATTTTCAGGAGCAGTACGGCGTTCTCGAAACCGTCGAGAAAGTCGAAGAAGCGGACAACGCCTGTTCAAGAACCTCCAAGAAGACCGTCCGGGTGCTGCGGAAGCCCGGAGCTTCGCCGCTGCTGTTCGGCAAGTTCCTGATGAGCACTACGGCGTTCCTGTCGCTTGAAGACATCTCCGACAATCTTCCGCGATACGACGAGAGCGTCCTTTCGGTCGACATGGACGACGCGCTCCAGCAGGCCTACGAGCAATTAGAGGAAGATATTCGCTCCGCGATGAAAGCGCATCGCGGCAACAAGAGCTTAATGAGCATCCTGCTCAACACGCTCCTTCTTTACCCCGATCATCCCTACGACTTCGACCAGATCTGGGCGCGAGCCTTCGATCCACAAACGAAGGAGTATGTGAAGTTCCTGGTGACGGAACCGGAGAATCTCACGCGAGAGGCTCTCTATGCGAAGGAGCGCACTCTGATCGCCGACGTCAAAGCGGAACTGCGCCAAGGGCGGCGTTGCCAGATCTATGCAACTTACACGGGCGAAAAGGACGTCACGCTGCGCCTGGAGACTGTGCTGCGGCAGGAGGGGGCCCGTGTCGCCGTCCTGCGCTCGTCTGTGCCAACCGATAAGCGAGAGGACTGGTACGATCGTCAGCTGAAGGCCGGCGTTGAGGTGGTGATCTGCCATCCCAAGCTGGTTGAGACGGGCCTCGATCTTCTGGCATTTCCCACTCTCTATTTCTACGAGACCGGCTATTCCTTGCACACGCTGCGCCAGGCTAGCCGGAGATCGTGGCGCATCGGGCAGAGATTTCCGGTGAAGGTGAAGTTTGTCACCTACTCCGGCACTATGCAGGAGACATGCCTTCGTCTGATGGGAAAGAAGATGCTCGTCGCCCTCATGATGGAAGGCAAGTTCTCGGGCGAAGGTCTGCAGGCGCTTGACACCGACGAAGATCTGATGAGCGCAATGGCTCGGGAATTAGTGGAAAAGGCTGGAGTCGGAGAATCCGCCGATGCCGTATGGCGTGAGCTAGGCGACGAACGCGAGAAGGTGCAGCCACGCGCGGCGGAGCCAGAGCCGGAAGAGGAGCCCGCTTCTGTTCTTGATCTTCCGATACCGGTCAACGCACCTCAGGCGCCAATGCCATTCGGCATCCACCTGACCGAGCCGAGTCCATCCATCAAGAAGCGGAAGAAGGCCGCGCTTTGGCCGACAGCCAGCGAAACCAACGTGCAACTCAGTCTCTTCGATTGAGTGGGGCACGCCTTCAATTTGAGAGGTGACATCATGAGCGAGGAACGAGACAAGGTTCGCTGCCGGTATTGCGAGTTGGTTCAGTGGAGTGATCGCGCGAATTGCCGTCGCTGTGGCGCGGCTCTGCCTGAGCCAATTGTGAAGGTTGTCGAGCGAGTCGTCGAGAAGGTGGTGATCCGTCATGGCCCGGAATGCCTTCAAAGCCTGCGAATGGCTTGCGATCTGATATCGACCGCAACGGATCGGCTGACGCAGCAGCGTGTGGAAACGATAGCTCCGATCATTCCGGCCCAGGTTCCCGAAGCCGGCGTCTTTCCGACGATGGCCGAGGTGGAACGAGCGATGATCGCGATGGCGTATCAGAGGTCGAATCGCAAGCCGCTCGAAGCGGCCCGCCTGCTTGGAATCGGAAAGACGACGCTTTATCGCAGGCTCAGAGAGATCGGTCGAGCGGCAGCGTGATGGCAGCGTGGCGGCGGCAGCGCCATCAATCTCCAACGGGACCGCTATTCATCTGCATGTGAGGTGATAGCGTATCCATTGGGAGAATGTTCCAGCGAGGTCGTTGCGGCCTCAACCAAGGCAGGGATGGGGGTCGGCTGCGGCTGGCCCTTTTTCTTTTGCGCGGAGATCACCATGCCGAAAGGGCCATTCCTTCCATCGGATTTCACCGCAACGAAATTCTCAACCGCGGCCGACAAGGCAGAGTTCGGAAATACTTTACTGCGCTTTATCGAATCGGAGTGGGATGCGGCGCTCTTTACAAAGAGCCTTTACAACCGCCTGTCGATGTGTTTTGGCCATATTGCGCATTATGACCGGCAGGGCTTCTATGAACGATGGTTCACCTCTGAGGCAAAACGTCTTGAGTTCCTGCGCCACACGCTCGACTGGCCCTGCTGGGGCTCGCCGGAATTTACCTTTTGCGACCTTGAGCGCGCCATTCAGGAGGCCTTTCGGCAGCGAAACTACCTCGCACGATATGAATTGAGAGCGGCGGAGAACGTTCGTTCAGTCGAGATGGATCTCCTCAAGCGCCTTGAAGGGAAGTACCGAACAACATCGCCACAATCTACAGAGACAGTGCAGGAGCCATGCGCTTCGGCGGCAGTCGACTCTGAGGCTCCTTCACCATCAGCGTTGCCGGTCCAGGCGAACCTTTTCTGACGATTCAGGAGAAGTAATCGTGGGCTATTCCGTGAATTACAACGGCACCTCGCAGCTTCTGACAAGGGTATAAGACATTCACGGACTGGGAGGAACACTGCCGAATTCTGCTTACGCGCCGGCGGAGGTCGAAAAGGCCCCCCTCTTGATTTGTTCTCCCATTGGACGTACACTATGAACAGTGAGCCAGATCGGAGGATCGCCATGCCAAGAACGTCGCCTTCAATAGATTCAGAAAGACGGCGCGTGCGCGGTTCGCGTCTCGGCTTCCGTGTGGACGTACAAACGAAGAAGCTGGTGGAGAGAGCCGCCGCACTGGAACGCAGGAGCCTGACGGACTTCTGCCTGACAGCATTGACCGAGGCGACCCAGGCGACAATTTCCCGGCATGAAACCATCGTGCTTTCCGAACGGGACCGGGAAGTATTCTTTGATGCCCTGGTCCATCCGCCGAAACCGAGCGCGCGGCTCAAACGAGCATTCCGGTCCGCGCGGGAGCGAGTTACCTCCTGATGGCATCGATAGAGAGATCGCTCTATCGGCTGGAAGCGCTCGGGAAGCACCATGATCGACTCGCGTTCAACTGTGGAGTTGAGAGTCTCGACTCGTATCTAAAAACCCAAGCTTCGCAGGACATGCGTCGCAAGGCGAACGCGGTATTTGTCCTGGCCCCGGAGGACACCCCGAGCAGGATTGCGGGTTACTTCACGCTTTGTTCCTATGGCGTCTCTCCCGGAACTGTTCCTGAAGCAGCGAAGAAGCACATTCCTCGATATCCGGTGGTAAGTGCGACGCTCATCGGGCGGCTTGCAGTAAGTAAAGACTTCCAGGGCGAGGGATTGGGTTCCATTCTCCTGGCAAAGGCACTTCACAAAGCGCACGAGAATGCTTCGGTCGTCGGCTCTTCTATGGTTGTCGTCGATGCGATTGACGACAGAGCGGTGCGATTTTATGAGGCCCATGGTTTTATCAAGCTCCGAGATGCTATGCGGCTGATCCTACCCATGCGGACGATTGCGGAGCTCAAGCCGTCTTAGCAAGCCCATAGAACAAGTGGCGCTGCTCGGGCCGGCGCGACTTGCGTCAATCAAAGCCTCGAATTGAGAAATACCCATCCCTACGAAAGGAAATAGGTCGCTTTTGCGGCCATTCTATGTCACGAATGGTGTCGAGAATGTCAGCAATTGCGTCAACCTACAAAATGCGACCATGTCCACATTGACTGTTTCTACCATCAAACGGGAGTTCGTATACGGAAACCAAGTGTTCCCAGACCCAAACTCGGCCCTCTCGGTCGACCAGGTCAGAGATGTGCTAGCCGCCGCTTTTCCGGAAATTGCGACAGCGGCACTTACCGGACCTGAAGTCACGGACACGGCCATGCGTTACACCTTCAGCCGGGCCATCGGAAGCAAGGGCTGAGAAAGGCGCATCTCGCTGTGTCTCGATTCGACCCTCTCCCGCGCGCAAGTGGGGTGCCCAAACTCCAAGGGGAGGGCTGGCTTCCCGAATCATCGAAGTGAGGCGGCGAATCATGGGGAAGACGAAAGCCGATCAGACCAACCTGCTCGCGGAACTCCGCCGGCTTGAGTGCAAGCCGCCCAAAAGAGCCGACCGGCTCGTCGCGAGGCATTTGAAATGCGAAGAGTCACAGAGTCTGGCGCACGCCGTCGCGGAAGCGGCCAGGAGATCGTCGTCCGGCACGATGCCTGTCCTCGAAGCCCCGAGCGATTTGCTGCCACCCCTGATATAGCACTACTGGGACAGGGCTGCGGGGAATCCCTTCCGTCGCTCCGCCGGATCCCCGCAAACTATCGCCTGGAGACAAATGGCGAGCGCCTTTACCGACTGTGCCTGGCGCTGGTGGAGCGGAATCTCGCCGACGCGACGCTTTGGCAAAAAAGCGGCAAGGTCGCCGTGGTCTTCGCGCGAAGCGCCATCCAGAAACTGATTGAAGAGTTCTCCGGCGGCGCGCTCACAGACAAGATCGACTATTGCTTCGAAGTCAGGGACGACCTCGGGACGGGTTATTGGCGTGGCGGAGCTCTCGGCGAAGGCAAGTTGATGGCCATGTTCGAACTCCAGGCGTGCGGCTACCTCAAGATCGGAGCCGCGCTGGCCGAGCTCGAAGAGCAGGAGCGATTCCTCGGAGCGGCGTTCTACTTCCTGTTGCGGAGTTCGCTCTATCGGTGGATTCGCATCTACGACCGCACGGACGCCGAGTCCTACAACGAACAACTGCATGAGTGGATGGAGCAGGACGAGCCCGAGAGCCGGGATGCCTACGAGTTCCCGGCGGTCGATGAGGCGATCCCGGAGCCCGTCCGGACCGCGAAGGACTGGACATATCCCAGCGCACGCAGGCTGCTGCGAAGGCATCTTCAGGGGCCTCATTCCGCGTGGATTCAGAAGCTGCTTACGCTTCATCGGTTGTCGCGGTTGAAGGGCCAAGTCATGCGCTTCGAGGGGGAATACGACGACCCGCCGGTGCCGAGCCTGTTGCTGGTCTTCCGTGAGAATGACGCGATTCAGGCGTGCTTCGATCACGAGTCAGAACGGTATAACGAGACCACCAATGAGCCGTCCTGCGCGGTCTGCTTTCGGCCGGAGGCCGGCGACGAGTTCGACGCGGCAATTCGCACGATGGCGATCTTTCTAAGGGTCAACATGGAACTAGCCGGTCTGATTACTCTGCTCAATGACATGGAGGAGAAGCATGAACGTCAACGTGAGCATCGGACAGAACCATCACTACGCGCTGCGTGAAGCCCTGCTGATCTACCAATCGACCGAACACCAGAACGGCCATTTCGGAAATACATTCATCACGCTCCATGAAGTGAACGCAGACAACCGCGCCAAGCAACCAACGCTCGGTCCGGCAAAGACGCTGACCATCGAGTTCGTTCAATCGCTGGTCCAAGCGCTGGGAGGCCGGGTGCAAGCGGAATTTCTGCCGGTGAGCGTGATCGCGCGCACCGAGCGGCTTATTGCCTGGTGGACACCGGCCCACAAACGCCAGATGTTCTTCGGAACGGTGCAGGGTGACGTGGGCGCAATCAATGGTGCGATCTTCCCGCAGCCCGCTCTGGTCTGGCTGGCGGCGGATCATTCGCTCTCGGTCCGTGCATTGAAGGAAAGTCGCCGGCCCGCAGCCAATACCAAGCTCTGTGTGGCTCCCTACTGGAACCTCTACGAAACGGGGAGCGTGTGCCTGGGATCGATGCGGGCGCCGGATGCCTCCACCGTCGCCTCCATTCCCCAATGGGAACAGAGCTTCTATGAAAGCGAGTTCACGCACGGCAACGTGGGGAGGTTGACGCGGCATCCGGGCGGCTTCGAGGGGCTGTGGAAGGAACTCGCCAGCAAAGAGGAGTTTCCAGCGGACTCGTTGATCGAATTGCCGGAAACGGTGGAGGAGTTCCTGTCCGGGAAGAGGCGCGGCCATGATTATTGAACACGCGCTCCCGAAATCCTTGTGCCGCAGAGGGCAGCCGCTCCGTGTGCTGATTGTCGGCGCGGGAGGCAACGGCAGCGCGGTGCTGCTCGGACTGCCCTATCTCCACCAGGCAATGAAGGTGTGGGGTCATGCCGGAGGGATCCACGTTATGCTGGCGGACGGAGATGTGGTCTCAGAAACCAACTGCGTCCGCCAGCCGTTTGCGTCGGCCGATGTCGGACTGAACAAAGCCGTTGTCCTGATTAACCGGGTGAATCTCTTCTGGGGCCTGAGGTGGCAGGCGCACCCCGAGCACTTTCACAAGGATTCCCTGAGAATCAATTCGGCAGGTCCGCACCTGATTATCGGCTGCGTCGATACACGGGCGGCGCGGCAGGCCATCCTGTCCGCGGTCACCCGAGCGAATGACAGCACCGTCTACTGGCTCGACCTCGGCAACAACGCAAGCAGCGGTCAGTATGTGCTCGGCCAACCGTTGAACGTCGCAAACCACCGCAGCGCGGTCCGGCTGAGAACCGTTGCAGAGCTCTATCCGGAGATTGCGGATACGGAAGCAGGCGAGGACCCATTACCCAGTTGCAGCGCGGCGGAGGCGCTCGAACGGCAGGAGCCGTTCATCAACCAAGTCCTCGCAACAAGCGCGCTGGCGATGCTGGCGCGCCTGCTACGCTACGATGTCCTCACTCATCACGGAGCCTTTTACAACGCTTCAACGGGTCGTATGAATATATTGGGCGTCGATCCCGATCTTTGGAAAAAGATCCAGAAGCGTACCCGCAAACATAAGCTGGCCACGCAAGGGTAAGGACAGGAATTCAATCCAGAATCTCATTCTCACAGGAAGGTGTATCCATGTTCAAAGAACTGGGTCCGCTGCTTCGGCAGAGGACCGTCGTCATGATCCTGACGCGTTTGGAGGACGAGACCATCCGCGTCAATGTCATTCCCCGCAAGCTCAACGAAAGCGAGAACGACGCACTCACCACTCCTCTGAGCGTGGCTGGGACTGCTGAAGATCTGGACAACCAGTTGCCTGCCGCACTGGTCCAGTTTATTGGTGCCCATCTCGAACTGAAGAACACGCTTGAATCCGCCAAGGAGCAGATGGCCGCGGCTGCCAAAGCCGCAAAGGCGGAGGCTCGGTCGAAGGCGCAATCGAAAACCGCGCCAGCCAAAACCGAATCAACTCATACCGAACCCGTGGCGGCTGAGACAAAGAAGCCGGCGGACGTGGCGAGCAAGCCTGTCGAGTCCCGAAAACAGGAGCCGGCACGCAATGCCAGCCTCTTTGACAGTGGGCCGGCGCCAGCGGCGGCTCCGGTTCCCGCGTCAGATGAGGATGAGGAAGAAGAGATTCTTGCCGAAGCCGCCGAAGACGAAGAGGCCGGCGATGTTGAAGAATTTGATGAGGCCGCTTAATTGGGCGTCCATAAGCGCTAAGGTGAGGAAGAGCTACTACTGGCATGGCCCGTGACTCGGGCAGAATCGGGTAAGGTAAACTGGCAGCGACATGGGGGAATTATGATCGCACGTCATTGGCGAGGTTGGACTGCAGTGCAAGACGCGGACGCAAAAGACAAAGTGCTTCCCAGCCTGAGCGGAATCGAAGGTTACAAAGGTGGTTATATTCTTCGCAGTGACGGACCGCAAGAGGTCGAGTTCGTGATCGTGAACTTCTTTGATTCGCTGGAATCTGTGAAACGGTTTGCTGGGTCGGACTATAGTGTTCCGGTTTTCGAGCCTGAAGCAAAAAGGCTCTTGCGGAAGATCGAGCCGGTTGCGATGCACTACGATGTCCGCGCCAGCACTGTCTAGCATTTGCTGGAGTTTGAGTTCCGGAATTGCCCCAACCTGGATAGGCAGAACTTTGCCCTTCGGTTTGTGGAAACATAGGTATTGGATCGCCGGCTACGGTCGCGGCTCTGCGCCGTAAAGGCCGTACCTCTCGTCTATGAGTCCTTTGAGCCGCGGGAGTGGTTAGGGGTGCAGGAACATCTCTTTAGAAATACTTGATTGAGTGCCGTCGCCGCGGTCAGAACGATACATGCGAACACTACAGCGGCTTTCGAGTGAATGCCCGCAAGGAACATCGATCCCAGAAGCGTTCCGGCTGCTACGAATGCAAGCCATATTACGATGAGCCTCCCGTGTACCTGCCGCCCCCGCTCGAAAGACCACAGAAATGCCACACAACAGAGAACCTCGAACGGAATCAAAAGCCGGTCATCTTGGAGAAAGTTCATGCCGGCGACTCCAAGCGTGCCGCTTATGGCTGGAAGCCCAATACACACCGCTGCGCACATGACTGCGCCAACAGGTCCCATCACTTCGCAGAATCTTTTCACGGCCCCAACTTTGCGAAATACATCGCCCTTCGCCATCAGGAATTCCTGTCATTGGCTGGTGGTTCACTCGTTAGGTAAAAATTTTGGACCGACGTAACCAGAGCTGTGGGAGCGCAAAGCTGGAGAGCGAGTTCCGTATGTGGAGGTTCAGATCGAAGCTCATACGTAATGGCGCCGCAGCACTGCTGCTCGAATCGAATAAAGTCCAAAAGCGCGTGAGCAATGTCATCCGTATTCTGAAACATGAACAACACACCATCCGGCCTCGCTACAACCGACCCCGCATGCTGGATGAGCCTTTGTATCTCCGCTCTTCGGGGCGCAAGTTCTGGAGATGGAAGAGCGCAGATGAGGAACCCATCGTTGGCTGCCGATTCGTTTGTCATATATACCCCTATCTGGAAGTGACTTCCTGTAGACAACGGTACGACTTGAAGTGCGCTTTAAGTCAAGCGCGTAGAATTGCTCTATGACGATTGGCGAGGTAGCAAGACGAAGCGGATTACCTTCATCGACGCTCAGGTTTTATGAGAAGGAAAAGCTGATCTGCCGTCCACCCCGCATGAGCGGTCGCCGTGACTACGATGAAGAAGTCTTCGCAAACCTGCAACTGATCCGAATGGCACTCGAAGGCGGATTCACCATAAGCCAAGCGAGGACGCTCATTCATGGCTTCAGTGGCACGTCTTCACCGTCGCAGCGATGGCGAGCGCTCGCCGCCCAGAAGCTAAAAGAGGTCCGCATGCGCATGGCGCAACTTCAAAATGCGGAGAAACTCCTGGAACGTGCCAGCAGATGTCAATGTATCTCGCTCACCGATTGTGCCGATCTTCTCTCGCAGAGAGAGCAAACTGGTTCAGAGCCAATGAAAGCCGACCACTTTCACCATTAGATTTCGGTCGGCAATACGGAAGTTATCGTTCGGGAATTGAATTTCACGATCCAATATTGCATGCTGGCCAAGTGTCCCGAGCGGCTTATCTTAAACGCTTATGATTGGGGCCTCCTCCGTCCCGGGGAGAAATCACGCAGGCTGTGGATTGATTCGCCGGAATTGGGGAGTGCATATACAAAGTCACCCAAAGAGGGATGGCTCCGTGTCGTCACCCGGATCACGGAAGTTGCCCAAGCCGACTCCCACAAGACGAAACCTCTGTCGGGAATCGAGGCTCACTCTGTCTCGCAATGACAGAGCGATCTGCGTCAGTTCTTCGCACGAGGCGGGCGGCGAAAATGGGGTCTCACTTCGGGTGAGGACTTGGAACTGTGCTGTCTTCAGCTTCAAGACGACTGTGCGGGCGATCCTCGATTCCTTGCGCGATGCCTCCCAAGTCTTTTCCGCTAGATGCCGGATCATCGGTTCGGTCTCGGCCAGCAGCACGTCCTGCTCAAAAGTATCTTCGGCTGAGATCGACTGGGTCGGCCGGTTGGGTACGACGGGATTCTCGTCGATTCCCCTGGCCAACTCGTAAAGGCGCTGCCCGTAACGGCCGAAGCGCGTTTCCAGCTCTTCAAGAGAGCGAGCACGCAATTCTCCGACCAGGCGTAGACCAAGCGCCGCGAGCCTCTCCTCCGTCACCTTGCCAACCCCTGGAATGCGGCCGACAGGCAAGGGCGTGAGGAAGTCTTCTACTTCGGCAGGCTGAATAACAAATAATCCATTCGGCTTTTGCCAATCGGAGGCGATCTTCGCCAGGAACTTGTTGGGGGCAACGCCGGCTGAAGCGGTCAGGTTCAGCTCTTCGCGGATTTGCTGGCGGATTGCGCTCGCGACCTTGGTTGCCGTTCGAAGTCCGGTCTTGTTCTCAGTGACATCGAGATAGGCCTCATCGAGCGATAAAGGTTCGATCAGGTCCGTATGCCGTAGGAAGATCTCGCGCGCTGCGCGCGATGCCGCTTTGTAGCGCGTGAAGTCCGGAGGAACAAAGATAGCCTGCGGGCACAAGTGCTCGGCATATTTCGCCGCCATGGCCGAGCGCACACCGAATCGCCTGGCCTCATACGAGGCCGCGCAGACAACAGACCGTTTGCCGCGCCACGCAACGACGACCGGCTTACCGCGCAGTTCCGGGTTGTCCCTCTGTTCGACCGAGGCATAGAACGCATCCATGTCCACGTGAACAATCTTCCGCACGCTCATCCTGCATCCATGGTAGGTCGTCGTCGCGGGCGTTGCTAAGTATCTGCCGTGAAACTCTGTATGCCGCTGCGCCGAATATTCGGTTCCACAACCGGGAGGTCCAGCTAAATACCATCAAAACGGCCAATGGGATTTGCACTTATGTGGCGCCCGACCTGCGGAATTTCTCGGAGAATGTTCTGCCAACTCTCGCCGGTTTGTTTCGAACCGATTTTCGGCTATGAAATAAGACGGCAAATTCGGTAAGTTGGTCTGTCCTCCCTTCATTGACTCAAGGATTCTCGCCGTGGGAAGCGGCTCTTCATCCACTAGCTCCTTTTTACGGTGCCTCTATGCCCAAGGTACCCATTCTGAGTTGGGCGACTGAACTCATCGTTTTCCTTCCCTCGACTCTTGATACATCATTCGTTCTTTATTCCAGTCGATGGGTCCGTCGGTGCAGCGCCTTTCTAACCGTTTCATCAGGTCGCCCCACCCCTGGGTGAAGTGGACATAGGCTCGATCCCACTCTGGGCCTTGTTTCCAACCAAGATGCGTCACGATGACGCGCGTCCGGTCTGCCCCTTCCGGCCGCATTTGAACAACGACCCAAGTTCCGCCGTTGCGCACCTCCGGATATTCTGTCGGCGCATTCCATTGGAATGAAATCATCTCTTCGGGAGCGAAACTCATGATCTTGAGACCTTTGGTACCCGACGTTTCGTCCTTCGGGTCAAATTGGATCTCGTAGGGCCCGCCGATTGCGAGTTGGATGTTCGCCTGCTGCGCAAAGAATTCCTCGGCACCCTGCGACGTTGTCCAGAGACGCCACACTTCGGACACGGGGGCATCGATCGTCGCCTCCACACGGACTGCTCGCGCAGATTCCTTTTCCGCCGCAGCCGGAGTTCCCTGAGCAATCTCGGGACGCACAAACACTACACCGGCGAGAAACACTATGGTCAGGATGCACTTCATAGTTCTCCTTTGTCAGATTGTGTTGTCGTTGATTCGTCAGCGTTTTCCGGCCGATAGGACGATGCTGGTGAAATCTTGGACCCGGTCTGTTACCTTCGTCCGGGCAAAGCTTAGCCCTGCTTCTCCAAGTGGGATTGCAGCAGCTTAACAACCAAAGGCCAGCCACTGTTACGGCTGCGCAAACGATCTGTCTTGAGTCCCGAGTGCGTCAGGCGAACGGTAGTAACACCGCCTTGCTCCTCGATGTCCCACCGCACAAGAGTCTCCGGGTGATCTTCCTCGTCGCGAACCCAAGTAAAGACAAGCAAGGACGGCGGCTCGACTCTTCGATACTCGCCCCGCACTGTTGTCGTTGACGCCTCGATCCCGTGATCGCTGGTGACGCGCATCAGCCATCTGCCTCCGGGCCGCGGATCGGTCTCCACATGCGTGGCGTGAAATCTTCCTTCCGCGGCCCACCACTTCAGAAGTTCGTCTGGATTGGTAAGGGCGGCGAAGATTCGTTCCGCCGGAGCGTTGATCGTGACTTCCTGTACTATCGTGTCGTCGGATACGGCGGCCGGATTCATCGCTTCTCCTCCATGTACTTCTTCAAGCTCTTCAGAGATTCGCTCCAGAACATCTCGTAATCGTGGAGCCAGTCGTCAATGACGCGCAGCGGCGATGCATCAAGACTGCACACGCTTGCGGTGCCCTGCTTCTCTGTAATCACCAGCCCGGCCGCATGCAGAAGTCTTAAGTGCTTTGAGATTGCGGGACGGCTCATGCGGAAATTTCCGGCGATCCCGCCAACGGTCTGACGTCCGCCGCGGAGAATACCCAGGATTTCTCTGCGGGTGGGATCGGAGATCGCCCGGAAGATAGCGTCGCGTTGCCTGCGACTATTCGTAACCATGTGGTTACCGTAACCAAACGGTTTCCATTTGTCAAGAACTTCTTCTGCGACGGTTCGCAACGACCCGATCGAGAAGGAGGAACCTTCAAGGACGGCGAGCCTCTTCGATGTGCCTGCCTCGCCGGCGACTACGGCGGCTAAATCGGATGAGGAAGAGGAGATTCTGGTCGAAGCCGCCGAAGATGAGCCTACGGATTAGTTCGACGGCTTGGACGAGGCCGCGTAAGCGCCAATCCTAGTCCCGTGAGCCCGTCCTTTCTTGGGCAACGGATTGGATCGAAACTGCGTTGACCAATACCTAGTCGCGGTCAATCACCTACTGTCTAATAGGCCGAAGTCCACGCTACGAGTTCCGGTT
>WNGK01018588.1_pt1 | contig 16046 bp, 17 predicted proteins | sample 5400601 | NCBI WGS metagenome assembly WNGK01 (sample SAMN13153376, study PRJNA577476) | soil metagenome | isolation source: 60 cm soil or saprolite under Garry oak tree replicate 1 | place: USA:California | collected 2016-06-15
GGTGCGCGAGCAGGCGGACTAACAAGAGTATGACGCGCAAGGTGATCAGGCGACTGCGCGTGGCAACGGAGGCCGTCGGCGAGGTTCTGGCGGCGGCGGCCGATGTCGCGATTGACGTGCAGAACATGCTGCCGCGAGCGGGCATCGCCAGGGTGCTTGTTCTTTAGCTGCCCGGCCACTGCCAGCAGTCCGTCCGCCCGGGCCGGGTCCAGGCGGTGCCAGCGCGAGGCGCAGACCGCGTGCAGCGGCGTCCAGCCCCACCGCGGATCGGGCCGGGTTGCCCGTCCCTGGTCGTGTTCGAGCATCTGCCGCACCTGGCCGGCGTCGCCGAGGACAACCGCGGTGCGGAAGTCGTAGCCGGCGATCTGCGGGGTCGCGGCGAGTATCCGGGCGGCCTGCCCGGTCCAGTCCCGGATGCTGGCTTCCAGGAAGGCATCCACCTGCTCGGCGAGGTCGCTGCTGCGGGCGTCCACTTCGGCCTTGAGCCGGGGCCAGCTCGCGAATCCGCACTCGCGGGCCACGGCGAGCTGTGCGGCGGCCAGGGTCATCGAGTCGGCTACCGTCCGGATCCTGGCGGCGGCTGCCGGGTCACCGGAGCGGGCAGCGCGCTGCAGGTCCCTGGCCTGGTGCCGGAGCTGGTTGATGTCGGGTCGCGCGGGAAGGTTCGTCATGACGTCTCCTTGCCGGCCTGCGGTCCGCATGCCAGGCCCGAAGGAGATCGTCACTTCGAATGCCACGAAACAGAGGTGGACTCGGTCCTGCCCGCGGACCCGGAGGCGCCCTCCCGCGCCTGCCGCCACCATAATCCGTCGTCACCACATGCCGCCACTACAAGGCAGGCCGAAAGGCAGGCTGGTGTGCAGTCGCCCAGTTGCCACAGCCGCCCGCCAGCGGCCAGTCGTCGCGGACACGCTGCCCGCCACGCATAGGCGTCATGGCAGGCCGCATCCTGGAGGCAAGCCAGTGCATGCCCTATCACTTGGGTGCCTGGCCGGTGATGTGGAAGGAGACCGCGGTGCGGGTGTCCCGCGCAGGCAGCATATGCGGCCACCGCACGGGTGCCGGCAGCCGGACTGAGCTGGCTCATGGGCCGATCCGGGACAGCCCGCCGGGCGGTCGCCGACGGCAGCTAAACAAGCACCCTGGCGATGCCTGCCTCGCGGCGCATGTTCTGCGCCACGTCAATCGCGACATCGGCCGCCGCCGCCAGAACCTCGCCGACGGCCTCCGTTGCCACGCGCAGTCGCCTGATCACCTTGCGCGTCATACTCTTGTTAGTCCGCCTGCTCGCGCACCCCTCCATGCCGCGACCACTCGCCGGCCCGGTCACTGACCAGTCATGGCCGGCGGTTAGCGCGCCAGGACAGCGGTCACCCATGCGGCATAGCCGATCACCAGCGCGGCCCCGGCCGGCCGGCTCAGCCGCCCGCGCGCTGTCACCCCGAGCAGGGCCAGCGGTAGCGCGGCGGCTGCGATCGCGGGCGCCAGGATGCCGCCGTCGGCGAGTGGCCGGACCAGAGCCGCCACGCCGAGTGTGGCGGTGGCGTTGTAGGCGACCGAGCCGACCACCCCGGCGACCGCGATCTCGGAGGCGCCGCGCCGCATCGCCGCCCAGGCGAGCGCGAACAACTCCGCCGTGGTCGCCAGGGCCAGCAGGGTCAGTCCGACCGCGGTGTCGGTGAGATGGAACGCCGTAACCACCCGCTCAGCGCCGCCGACCGCGAGCCACCCCCCGGCGGCCATCAGCGCGACGCCGGCCACAGCCAAGGCCAGGCCCAGCGCCGCCGGCCTCTCGCCATGCTCGCCGTCTTCGCCAGCCTCGGCTACTTCGCCGATGGCAGGCGGCGCGCGTTCCCGCCACCACAGCAGCGCCACGCCGGCCAGGTAGGCGGCCACGAGCAGGCCGCCCTGCCAGCGCCCTATGGTGCCCCCGGCTGCGGCGAGCGCGGCCAGCCCGCCGGCCAGGGCGGACCACACCGCATAACCGCGGACCCGGCCGCCGAACGGGAGCGGCCGCGCCAGCGCGGCCAGCCCGAGCACCAGGGTCAGCATGGTCAGGTTGGCGCCGATCGCGTCCCCGGCCGCCAGCCCGGGCCGGTGCCGCCCCGACGCGATCACCGCGGTGATCATCTCCTCGGGCTCTGCGCCAGCCAGCAAGAACGCCGCCGCGAAGACGGTGATCCCGAGGCCGCGGGCCGCCGCCCCGGCGTTCTCGGTGAACAGCTCGGCTCCGGCGATCAGCATGACCGCCGACACCGCCAGCAGCCCGAAACCTGTGATCATGCTCACACCCTAGAATCCGCCGTCCTGACCCGACGTCAGGTCTAGTGCCCTGGGCCGTCGAGGTTCCTGCTGATGTCTGACCAGGGCCGGTGCCGGACCGGCAAATCGTCCGCCGGCTGTCGAGATCACTGGCCCGGCGGCGGGGGCACGCGCATTCCCGGCAGCGCGGGCAGCAGGGCTGGTGGGAGTCGCCGCACGGATAGCCCGGGACAGTGCCGTGGTCGCCGCACGGGCGGCGGAACTCGAAGGCGGTGCCTGCGCGCGAGCCAACTCAGATCAACGTCGATCAGATGAACGGTTATGTCCATGACCGGCCACTGCGGCACCGCCGTCGGCGCAGCCCACTCGTTCGGTGTCAGATTCGCGAGGACTGCAAGGAGTTCAGCGCGATGCGCGAGAAGAACGCCGCCGACATCAGTTTGCTCCTGCTAAGCGTCGTTCTCGCTGGTGCCAAAGGCCCGTGCGACCGGACGGCGGGTCAAGTGCGCACTCGTCGACTGCTCAGTCGCTGAGGCCACGCTCGGCTGGCGGCCGAGCTCCTGCTGTCCGCGCGCGGGCAGATCGAATCCGGCTCGGGAGGCTAGCAGCCACTTACAGCGACCACTGCAGGCGGCCGGCCTAACAGATCTCGCCGTCGGTGTCATTCGGATTTACGTGCTGGAGCTTCCTCGTGGAGTCAGGGGCAACAAGGGCGGGTGCGCCGCCAGGGACTTGACCCCGAACCCGCGGATTAAGAGTCTGCTGCTCTGGTATCAGATCGATGCTCTCAATGCCGGTCTGTGCCGTCCTGTGCGGTCTTCAGCTCGGCTTCCTGCCGGTTCGTGCCGTTCGAGCAACCAAGCTTGATCGTGTTGGTTGCTCGGTCATGGGTAGATGTCGTGGTAGCCGATGGCCAGCCAGGTCAGGAACGGTTCGCCGTCTGTGTCCGGTCCGATGGTGAACAGGGCCCGTCCGTCGGGTCCGGCGAAGCTCCAGGTCCGTGAGCAGGTCACGCCGATCTTGTGGACGCGCAGGTGCCTGGGCCAGGGCGCCTCGCCGCGGTGCGCTCCGGCTGCCAGCGCGGGAATGAAGTGGCCGCGGACGGCATCAGCGAAAAGCCGGCGGTGTTCGCGGGGGAGTTTGGCCAGGGCGAGATCGAATCCCGCCGTGGTCTGGTATCTCACCCGCCGGCCTCATCGTCGACGGCTTCCAGGTGTCCCAGGAACTCGTCATCACTGCCGAATCTGCGGACCCGACCGGCGGCCAGATCCGCTTCGGCCTCCTGCAGTTTCTCCTGCCAGGCTGGGCTGTAGACCCATGCGTCTTCCTCGGGAACGATGCGGGCGAGCCGGCGGCCGTCCCGGGTCAGCACTGTGGTGACGTGACCGTAGGCGGCCATGTTGACCAGTTCCGGCAGGTGCTTTCGGGCTTCGGTCGTGGTCATCTCCTGAACCTCGTACGGCAGCGGCAACGCGTTCTCGCTCATGCTCCTAGTGTACGTCACGTACGTAGCGATTTCAGGTCTCGGATCTGGGCTGGTTCTAGCCGGCCCACTCTCCCCGACCGCTTTTCTGCAGCGGGACCTGAAATCGGCTGTAGCGGCAGCCGACCACGAGGCCGGGGGGCGTGCCGGGCGGAGTGTGCCGGGCACGCCCGGGCCGGGGGTCAGATGCCGGCGTGGGCGGCGGCGGCGGCGCCGTCGCCGCGTCTGGTGAGCAGCGCGATGGCGGCGCCGGCGAGGGCGACCGCGGCGGCGAGCAGGAACGCGTTGTGCATCCCGGCGGCGAAGATGTCATGGCTGATGCGGGTGATCTCGGCGGCCAGCCGGGGCGGGGTGCCCCGGGTGACGGGCGCTGCGCCGACCGAGACCGCGCTTTTCACGCCGGCTAGCTGGACTGGGCTGAGCGCGGGCAGGTGCGCGGCGTGCCATCTGGCGGGCAGGAGGCTGCTGACCCTGGCGGTCATGACGGCGCCGAGCACGGCGGTGCCGAGGGTGCCGCCGAGCTGCAAGGCGGTGGACTGCAGGCCGCTGGCCACGCCGGCCAGCTTGACCGGGGCGTTGCCGACGATGACGTTGGTGGCGCCGACCATTACTGGGGACAGGCCCAGGCCCAGGAGCACGAACCAGGCGATGGTGTCGTTAGGGCTGGCGGCGGCGCCGAGGCGGGAGAGGCCGAACATGGCGACCGCGGCCATGGTCATGCCCGCCATGATGGGGAGGCGCGGGCCTATCTTGCCGATCAGCGCTCCGGCGACCGGGGAGCCGATGATCAGCATCGCGGTCATCGGCAGCAGGTGCACGCCGGCGCCGACCGGGTCGAGGCCGTGCACGTTCTCCAGGTAGAAGGTCATGAAGAACATGGCGCCGAACATCGCGAACATCAGCAGGATGACCAGTACGACCCCGGCCGACAGGGACGCGGACCGGAACAGCCGCAGTGGCAGCAGTGGCTGGGCTGCGCGGTGTTCGCGGACAATGAACAGGACGCCCAGCACGGCGGCGGCGCCGAGGAAGCTCAGTGTGCGGGCGGAGGTCCAGCCGTAGTCGGGTCCCTTGATCAGGCCCCAGATGAGCAGGAACAGCGTGCCGGACAAGGCGGCGATGCCGGGGATGTCGAACGAGCTCCCGGCCGGCGAGGACGGCGTATCCCGCAGCACGAGCAGGCTCATGACCAGGGCAGCGGCGCCGACCGGGACGTTGACGTAGAAGCAGGACTCCCAGCCGATGTGCTGGACCAGCAGCCCGCCGACGATCGGCCCGGCGGCGGTGGACGCGCCGATCACCGCGCCCCATACCCCGATGGCGCCGTTCAGCTTGTCCGCCGGGAACGTGTTGCGTAGCAGCGCCAGGGCGGTCGGCTGGAGCATCGCGCCGAAAACCCCCTGCAGCGCGCGGAACGTGATGACCAGGGTGATGCTGCCGGCGATGCTCCCGGACAGGCCGATCGCCGCGGAGCTGGCCGCGAAGCCGACCACGCCGGTCAGGAACACCTTCTTGTGCCCGAACCGGTCACCGAACTTGCCGATCGTGATCAGGCTGACGGCCAGGGCCAGCAGGTAGGCATTAGTTACCCACTGGATACCGGCCAGGGATGCGTGCAGGTGCGACTGGATAGCCGGGTTGGCCACCGCCACGATGGTGCCGTCCAGCGCGACCATCATCACGCCCACCGCGACCGCCAGCAGCGTCAGGCGCGGGTTGCCCCGCCAGCGGCCGGGCTTGTCGCCGGGCACTCGCGCCAGGCGCTGTGCGGGCAGTGTCCTGGTCGCTGTCTTCGTGTCCATCAGGTTGTCTCTTTCCGGCGCCCGCTGCCGGGCGCCTGGCTGCTCTGCGTTCGCTGGTGCTGTGGATCCGAATAACGGGGGATTCGTCAGGCCCGCCGCCTGTGCGCCCATGCCGGCGGCGGTCATGATCTGCTGCGAGCCGTGCAGGGTGTGGTCGTCGATGTGGATGTGCTGCCCGGCGACTGCAGCCACGGCGACGACCAGGTTGAACAAGAACAGGAACCACAGCGTCGGGGTTGCCTGAGTCAAGCAAATTGAAAGATTGCTTGACTCAGGCAAGAAGATGATAGGGTGGTTGTATGCCCGCGATACCGCCAGCTACCGCCGTCTCGGCGGACGTGACCGAGATTGAGCGAGATCTCACCCGCATCAGCTACCTGACCAGCCGGGTCCGGAACCACGAACGCCTGATGGCGCTGGCCGCAGTGTCACTGGATCGCGCCGCTGTTGCGCTCCTGCGCCAGATCGCAGATTCGGGGCCCCTGCGGCCTGGCGAGCTAGCGGCCCGGCTGGGCGTTGCGGACTCGCACGTCACCCGCCAGGCACAGCAGCTCGAGAGGGCCGGCTACGTGACGCGCGTTCCCGACCCGGACGACCATCGCGCGCAGCACGTCCAGCTCACCTCAGCCGGCCAGGAGGCCGTCGACCGCATCCGCGAGGCGAGTTACCGGGGCATGCAGATGGCCCTGGCGCACTGGTCACCGCAGGACCTGCATGAGCTGGCCACGCTGTTTCAGCGCATGGTCGGCGACCTGCTGTCCCAGGCCGAAGACGAGGCAGACGGGAGGTAGAAACTGCCGGGCGGAACCGTGGTGATCCGGGGTCAGGCGGGTGGCCATCTCGACGCCAGCCGGGAGCAGCGCGAGCAAACAAGCATGATCAATCTTGGTCGCTCGGTGATCCTCAGCCGCCTGGGAGCCGAGCAATTTCCGGCCCTGTGGACTCGAGCCTCCTGCTCGCCGCATAGTGGCCGCGGTCGAAGGCGCGCGGGAGACGGGACCGTACTCTTCTGCATGAGCGGGCACGTCGCTGTCCCGCCCGCCGAGAAAACCCGTTGCGAGTGGCCGGCATCAGATGTTTGGTTGATCGGCCACCAATCACGGGAAGGGAACAGACGCGCATGTCGCTGCCCACCCCTACGCTGGACACCGCTCGCCTTCGACTGCGTCCCTTCGGACGCGGATGCGAACGACCTCTTCGCGCTGCACAGCAGCGCTACGTGTTGCGCTATTGGAACGCGCCACCGTGGGGGGAACGCGTGCGCTCCGAGCGGTTCATCACGGCTTGCCGGCAGATGGCAGAGGGGGCACCGGGGCGCGGCTGGCCGTCGATCGTGTCTCCGACGGGGCGTTCATCGGCTGGTGCAGTCTGAACCGGTGGAATCCGGACTACCGCAGTGCATCGCTGGGCTACTGCTTCGACGATGCAGTGTGGGGTCACGGCTACGCGACGGAGGCCGCGCGCGTTTTGCTGCGGTGGGCATTCGACACGCTGGACCTGAATCGCGTCCAGGCTGAGACCGATACACGCAACGTGGCATCTGCCCGCGTGCTGGAGAAGCTCGGGTTCGTGCGTGAAGGGACGTTGCGAGAAAACTGCGTCGTGAACGGCGAGGTCTCTGACTCGTGGGTCTACGGGCTGATCAGGCGGGAGTGGCGGCCTTCGTCCGAGCCGGTTCCCGCCCGCTGAGTCCTTGCTCGTTCGCGAAACGTCGCCCCGCATCCGGGTGTTTCGCTTCGCCGCGTCGAGGGGCCGACACCGGGCACTCTCATGCTGCAGGACGTGGTGATGTTCGCCCGCGGCCAGCGGGCCGGACGGTTGCCGGAACATCCTGATCGAGAGGCGCGTTGACAACGAGAGGACACGATATATCGTGCTGATGTGGGCTAGGCCCGGGCCTTGATGTGCTCCGGGCTGACGAGGTGAGCGCAATGACCGATTGGCATGAGGAGCGGACGCCACGCAGGTCGGCGAAGGCCGTGATCGCCGTGACGCTGCTCGCACTGCTGCTGCTAACAGCCGTGCCGGTGGCCCTGCTCGCCGCAGTGATCATGATGATCCTGGGACACATCGTCGGCGGGCTCGCGCTGTTCGGTGGCTCGGTGCTCGCCGCCGCCGTGGCTGTCGCGCTCGCGGGCATGACCGGGATGCAGCACCTGCGCAAGCTGCTCTCCAGTGCCAGTTTCAACGTCGTGCAGCTGGACCACAGGCAGTTCAGCGACGACATCGCAGAGCCCAACGGCAGCGACTACTCGGACGTCGTGCAACTGGACCGCAGCGAGTACACCGTCGTGCGCTGACCGGACCCTCCTGCCGGCGACTCTCACGATGTCGAGCAGGCACGCGACCTAGCCGTACGTTCAGGCACCGCCAGCATTGTGCATGATCGCGCTTCTGCCGCGTGCCTGGTGTGGCTCGGTCGGCTGGGTTTCGGCCAGGTGAGTGGTCACTCGGCAAGGAAACGGCCTGCCTGGTCGAGGAACTGCTGGCGCTCGGCGAATAGGAAGAACATGTGGCCGCCGCGGAAGAGCTCGACCCGCGAACCGGGGATGCCCGCATGCATCCGTTCGGCCAGATCCACCGGCATTGACCTGTCCCGCCGGCCGTGCAGGATCAGGGCAGGCCGCGCACCAAACCCCCCTGCTGCGACCCCCATGGGCGCAAACACGGCCAGCGGAGATCGCCGCGAGCGCGGGAGCTTGACCGCGAGCCTCCTTGCCAATGGCACGCACATTTCAGAAGGCCGGGTCAGTTTGCGCTCGGATCAATCTGGTCCTTGGTGGCCTGCTTGCGCAGCCCGCCGCAATGATGGAGACCGCCGACTCGCTCAACCGACTCGGCAGGAAACTTCGACGGCCAGGCCTGGTGACTCGGCGTATTGGGCACGCAGACCGACATGGACGCGAATCGAGCGCGCTCCTATCCGACCCGGCCGCGACCACCCCGCTGCGAGAGTCGACGCGCACGGCCCGCCGCCGGCCCACTGGACACGCTCAGATCGTCCGTCATCGCATTTTCCGATGGCGACCAGTTTGCGTGCGAAACGGGACTCAAATCGGCGGGAGTTTGTGGCGTGTTTTGCTTCGCGCTGGTGACGTGTCGTGAGAGCTGGCAGGCCTGGGCTTGTCGCGTCCTGGCGGCCGACGGCCGGGGTTACAGAGCAATCAGCCGGATATTCGGGTCGAGTTGGCGCAGGTCGCCCGGATCGGAGGTGACAACGGGCTGGTCAGCGCGACGGGCGCAGATCACCACATGGGCGTCGGCGATGTCAGAAGTCCCGCTGGCCGCCAGCAGCCTGCCGACGTTCGTGGCATCCACCCGGCCCAGCTCGATGACGTCAGTCGTCGGCTGGCGGATCATCCGTGACAGCCGGACCTGACGGTCGGGCCTGCGGATGGCCTGAGCTAGGACGGTCGCTGGCACCGTTGCGCGGGCCCCTGTCTCTCTCGCACGGGCGAGCAAGACTACGACGCGGCGGTCGTTCCGGTCCAGGGCGATCAGACCGCCCGCGTCCAGAGTCACGCCTGGCATCAGGCGGCTGGCCGCGTACTGGTGCCGAGGACATCATCGGCCCAGGCGCGCTCGTCGTCAGATAGCGGCCCGCCGGTTTGCCGGAGCGCATCGGCTAGCATCGCGCCCCATCCGGCAACGTCATCAAGGGCAACTGCGACCGCGTGCTGCACGAACCCGGACACGCTCGGCGCGGGGGCCTCGTCGAGTGTGACGGTGACCTTCCTTGTCGCCATACCGGTTACCATACCAGATGGCGGGCCACCCGGGGCCCGATCAGGATCGGGAATAGTGCGTGCAGTTCGTCCGGTGGCGTGCGGAGGCGGACCATGCTGACGATCACGTCGCCGTCCAGATCGGCGGGTCGGGCGCGCCTCTGGACTCACCGACCGTGACTGCTCCGAATGAGACGAGTCCGCGCTCACTGCATACTGGCTGGGATGGGCGATGCGGTTACCGTTGACTCCCGGGGTCGATGCCGTCGATGAGGAACGCGCGGCTGTCGGAAACCGGTGGCTGGCGGAGCTTGACCAGTGGCCGGTATTGCTCCGAGTCCCACCAGGTGCGTGCTCGCTCCAGGGATGGGAACTGGAGCACGACGAGCCTGGTGTCGTGCTTGACCTTGAGGGTTGCCGGTGGTGGTCAAGCAGGTCTTTGACGCGCTCCCTTCCGGCGCCGCCGCGGCACCGGGCCAGTTCCGGGGAGCGGCCGCGATAGCCGGACAGAACGTGCACTGGGACCTGGCCGTCACCAGCGAGCAGCCAGCATTGCGGCCGCTGCGACCGGCGATGCTGTATCGCGCGCGGCTGCCGCGCACCAAGCTGGAGGCCAGTGTCCCCGACGGGGTGGTCTCCGGCCTGCTGGAGGTCGGCGGGCGCCGAGTCGAGGTGCACCAGTGGCGGGCACCGTCGGCCACAACGGGGGAACCAAGCATGCCGATCGCTGGGTGTGGCTGCATGCCGCCGGCTTCGGCGCCGCGCCGCGGAGCTGGCTGGAGCTGGTGCTGGCACGGATCAAGGTCGGCCCGGCGCGGTTGCCGTGGACCGCGTTCGGCGCGGGAAGCCTTGGCGGCGAGCTCATTTCGCTGGGCGGACTCGGCCGGCGGCCTGCGGTCACCGTGGACGCCGGCCAGCTCACCGGGAGCATCCCCGCGCCCGCAGGCCGGCTTGACCTGACGGTGAGCACCGCCGATGACGACGCGGTCGCGGTGGCCTATACCGATCTGAGGGGAGGAATCCGTCTGGTCAGGCACGCTGCCCTGGCCACCGCGAATCTGCGCGCCAGATCGCCTGACGACCGCGTGGCGGGGGCAGTCGGTGCTGATGCCGCCGATCTGATTCCCCGGCTAAAGAGCATCGTCGATGCACTCTAGTCAGCAGATCCGCTGTTGCGGCGAGCCCATTCTGTCGCGCAACTGGGCGAGGAGGCTTGCGGCTGGCTCCAGCGCAATCATCCCGAGCTGACTGACGAGGCGGTACGTCAACTGGCCAGCCGATTCTCCTTCGACTGGAAGTAATCATCAACTTGGCCAGCATGGAGGTCCAGGCTGCGGCAAGGTCGCGAGCATGCGCACCGCATACCATCCACGGCACGAGCGGACGTACGACGGTCAACAGCGCCGGCACGTCACTGCGGAATCCGGACGTGTGCCGACTGCCATCATCGACATCGTGGCCGGCGTGGCCATCGCTCGCTTGCCCTCATCGTTATCGACTGTCCCGATCCTGGTGCGCTCGCCAGGTTCTACGGCGCGATGCCGGACGGGAGCCCTCGGCGTAGCGCTCGCGCTCATCGGCAGATCCGGTCGGGCCAAGACCTTCGCAGAAGAGCGCAGCGCGCCCGATCGACTTGATCTGTGCGGCGGTCACGCCGCCTGAACTGATCCCGCGGCCGCGCTACGGCAAGACCCCAGCGCCTACCGGAAGTCTCAATCAGGCGGTTAACGGCCCAGGCGTGCGCTTAAGGCGGGCGACTGCTGTCAGCAAAAGTGCGGAGTGACGTTAAGGCTGTGGGCTACCGCGTGACGTGTCCGGCCAGCGCTGGGACAATTGCTGGATGAGTCCGCGAAGCCGTGGCCGCCCGCCCGCCCGCCGCCGCCGTCAGCAGGCCGGGCGGGCGGCGGTGCGCCGGAGCGGACCACACCTTTTTGCCGTGCCGGCGTCTCAGGAGACCCCCAGGTTCGCCGAGGAGGCGACAGACTGCTGGTTCGATGAGCCTGAGCCGGGCGACCGGCGGTCTTGGGCGGTCCCCCCGGCGCACGGGATTTGCCAGGAACTAGATCTCCAGCTGCTGGACCCAGGCGATGAGGACGAGCGCGCACTGCTCATTGAGGCGCTCCACCCGGAGTTCGCAGACGCCCTGCAGGGCGAAGACGACGTGATCATCGATGGCGAGCCCGTCAACCCGAGGCTGCACGTGGCGATGCACCAGGTGGTGGCGAACCAGTTGCTGGCTAATGACCCGCCCGAGACATGGCAGACGGTTCAGCGGCTTGCCGGGCGCGGTTATGACTGGCACAACATCATGCACATGATCGCCTCGCTGGTCACCGAGGACGTCTACGGGGTCCTCCAGGAGCACCGGAAGCCCGACCCGGCCGCCTACGCCCGGCGGCTGAGCGAGCTGCCCGGCGACTGGCCGCCACCGGGACCTGCCCGCTAGTCGTGGGCCGGGTCAGCAGCCGTAGACCGCGGCGCCCTGGCGACACAGCCGCTCTGCAGGTGAGTGAGCGTCGATGTTCGCGCCGATCACCCAGGTCTGCGCCGCGCGCAGGTTGTGCTGGCACGCTTCGCTCAGCGTGCCGAACGGCGGCTACGTGCGCGTCCACGGAGGATCCCCATACCTCGGTATCGGCACGATCATGGGGCATCGGGCTGCATGAATATACGTGCCTGCCTGGTACCGGCGATGCCTGCACATGCCGCTGCCTGGGCGGCAGATAGATGCCGGCGCAGGAGTCGGAACTGCGCTAGCCAGGGTCGGCGGCTGAACCGTCGGCCTTGTTGCGGGCTGGGCGCCGGGCGGCCCGGAATAAGTGCGGGGTCAACACACTGGCAGCATTCGGGCTGGCGACGGCCACCGTCCAGCACGCCTACCGTGCGGTGTTCAAGTCGGTGCTGAACGACGCGATCGATGACGGGCTGCTGGCCCGCTCGCCGTGCCACCGGATCGAGCTTCCCGCCGCCCCGCCGCCGGCCATCGACCCGCTGACCGCGGCGCAGATCCTCACCCTCGCGGACCGGATTGACCCCGCTACCGGGCGATGGTGCTGCTGGCCGCCGGGTGCGGGCTGCGCTGGTCGGAGGCCGCCGGCCTGACCCGCGACCGCATCCACCTCGGCACCCCGCGAACTGGCGGGAGCGGACCTGGCGGCCCCTGATCCGGTCCGCTCCGGGCATCCCGCCCGGGACGACCTTCCACCGGCTCCGGCGCGCGTACGCCTCGCTGCTGGGCGATGCCGGCCTGCCCGACCACGACATCCAGCTCCGCCTCGGCCACGCCCACCCCGGCGAGATCAGTTGGTACCGGCACCCCTGCCCCGACCCCGGCGACGGGCAGGCCATCCGCGACGCCATCGACACCGCCCTCACGACAGCGGAAACCGGCCACGAGCAGGCAGCAGCCGGTTGATTTTGCTGACGGAAAAGTTGACCAGCCCCGAGCCAGGCACCGGGCAGCAGGCGCGTTGCCGCAGCTCACAGGCACAGGCGGGTGAGGCCTTCACATTTGGCCGTGACCTGCGGGGATGCGTGTTCGTGACGTTGGCGTCCACGGGTTAAGCGGGCCGGGTCCACAGTGTTATGGCCTGGTCTGACTGGTTCGGTTGCCGGCTGACAGGGGTCTTTGGTTGCGGCGGGGGTCGGCGTCGAGGGCGGCGGCTCCGAGTTCTTCGAGCTGGCCGAGCAGGTCGCGCAGCCGCCGGTCGTTGTCGATCCAGGTCTGGTAGTCCTCGCGCTGGGCGGGGCTGAGCCACCGGCAGACGGTTCTGGCGGCGATCTTTCGGGTCCACTGCCAGTAGGGGCCGTGCCGCGTGGGCGGGTCGGCGTGGCAGGCGCAGTTGCCGCGGCCGCAGCGGGTGCGGCGCTCGGTGATGGAGCCGGGCAGGACCATGCCGGTGGCGGCGATGGCAGCCAGCTCGCCGGCGATCTGGCGGGCCCGGGCCTGGTGGCTGGCGGCGACACGCACGGTCTCAGGGTGGCACGGGTCCGTGATCTGAGTCATGTTTTACTGTATATCTACAGTATGAATGCGCTGACCGGGGACGGGGCCTCCTACCCCGCGCGGTGGAAGCCGTCGTCGGTCAGCGGCGAGGCGGCGGCGTTCGCCCGGCAGGTCGTGGGCGGCTGCGGGCCGCTGGGCCGCGACCGGGCCAAGAACCTGCTGTGGGCGGCCGGCAAGCTCGCCCGCTACGGCATCTCGACCGGGCTGGAGCCGGTGCCGGAGGTGCTGCTGCACCCGTCGGTGACCGGGCGGTTCACCGCGCACGGGCCGGGCCTGTCGGGGGCGGCGCGGCGGACGCTGCGCACCAGCCTGCGGTTCATCGCCCGCCAGGTGGTGCCGCACCTGGACCCGGCCGACGCGCCGCTGCCCCGCGGGCGCGCCAAGGCTCCTTACACGCCTGCCGAGATCGCCGGGTTCCTGGCATTAGCCGGCGCCCAGCCCACGCCGGGCCGGCGGGCGAGAGCGGCGGCCCTGGTCTGCCTCGGGGCAGGTGCCGGGCTGATCCGCTCCGACCTGCGCAACGCCCGCGGCACCGACATCACCCGCCGGTCGGGCGGCGTGATCGTGACCGTCCGGGGCGGGCGGGCGCCGCGGGCCGTGCCGGTACTGGCCCGCTACCACGCCCGGCTGCTGGAAGCAGCCGCGTTCGCCGGGGAGAACTTCCTGACCGGCGGCACCGAGCCCGAGCGGGGCAACCTCACCAGCCCGCTGACCCGCTCGCTGGCCGGCGGTGGCGGGCTGCCGGCCCTGGACACCAGCCGGCTGCGGGCCACCTGGCTGGCCGAGTGCGCCCAGCTGATCGGCCTGCCCGAGTTCATGCACGCCGCCGGGATCACCTGCTCCCAGCGGCTCGGCGACACCATCGCCGGCCTGGATCCGGCCGGCGGCGAGGAGCACGCGGTGACGCTGCTCGGCGGCAGGACCCGGTGATACCAGCGTGGGCGCCCGGATCCCGCTGGCCCGCCTGGAGGAAATCCTCGACGCCTCGCATGTCGCGCCCGCCATCGAGGAGCTGCTCCCGGCCGGGGTGCGGCAGCGGCAGCTGCAGCCGCGGACCCTGCTGCTGGGCATGCAGCTGGCCGCCGGCGACCGCCGGCCCGCTCACCTCACCGAGGTCCACGCCACGCTGACCAGCTTGCCCGAGACCGACCAGGATCGCCTGGGTGTCACCACGACCTGGAAAACCGGCCCGCACCAGCTCACCTACCGCCAGGTCGAGCACACCCACCGGCTCATCACCCGCGCGCTGGCCAAAGACCAGCCCGACGGCGCCCCCTCCCCGCGCCTGCAGCAGGCGTGCGACCAGCTGACCGAAGCCAGCATCCCCGAGCAGTTCAAGGACGCCAGCACCTCGCTGGCGGCCGACTGGACCGACGTCGAGGCCTGGTCGCGGCCGGTCCCGGCCGGCAAGCCCGGCACCGGCACCGACCCCGAGGCCCGCTGGGGCCACCGCAACGTGGTCCGCAGCATCCAGGAAGGAGAAATGTTCTTCGGGTACTACCTGTCCGCGGCGGTCATGGTCAGGGACGAGAACGGCCCGGCCGTGCCCGAGCTCGCCCGCCGGATCACCGTCGCCAGCAGCGCCCACGACCCCGCCGCCGAACTAGCCGGCGTGCTCGCCTCGATGCCAGCCGACGGCATCGCGCTCGGCGACATCCTGGCCGACTCCGGCTACTCCCGCCGCGTGCCGGCCACCTGGGCAGAACCGCTGCGCGCCGCCGGCGCCCAGCTGGTGCAAGACCTGCACCCGCACGACCGCGGACCACAGGGAACCCACCAGGGCGCGATCATCGCCAACGGAAACCTGTACTGCCCCGCCACCCCCGGGCCTTTGCTGGAACTGGTGCCACTACCACCCGGCGCCGCCGCCGCTGACACCGCCGCCCACGACCAGAAGACCGCCGAGCTCGCCCGTTACAAACTCGGCGTCCACGCCGCCGACGACGCCGACGGCTACCGCCGCCACGCCTGCCCCGCCGCCGCCATGAAGATCCGCTGCCCGCTCCGCCCGGCATCGATGAAACTGGACCGGGACCGGCCCGAAATCCTGTCAGTGCCCGAGCATCCGCCGGCCTGCTGCACCCAGCAGACCATCACCGCCGGCCCCGGCGTCGCGCCCAAGACCCGGCAGAAGCACGACTACCCCTCGCAGGCGTGGCGGATCTCCTACCGGCGCCGCACCGCCGCCGAGCGGCTCAACTCCGCCATCAAAGACCCCGCCGCCAGCAGCATCGACCACGGCTGGATCCGCCTGATGGGCCTCACCCCGCTCATGCTCTGGCTCACCTGCCTGATGGTCGTGCGCAACCAGCGCGCCCTGGCCGCCTTCCAGACCCGCCAGCAACACGAAGCGCACGCCGTCGCCCAGCCGCGCACCCGCAAGCGCCGCCGCGACCTGGCCAGCGCGCCAGCCGGGCCGCCCTGACCAGGCCCGCCAGCCCAGCGTCAGGCAGCAGCCGTTAACAACCAGCACCGCCAGCACGAGCCCAGCCGCGCCCTCAAGCCACCCCAAGCACCCGCCGCGCCGGGCGGCACGCCCGAAACCAGCTGGTCACTGCGCCAGTCAGGACCCTCAGCAAAATGTCAGACCCAAATGTGAGCATGGATGCTGGTGAAGTGTGAATACCTCGACGGGTGCGCCGCCAGGGACTTGAACCCCGAACCCGCGGATTAAGAGTCCGCTGCTCTGCCAATTGAGCTAGCGGCGCTGGAACCTGAGTGATGCTACCAGCGACTCACGCGCGCGCGCCAACCGGACGATAAGCCGG
>WNGK01007467.1_pt1 | contig 16042 bp, 15 predicted proteins | sample 5400601 | NCBI WGS metagenome assembly WNGK01 (sample SAMN13153376, study PRJNA577476) | soil metagenome | isolation source: 60 cm soil or saprolite under Garry oak tree replicate 1 | place: USA:California | collected 2016-06-15
TAGAAGGAAAAAACGAGGAGAAAGAGACGAGAGCATGAAAGCCAAGAAGAACAAACGGCAGCGCAGCGAGCAGATACAACAGGTGAGCGCAGCACTGGGAGACCTGCTGGGGATGACCCAGTGGCGAAAAGAGCACCCGCAAGCGACGTGGGCGGAGATCGAAGCAGCGGTCGACGAGCAAATGAACCAGGTGCGGGCCCAACTGCTCCAGGACTTGGTGCAGATGGGGGAGAGCGAGGACTGGCGCAAGATCGAAGCTGAGGTGCGTCCGCAGTGTGGCACCTGCGGGGAGTCGCTCTCGGCGCGTGGAGAGCAGACGCGCTCCATCCAAACGACCGGCGGGCAAGCGGTCAAGCTGACGCGCACGTATGGAACCTGCCCCGCTTGTGGGGGAGGCTTTTTTCCCCCTCGATGAGCAGTTAGAGTTGCTAGCTGGAGGGTTGACGCCACGGGCGGAGGAAACGCTGGTGCGCTTGGCGACGTGGATGCCCTACGCGCAAGCGCAGGAGCTGCTCTCTGACCTGGTGGGCATCCAAGTGAGCAAGGCGACATCGCGGCGCGCAACGCTCCACACCGGGCAGGCCGCTCTCGCGCGAGATGAGGCGGAGGAGGAACGCCTCAAACGGGAGGTGCCCCAAGCGCCTGAAGGAGCCGACAAGCAACAGCTGAGTGCGGATGGAGCGATGGTGCATCTGGTTGGGGGCGAGTGGGTCGAAGTCAAGACGCTCATCATGGGAGAGGTGACCTGTAATAAACGAGGGGAGGTCTGCACGCAGCAGCTTTCCACCTTTTCGCGGCTGGCGGACGCCGAGCGCTTTACGCAAGCCTCGCTGGTCGAAACGCATCGGCGCGGGTTGGAACGGGCAACAGCGGTGTGTGCCGTGCAAGATGGCGCGGAATGGCTGCAAGGCTTCGTCGACTATCACCGCGCCGATGCCGTGCGCATCTTAGACTTTGCCCATGCTGCTGAATACACAAGTGGGATCGGCCAAGCCGTGCAGGCCGCCGGAGGCAGACTGCCAGCCACGTGGTTTGAGGGAGTGCTCCACCGACTCAAACATCAGGGACCCGAGCGCGTGCTCAAGCACCTGGCCTGGTTGGCCGCGCGCTATCCCAGTCCCACTATCCAGGAGAAACTGGCGTATTTGCACAAGCGTGAGGTGCACATGCACTACCCGACCTATCAGGCCGCAGGCTGGCCCATTGGCTCGGGCAGCGTGGAAAGTGCCAATAAGGTGGTCGTGGAAGCACGTCGCGTATGGGGCTGGCATGCGCTGGACTCGGCACAACGTCAATCCCATGCTGACACTGCGCAATGCGGCCTGCAATCGACGCTGGCACGAGACGTGGCAGGCTGCCAGGAAACAGCGGCAGCAGAGTCGCCAACAACAGCGAAGCCAGCGCATCCAAACGCGCTATGAGCAGGCCCTGAGGCGCTTGCTGACGCTGTGGTGCAAGCTTTCGGCTCCTCGTCCAGTGGCTGAACCCACCCCTGGGTCGGCCAGCTCTCTAGCGGCCACTGCGGCAGCACCCCCTCGTGGTCCCCGCCGTCCGGCGGCCAATCACCCGTGGAGGCGGCCTCTGATTGTCCGACCCACAGAGGCCCCCCTTGCAAAAAAATGAACCGCACCCGAAAGCGAATGTTTGCAATTGCTTGAAAATTGAATGAACCGACTCTCTTTTCTGGTTCTCCCTCTGTGTGTGCTGCGCGCCGATGTCAATACGCACGCGCCTTTTGACAACTCCCGCACCCGGCCATCGAACACCACGCCCCTGACCGATTCTTCGATGTATCGTAGTACGCTTTCTGGCACAGCTCATTGCGACAGACTTTGAGCCTGGCCCAGGTGCCGTCTGTCATGGCGATGAACACGATCCCGATGAGACGAGCAATCGCTCCATCCACGCCGGCAATATCCGGTTCGAGGGTCGGCACTCCATCATGCTGAAAGCACACGGTGAGCGGGGCGTTGCAGGCAAGACGATTGAGTACGTCGACCTGCGACGCAGGCAGCTCTCTCTCGTTGTTGGCACCTAAGAGGCTGCGCAACGCCTCGCGCAGCAGCAAGACGTGCCGAAAATCTCCTGGCGTGATCGGTGTGCCATCGGGCAGCAACCGATGCGCAACCAGCCAGGCGCCAAGCTGTTGAGGACTCGTTAGTTCAATATGCGCACGTCGTCCTTGTCCACACTGGGTATTCACGAGAGCTTGCACCAAAGCCAGCGGCCCCGGGACAGCTTTGCTCTGCTCCTCATCCATGGTCTTCACCCTGGTCCTCCTTGTTCTGCAAGCAACCTTTCTGCCATCTTTCCTTCCTACGGCTTGAGTGCACGCGCTGATGACCAGAGGGCACCGGGGTTGACCCGCTGCGGATAGAGCGAGAGCACCTGGTCGTAAAGCTCGCGCGCCGTCGTCGTCGTCTGGGCTACCCGATCGAAGTCGCGGATATACTGTCGGGTCTCTTCGAGAATCCTGGGGTCATCGTCGGTGCCAGGTCTCTTATGGCCAGCGATCACCGCACGTGGTTGGAGCGCCTCAATCGTATCGAGCGCCGCGATCCACTCGCGGCGCCTTTGCGCGTCGGACTCACCCAGGTGCAGATGGACGTCGTTGTAGGCGGCGTCCCCGGCGACGACCAGGCCGATGGATGGGACATGCAGGCAGGTCGTGTTGTCGGTATCGGTATGTCCGAGGGGCACGACGACCAACTCGTGCCCCTCGAGGTCCATCACGTTTCCGCTCAGTTCTTCGGCCAGCACAAGCTGATCAGCAAGTTGACCGGGAAAACGCGGCGTCCAAAACGAGGCGAGGGACTGCGGTGATGCCTGCTGGCGCATCATCTTGACCACCTCCGGCGTCGCCACAAGGCGGGCGCGCGGAAATCGTTGCAGAATAGTACTGGCGCCGAAGAAATGGTCGCCGTGGCCGTGCGTGGCGTAGATCGTGGTCAGGTGCTTGCCATGAGCTTCGACCCACTCCACCAGGGCGCGCGCCTGCTCGACGGTGAGCAAGGCGTCGACGAGCACGGCGTCCCTCTCCCCGGAGATGAGGGTAGCAGAGATCGGCGACCACAACCGCTGTTGCCTGCCTGGGGGCAGGTCGGGGGAGCCAACGGGAATGCCAGGCGTTACATACACGTCCCAGTGAAGCTCAATGTCTCGCGTTTCGATGTCAGTCATAACTTTCTTTCCCTTCTTGGAGGCGTCCGCTTCATAGTTGTTTCTTCACTTCCTGTTTCTCTCCCTGTAACGCAAGAGCCGCGGCGGGAATATTGAGGGCCTCGAGAAAGGAGTGCATGGCCTGTGCGGCAGCGTCATTCAACGCCTGGGGAGCCTGCCGTTGTGCAACGGTCGCGACAACCGTGCGTAATGGCCGTTCTCCTGCTGGTTGGGCAATAACGCGTGCGATGGCATCGGCCACCTCCTGAGGATTGGGAGGTGTCGCGGATCGGTTCTCTGCGTAAAACGGCGCCGTAAACGCATTCATAGCGGCCTGATAGAGGGCCAAACGCTCGGCGTCTGCGGCGACCTGGCGTTTGGCCGAGATGGTGGTCGGATAGGTCCCCGGCTCAAGAATGGCGGCGTCAATGCCAAAGGGCGCAAGTTCATAGCGATAGGACTCGGTGAGTCCTTCCAGGGCAAACTTCGTCGCTCCATAGAGGCCGAGATATGGCATGGCCAGCCGTCCAACAATGGACCCGATTTGCAGCAACAAACCACTGCCTTGCTTACGCATCTGTGGCAGAACCGCGCGGTTCACCCGCAAGACGCTGAAGACATTGGTCTCGAATTGCTGGCAGACTTGCTCAGGGGTGAAGGCTTCTAGTGGACCACCGTACGACACTCCGGCATTGTTGACCACCACATCAAGACGACCTGTCGTCACAATAATCGCTGCAATGGCCCGCTCCACGGAAGCGTCATCCGTGACATCCATTTCGATACTATGCAAGGCCAGCCCTTCTCGTTGCGCGAGCGCGCGTAGTTCTTCTGCCACAGAAGCATTCTTTCCTGCTACCGCACGCATGCCCGCGAAAACAACGTATCCCTGACGCGCCAGGGTTTCAACGGTCAGACGACCAAAGCCACTGGTACTCCCAGTCACAAGAATAGTTTGCGCCATGCTCCCTCATCCTTTCTCTCACGCTCAGCCACCACGGCCATCGGACGTATCAGTGAGCCGGTAGCGCCTTGTATGCTGAGCGGTAGGCAGACAAAAAGACATTCATATCGGTTCAGAAAAGCGTCCCGGTAGAATCGGGGAACTTGTCTCGTTCGCCGCCTGGACCGTTGCTTGTTACGGTCGAACCAGGGCTTTGATGGCCTGTCGCTGATCCATCGCGCGATAGCCCGAAGCCACTTCAGAAAGGCTTACCGTGAAATCTAGGATCGGCGAGGGGTCGAGTCGACCGGCAAGAACGTCTTCAAGGAGTTCGGGAAGATACGCTCGAGCCGGTGCCAGTCCTCCGCGTACGCCGATATTGGAAGAAAACATGCGTCCAAGTGGAAGCTGTCCGCTCCCATGTGGCGCTCCGACAAACCCGACATTGCCACCAGGACGGCACATATTCACCGCCATCGTGAGGCTTTCCTCCGTTCCCACACACTCCAGGACCGCCTCCAGTTGCCTGTTCGCCACTGCTGGCGATCACCTCGCTTGCTCCAAACTGGCGCGCGAGGGTGAGGCGGTGTGGTTGATGTCCCAGGGCAATAATCTGCCCAGCTCCCAGTCGACGCGCGGCCAGGGTCGCGCATAACCCGACCGCGCCATCTCCGATCACCACCACACTTCCTCCTGGACGCACCCCGGCGGTCACTGCCGCGTGGTGGCCTGCCGCCATGACATCAGTAAGAGGAAGGATGGCCTTGAGCATCGCTTCATCCCCCTCAATGGAGGGTGGAATCACGACCAGCGTGGCGTCTGCGAAGCGTGCGCGAATCGCCTCAGCTTGTCCGCCTTCGTGTCCAAAGCCCCATACTCCTCCTTGCACACATGCGCTATCAAGACCCTTCTGACAGAACTCACAGGTGCCATCACAGAAGTCATAGGAAGCGATCACGCGATCTCCTCGCGTGATGGTTCGGACCTCTGAGCCAACATCCATGACCATGCCCATCCATTCATGCCCGATTTGCCAGCCAGGTTGGTAAGGCCCCTGACCCCGATAGGGCCACAGGTCGGTCCCACAGATACAGGCATGGGTAATCTGAACGACGGCGTCCGTTGGCTCAAGGATGGCCGCATCAGGAATCTGCTCCACCTGGATAGCAAAGGCTCCACGAAAAATTGCTGCTTGCATGGATACTTCTTCCTTCTCTCTCCATCTCACCAGGCAAGGATGGGAGAGATACATGTTGTTTGACTTAACACCAGAGCAGCTAGAGGTATCTCCCGGATAAGCGAAAAATAGGAAACCTCTGCCTGAGTCCGCTCTAGGCGTGCCCGCTAGTTATTCGGTCGTAAACATGAAATTGCTCAGATCGAGCGAGATCAACAGCAGATCGTGAATCGGTTTCATGTGCGGCCCACGCAGGTAGGCACGACGCTTCGTCGGAAAGCGAATCCCATCGGCTTCCACCATATCGTAGACATACTGCGCCACTGGAGCCCCACCTGCTATTTCAAGGTGGTAATCGTGCCGACGCAGAAGGAAATCGTCGCCGAAGTAGAAGTCCTGTTCTTTGCTATGGCTAGCAAGCGTGTCGGGGAAACGCGCGCGCAATCCGCGCCAGATCTCCCCATCTTCTTGCCACGGCGCGATTTCGGTCACCTCAAAGCCAGGCATGGCCATAAAGAATGGTGTCGTAAGATAGGTCCATATCGCGTAGCCGTTGAAGTACGCACGGTGAAGCGAATCCCACACGGTCTCCAGAACGTGGCCCCTGAAAGCAGCCCTTGGATTGGAGCGCTCGCTGACGACATCACCCGTAGCGGTTTCGATCACAACCCGCTCGGGTGTAAAAACCATGTGCCAGTCAGGTCGCTCAAACGGGCTGATGTAGGAAACCTCCTCATGCAGCCAGACCGTCCTCTCACGAGGATTGTGGGGATCACCGAGGCCTTTCATTGGAAGCAACCCCCCGCCGGCGACGACGGTAGCGGTCACCTTCTTCAATGTGTTCCAGCGATCAAGGCCGCCATGTGCAGCAATGACCTGTGCCAGCAGATCGTTCATATGTTCCTCCTGTCTAGTGATCTCCCTCCAGGTTCTACGGTTTGCGGACACCAGCAGCATCTTACTATTTCCAGAAGCCCGGTTCGTCCTGATTGACCAGGCGCACACCGCGCACCCACAAGGCATTGCCTGGGAGCTTACATGCATGCAAGGAGAAGTCTCCCAGGCAGCAACGATCGATGAAATCACCACATCAACGAATGGTCACCTACTCACTTCTAAGACCTGAGGAAGGCCAGCAGGTCTTCGTTGAACTGCCGCTTGTGCGTGGTCATCAGGCCATGGGGCGCGCCCGGATAGACCTTCAAGGTGGCGTCCTTGACGAGCTTGGAGGAGAGCAGGGCCGAGTCGGCAATGGGCACGATCTGGTCATCATCCCCGTGGATGATCAGGGTGGGGATGTCGAAGCGCTTGAGGTCTTCGGTCTGGTCCGTCTCGGAGAAGGCCTTGATGCAGTCGTAGGCCGCCTTGAGACCGACCTGCATCGACCACAGCCAGAACATGTCCAGAGTGCCCTGCGAGACCTTGGAGCCCGGCCGGTTCGCCCCATAGAACGGGACGCTCAGATCCTTGTAGTACTGCGAGCGGTCCCCTGTGACGCTCGCACGGAAACCGTCGAAGGTCTCGAGGGGCAGCCCGCCCGGATTGGAGGCGGTCCTCAGCATCAGCGGGGGCACCGCCCCCACCAGTACCGCCTTGGAGAGGCGGGCGGTGCCGTGGCGACCGATGTAGCGGGCCACCTCGCCACCGCCGGTGGAATGGCCCACGAGGACGGCGTCGTGCAGATCGAGCGCCTCCATGAGCGCCGCCAGGTCGTCGGCGTAGTGGTCCATGTCGTTGCCGTCCCAGGGCTGGCTGGAGCGACCATGGCCGCGCCGGTCATGGGCAATGGCGTGATAGCCGTGGGAGGCCACGAAGAACACCTGGTCGTCCCAGGCGTCGGCATTGAGCGGCCAGCCGTGGCTGAAGACGACGGGCTGGCCTGTGCCCCAGTCCTTGTAGAAGATCGTCGTTCCATCTGCTGTGGTGATGGTGCCTGTACTCATGGGATCATTTCCTCCTTCCTCTTCGAAACCGTTCTGCTTTACTTTTTTCCCTTCGCCTTCGCAATGAGAGAGACCTCCAGGGCTTCTCTGTCTTTTCCTGTATCATGAAAATGTTCTGACGGCGAACATCACAACATTCTCGGCAGTGTATCCCGAGGCTTCGGGTCGCTTTTGCAGAACCCCTTGCAGGCGCTCCGAAATGCACGACCCAGAAAGAATCAGGCAGGGGCGACTGTGTTTGCGGCTTGTAGGATGATGTGAGCCACCTCGTCAGGATGCGAGAGAAACGGGACATGGCTGGCCGGGATCTCGCGCGCCGTGGCCTTGCTCCGCTGTGCCATCCAGCGGTGCTGCTCGGGATGGATCATGCGATCCTCGGACCCAAACAGCGACCACGAGGGCAAGGACTTCCATGCTGGCCGCCCGGCTTTCGTCTCGAAGATACTCGCGTTGGGAGGCACCTGAGACGCAGCCAGAATACGCGCCTGGGCTGGATCCAGGTCGTTGGCGAAGTTCTGGGGGAAGACATCGGGATCGATCCAGGCCAACCCCTGCGCACTGACAAGCAGATGATGGAAGACTTCTAGTTGAGGAAACTGGGCACCGGAGCCGAGCAGCGTCTCCCCCTCATCCAGGATGAACGCTGAGATATAGACCAGGCCAACCACTCCCGGTGCCTCGGTGGCCGCCTCAGAGATGACGAAGCCGCCATACGAGTGACCGACCAGCAGCGTCGGTCCTTCCAACTCCGCGAGGATCTGACGTGTGGTGGCCACGTCGTCGGCCAGGGAGGTGAGCGCGTTTTGTTCCGCGAGCACCAAATGGCCCTGTGCCTGCAGCGTCGGGATCACTTGGCTCCACCCGGATCCGTCGGCCCAGAACCCGTGGACTAAGACAATGTTCGCTTTGTTTGAGGTGCGTTTTGACGCAAAAATGCCCATACGTGTTCTCCTTTTTCCATTGCTTGAGCAGCACCGCTGCTCTTGCTTTCCTGAAGTACCTGCACTACATGTGACGACGTTCGCGCGTTACGATGGTTGTCGTGTTAAGAGTCTATGTGGGCCGAGTTGAAAACCCCTCACGCAGCCAGGTTGTCGCAAGCGCGAGCGCTCCACGCGCCGCCGCGGTGTGCGCAAGGGTGTTCAACATGACGAAGTCATGGATAGTGCCCTGAAAGCGTGCAGCCGTGACGCGCACCCCGGCCTGTCGCAGCTTGTTGGCGTAGGCCTCGCCCTCATCGCGCAGCACGTCGGCCTCGGCCGTGATGATGAGCGCCGGGGGGAGCCCGTGCAACTGCTGGATGCTGGCCCGCAGCGGCGAGGCGGTGATCTCGCTGCGCTCGCCCGGGTGGCGTGTGTATTGATCCCAGCACCACATCATGGCGTCGCGCCGCAGGTGGTAACCCTCGGCGAACTGGTGGTAGGATGCGGTATCGAAGGACGCGTCGGTGACCGGGTAGAACAGCAACTGCAACCGGATGTCCGGCTCCGCGCGCTCTCTGGACAAGAGCGTGATCACTGTCGCTATATTGCCCCCGGCGCTATCGCCAGCCACGGCGAGGCGCTCGGCATCCAGGCCATGTTCCTGCCCATGCCTGCCGACCCACCGCGCCACCATGTAGCACTCCTCGAGGGCGGTCGGGTATCTCACCTCTGGACAGAGCTGGTACACTGGGAAGACGACGGCGGCCCCAGCTCCGACCGCGAGTTCGCGCACCAGCCGATCATGCGTCCGCGGACTGCCGAAGACCCACCCGGCACCATGGATATACACGATGACCGGCAGCGGAGTCTGCGCGTGCTGGGGCCGCAGGATGCGCAGCGACACCTGCGCGCTGGGACTGTCTGCAATGGTCAGGTCTTCCATGTCGACCGGCAGCTTGCTGACCGGACCCGCTTGCGCCTCATCGAGAGCGAGCCGTCCCTGGTGGGGGCCAAGCGTGGACAGCCAAGGTGCCCTGCCAGCTGCCTTGGCGAAGGCTTGCGCCTCGGGTTCAAGCTGAATACGATTGCTCATGGGTCTGGCTCCTCAATGACGCATGACGACGCACAGCGTGTCTGCTGCAAAAGAACGTTCCTTTATCGCTCCTCATTCAGTAAAGCCTGATCTACTTTCCCCAGAAGACGCTTTGCCAGTTCGCGGGAAAACTCCACGACCACTTGCAAGGGGCTATGGTAGAGCTGGATATGTTCAATCAGCCCCTCAGTGTTGCGCGTAAGAATCGTGGTTCCGCCGACATGTTTCCCAAAGGCCTTTCCTCGCCATTCGAGATACGTTTTCCTGCCAGTGGTGGTTTCGTGCGTGAACTCGATGGTTTCATACATGCCGCCGGACGTGGCAGCGAAGAAAGCCGCGATGGCTTCAACGCCCACACAGGGGCCGTTGAGCACCGAAGCGTCAAGAGTCGGATGAGGCGCAAAAGCCTTGCCGAATTCGGCGGTGCCATGTTTTCTGACGATTGCAATCCAGTCGTGTCCGGGTGCGTGCTGATTCATGATGGAATACCCTTCGGATGAGCGTGTGAGCAAGCGGTGCGTCCTAAAAAGTTGCTGTGTTGTTCTTTCGCTCTCCCATTCCGATGTTAACTTGACGCAGACTTCAGCTTCGCGATTTCATCCCGTGCAGCGGCCACTAATTCTTCATTCGTGTGAGCATGGCCCCAGAGGCCCCAGCCTCCTTCTTTCGCTTCTGTTAAGAGCACCCACGTGCGTGCTTTCAGTGTTTCGTCACCGGCAGCAGTGCTCACGAGCTTCGTAAGCTGTTCTACAACAGCTAACTGTTTGTTACGGTCAAGGGCACCCTCGTTGGTAAGTACCTGCACGCGTACATAGTTTTCGTCACCATCCACATTTGCGAGTGTGCCTTCTGGCAACTCGTGCACGAATGCGGCTGTGTTTTTACGGAACATCGGGATATCAGGCACTCCCTCGATCGTTTTCACTGTATTGGCCGCATCAATTGCCAGTTGCTTCGTATCGGCAAACGTACCAGCAACGGCGTAGATATCGATCATTGGCATAGCGTTACCCTCTCTGTCAGAATGAGTATGTGATGTGTAGACAAACAGGATCCCTCTGAACAGGTCAAAGCCGTTCAGTGCGAGGAGACTTCTGTTTTGTAGTATACTAAGCAGTGAACTCGAAGTCACCGGACATCGCCACACTTTTGCACCGCACATGCCTTCACATCGCAGCACGTGTGCGAAGGAAACGAAAAGGGAACGTCCATGAAGGGGTCCTCGTACCACCAGCGAGACTATGCCTTTGGGCAGCTGATGCTGACCGTGCGCACGAAGCTCAAGTTGACGCAAACCGAATTAGCTGATCTGCTTGGCCTCAGGCGCCGCACCGTGATCGATTGGGAGGGAGGCCTCACCTATCCGACTGTCGATCACCTGAAACACTTCGTGGTCCTGGCCATAGAGCGCCAGGCCTTCGCCGCCGGGCGTGAGGCCGAGGAGGTGCGTGCGCTCTGGCACGCGGCCCGCCAGAAGGTGCTCCTCGATGAAGTCTGGCTTGATGGGTTGCTGTCCCACCTCCAGGCTCCCCCGCCATCCCAGGCCGGAGAGGAGACCGCTGTCCCTGCCCATGCTCTCGCTACCCCTTCCAGGTGCGGGCCACGCCTCGATTGGGACGACGCGCTCGCCGAAACGCTCTTCTATGGGCGCCAGAGGGAACTGGACCTGCTCTCGGAGTGGGTAATCGAGGAGCGCTGCCGGGTGGTGAGCGTGCTGGGCCAGGGGGGCATTGGCAAGTCGGCACTGGCGACGCAGGTGATGCACCGCGTGGCGCAAGACTTCGAGGTGGTCATCTGGCGCTCCCTGCGCGATGTCGCCAGTTGCGAAGCCTTGCTCGATGACTGCCTCCAGGTCCTGGCTCCACAGGAGCTCGGCGGCATCTCATCCAGCCTCGAAAGCCGCCAGGGTCTCCTGTTGGAATGCTTGCGCAGCCGACGTGTCCTGCTGGTCTATGACATCCTGGAGTCGTTCCTGGAGGAAGGGGAGGAGAGCGGCCACATGCGTCCAGGCTATGAGGGATTCGCCAGGGTGCTGCGCCGGGTGGCCGAGACCGAGCATCAGAGTTGCTGGTTGCTGACCAGCCGGGAGAAACCGGGCGAGCTCGTGCCGCTGGAAGGCAGTCGGGCTCCCGTGCGTGCCTTGCGCCTCGGCCGGCTGGATGCCCAGGCGTGCGAGCAGTTGTTGACCGAAAAGGGGGTCGTAGGCAGCACGTCTGAGCAACTCCGGCTGGTCGAGGCCTACGCGGGCAATCCCCTGGCCCTCAAAATCGTAGCGCGGACCATCGTGGAGCTCTTCGAGGGCCAGATCGCCCCCTTCCTGGAGCAAGGTGAGGTGGTCTTCGGCGGAGTGCGCGAGTTGCTTGATGAGCAGTACGCCCGCATCTCTGCTCTAGAACAGAGCGTGCTCTTGTGGCTGGCGATCCTGCGCGAGCCGGTGACCCTGCAGGAGCTACTGGCCGTGCTCAGCGTCCCCCTGCCACGCTCTCAGGTGCTGCAAGCGGTCGAAAGTTTACACCGCCGTTCACTTCTTGAGCGGGGTCAACGACAGGGGAGCTTCACGCTGCACGCGGTCGTGATGGAGTATGTGACGACACGGCTCATTGCAGAGGTGACCGGCGAGATCAAGCAGGGCCATTTCTCGCGCCTGATCGAGCATGGTTTGGAGCTGGCCCCCTGCAAGGAATATGTGCGGCAGACCCAACAGCGCCTCATCGTGGCTCCCATTCTAGCTGGCCTGCGCCGCTCCTACCCTTTGCGCACCGCGCTAGAGGAGCGGTTGCTCGCGCTGCTCAACGAGCTTCGCCAACGGGAAGACTCCGCTCAGGGCTATGGACCGGCGAATCTGCTTGCGCTGCTGCGAGAACTTCGCGGACACCTACGTGGCCTGGACCTGTCGCATCTTGTGCTGCGTAGTGCCTATTTGCAAGAAGTCGAGATGCAAGATACAACACTGGCAGGGGCAATGCTGCAGGATTGCGTCTGGATGTCGACCTTCGGTTCCATCTGGGCCGTGGCGATCAGTCACGATGGACAGTACTGGGCAGCAGGCAGCAGGCGAGGAGAAATGTGGGTCTGGGCTCAGCAGACGCTGCACCTGATCTGGCAAGCCCACTCAGACGTTGTCCGGGCGCTCGCCTTCAGCCCAGATGGACGCCATTTAGCCAGCGGGAGTTATGATGGCATGGTCAACGTGTGGGATGCGGAGAGCGGCGCGTTGCTCTGGTCAGGCTCGCATACCACCTATATCTCTGGGGTCGCCTATTCCCCCGATGGCACCGTGCTGGCCAGTGGAGGAACCGATGCGACGGTCCGGCTTTGGGATGCGCAGACGGGCGCACTTCTTGAGACGCTCCCGCATCCTCATGCGATCTTTACCATCACCTGGAGTCCCGATGGGCACCTGTTCGCCACTCTCGGCTTCGATGGGCAAATCAGGCTCTGGAAGAGACAGCAGAGCGGGCCGGCCACGTGCGTCGCGATCCTGGAGGGGCACACCAACTGGGGGATGGGACTGGCCTTTTCCCCCGACGGGAGCCTGCTTGCCAGTGCCAGCTGGGACCAGACGATCAAGCTCTGGGATATTCCCAGTGGAAGCGTCCTCGAGACGCTGGCCGGACAGACCGATCGGGTCCAAACGGTGGCCTGGAGTCCGGACGGACGGACCCTGGCAAGCGCCGGCTTCGACCACACCATTTGGCTCTGGGACATGGAGCAAAACACCTATCGGGCGGCACTCCATGGGCATACTGGGGTGGTATTCTCGCTCGCTTTTCTGCCCGACAGCCGGAAACTGCTCAGTGGCAGTGTCGATGGCACCCTACGGGTGTGGGAAACGGAACGGGGACAGTGTGAGCAGATCCTGCAGGGCTACGCGGTCTCGCTCTATGACCTCGCCTGGAGTCCCACTGGCACTCAGCTCGCCAGCGGTAGCTCGAATGGCCTGGTGACCATCTGGGAGGTGGAGGACCTGACACCACCCAGGCTGCTCCAGGGCCATCGCTACCTCGTGTTTGGGGTGGAGTGGAGTCCCGATGGGAGGTGGCTGGCGAGTAGTGGATGGGATAATGCCATCCAGATTTGGGACGCGACCACCGGAACCAGTGTGCGCGTGATGAGGGACCCCGACGACCCCTACACCTCCTTCTATGGCGTTTCGTGGAGTCCGGACGGCAAGCTTCTGGCGTGTGGCAACTATCGGCAGGAGGTCCAGGTGTGGGAGGTCTCCACCGGCACCCGTCGATGGATCGCCCGCGAACAGCCAGCCTCTGCCCGCCGAGTGGTCTGGAGTCCAGATGGGACGCTGCTGGTCAGTGCCGGTGATGATGGCAGCGTCGCTGTGTGGAACGCTTCGGACGGCAGATTGCTCAAGCAACTCCCAGGACACCGAGGCAAAGTGAACGACGTGGCCTGGAGCCGCGATGGGAAGTGGCTCGCCTCGGGCGGAGGAAGCCAGGGGCAGGGAGACGGCGGGGAGTTGTTCGTGTGGAATATGCACAGTGGGGAGCGCGTGCAAGTCCTGTCGGGGCATCCTGGGATCGTGTATGCAGTAGCCTGGGGTCCGACTGGCACGGTCCTAGTCAGTGGCGGCAGCGATGGGATGCTGCGGTGGTGGGACAGGCACAGCGGGGAATGCCTACGGGTGTGCCGGGCGCATCAAGGAACAGTACAGCGGCTCCAGGTGAGTCCTGATGGGAACTGGCTCGCCAGTTGTGGGGACGATGGCGCCATCCACATCTGGGATCTTGAGGGCGGCGATCTGTTACGCACTCAGCGCCGTGATCGACCCTACGAGCGACTGGATATCAGCGGGGCAAAGGGATTGACGCAGGCCCAGAGGGCTTCATTACGCGCGTTGGGGGCGATTGAAGATGCTCCTACACGTTCGTAGACTCCTTATGGGAAATGGGAAATGTGCAGTCCGTTGGTGGCTATTCTGGACCGGCGACGTTTTCTTTCACAGTGGATGGCGACCGTATTCAACGACTCGTTATTGAATGAATCGTTTGGGTAGACCTCCTGCCTCACTTGTTCAGAGGCAAATAGTCAGGTATACTTGTTCTAAAGGGCGCTGAGGGAGGAGCATCCTGCCTTCGCGAGAGGTTGACATTTTTTGCCGTAGGCAAGCAACACCTTTTCTCAGCGCCGCACGAAATTCGGTTTAAGTTGTTCAATAGGCCTCAAATGCCGATTTATACCAGGTGAGCGGCGATCCTGGAACACCCTGCCATCCAAGCAGGCTGTCGCGGGTCAGCATCCCGAGTCCTGGCCAGTTGAATGCTCCCGGAGATGGAGAAGTGGACCACGGTGTTCGTGGATGGCTGGCTGCTTCCTATCCTTTGCCAGGTGCTCCCCAGATACCTCCGCCTTGTTTCGACGCATCCCGCCCCCAGGTCCGACCTTGCCACCCTCTCCTGGAGAGGCCACTGCTGGCTCCGGTCGCTGTCCAAGAAGAGTATGGTTCAGGTGTGATGGCAGACGAGCACACCTGTGGCTCCAGGCACGAGAAAACCCATTCGCCTCTGCCTGCAATGCAGGTGGAGAGCTTGAGCAAACTCCACACTTGCTTGGCTCTGCTTCCCGCCTTTTCCCGTCGAGTGCCCAGGTGCTACCCGTAGTCGTACCGCCCTCCTGTGCTACACTCTTGCTGTACCGATGGCCCCGCAGCGTTGTCCTGTCCCTGCACAGCCGGACAGGGCATGAAGAAGAGACCTGGGAACATGCGGCAGAAGCAAGCCTGACGCTTATGGACCTGGCTGAAGTGTGTATCGGGCTCCCTGAACTGGCAAGACAGATGAACCGGCGGCGAGCAGAGTGAGCCCTGCTTGCTCTCATCTCGCTCACGTGTCCCCACAAACAGGCAGGGGAATGAGAGGCTTATCCCGCTCTTTTCTCGTGAGCAGCTCGCAGCAGACGCCTGACTGTCTCAGGGGACACGCCGTAATCAGCGGCCACCTGGCGCAGGGAGTCGTGGCGTTCACAGACACGGCGCACCACGTTAGGCCATTCTTTCGCTGGGATGCCATGATGAGACTCACGTGGACCCGGGCGCTGCTGTGTGGAAACGATCTGGGGAAGACTGCCAAGCACGTGCTCGAGTGCAAGGAGTCGTTGATAGAGCTTGCCATGCGGGGCGAGAAAGTGGACCAACACTGGTGAGAGAGAATTCGATGCCCGTCGGTTCCGCCGCGACTAAAAGTAGAATATGATGGAAAAATTTCATTATATTCTACTTTTATTTTATAGTAAGGAGTATACTCCTCGCAGCTTCAGTCCCTCGCCTAACACTTCCCGTTGTCGCACCACCACTCCCATATGTTGATGGTATCTGCTGCAAGCGGCAGAGAGCTGAGTAGGCCGGTCCCTGGGTTGCACCATCATTGCGAGAGGCGATATCATAGAGGCACACACCAGCATAGCTGATCCGGGAGACAGATTGCACATGGGGCAGCATGTAGCACAAGTGGCAGCAATACTTGGGATCAACGTGTTGCAAACGCCGTTATCGGATGCCACGAGCCAATGCCAGATGACGAAAACTTTGTGAGAACCCTCAAGCGAGGAGGCTCGGATCATTTCCTGATAGGGCAGGAGCAATAGCTCCGCCGTCTGCTCAAGACCTCTGTCAGGTCCTACCACCAAGCTCGGCCACCGCACAGGATCGGGCAACTCATCCCAGCTCCATCGCCGCTTTGAGCTCCTCCATAACCTCAGCCCAGGCGCATGATCTCTCAATACATGTCCCGATTTTGCGGAGTAACGTAAGAGCACTCTCCTTATGATTGCTTTCGCTCCGCCTTGGAAAGA
>WNGK01003904.1_pt1 | contig 16041 bp, 11 predicted proteins | sample 5400601 | NCBI WGS metagenome assembly WNGK01 (sample SAMN13153376, study PRJNA577476) | soil metagenome | isolation source: 60 cm soil or saprolite under Garry oak tree replicate 1 | place: USA:California | collected 2016-06-15
AGTCCAGCTAGGACGGCATTGTGCTCGCCGAAATTGCGGCTTAGCTGCACAAACGTCACGATGTGCGGCAATTTTTCCACCAGCTTCGCGCAAACCACTTCGCTGTCATCCTCCGAGCCATCATTCACCAGGATAACGTCAAATTGCATTGATGCGAAAACCGTGTGGATACGGTCGACGACGAGGCCGATGGTCTGACTGCCGTTGTAAACGGGGATCACGAACGATAACTCGGGAGCTAATCCCGGCATTGTTCGTTCGGCGGTCATCGGCGGATGTTCATGTCTGTCGCAGTATGCGGGACTTTCGTCAAAAAAAGTTATAGGAGATTCTCTTGCGTCGAACTTACAATTCGGTGTGCCCTTCGACTACAAAATTTTCTCCAGATCGAATGTTCTCGTGACAGGCGGGCTCGGGTTTATCGGCTCTTCGCTCGCCCGTCGACTCGTCGCGCTCGGTGCAAAGGTGACGCTCGTTGACAGTTTGATCCCAGAATATGGCGGCAATCTTTTCAACATTCATGACATCCGGGACCGCCTTACTGTCGATCTTACCGACATCCGAGACGCGTCCGCCATGGCTTCACTGATCAAAGGGCGCGATCTTCTTTTCAATCTCGCCGGCCAAACCAGTCATCTGGATTCAATGACCGATCCGCTGACCGACTTGAATATCAACGCCGCAGGGCAATTATCGATTCTGGAAGCCTGTCGGTTGCACAATTCGGGTGTCAAAATAATTTTTGCCAGCACACGCCAGCTTTACGGGCGGGCGCAGTATCTGCCCGTGGATGAGAAGCATCCCGTTAATCCAATCGACGTGAACGGAATCAACAAATTGGCCGGTGAATGGTACCACTTGCTTTACAATAACGTCTACAAAATTCGGGCGTGCGCGCTCCGCCTGACTAATACGTACGGTCCCGGCATGCGCGTCAAAGATGCGCGCCAGACGTTTCTGGGTATTTGGATTCGTCACCTCATTGAGGGCAAACCCATTCAGGTCTTCGGCGATGGGTGTCAGCGCCGCGACTTCAATTTCGTTGACGATGTAATTGAGGCCTTGCTACTCGCCGCCGCCGCACCAGCGTCCGAAGGTCAGGTCTTCAACTTGGGTCACAACGAGCATATCAGCTTGCAGGAACTGGCGGCATTGCTTATTCGCTTGAACGGCGGCGGAAACTACGAGCTGATACCATTTCCGGACGACCGCGCGGCCATCGATATTGGTGACTACTACGGCGACTTCCGTAAGATATGCAAGATGCTCGGTTGGTCACCGCACGTCGGGCTCGAGTATGGCCTAACGAGTACGCTCGAATATTACCGGAAATATCACGCGCACTATTGGGATTCCACACCATGATTCGGATGAACGATTTCACATCCGAGCCGGAGGAATTGCGCCGGGAGGAATTGGCCTCGGTCGAACGCGTTTTGCGCTCGGGCCGGTTCATTCTTGGAAATGAAGTGAAACAATTTGAGGAAGCGTGGGCGAAATTTTGTGGCACAAAATTCTGTGCCGGCGTCGGCAATGGAATGGACGCCATTGAACTTGGCTTGCGCGCGTTGGACATTGGCCCCGGCGACGAAGTCATTACCACATCGATGACAGCCATTGCTACCGTCCTTGCCATTATGCACGCTGGAGCGTCGCTGGTTTTGGCTGATGTCGATCCTGCGACGGCACTCCTCGATTTCGCTAGCGTGGAGCGTTGCTTGACGCCGGGAACCAAAGCGGTGTTGTTGGTCCATTTGTACGGACAGGTCCGAGAGATGGAGCGCTGGATGACCTTCTGTAAAGACGCAAAAATTCATCTTCTGGAGGACTGCGCCCAGACGCACGGAGCTGTTTGGAAAGGGCAACACGCCGGCGCGTTTGGGACTTGGGGCGCGTTCAGTTTTTATCCGACCAAGAACCTCGGCGCCAGAGGCGACGCCGGTGCGCTCATCACAAATTCCGAAGAAATCGCGGAGAGGGTTAAAACGCTGCGAAACTGCGGGACAGCGAGACGGTACGAACACCCCGAAGCGGGTTTGAACAGCCGTCTCGACGAATTGCAAGCTGCGATTCTTTCCGCGCGTCTCAACTGGTTGGGAGAATTCACCCGGCGTCGCCAGGAGATTGCGCGAAAATATTTGAGCACCATCGACAATGGTCGAATCGAACTGCTATCGCCGCCGAATGCGGAACAAAGTCACGTCTACCATTTGTTTGTCATCCGCTGTGCTGAACGGGATCGCCTGGCGCACTTCTTGGACGAACACGGAATCGAAACCTTAATTCATTATCCACTTCCCGTACACCGCCAGCGCTGCTGTAAGAACGTGCGCTGCGATTTTCGTGGCCTTTCAGCCGCTGCGTCCCATGCGGAACAATGCCTTTCCCTTCCTTGCCATCCGCAGCTTCATGACGACGATGTGGCTAAGATCACCGCGACAATCAATCAATTCGAATGAAACGCGTCCTGGACCGTAGCGGGGAAGACTTACGAATTTCGTCTCTATAAGTTGCACAGTTGTGAAACTGGTTGACGAACTTGTGAAGGCAAAAAGAGCGGACGGCGCTTCAAAGCGCTATCTCGAAGACGTTAGCAGCCGTCTCAGCTGCTTCGCTATCGATTTCTACGGCGCGTGCTTATCGGCTTCTTCAATTTTGCCGTGCAGCGCGAATATGCGACCGACAATCCAGCGGAGCGCACCGCAAAGGCGCCGACAAAAAGCGAAGTGCCCGGCATCGTCACCGTCGCCGAGATTACTCGCCTTCTTGAAGCTGCTTCGCAGGACATGCTACCATATCTGGCAATCGGCGCGTTCGCCGGGCTGCGCTATTCAGCGAAGGCGAAATCCGCGCTTCTACATATCTCGCTGCAATGTTCGGGTTGCGAGGCGTTTTTCGGCCATTGCTTGTCTCAGACGTACAGTGCGAGACAATCCTAGACAGCAATTTTGTCGCTCTTGGCGGCTCTAACTACAAGACAGAGGATATACTTGCTCCCCGAGAAAATATTTTTGTCCGCGTGTATCTGATGACGTAAACACCGATTCTCCGGATTTTTACTTGACCTCTGTTTGAAGGGTATCAGAATTAAGATAGTCAGGTGCTTAAGAACTAACGACATCGTCGTTTCGTTGACATTGTTTTTTGAAGCGATGTGGCAATTTCGGTAATAAGCCTATAGTTAAACAGGAAAAAATGTCACAGCGGTTCCAATATACACCAACTTTCGACGGCCTCAGATGTATTGCAGTCTTATGTGTCCTACTTACGCATGCGAGCCCTGGTTTCTTTAAAGGAGGGTGGATTGGAGTCGATCTGTTTTTCGTGTTAAGTGGCTATCTTATTACATCCCTGTTACAAAATGAATATTACGCATCTGGCAACATATCGTTCGCAAAGTTCTACGTTCGACGAGCTTTAAGGCTCTTTCCTCCATTGTTGATATGCGTGACAATAGCCAATGTGCTCTGGTTGTATACTCCTCATTATTTTCGTGGTGCGAATCGACTTTTAGCGACATTGGCAAGCTTATTCTATTTCGCCAATTTAGTTCCATGGAGAGTTTTAGGGCTGTTACAACCCCTCTGGTCTCTTTCAGTGGAAGAACATTTCTACCTGCTCTGGCCTATTATAGGATCTACGTTTCTCTTCCACACTCCTTCACGCAACCGTGTCTTTTTCTTGACACTAACAGTCTTTTTGATAGGGGCGTTTAGAATATTCGTATTTCATTTCAAGCTAACTTATGGATTGTTTGTAATTGACTCTTACACATTCACTCTTTGTAGGATGGATGCTATTTTGATGGGTTCGCTGTTGGCTATAGTGTTGCCTCACAACAATAATGTGAAACACCGAAAGAACGTTAATATTCATTGGTCCTTGGGGATACTTCTTTGTCTCTTAGCGACAATAGTACTATTCGTCCCCGAATGGAATCTATACTGGCGCAATGGCGGTTTCATCCTTACCAACCTCTTATGCCTGTCTATCGTGGCGATTGCAGCTAAAAATCCTAATCAACCTTTGCTCTCCAGTAACATCTTACGCTGGATTGGCCGCCGGTCCTATGGAATTTATCTATATCACTTCCCGATATTCCTTGCGCTTGGAAGTCTTCTACGAGAGCATAGCCCAGTAAACTATTTACTTATAACCGCCCTACGTTTTGCGGTAACCATTTTCGTTGCGGAGGTATCTTATCGGTTTATTGAGCGACCCGTATTAAGATATAAAAAGCGGTATCAAGTTGCTTCGGAGTTTGTGATTGGACAGCCGACTAGTTAAACTATAAATGCGACAAAATCGACTACTGGTGCCTTTTCGGCTCCTTTCTGTCAAGGGCATTCCCTATTTCACTCTGAATACGGGCAACTTGATGGTTGGCCTGATCAATCCGAAAAACGGTAACTAGCCGTCGGAAATGTCCACGGCCCGGATGCCTTGAAGCCCAAAGCAAGATGACATGTTAACGATCAACATGCATTCACCTTTGATTCAACTCGGGAAACGGCCGCCCAACTCCTTCCACGCGATGAACTCGTTCGTTGCGTTTAGGCCAATGCCTTCTCGATTGCCGTGGGACACGGTACGAAGACAGAATCGTTCACCCGCATCAGCGAATTCGCCCAACTTTGATATAGCTTCAAACACGCTCTTTCGGTTTCGACACTTCAGATGCTTTTGGTGTACGCCAATTCCGGCAAGAACCTTAGTAAATCATCGCTGATGTGAACTGCTGGCGCTCCGGCTCGCTCAACAAATCAATGATCGCGACAAAATCGTAGCTTGGATTAAAGGGGTGGATGGCTCATGGGTAAAACCTCCAAACGAGTAGCGGACTCCTTCCGTGGGATTAGAAGCGAATTGTATCGCATCGTTAGGCAATCGCTTTTCGTGATTAAGGTTTCCATGTCTCCCACGCATCTTCAAGTAGCGTTGCTCGGCAGCGGTTGGGGAAAGTCCCCAAATGGAAATTCCTTCCGGCCACGTGCGGCGTGATCCTCGACGTTAGCTTTAACACGGGCAACGACATTCGCGCTGGTCTCTAGATAAGCCTGAAATGTCTGCGAAGACTCTATGTAGCGGAGAAAGAACTAAAACGTGTGTGGGCCACGCGTGAGTTTATCGTAGTGGGATGTTGGCCAGAAGGCTGACCTTCTTTTTTGAACCTCCGGCCAGTGACAAAAGAAAAGGTCGTGCCGCTGGTGACGCACGCTTGAAGCCGTAAAGAAAAAATCCGACGTCAAATCGTCCATGCCATCGCACAACCGAGCATCGCTTTCGAGCGTTCAGCAAAAAATCTTCTCCGCCTGCCCAAGCTGAACGTGCGTCTATGCAGATGGGGCAATTTTCTTTGGCGACCGATCTCCCTCATATTTGAAATACCGCTTCAGGTTATTAATCGGTCGTTCGAACACGTGCCATGAAAGGGCTGCGAGGGAAATTGTGACGCCGCCGATCAGCAGAGAGGCCAAAAGCGACGAGTGTAGGAGCAAGAGGATCTTCGCGGTCTTCGGCATATACATGAAATGAAGTACGAAGTTGTGATAGACATAGATGCCGTAGCTAATCGTACCGACATAGACCAATGGCTTGATCTCGAGCAATTTTCCGATTGGCCCGCGGAGGCCGGTCGAGGCACTCGATACCACCCACCCCGCGATCAGAGCCGCCCCAACGTCGAAGATGGCATATCTTATCATCCTGCCGCGATCGATGACGCCCAATAGCACAAAAACCACCAACACTCCGATGCCGAGCAACAACGCGGTTTTACTGAAGGGGAATGTTCGTTTCCGAGATTGGCGATCGCCGATTTGATCTTTACGTAGAGCCAGCAACGCGCCGACACCCAGCGTATCGAGGCAACTGAAAGGAAGGACAGACGTAGCTTCGTTACCAGTGTAGAGGCCACCGAAGACGCGGAAGATGGGGCCGATAGCTATCGTTACCAGAATAGCAGTGAGAAGTCTGCGTCTACTTACAAAGAGAATTATCCAAGGCCACGCGAGATAGAATTGTTCTTCCACAGCGAGGGTCCATAAGTGGTTAATCGAGCCGTTCCATCCGTTCAGGAAGATGTAGAAGTTCGTCAGAAATGCGGCGTTCCACACGAATGTCTCCCGGACTGGCGGAACATTGAGGACTGTCGCCAGCCCCAGCACGAAATAAAATAGCGGAAAGATACGTAGAACGCGGCGCGCATAGAACTGGCGCAACGCATAGAAAACTGGCAGACCATCCTTCTCGCAGTAACTCCTCGACCTTAGGAGAATCCCCGTGATCAGGAAGCCGCTAAGCACGAAAAACAGACGCACGCCAAACCCGCCCAGGCCGATGAGTTTCGCCAGTGCGAAGATCTTCGAGGTAGTTGGGCTCAAGTGGTTAACAAGAACCGCCAGCACGGCAAAGGCACGCAAAGCGTCGAGTTGTACCATGTGTAGCAGCGGAGTCGAAGCTACCCAGATAAATCCGGACTTCTTCTGACGTGCGGGTAACAAACGAAGCATAGCCAGCATCAGCCTACACGTAGATCTATATACCGCTACCGCTGACTCGTTGAATGTCCTCGTGATGTCAAAGTCAGGATAGCGCTCCCAGATCTTACTCAAGGCTGCTTCCGCGGCAGAAACACGTGCACCGTTGCTTTCTTGGTCCCGAGACGGGCCCGCTGACTCGCGTTATTGGCCGGGCGGACCGGTGGAGGCACTGCCGATTCTGCGCAGAACCAGCCAAGAACCGACGTGCTCAACCGGAACATAATGATCGACAATAAAGGACTTGACACTGCTGAGGGGATCAAGCGGTTCAGCGCGGCAAGGCAACTTCGCCGGGTAGAGAAACCATTCTCTCAAGCTCTTGAGGTATCCGGCGCACGGATTGGGCGGCGGGAGTGGTGCGAAGGTGGCGAAGCTGCGGAAACCGCGGGGCACGAGCAGGTACTCCGCCTTCCCAACATCCCGCAGCTTCCGCTCTAACGCCGCGGCACTCCAAACACCTACGATAGAGACGTAATACTCGGGCTCCACTTGCCCGCGCGACAGCACGTATGTCTCAACGGCTGGATCTCCCAAACTCGCAAACGGCAGCCCGAGGCGCGGGTAGCGGTCCAACGCAGACAATGTAGCCATATCGGGATGCACCGTGCCACTCCCACTCCGCAATTTCTGACCTACATTTGCGACCGCATGGCGCGACAGTAGTGTCCGTGGCGATATGCCATAGAAGACTAGCAGGTTTACCAACTGCATCAGGACAATGAAGACACTGGCATACGCCATCATGTACAGCGCAAAAGCCCGACCCGAGATATTTGCCAGCCGGATCATCAGCAGCATTGAAGCTCCCATACCGTAAAATAAAACGTGCGGCGGATCGCAGCGGCCGAGAGCGCCGGGCATCATTACCACACACAATACGCCCAGCGCGCCGCACAACGCGGAACCCGGTATGTTACTGGGCGCCCGTTCCCGTACGCTCACGGCCAACAGCTGGGGCACCACGAGGAACATTGTGAGGATATACAACAACAGATGTGCCGCCGGTAGCAGCGGCAGATTCTCGGCCCCTTGGGAGAACCGATGGAGTGTGCCATAATACGCGGCCGGCAGGAACAGCCAGCATAACAGTGCGGCAGCCATTAAGGCGATGAGCGATACCGCTAGAACGCGAAATTCACAGCGCAACATCAGCAGAGCATATCCCAGCCAGGCAAGGGCGAACGCCACTCCCGCCTCCGGCGAGAGCAGGATATTTGCCGCCAACAACAGCAAGACTGTAGTGGTGGTGCCTGCCCACCATCCTACGCCCCTCCGCCAGGAAAGCGTCCACATGACTACGCGGTGACCCGCCAGCAGACTTGCGAAGGGAAAGAGATATCGGATCAGCACGCCGTTGATTCCCATGTATGGCGCGAAACCCGCGAGCGCCAAAATACCGAAGGCAACGAGGCGCAAGGTCGCCGGCATTGTCGCCCGGGAGAGCACGTAAAAGGCGCACCAAAGACCAGTGAGGTTCAGAAGTAGATGGCACACGAAATAGGCCAGCTCGTGCGATGCGCCGAGCGGTTTAAGCAGCCAATACATGTAGAGCGGCGCGTACGTAAGGATCGGTCCGTACGCCGCGAAAATCTCGGTGTACGGGCGCAGCCCGTACACGTCCATCAACCACATGCCGTGAAGAAGGTGCCGCGTCTCCCACATCAGCCATGGCGCCGAGTGTACGTCGTAAACATATGCCGCAAACGTTAGGCCGGCGTACAGCAGGGCGACGAACACAAACACTACTATTGACATGCGCTCTCCGCAGAGGGCGCGCTCACAGGGGAATGCAACGCTGGGCTCACACGATTCGCGTCGTCGCAGAAGATACAACAGGGTCACGACCCCAAGCAGTACCGTCATGGCCAAGATCGCGACGCCATTGTTGAACCCGAAGATATAGGACAGTGACCAAAGTCGCTGCCGTGGCGGGAACCAAAATGGAAATCGGAATAGTGCGTAGTAAACCAGCAAAGTTAATAACAAGAGTGAAAGACCAGTCCGCGCTCCGGCCAACGCTTTGCGGGGGATGAATGCTAGCCAGGATGTCGGTTTGACCATTGGTGCGCTACCAAGCGATCAGAACGTTTCTGAACCGATCGGCCGAAAATCTATGACTCTGGCCGAACCTATACGCGTTTCCTTGGAGATCACGGCGTTAGTACGTAACCACTGCTCCTCCGGCGCCGGTTCGCCAACCGGATGCACCTTCACAAATAAGACGCGTGCCCGACCAGCAGCCAGCACATTCAACGACTCCGGCACCCGACGAGTTTGGAGCTGTCCGACCCATGACCCCAGCTCGACAGGCCCGTCGGCGTAGCGCGCGATGCCGAGTACGCCCGAGGGAATCGAATGGACAAGAATCAAATCGGACGGACTGCCGTTCGCGCAGGCGGCATGTGAAATTTCGCGGATCGGCTGCCAATTGCGCGACGGGTTGCGGTAAATGCTCAATACGTTCGGTGCCCAAGCGAGAACGATAAGGAAAAGAATGAAAAGCCTCGTGCGATGGCCAAGGGACGCAAGCCCTCCCGCCGCGAGCAGGTACGCTCCTGGGAGGGCAGCAATAGCATAACGCGGGACGGCCACAGTATAGGTGCGCTGAACGAAGTCAAAGGCTAAAGGGGCAGCGCAGGCAGCGGCGAACGGGAGCCAGAGCAAGAGTCGTTGCCCGCCGAACATGTGAATGCGCAGTCGCCACGCCATCGCGGTGGCAATAATGCCGAAGAGCATCAGAGCGGCGAAGCTTGCTGCTCGATGATCCCACGACATTTGCTGGCCGCGCCCGGAGAAAAACTGAGCCACCAGCTCGCCTGATGCGGCCAGGCGATCAAATCCTGTTGGCTGCCACTTTATCCAGTCTTTTGTAATACGCCAGGCAGCGAGGCTCTCCGGCAGTCTTACGTACCACGGGAGAATCATTATAGCGACAAAGAATAAACACGCCGCCAAGCGCGGTCGCTGGAGTTTTCCCGGTGCGATTAAAAGGTAAGCTACAATTGCCAGCCACGGAAACACGAAGAAGTAGTGCGTCAGAAATCCGGCCGCTGACGCTACAATCCAAAGCGCGTAGAGGCCTATGCTTCCTCCACGCTGATGCAAGACCAAGGAAGCCCACGTTGTCGCAAGCACGCATAGCCAAAGAAGCGAGTACATACGACCTTCCGTCGAGTAGTAGATCCCTAACGGCGAAAACGCGAAGAGGATGCAAGCTGGGAAGACGGCACCCCACCCGCCAGTGCGGCGGGCAACGCCAACCAAGAGGGGCAGGCATGCGAGCGAACATGCGATCGAAAACGACCGAAGCATGAGATCGCTCGTGCCAAAGACGAGCGTCCAAGCGTAGAGTAAAAGGTAATAAAGTGGTGGGTTTGTCTCCGACAGAAATACCGCCCGAACCACGCGGCCGGGACTAGCTGGCGGATAGTCGTGCTTCAGGTAACGACGAAACTCTTCGGCCGACACGGGGTGGGCAGACTCGACGAAGTCGCCTAGTGTCGGGTCAGCCGCGGCGGCCGGATGCTCCAAGCTATGTCCCGTCGCTATCGCCAGGGAGAAAATCTCGTCGACCCAAAGACCGCTCCGGCATGCAACAGCAATCCGCAGGAGCGCGGCCACCGCGAAAACGAGGAGAGGTAACCACAGATTCCACCGTCGGATCATGCTCTTAGTTCATTTCTCACGCTCCGCCAGGGAGACGCTCAAGCCGTACGGCGATGTGGGATAGTGCCTGTGTTTTCGAACCCAAGGTGTGTTTGAACATTGGGCGGTCCTGCCGTCATTCGGCGCGAGTGACATGCTCATAGATCTGGGTACCGTTAACCGAATACACGAGAGGCCACCCCACGGGATCACTCTCAACCGCGGGACGGGCATAATGACGCGAAAAGTCTCGATAGCGGAACTCGTCTATAATGACATACGATACAGGAACTGCTTCCAGCAACCGGCGCGCGTTCTCTGGGTCGGCATCCATAGGCGGGTATACAGCGTGAAGACCCGTTTGCAGATAGAGTTGGTGCGGTGCGATTGTGGCGACAATTTCGCCGGGCGCGGCATGTGCTCTGATCCATGCGGCAGCTTGCTCCCAAGCCACCCATGCCTCGTCATGATAAAAGAAGCGGAAGTCTCCGCTGTCTCCTCCGCTAGGAGCAAAGGCGACACCGCGCAAGCGGAATGCGGAAAGCGCTGCGTAGATCTGGACGGTGAACACCAGCACTAAGAGGCCCACAATGGAAGTTCGCACCATTGCGCTTATCCAAACCGATCCCCGTAGTGCTGCTTGGATTCGATCCCAAGCTACAATGGCAGCAATGGTTAGAAATGGGACGATGGGCATCAGATAGCGGCCAAACTCTTCTGGCCAAGGCGTCAAGCAGATGAGTGCGATCGAAAGCAGAACGACGCTTGCGAGCGTCCAGTTGCCCAAGCAAATGAATACAACGACTCCGCCTATAACCAATGCGGCAAGGCCGAAGATCGGCACTAACAGGACGCCTCTCGGGATTACAGCCCAGCCGGGTAAGCGGCGCTGAAGATCCCGCAGAAACATCCCCCAGTAGCCCAAATTTGTGCTTACTGCGCCACCAAGAGCTGTCGGCATTTTCCCGAAGTTCGTCTTCACCCGCTCGACGAGTGCAGGCGCGTCTATCAGGCCCCTTTCGGGCCGGAACGGATTGAGTAAGCGAACGTTCTCAGAATAGGTTACGTTGTAGTTTTGATAGCGTGCCCGCTGGTATTCATAAGTGGGATGAACGTACTCGTCGCTCGTGCGCACGCGCTCCACGTGCGCCTGCCATAACGCGATGGGCACCAGAGTCAACACCCCACGTATTAGAGCGAGTCGCCATCGACTCCGGGCCAGGGCTTCGATCACCCAAGCCGCAAAGAGCACGATGCCAGCCGTTCGGAGCAGGAACCCTGCCGCGGCAAGCACAAACGCTGTCGTCTCGTGCAGCCACGGGCGTGACGGTGGCAAACCGCTGGCAACGACCAGCACAAAGACGACACTGACCAAAGCGAGGGGAAGTTCGGCAAATAAAAGGTCGGACAGGAAAATAGTCATGATTTGAAATAGGCAAAGCGCCGCTGCCGCGATTGCGAACCATGGCCGAAGATGCCTCTTTGCCAAAGCGAGTACGGCCAAGGCGAAGGCAACGAACAAGGCGACGTATGAACGCCGCAACCACAGCGCTACGACTCTGGGGGCTGTGGTACCCAAAACCCGCTGATGCAAGGCGACGAACGCCGGCAGAAGCGGGGGATACTCTAAAGCTTCAGGCGAGCCGGGTTCGCTAAGGATTCTGTAGCCGTCACCGTTCGCCAGCGATGTGCCAAGCACGTAGTATACGCCCGCGTCCCAACGCAGATCTATCGGTCCGGTGAGACGCGGCGCCCAAAGCAGGAGCGCGAAGGCGACGATAACAGCCTCCGCCCAATAACGCGTGATTAATTTGCCGATGCGCGTCCTTAGGTCTCGAATTACCGAATGCTTATCAAGGCGGCTAGCCTGATTTGCGCAAATTTCGTCCTTTACTTGTTCGGTCATTCAATTATGAATCGCCTCTGATTTCCGCTTGAAAGCGCCTAAGCGTTCGCTGCGTTTTGCGTTCTCCTATCAAGTTTATTAGACCGAAATAAAAGCCGGCGAGAAGCGTTTGCCCGCCAAGTAACAAAAAAAGCACGGAACAAATGACGAAACGAATAGTCAAGGCAGGTCGTAGATTCCCGAAGCCGACCAAAGACCATTGGCGCGCCGCAATAATCCCGAGGACCACGCCGACAAGTATGAGTGCAAGAGCAATTACGATACACTGCTCCAGCGTTCTCCGCTCCCGAAGAAGTCGAAACCGACTATTGGGCGGATGCAAGCCCGTCTCGACGGCCATCAGCTCAGCGAAGATGTAAAGGAGAATCGACTGGTATCCGAGGACTATGGCGGATGTCGAATACATCAACGTATGATAATCAAACGTGATCGACATCACGTAGAGCGGGCCGGGAAGTAACAGGCTCGAAATGATCATGCCTACGACCAGCAGAATCACACCAGGAATTCCAAAAAACCATCGCGGACTCATCAGAAGGTAGAACCGAAGACTCCTCCAGCCATCCTTGTACCAGCGAAGGTGCGGAGCCCGGTCTCTGCCGTGGGGAGAAAGCGTGATGGGGACCTCCGTAATGCGGAGATCGTGCATCCTTGCCTTTACAATCATCTCGAGGGCAAACTCCATCCCCCTACTTTGCAGCTGCAATGCTCGCACCGCTTCCTTTTGGAAACCGCGGAGGCCGCAATAGAAATCGCCACATTCCTTGCACGAAAAGAACAAGCGCCCAATTGCGGTCAAAAACGGATTGCCAAAATATCGGTGCATAACTGGCATCGCACCCGGGACGATGCGGCCGCGAAAGCGGTTTCCCACAACCAAATCGTAGCCGACGCGAAGCTTTTCGACGAAAGGAGATAGAGCCGAAAAGTCGTAGCTTTCGTCCGAGTCTCCTATGATGACATATTTGCCTTCCGCCGCGTCAATACCAGCCGCGAGCGCCGCACCGTACCCGCGAGTGCTCATGGTTACAACTCTAGCGTTCATGCTCTTGGCGATCTCGACGGAGCCGTCTATGCTGCCATTATCGGCAATAATGACTTCACCAGAGACGCCATGCTCCTTCAAAAAAAACTGCGCCTTTCTGATGCAAGCCGCCAAAGTTCGACCCTCGTTGAGGCAAGGCATCACAATAGATAGTTCTGGTTGCATGACGTTGGCCGGTGAGAGAGGTGCCACGAATAAGCGGCTAGCTAATGGATCTGCAAGACAGATTGCACATTTCTGTTTCCTTTATGTCGCGCAATTGAAGTTTACCCGAGGGACGAACTGGGGTTAGGCCAGCGGACAGTAGATTGATCGTTCCAAGCTGCGCCCACCCTGATTATGGCAACAGCCGAGCCTCGCAGCCCGGCGACCAGCGCCAGCACCTCCATGGCGGATAAGGCTACTCTCACTCACTGCGGATGGCAACCTCCAATCGCAAGACCGGTGGAGTGAATCAGCGACGCTTATCGGACGCTGTTTCACTCGGATAGGAACCGCCGGCGCAGATTCCGATAGCGCCCGGCGCCGCAGACTTGTTTAAGGCAGAGATCGAACAGTACCCGCCAGTAGCCGCCCCCTGCACGAACGAGGTGGAATGAGGAACTGCCCATTTCGGGGGACCTATTGATCCACGAGATCGGCACTTCCTTCACGCGATAGCCCAGGATCAATGGCTGTAACCCAGTCTCGGCATTCACCGCGAATCCTGGTTGACGGAGCCGCAAATCCGTCACCACCTCGCGGCGCATCAATTTGAGGTTGTTTGTGACATCACGGAAGTTCCTCAAGAGGAGCAGCCGCGCAAGCAGGTGAAACCCGCGGTTCGCTACAATCTTTAAAAAAGGGTAATTAAGAAGAACGCTGTGCCGTGAAAACCGACTGCCTATAACAACATCGTAGCCTTGAACGGCGCCGTCGAAGAGGTCACGAAATTCCGGTAGAAGATGCTCAAAGTCGCAGTCCATTAAAAGGACATAGCGTCCGCTAGCTTGAGAAAGCCCTTCCGCGAGGGCGCGACCAACGCCACTTGGTGGATTCCGGTGTAGCGGTTTAACCCGCAAATCGTGCTTGGCAACTTCCTCGATAACTGACGCGGTTCCGTCGCTGCTTCCGTCGTTAACGAGTATAATCTCGTCCACGTATTCTCCATATAAATCCAAGATCCGACCCACTAAAGGACGGACATTCATCTCTTCGTTGTGGCACGGAACGACAAAGGACACTGCACCCTTTAATGATTTGTCCGCAAGGGGCGGCGCGCCCGGCGCGTGTTTCCGTTCTGGTGGCTTCTGCGCGTGGAGAAGGATTGAACCAGCCATTGTCCGCATACCGGGCGCGTTCTCGAGCAAAATGGAGAGATTGCGCAGGAGCCAAATCAGGCGGCGTGTCAGCGGGGCGAAAACAAAATCGTTATAAACGGCGTAGACATTGATGAATCCCATCTCCAAAAGAAGATCATAAATCCGCGATCGGCTAAGAAGATGCCGCGGGTCCGGCGTACGCAGCAGCCGCGAGAGGAGCCGGTGCAACTTTAAAATGGGATTCCCTGGATTACTTTCGTAGAAGACCAGCTCGCCTCCAGGTGCCAGAAGCAGATTTACTGCTTCTAAAAAGGGCGAACAGTAGCTGCGGTCGAGAAGGTCCATTGCAACCACATAGTCAAAGCACCGCCCGCCAAGTGGTCCCGGCAGATCCGAAATCGTTAAAAGCTCTGTTTTCGCTTCAACATCCGAGGGAGTTCGGGCACGCTGTTGGAATGTCACTGCGGTAATCGGATTTTCCCCACGCGAAACTTGCAGAAGTGCGCGTGTGAAAAGACCCTGCCCGCAACCGAGCTCGAGAATAGTCTGCCCCGGCAAGAGGTGAACCGTATGCCGAAACGTCTGAGCGCGCCACAACATGCGATCTTCGGCAATCGGATCATGCTTCCGCCAGTAATCGTCGCGATATTGTTCCCGAACAGCAAGGGCCGAACGGAACGAACTGTCTTGTTGCATGGGATCGCACCGTCGTTGCGAGCAAACGGGGTTAATACGGTAGCATCCTAAACGTCGGCAGCGTCGCCTCCCGGATTGGGGGATGGCGAGGAAATTGAGTTATGGGAATATGCGGGATCCACAATGAAAGTCTACGGTCGTGACCGGGCAGTAGTCAAAAGTTGAGAGCACGGATTGGAGGTTTTTGTGAAATAATGAATGCCAATTTAGACTTTCGACTCAGCAACGTTTCCTTTTTGCTGTTTCCACAAGCGAGCGCGCGACATTCAGGTGTTCTGCCGAGCAGATTCCAAAGCACAGGATCAGTAGGGAGTCGTTAATGTAGCGATGGACCGTGAAACGTGACCGGCGCAACGCCACGCAGCTTTGGCTAATTTAACGCCATTGATTTGGCGAATCTTTTATTCTATAGGAACAAAAACCAGCTTCCGACGAAGGCCCATGAGCTTTTGCGCCAGCCACTCATTTGAAAAAGACAATAAGAAGTTCAGCTAGAGCGGAAGATCGAGGCACATCTGGAGCCTCGACCACGTCGGCGAGACGAATGGTTCAACAAACCCGAAGCCGCCGGGCTAAGTCCCCGCTCATCAGCGTCATAATCCCTACATTTAATCGCGCCGAGTCACTCGGGACCACTCTTGAAAGTTTCGCTGCCCAGAGCATGCCAAAGGATCGGTATGAGGTGATTGTCGTCGATGATGGCTCCAAAGACGCCACGCCGGAAGTGTGTCGCGACCATGGGTCGCGGATACAGCTAAGGTATCTCTATATTGATAACTCGGGCATAGCGGCCGCGAAGAACACCGGTATCTTGGCATCCCGTGGCAGAATTTTGCTTTTTGCCGATGATGACGACATCGCCGATCGTCGCCTACTCGAGGAACATTTAAAAGCGCACAAACGGCA
>WNGK01008429.1_pt2 | contig 16040 bp, 11 predicted proteins | sample 5400601 | NCBI WGS metagenome assembly WNGK01 (sample SAMN13153376, study PRJNA577476) | soil metagenome | isolation source: 60 cm soil or saprolite under Garry oak tree replicate 1 | place: USA:California | collected 2016-06-15
AGACCGGTGAAGGCAAGACCCTGGTCTGCACCCTGCCGGCCTTCCTGAACTCGCTCACCGGCCGCGGTGTGCACGTCGTCACGGTGAACGACTACCTCGCCAAGCGCGACTCCGAGTGGATGGGTCCCGTGTACCGGATGCTCGGCGCGCCGGTCGGGCTGATCCAGTCGAACATGCTCCCCGAGCAGCGCCGGCCGAACTACGCCGCCCCCATCGCGTACGGGACGAACAACGAGTTCGGGTTCGACTACCTCCGAGACAACATGGCCATGCGCAGCGAGGACATGGTCCAGCGGGGTCACGCCTACGGTATCGTCGACGAGGTCGACTCGATCCTGATCGACGAGGCTCGGACCCCGCTGATCATCAGCGGCATGGTGGCGGACTCGGCGAAGTGGTACCAGGTGTTCGCTCGCATGGCCCCCCGCCTGGTCCGCGACAAGGACTACGAGGTCGACGAGTCAAAGCAGACCCTCGCCGTCCTCGAGCCCGGCATCGACAAGGTCGAGCAGGAACTGGGGATCGAGAACCTCTACGACCACGTCAACACCCCGCTCGTCCACCACCTGCAGAACGCGCTCAAGGCGAAGGAGCTGTACCGGCGGGACGACGAGTACATCGTGAGGAACGGCGAGGTCCTCATCGTCGACGAGTTCACCGGCCGCATCCTGGAGGGCCGCCGGTACTCCGAGGGCCTGCATCAGGCCATCGAGGCGAAGGAGGGCGTGCGGGTCAAGGAGGAGAACCAGACGCTCGCCACCATCACGATCCAGAACTACTTCCGCATGTACGAGAAGCTCGCGGGCATGACGGGCACGGCGAAGACCCAGGCCCGCGAGTTCGAGGAGGTCTACAAGCTGTCCGTCGTCGACATCCCCACGAACCGTCCGATGATCCGCGACGACAAGCAGGACCTGGTCTACAAGACCGAGGACGCGAAATGGAAGGCCGTGACCCAGGACCTCGCCGAGCGCCACGAGAAGGGCCAGCCGGTCCTGGTCGGGACCGTGTCGATCGAGAAGTCCGAGAAGCTCTCCGGCTACCTGGACCGTCGCGGCATCCCTCACCACGTGCTGAACGCGAAGCAACACGAACGGGAGGCCTTCGTCATCGCGCAGGCCGGCCGGATCGGGGCCGTCACCGTCGCCACCAACATGGCCGGCCGCGGCGTCGACATCAAGCTCGGCGGCAACCCCGAGTACCTGGCCCGACAGGAGATGGTGGCGAAGGAGTGGGACAACGACCGGTACCTGCTGTTCGAGATGGAGCCCGAGGAGCGCGAGGGTTACGAGGCCGACTACGAACCGATCTACCGTCGGCACACGGCGAAGACCGACCAGGAGCACGACCGGGTCGTCGAGCTCGGAGGCCTGTACGTGCTCGGCACCGAACGGCACGAGTCCCGCCGCATCGACAACCAGCTCCGCGGCCGCTCAGGCCGCCAGGGTGACCCGGGCGAGAGCCGCTTCTACCTCTCGCTCGACGACGACCTGATGCGGCTGTTCGCCTCCGACCGGATCGGACGGATCATGGATCGCTTGAAGTGGCCGGAGGACGAGCCGATCCAGGCCAAGATGGTCACCCGGGCCATCGAGACCGCCCAGCGGAACGTGGAGGAGCAGAACTTCGAGATCCGCAAGAACGTGCTCAAGTACGACGAGGTCATGAACACGCAGCGCCAGGTGATCTACGGTGAGCGCGCGAAGATCCTGCAGGGCGAGGACCTGAAGGACGAGGCCCTGGAGATGGTCCAGGACATCGTCCAGGGCACGATCTCGCAGTTCGTCAACCGCGACATCTACCCCGAGGAGTGGGACCTCGACGGCTTGCTGACGGCACTGTCCGCCGTCTATCCGGTCCGCCTGACGAAGGAGCAGCTCCGGGGGATGGCGAGCGCCGACGAGGTCCACCAGGCCGTGCTGGCCGACGCCGTCGAGGTCTACGAGGACAAGGAGCGCGAGCTGGGCGTCGACGAACAGGGCAACCCGATCCTCCGCGAGCTGGAGCGGATGGTGCTGCTCTCGATCACCGACACGAAGTGGCGCGAGCACCTGTACGAGATGGACTACCTCCAGGAGGGCATCGGCCTCAGGTCCTACGGGCAGAAGGACCCGCTGGTCGAGTTCCAGCGCGACGGCTACACGATGTTCGAGGAGATGAAGCTCGCCATCCGGCAGGAGTTCGTCAGCTACATCTACCGCGTCCACCTGGTGCGGGCGGACGAACCCGCCCGGCCACGGCCGCAGCGGGTGGAGGCCCACCACGGCGACGACGAGTCGGCCACCGGTGGCGGCGCGGCGTCGGGGGCGTCGGTCAGCGTCGGCGGCGGCAGCTGGGACAAGACCCCTCGCAACGCGCCGTGTCCGTGCGGCTCCGGCCGCAAGTACAAGAAGTGCCACGGCCTCACCACCTGAGGCCGCGAGGCCGTGGCGTCGTGCCAGCCTGCTAGCGTAGGCCGGGCCATGAGCGAGTACACGGACCGCCTGCAGGACCTGAGCCGGAGGGTCGAGAGCGCAAAGGAGTACCTTTGACGTCGACCGCAAGCGCGCCCGGGCCGGGGAGCTCGAACGAGCCCTGGCCGAGCCGGGTGTCTGGGACGACGCCGGCCGCGGTTCGAAGCTGACCACCGAGCTTGCGCGTCTCAACGACGCGCTCGAACGGCACTCGCGATCGGTGAAGCAGCTTGACGATCTGATAGCCATGGACGAGCTGCTGGCCGACGAAGACGACGCCGAGCTCAGCCGGGAGCTCTCGTCGAAGCTGGAGTCGCTGGAGCGCGAGCTCGATCGGGTCGAACTCGCCAACCTCCTGTCCGGCGAGTACGACGGCAACGACGCCGTGGCCAGCCTGCACGCCGGGGCCGGCGGGGTCGATTCGCAGGACTGGGCCGAGATGCTGCTGCGGATGTACCTGCGGTGGGCGGAGCGCGAGGAGCTGGAGGTCGAGCTCGACGAGATCCTTCCCGCGGAGGAAGCGGGGATCAAGAGCGCCACGTTCACGCTGAAGGGAACGAACGCCTACGGGCTGCTCTCGGCCGAGCGCGGCGTGCACAGGCTGGTCCGGCTGTCGCCGTACGACCAGGCCCACCGGCGGCACACCTCGTTCGCCAGCCTGGACGTGATCCCGCTGCTCGACGAGGACGTGGAGGATGTCGAGATCGACCCGAAGGACCTGCGGATCGACATCTACCGCTCGACCGGGCCGGGCGGACAATCGGTGAACACCACGGACTCCGCGGTCCGGATCACCCACCTGCCGACCGGCATCACCGCGGCCTGCCAGAACGAACGGTCCCAGCTCCAGAACCGGGCGGTGGCCATGCGGATCCTGAAGGCGCGGCTGGCCGAGCGCGCCCGCCGGGAGCGCGAGGAGAAGATCGAGGGCCTCCGCGGGCCCCAGATGGGGATCGAGTTCGGTTCCCAGATCCGGTCCTACGTCCTGCACCCGTACCGGCTGGTGAAGGACCACCGGACGAACGTGGAGGTGGGGAACGTCGACGCCGTGCTGGCCGGCGACCTCGATCGGTTCATCGAGGCGGAGCTTCGCCGCCGGGCGACCGGACCCCGGGAGTGACCGCCTCCGCGACCCGGGAACGACGGCCCCGCCAGGCCAGCCAACCCAGGACGGCCAGCAGGACGGTCCAGGCGAACGTGCGTGCCGGCCGGCACCCACACGCCCTGCATCAGGTAGTCGGCGGGGAAGACGGCCGCGGGGCTCCCGTCGACCGTGGCGCGCCAGTTCGGGTCGTACGGGTTCCGGATCAGCAGCAACCCGGGCGCCGTCGCCCGCACGGTGATCACCGCGTGCTCGGGCGTCGGCTCGGCGTAGTCGGCCGTCCCGCGCGGGCCGGGGCTCGCGGCCTCCGGCGATGGCGCTCCCCGCGCCGCCGGCTGTTCCACGATCGCCCGTCGCGCCGGATCGAAGGCGGGCTGGAGCACGGCGAACAGCCCGGTCGCCGGCGGCACGAAGCGCCAGTCGAACACGACGGACGCCCGCGGCTCCGGGTCCGGCTCCCGGTAGAGCGACCAGAGGCTTTCGTGCGCTTGCAGGACCGGCGGTCGAACCGAGCAGTCGGACGCCGTCGGGGACGGACACGGGACCGTGGGCGGCAGTGGCCCGGGCGGACCCTGGTTCGTCGGGACGATCACCCACCGCACGCCGAACAGGCGGATCAAGGCCGGGTTCGCCGACTGGAACGTGGCCGAGTTGTAGAAGATCGGCGTCGGGTCGCTGGCCCGGACCAGCCGCCAGTACCGATCGAGCTGGATCGGGGAGTAGCCCTGGATCTCCTCCAGTCCGAACAGGATCGAGCGGCCGTTCTCGTAGGCCGGCCACACCCGCGGCGCCTGATGCGAGAGGAACCCTCGGCTCGAACCGCGGGCGATCCGCTCGTCGAACGTGAAGTACCTGCCGAGGTCCCCCGAGCGCCTCGCCGCGATCATCGCCCGCCCGATCGAGCCTAGCGTGAGGTAGGTGGCCGGGTGGATCGGCGGGTCGCGCAGCTTCGCGAAGGCCGCCGTGAGGCCCGGGTTGTAGAAGAGGGTCAGCCCGCCGGCCTCGGGCGTGGGGATCGGCCCGTACTGACCGGCGACGCCGGCCACGCAGAGTTCCACGGCCAGCAGTCCCGCCAGTGCCACCGGTGCCCACGTCTGGCCCCGCGCGGCCAGGACCAGCAGCGGGATCGCGTACGCGGCTCCGGCGGCGAACAGCAGGTACAGGTGCGCCGGTGCTCCAGCCAGCAGCGGCCCCAGCACGAACACGACGACGACGGGCCCGAACCACCACAGCCGGCGCAGGGCCGTTCGCCGATCGCCCGCCGGCCGGTCGAGCCACGCCTGCACCCCGTAGCCGGCCAGCGCGGCGAACGCCAGCAGCAGCTGGTACCGGAATCGACCCGGGTCGCGGAGCCACAGCTCGCCGATCCCCAACCGGACGGCCAACCTCCGGATCGTCGGCGAGCCGATCAGCCGGTCGAGGTTCAGCACCCACCCCGCCACGGCGATCAGCAGGAACGCGATCGATGGCCACCGCCACCGCCGGGACGCGAGCGCCAGGGGCAGTACCAGGATCGTGACCGCGCCCACGTACGCTCCGGGCCCCCGGGCGAACGCCGTCGCCCACCACGGTCCCATCCCGCGGATCGCCAGCGGCGGCAGCTGGTAGTGGCCCGACAGCTGGTTCGACAGCCGCCCGAGCTCGCGGTATCCGAGACCGATCGACGTCCGAGGGATCAGCGCCAGCCGAGGGATCAGCGCCGCCGCCGAGAGCACCGGCAGCACGGCGAACAACCCGACGGCGGCCGCCACGGCCGAGCGCCCCCGCCGCTCCCCGCTCCGGACCTGCGCGATCGAACGCGCCACCACGTACAGCCCTAGCACGGCCGTTCCGATCAGCAGCCCGTCGGTCATGTGCGCCGCGGCGATCTGCGACCAGGCGAACCCCGTGAACGCCAGCCAGCCGACCCTTCCCACGGTCGTTCGCGCCCACAGGAAACCGGAAGCGCCCGCCAGCGAGAGCGAGGTCCAGGCGAGCGTTCCGGCGAACGGCATCGACAGAGCCACGTTCGAGCCTGCGATGGGCAGGGCGAGCGCGAGGCCCCCGATCGTGGCCGCCGGGCGTCCGACTCCCTCGTGCCGGAAGAACCAGTACAGCCCCAGCCCGGCCAGGATCGGCTGCAGCACGATGAACAGCTCCATCGCCCGGGCGCAGGACATCGAGGCGAACATCCCCATCACCGGGAGGTACATCCAGCCGGACTGAGGGTCCGACGCGAAGGGCACGCCGCCGAACTGGTTCGAGAGCCACGTGGGGATGTGGCCGGCGGCGAGGCCCCTCCCCATGGCGCACCAGTGCGGCAGCCAGAACCCCAGGATGTCGAGCTGCTGGTTCGTCAGTCGGGCACCGAGCCAGAAGCCCCTCAGGACGACCAACACCGCCAGCGTGATCAGCAGGGGCCCGGCCCATCGGGCGGTCCGCGGAGCGAGGGCCACCCGGCGGAAGACGCCCGTCCGCCCGGTCGAGGCCGCGGCGTCCGGCGTCTCGGTCACCGGAGCGGCCGGGCGTGGACCGTCAGGAGCCAGCGGCGCGGAGGGCCGGCCGGGCGCTCCCCGGCGTCGCGGGCTTCACGGCCTTGAAGATCATCTCGGACGCGCCCACGTACTGGAGGTCCAGCACGGTCAGGCCCAGCCCTTCGATCTCGCGGCGAAGGCTCCGTCGGGTGTACTGGTTGATGTGCTCGGTGGCGTAGCCCTGCGGGAAGACCCTCTTGTACGCGCCCTCCAGGAACCGCCAGATCCACCGGCCGTAGTCCGGCGTCCCCAGCACCAGGATCCCGCCGGGAGCCAGCACCCGAACCATGTCCGCGAGGTCGATCTCGTCGCGCGGGATGTGCTCGATGACCTCCGAGCAGATCACGCAGTCGAACGTCCCGTCCGGGAACGGCAGGTCGCTGAGCGATGCCTGGACCAGCTGCCGACCGGGGGCTCGAAGCCAGCGAAGCTTGCGGATCTGCATGTCCAGACCGACGGCCTGGGGCAAGCTCTGCACGATCCGGCTCGAGCCGCAGCCGATGTCGAGGATGCGGGTGGTCCCGTCCACCATCCCTCGGATCACCCGGAACCGCGCACGTTGCCAGTACCGCTGCAGCGGGATCCAGGAGTCGAACGCCCGGTCGTCGTAGTCGGCGGCCTTCACCGAGTTCCGCAGCGAGAACAGCCTTCCCAGCGTGCGCAGGTAGTCCGCCGAGAGCTCGGCGAGCCGTCCGCCCGTCCACGCCCGCGAGGCGGGGTAGTACAGCGGGACCTCTTCGATCTTCCATCCCTGGGCCAGCGCCTTCACCACGATCTCCTGCAGGGCGTCCAGGCCCGAGGCCGTCACCGGGCCGACGTCCTCAAGCACGCGGCGGCTGTACATCCGGAACGCGCTGGACAGGTCCTTGTACGGGACGGCGAGGGTGAACCGGTAGATCCGGTTCAACGTCCGGCTGGCCATCCGGCGGGTGAGCGGCATCGCCGCGTACGCCCCCGGCACGTAGCGGGAAGCCAGCAGCAGGTCGGATTCGTTCCTCCGGAGCCACAACGTCCTGACGAACTCCGGGTGGTGGGAGAAGTCCGCGTCCATCGTCACCACCCACCGCCCGTCGGACGCCGCGAGGCCGGCGTTGAGGGCCCGTCCGTAGCCGGAGCCCTCGAAGAGGATCACCCGGGCACCCGCGGCCTCGACGAGCCGGGCCACGGGGTCGCTGGGAGGGAGAACCACCAGGACCTCGGCGGGGCCGGGGACCGTGGTCCGAAGTGCCTTGAACAGCCGCGGCAGGAGCTTGCCCAGGTTGTGATCGCCGTTCCACACGGGGATCACGACCGAAAGGTCCGGCCGCGCTGGCTGCGTCTGGGTCGGGATCGGATCCGGCATGGGTTCGGTGAGCGCCGTGCGCCCGCGGGCGGATTGTATCGAAGGTCGGCAGCGGGAACGCGTTCCGATGGTGGTTCGTTACCAACCTTCGACAACTCCGTTTGTTACCATCGGGCCACCCAAGGCAGGTTCCCTTCCTCGATGCGGAGCGTTCCTCAATGATCAGACTCGACGGTGTCACGAAGTCATACAAGGATGTCGACGCGCTCGCGGAGGTTTCGGTCGAGGTCATCAAGGGCGAGTTCGTGTTCGTGGTCGGGCCTTCGGGATCCGGCAAGTCCACGCTGATCAAGCTGCTGACGCGCGAGGAGCACCCCACGAAGGGTTCGATCCACGTGGCCGGGAAGAACATCGGCCAGCTTCCCAGCTGGAAGGTCCCCTACCTCCGGCGCAACATCGGGACCGTGTTCCAGGACTTCAAGCTGCTGCGGGACAAGACCGTGTGGGACCAGGTGGCCTTCGCCCTCGAGGTGATCGGGAAGCCCCGGCACGTGATCCAGTCGCGGGTGCCCGAGATCCTCGACCTGGTGGGCCTGGGTGACCGGCTGACCAACTACCCGACGCAGCTGTCCGGTGGCGAGCAGCAGCGCGTGGCCATCGCCCGGGCGTTCGTGAACCGGCCCCTGATCCTCCTCGCCGACGAACCGACCGGGAACCTGGACCCGTCCACCTCGGTGGACATCATGAAGCTGCTGGATCGGATCAACCGGACGGGCACCACGGTCCTGATGGCTACCCACGACAACGCCATCGTGGACGCCATGCGACGCCGGGTGATCGAACTGGACAAGGGGCGCGTCGTCCGCGATCAGGCGCGAGGGGTGTACGGATATGGCACGTAAGCTGACGTACTTCGCCCGCGAGACCACGCAGGCGATCCGGCGGAACGGACTGATCGCGTTCGCCGCGGTCTCCACCGCCTTCATCGCGCTCTTCCTGCTGGGGTTCGCCATCCTGGTGCAGCGCGAGGTGAACCTGCTGATCGTCCAGACCGAGGCGAACGTCGAGGTCTCCGCGTACCTGGACGACACGATCAGCACCGCGCAGCAGGACCACCTGAGCCAGATCATCGCCGCGATGCCGCAGGTGAAATCGGTGACGTACGAGTCCAAGGCGCAGGCCTACATACGGTTCAAGCAGATCTTCGCCAACCAGCAGTCCTTGATCCAGAACGTCTCGCCGGACGCGCTGCCGGCCTCGTTCCGGATCCAGTTGAACGACGCGTCGCAGTTCAACGTGGTGGCCTCGCAGCTCGAAGGACAGCCCGGGATCGCGAAGATCGTGACCCTGAGGGGCGTATACGACCGCCTGCTGTCCGTGACCAGGATCTTCCGCATCGGCGGCATCGTGGTCGCGATCCTCATGCTGGTCTCGGCCGCCGCGCTGATCGGGAACACGGTCCGTATGGCGGTGTTCGACCGGCGGACCGAGATCGGCATCATGCGGCGGGTCGGCGCGACGAACTGGACGATCCGCGTTCCGTTCGTGATCGAAGGACTGGTGGAGGGGATGTTCGGCGCCGCGCTCGCCATCGTCGGGCTGTTCCTGGTGAAGCGAACGGTGGTCGATCCGCTGCGCAACAAGATCGGGTTCCTGGCGCTCGTGGGGAACCACGACGTGATCGTGGCAGCGTTCTGGATCATCCCGGTCGCCGCGGCGGTGTCCGTCCTCGCCGCGATGTTCGCGACCAGCCGCTTCCTCGAGGTCTGACGGGCTCGCGGGGGGCCGGGGGTGCCGGAACGCCCGACGGCGGACCGGACGGTCGCCACGAACCGCCGGGCCCGCCACGACTACGCCATCGAGGAGACCTTCGAGGCCGGCCTCGTCCTGTCCGGCCCGGAGGTGAAGTCGCTGCGGGCGGGGCGGGCCACGCTCTCCGACGCGTTCGCCCGGGTGAGGGGCGGCGAGGTCTGGGTGGAGAACCTGCACATCCCGCCGTACGAGATGGCCGACACGCGGCGGTACGACGCGAAGCGTGCGCGCAAGCTGCTGCTCCATCGCGCGGAGATCAGGCGACTGATCGGCAAGACCGCCGAGCGCGGCCTCACGCTCGTGCCGATGAAGATCTATTTCACCCGGGGCATGGCGAAGATGGAGATCGGGCTGGGCAAGGGTAAGCGGCAGTTCGAGAAGCGCCAGTCGATCGCCGAGCGCGAGCACAAGCGGGAGATCGAACGCGCCTTCGGCGCTCGGCGCCGGACCGGGTAGGTGCCGCCGGCGCTCCCCGTATACTCGTGGTGGTTCGACTGACAACTCCATACGGGGGTGAACAGGCTTCGACTCGGGTGTGAACCACTTGGGGGAAGCGGGCCGAGGAACCCCGGATGCCTCGTTAAACGCCGGGACCGAAACAAGTGCCAACTCTGAGATGGCGCTCGCTGCCTAAGTAGTTAGGTAGCCGTCCGCCGCGGGGCGCCTGCGCCCGCGGGCCGGGCGTCGTGAGCAGGCTCACGGAGGTGGCTCCGCCCGGGGGCCGCCGCCGGAAAACGAACCCGGGCTGGCCGCGAGGTCCTCCGCCGGTGTGAGCCTCGAGGTGAGATCTGACCGCCGGCTACGCCCGTAGAAGATCCAGGAGGGCAGCCGAGGACGCGGGTTCGATTCCCGCCACCTCCACCAACCAACCGACCAACTGTCAGCCGGTCGCGCCGGCTTCCCTGGCGCCTGGCTTCACGTTCCCGGAGCTTGGAGGCGCCATGGCCGCGGGCGCTCCGGAAACCTTCTTCCGTTCGCCGCGAGGACGGACGAGGACCAAGCGTCGGCGGGCTGCGGGTGGGCGAAGTGATAGCCCTGGGCGAGGTCGCATCCCAGCGCGCGGAGATGCTCCGCTTGCTCGGGCGTCTCGACGCCTTCTGCCACCACGGACAGGCCCAGGGCGCGAGCCAGGCTGATGATCGCCGCGACGATGGCCGAGTCTTCGGCGTCCCTCCCCAGCACGCTCACGAACGAGCGGTCGATCTTCAACATGTCCACGTTGAAGCGCCGGAGGTAGCCCAGAGAGGAATACCCGGTGCCGAAGTCGTCGATGGCCAGGCGCACGCCGAGACCGCGGAGCCGGTCCAGGACCCGGAGGGTGATGCTGGTCGCGTCGACGAGCACGCTCTCCGTGATCTCCAGCCATAGCGACGTGGGCTGCAGGTCGGCGGACGCGAGCGCGGCCCGAACCTCGTCGGCGAACGCCGGCTGGGCGATCTGGCGCGGGGAGACGTTCACGGAGACCGCCAACGGCGCGGCGGGCGGAGCGCCCAGCCATCGCGACCCCTGCCGGCACGCCTCCTGCATCACCCAGGCCCCGAGCGGAACGATGAGCCCCGTCTCCTCCGCCACGGGGATGAAGTCGGCCGGCGGGAGCAGCCCGCGATCCGGGTGCTTCCATCTGAGGAGGGCCTCCATCGCCACGGGGTGGCCGTCGGCCAATCGGACGATCGGCTGGTAGTGGGCCTCGAAGGCTCCGGCGCCGATCGCCTGACGCAGTTCGCTCTCCGTCTGGAGGCGCATCACGGCGCGCGACCGCATCCGGTGATCGAAGAGCTCGTGCCGCGCGCCCGGCCGCGTTCCTTCGCCCGGTACAGGGCGGCGTCCGCGTCACGAACGAGGTTCTCGGCCGAATCCTGGGGACCCTTGGCGATGGCGACACCGATGCTCGTGGTGACGACGACCTCACCGGTCGGCAGTGGGATGGGATGCGCGACCGACCACCCGAGCCTGGTCGCGATGTGGGTCGCTTCACCCTCGCTCCGCATGTCCTCGCAAAGGACCACGAACTCGTCGCCCCCGAACCGGCAGACGGTGTCACCCGGGCGGAGGCTGGCCCGCAGCCGCTGCCCGACGCGGATCAGTATCTGGTCCCCCGCGGTGTGCCCGAGGCTGTCGTTGATGACCTTGAACCGGTCGAGGTCGAGGAACATCACGGCGACCGGATGGGAGCGCCGCTCGGACCGCGCCACGGCTTGCTCCAGCCGGTCCATGAAGAGCGCCCGGTTCGGAAGGCCGGTGAGTGGGTCGTGGAGCGCTTGGTGAGCCAGTTGCTGCTCCGCGCGCAGCCGCGCGGCCACGTCCTTCCGGCGCTCTGCCACCGCGGACGTGAGGACGAGGGTCGCGAGCGCCACGCTGGCGTTGAAGACCTGGAGGTTGATCATCCTCAGGGCCAGCGTTTCCGACGCGAAGGGGCCCACCCGGTGCACCGCGGCGACGATCGCGATACCGGACACCAGGAGCGCCGAGGTCGCAGCCATCCGCTGGCCGAACCGCCACGCCGCGTACGCCAGGAAGGGGAAGATCAGGTACGTGATCCGCAGCCCGGTCCCGAAGACTGCGCCGGCGACGACCAGCGTGCCGAAGAAGAGCAGGATCTCCTCGGCCCGACGTCGCCACGGGAGTGCGGTGTGGACGCGCACCCGCAGGAGGCTCAGCAGGAACGGAGCCACGATCAAGATCCCCATGGCGTCTCCCGCCCACCACACCAACCACGTCGGCCAGAAGGCGCGGGCGGGAACGGCGCCGGACAGAACGAGCGTCGCGGTCCCGACCGTCGCGCTCACGGCCATGCTGAGGATCGCTGCGAGGAAGACGAGCCCGATCGCGTCGCGCAGCCGGTCCAGCTCCTTCTCGAACCCGACCGCTTCGAGCAACGTGATGGCGACGAGCGGGGCCAGGGTGTTTCCGATCGCGATCGCCGCGGCCGCGGGCAGCGATGGCCCGATCGGCGCGTTGACGAGGAAGGCGCCCACGGTGATCCCCGGCCACGAGCGCCGTCCGAACAGGAGGAGTCCGACGAGGGCGATCCCGGTCGGTGGCCAGATCGGGGTGACCTGACCTCGAACGAGCGCCAGGCGCAGGCTCGCCTCACCGATCACGTACTACGTGCTCGCGAGGAGGGCTGCTCTGAGGAGGGAGCGCGGGACGCTCGCAACCGAACCCGCCGAGCGAGAGGAGTTCGCCCGATCCCGCCGGTGGCCGTTCGCGACCGAGTGGATCGTCTGAGCCGGGGAAGAGGCTGGGCTCATCTCGGACGCCTGCGTCCGGGGTCGATACCCGACGGGTCCGGTGGCGCCCGGTTCCGGCGATCGCGCATCCGAAGCCTCTCGCCTCAGCGGATCGGATCGCGAGCGGGACGGAAGACGAGCGATCGTCCGGGGCGCCGCGCCCACCGTGTCCGAGCTTCTTTATCGTTGTACTCCCGGGATCGGCCATGTGCAAGAGCTCTCCCGATCCGAACGATCCCGACGTTTCGGCGCCCGGTCGGGTACGCTCCGCGAGCATGGAACCGCGAGCTGCGCTCAGCGCTCCCGACGCACCGGCGAACGGACGATGGGAACCTCTCGAGACGCCGAGCCGTCCGACGACACGATGACCGCGCACGCCGATCGGCCTCCCCGGCAACCCGTTCCGGCCGCTCGGGTCCCGCGCGTGCGGCTGAGCGCGGCCGTCTTCGTCGCCCTGGTCCTGGCTGCGGCGTGCGCCCGTCCGGCCGCGACCGCCGGCGGTCCGCCTCTCTCGATCCCCGCGCTGAAACTTGCCGTGCTGGACGCGGTCGGTGGCCACCTGGACTACTGCGACCCCGACCAGTACCCGATCGTCCGCGGAACGCCGATCGCGAACGCGAAGGCACGGTTCCCCACGATCGAGGCCGACAAGGCCGCATTCGCGGCGATCCTCTCCCACCAGAACCTGACGGCGGGCCAGCCGTTGACCGACGCCGAGCTCATCGCGATCAACCAGGACTACAAGCAGATGCAGGCCATCGATCTGCAGCCCTCGGGCGACGGGTACCGCTTCACCGTCTCCGTCCCGGCTAGCGGCACGGGGAACGGCAGCCAGTCCATCTCCGGCACCGTCAGCCGCTCCGGTCCGGTCACGATCCAGAGTCGTGGTCCGGGGCAGCCCAAGCAATGTCCGATCTGCCTGGCCGCCCGTGACCTGATCGCGACGCCCGCCGGCCCGGTCGCGGTCCGGGACATCCAGGTCGGCATGCCGGTGTGGACCACCGACCTCGGCGGGCGCCGGATCATGGGGGTCGTGCTGGCGACCGGGCACATGATGGCGCCGATCGGTCACGAGGTGGTGCGGCTGACCTTGGCCGACGGGCGAACGGTCCTCGCTTCGCCCGCTCACCCGACCGCGGATGGCCGCCTGGTCGGCGGCCTGAGGCCCGGCGACCTGCTGGACGGGAGCATGGTCGTCGGCGCCGCACTGGTCCCGTACGCGGACGTCGCCACGTACGACCTCCTCCCGTCGGGCCCGACGGGGACGTACTTCGCGAACGGCGTGCTGCTCGGGAGCACGCTCCGCGCCGCGGCCACCGGGCCCACCCACCGTCCGGCGTAGGCGGCGCTCGGTTCCGCCGTCACCCGTCGCGCCCGGGTCGCCGGTCGGGAACCTTTCCCTCGCTCGGGGCGTAGTTCGTTCGAGGCGTACGCGACGACGCCGCGACGGCGTTCGTTCGCGGGGAGGGAGCTCGAGATGCGGACGAGATCGTCGGTACTCCTACTCGGGTCGGTGGCGATGCTCGCCGCCTGCACCCAGCCGGTTCGCCACGGAGCCGTGGCCCCTTCGACGTCGCCGGCGGAGCGAACCTCGACCCACGTGGTGGTGCTCGGCACGCCGAACGGCGTCACCGCGATCGATCCCACGACCGGATCCGTCCTGTTCTCCGCCGCGGGCGTCCCGGCTCTCGCCGACTGGTCGATGCTGTTCTCGGCGACGCCGGCGAGCGGCGGGACGGTGCTCCAGGCGCGGCGCGCCTCTTCGGGCGCTCTCGCCTCGTCCACGAACATCACCGGGCAGCTCGCCATCCGGGTGGTCTCAGACGACGGGCAGGACGTGGCCCTGATGGCCCCGCTCCCCGCCGGGAGGAGTCCGTGGACGCTCGCGGAAGGGCAACTTCGAGCCCGAGGCGTTCGCCGCCGACGACCAGAGCCTCTTCATGATCCGGTACATCCCTGCGGCCCGGCCGGTGGCCTATCGGGTCGTGCGGCTCGACCTCGCCGACGGAGACGTCTACGCGGTGTTCGGACGCCAGAAGTCCCCGGTCGAGACCATGACCGGCACGCGCCTCATGCAGGTGCCCTCCCCGACGGGCGCTCGGCTCTTCACGCTGTACACGAACCAGCCGCCCGAGTACGCGAAGGGGTTCAACGCGGCGCAGGCGACGGCCGGGCACTCGGTGGCCTTCGTCCACACCCTCGCCCTCGACGAGGGGTGGGCGATCTGCGTCGGGCTCCCCAAGGCGCTGTGGGGGGGCGAAGCCGACCGGGAGACGATGGCCGTCTCGCCGGACGGTGGTCGCCTGTACGTGGTGGACGCCGCCCGGGGCGTCGTGGCCGTCGTCGACACGGACCGGATGAAGGTGGTCGGCACCGCCGCCGTTGGCTTCGGGGTGGCCGGCGACGTGCAGCCCCGGGCCACCGTGAGCCCCGACGGGACGACGCTGCTCGTGGCGAACGGCGCGACGATCGTCCGGGTCGACGCCGCGACCCTCCGCCCGATGGGCACGTGGCCGGCGCCGAGCGTCGTGTCCGGACTGGGCTTCGATCAGACGGGGGACCGCCTGTACGTGGCGATGCCGGGCCGGGTCGAGACCCTCGATCCCGTCACCGGCTCCGAGATCGGGATGACCCCGGCGCCGGTGACGGCCGGACCGACCTACGTGGAGGCCGTCGCCGCGTAACCGAGGCCGTCTCGGTGGTGCACCGGGTGTGAGCCCGGCCATCCGATAGGCTTCGAACCCGTATGCGTCTCGGCGACCTCTTCCCCGGACCGAAGCCCGTCATCGGGCCGGTGCAGCTGATGCCGCTGCCCGGGTCGCCGCGGTTCGCAGGGACCATGGAAGCGGTCGTCGAGGCCGCGGTCCGGGACGCGAAGTCCCTGGAGGCCGGCGGCGTCGACGGGCTCATCCTCGAGAACATGGGGGACGCGCCGTTCTTCGCGTCCGAGGTCTCGGCGGAGACGATCGCGGCCGTGGGGAGGGTGTTCGCCGAGCTTCGAGGCCAGACCGGCCTGCCGATCGGCGTGAACATCCTCCGCAACGCGGCCCGGGCGTCACTGGCGGTGGCCGCGGCCTTCGGCGGCGCGTTCATCCGGGTGAACGTCCTGACCGAGGCGTTCGTCACCGACCAGGGTCTGATCGAGGGGCCGGCCGCCGAGCTCATGCGGATCCGCCGGCTGATCGGCGCGGAGGACGTCGCGGTGTTCGCCGACGTTCACGTCAAGCACGCCGCCCCGCTGCTCCAGCGGCCGATCCGAGAGTCGGCGCTCGACCTCGTCGAACGCGGCTTGGCCGACGTGCTGGTGGTCTCGGGTGCGCGAACGGGGGGGGCGGCGTCGAGGGAGGATGTCATGGCCGTGCGCGACGTGGCCAGCGTCGTGATCGGCAGCGGGCTCACCGCGGAGAACGCGGAGGAGCTCCTGGCGGCGGCCGACGGGGCCATCGTGGCGACCGCGTTCCGCCCGGGCGGCGATCTCTCGCGGCGGGTGGATCCCGGTCTGGTGACTGCCTTCATGTCGGTCGTTCAGCGCGTCCGGAGGAGCGCCGCGGGGTGACCCACCGGTGACCCGTTCGACGACGTGAGCGTCCTGGTCGTCGGCGATCTGATGGTCGCCGTGTCCGGCCGCGTGGACCGGCTGCCCCATCC
>WNGK01020785.1_pt1 | contig 16038 bp, 22 predicted proteins | sample 5400601 | NCBI WGS metagenome assembly WNGK01 (sample SAMN13153376, study PRJNA577476) | soil metagenome | isolation source: 60 cm soil or saprolite under Garry oak tree replicate 1 | place: USA:California | collected 2016-06-15
GCCGAAGGAATTTTTCGCCGGAACGAGCGGACCCGGGAATATCTCGACTTCGATCAGATCGAGCGCCCGATCGGCGTTCAACTTTTCGGCGCGAACGCCGAACACATGGCCGAAGCCGCGAAACAGGTTGTCGATTGGGTCCGGCCGGATTTTATCGATCTAAATTTCGGCTGCCCCGTTAACAAAGTCGTTTGCAAGAACGGCGGCTCGGCGCTCCTGAAAGATTGCCCGACGCTGGCCAATGTCGCGAGTGCGGTCGTGCGCGCGATTGCTCCATTACCAACGACGGCAAAAATCCGGATCGGTTGGGATGGTGAATCGGTGAATGCGGTGCGGGTCGCGAAAATTCTGGCGGAGGCGGGAATTGCGGCGCTCACCGTCCATGGCCGAACCCGCGCGCAAGGTTATTCCGGCGCGGCCGATTGGAACGTGATCGGCGAAGTTGCCGCCGGCATTTCGATTCCGGTGATCGGCAACGGTGATCTGGGGAGCGCCAACGATGTCGCGAAACGCCGGGCTGAAACGGGAATTGCCGGCGCGATGATTGGTCGCGCGGCCATGAGCGCGCCCTGGATTTTTCGCGAAACGAAAGCGTACCTCGCCACCGGTGAAATTGTCGATCCACCAACCTTAAGCGAGCGCTGGAAATTAATTTTGCGGCATTGTGAATTAACGGCGCGCGAATGGGGCGCGGAGGAACCCGCTACTCGCTCGATGCGGGCCCGGCTGATGGCTTATTCGAGATCGATGCCGGAGGCGAAACGGTTACGCGAAAAATTCGCGCACGTCTCGACCGTGGCCGAAGTTAAGACAATCGCCGAAGAAAACATTTTTCAGGGTGGATCTGTAGGGGAAGCTGCCAGCTTCCCTCCTCCTCGCGAAGCTAACAGCTTCGCCTACAGCGCATGAGCACTGAAACAGCGACTCCTAATTACAAGGTTGGCAATGAGCGCCTGATCCGGGTCACGGACAAGGCAGCAAGCAAACTGGCATCGTTGCTCGAGCGAAAGGGAAATCCAAACGGCGCGCTCCGTCTCGCCGTGGTCGGCGGCGGTTGCTCCGGTTTGCAATACGCGATGGATTTGGTCGATGGACCGAAAGAGCGCGACATTCTCGTCCCGACCTCGAGCGTTCGCATCGTGGTCGACCCGAAAAGCGCGCTCTTTGTTAGCGGCTCAGTCCTCGATTACAGTGAGGACCTGCAAAAAGGCGGATTCAAAGTCACCAACCCGAACGCGGTCGCGCACTGTTCGTGCGGCGAAAGCTTCGCGGTCTGACTTCTCGTCCGCCTTTTATTTTTTACCGTTCGCTTACGGGGTCGCAGAAGGCGAAGCAGTCGGCGAGGCTGATTCTTCAGCCGCGGCCTTCTTCTTCGTGGTCTTCTTCGCCGCTGGCGACGCTTCGGTCGAAGCCGACGTCTTCTTTGTGGTCGACTTCTTACTCGTAGTCGACGCTGCGTGGGTCGTCGTCCCCGTGGTCGTCATCGCGGTCTCCTCTTTCTTCTGGGATTGGCAGCCCAGGAAGGCGGCGATCGTCAGCACGGTGATCAAAGACAAAACAGGTGTTTTCATAGAATTGGTTAAGCTTAACGAAGATCGAGAATGTCGAGACGCGCGCGATAGAGCAAGCATTAAAATCGCCGGTTTTCTCCTTTCAAATTTGTAATTTCTCCTTTGTAATTTACCCATGAGCACTCGCATTTTTTTCGCCGGGATATTGGGTGGCATCGTCATGTTTATTTGGAGCTTTATCGCGCACGAATTACTTCCCATCGGGGAACTCGGCGTCCGTGAGATTCCGAACGAGGACGCCCTCACCAGCGCCATCGAATCAAACCTTGGTGACAAGATCGGCTTCTACATTTTCCCGAGCCCCGGCTTGAGTCCGGGTGCAACCCGGGCGGAAAAAGAGGAAGGCATGAAAAAGGCCGAGCAAAAGATGGCCGCCGGGCCGGCCGGTGTGCTCATTTACCATCCCAAGCGCGTGTTCAATTTTCCGAAAAGACTTGGAATCGAGTTCGCGACCGAGGTCGTTGAAGCCCTCCTGGCCGTTTTCCTCCTCGCGCAAACGAACATCGGCAGCTTCCTCGGGCGGGTTGGTTTGGTTGTGACGGCCGGACTTCTCGCCGCCATCGCCACCAATGTTCCATATTGGAACTGGTACGGATTTCCCAGGATCTATGTCGGCGGCTATATGCTTACTCAAATTGTGGGATTCCTTTGCGTTGGAATCGTCGCGGCTCTCGTCCTCGAAAGACGAAGCGCCCAACCCGCGCCCTGATCAGTTCCGGTTCTCGCTTGCGTAGAACATTTGTTTCGCGCCCGGCCGCTCTTCGATTAATTCGGCGGCGGGCACGGTGTGAAAAGAGACCACTGCCCAATCCGCGCCTTTCGGTATCACCGGGCGATGCCAGATGTTTGGCGGAATTGAAACCCAACGCCGTTCCAAAGGCGCTTTGGGGTCGCTCACTAAAATGTTCGATCGCCAATCGATCTCCGATTCTGTTTGGACGGTGTGCTCGGCCGATGTTGCGTCTGTTTGCAAGTCGCCGGTCGCTTCGAACGACATCATGCGTTGATGACTGTTGGGATGGCGTTCCGCTCCGGTATCTGAGCCCGCGCGAAGGATAAAAACCCAGCCTGAGCGGATCGCCGGCGGCAATGCGCCGAATGTTTCGAGCGCGACCGGTTCCCAGGTCATTAACGCGCCTGGCTTCCGCGCGAGGTCGGCGCGCACCCGCTCCGCGATCGGCAGAATTTTCGCGCGCACTTTTTCCGATTGCACGATTTTGTCCAGCGCTTCCAAAACTGATCGCTCTTCTTTTGTCATAGACTTGGTTTTCGCCCTAATTTCCCTTTCTACTTCACAATTTCTACCTTCTATTTTTGCGATGAGCGACGCTTTCACAAAATTCGAACACGAAGGTTGGGAGCGCGTCGCAGACAAATACGATTCGGTTTGGGCGAGCTCGACCCGCCAATTCATTCCGCCGCTGCTTGACGCCGCGAATGTTGCCAAGGAGATGTCGATCCTGGACGTCGGCTGCGGACCCGGTTACGTCTCGGCCGCTGCCGCCGAACGCGGCGCAAAGCCGATCGGTCTCGATTTTTCCGCCGAAATGATCGCGATTGCGAAGAAAATGTTTCCACGGATCGAGTTTCGGCGGGGCGACGCGCAAAATCTTCCTTTTGCGAATGCCAGCTTTGATCGCGTCGTCGCGAACTTTGCGCTTCTTCATCTCGCTGATCCTGAGCGCGCCTTCGCCGAAGCAGCCCGTGTTCTCAAGCCTGGGGGTAAATTTGGGTTCACCACCTGGGCAAAGATTCCGGAAAATCCGTTTGTGAAACTGGTGGACGACGCGATCCAGGCGAATGCGAACCTTGATGTCGATCTTCCGCCGGGTCCGCCGTTTTATTTATTTGAAAACGAGGAAGAATTTCGGAACGCGCTTGAGCGCACGGGATTCGATGGCACATCGATGACTTTCAAAGTGCACAAGATCGAATGGCAGGTGCCGACCGCGCGATTTATTTTTGACGCGGAACGAAACGCGGGCGTTCGCACCGCCGGACTTCTGGCGCGGCAAACTCCGGAGGCGCTTCGCAAAATTCAGTCAGCGATTGAAAAATCGGTGCAGTCTTACGCCCACGAGGACGGGTTTGTTATTCCGAAAGCCGCATACGTCGTCGCGGCGTCAAAAAGCGATCGCACGTGAACCTACATATATTAGATACACGACAACTTGGACGTGCCGGGATTGTGGCCGCGACCGCGCTCGAGACGGACGACGGTATGGCATTGTTCGACACCGGCCCGGAATCGAGCTTCGACAACGTGGCGGCTGCTCTTCGCCAGTCCGGCTCGGACCTCGAAGACGTGCGCCACGTTTTTCTGAGTCACATTCATTTCGATCATGCCGGCGCCGCCTGGCGTTTCGCGGGAACGGCAACGGTTTACGTGCATCCGCGCGGCGCACCCCACTTGATCGATCCCTCAAAATTGGTCGAGTCGGCCACGCGCATTTTCGGCGACGACATGGAACGGCTTTGGGGGAAAATCGCGCCGGTCCCGGCCGCGCGCGTCAAAATTCTGGAGGACAATGAAGTCGTGCGAGTGCCGCCGTTCGAAATTCGTGCCATCGCCACTCCGGGTCACGCCAGTCATCATCATGTTTACCATTGGGACGACAATATTTTCGGTGGTGACATCGCGGGTGTTCGGATCGGCAACGGCCCGCCGATTCCGCCATTTGTTCCGCCGGAGCTGCACGTCGAATCGTGGCGTGAATCGATTCGCAAGATTCGCGCATTAAACGCAGCAAATCTTTACCTGCCTCACTTCGGAAAGGTCCACGGCTCAACCAGCGAGCATCTGGACGAACTGGACGAGCGCGTCGCGCGTTGGTCGGAATGGTTCCGCGAACGAATTCGTGCCGGTGACGACGAATCAAAGCTTCGACCGACATTCGCCGAGCTGGAGCACGCCGAGTTACGAAAAAGAGGTGCGACTCAGGACGACATTGACGGTTACGAAGCAGCCGATCCGAGTTATATGGCGGTCGGCGCCGCAATCCGTTATTGGAAGAAATATCATTCCGAAATGGTCGGCAAAGAGACTTGACCCCTTTTAGCGGTCAAGTCTCGCCAATTCGCTATCTCAAACGCATCCCCAAGCGAATCGGTCACTTCGCGGACCGAACCCCTACATGTTGTGGAAATCACCGGTCTGTAGCCAATCGCTCATGCGAATCTTTGTCCTTTTGCACGGCTTTTGCTTTTCTTAGCAGGTCAAGGTTCCCGTCCCGTGGTCGATCAGGAAACATTCGAACAGCTTTTGCCGCTCGCTTTTCAGTGGGCGAGAAATATTGAAAATTTCGTTCTCCAACATGGAAGTCCGCTTCGGCGGCGCCAAGTCGCCGACGCTCGCCAAGTCGGCGTGAAAGAGATCTCTCGTGTCAGAGTTCTGGCCGTCGATCGCATGCCGTTGCCGGAAGAACCTCAGCTGGCTGAGGCGGCTCGCCGAACGCAAATCATAACGGACTTCTGCCGCGCCATCGCGATCGGTCACGCCGTCGTCGTTCGAGCCAATGCCTGGGGCGATCGCGAATTGTTCTTACACCAACTGGTGCATGTCGCCCAATGCGAACGGAGCGGCGGGCTGGAACAATGGGTCCGGCAATATCTGGTTGATCGGACGAACTGCCCGAATTTTGCGATTGGCGCACTCGAAGAAGAAGCGCGTCGGATCGCCCGCGAAATCTGCACCGCCGACGCCGCCGCGTAATTGTTTTCGGGCCCGTGTTTGAATAGGACACGCGTGTAGTCCGTCCACCCTTGAAGGGAAATTCAGGGCTATGCATTTAGGGGACAAAACAAAAACCGCAGCCGCAACGGGTTATATTTTACTTTGGCTAATCGGAATACCGCTTCCGATCTTGCTGCTCATCTTCCTGCTGCGCGGCTGCACCTAAGAAAGGAACAATTATGAAATTGATCGTCACCATCGTGGCGGGCTCTCTTTTGTTGTCCATCTGCGCAATCGCGCAACCGCACGGCCGCGGCATCGGCTTCGGTCCAAATAACAACCCAGCGCGGGTAACACCGAAGCCGACGCCTCCCGGGCATCATTTCGGTTGGCAAAAAGGAAAACACAATCCGCATCGGATTTAGAATCCCGCCTCCAGCCAAGTCCCTCGAGTTCGCCAGATCGAATTCGATATTGGACGTTGGGCGCCCGCCGCGCCGGAGTTGCGAAGGCGGGTTGGGCGTTCGACGTTTCCGAATGATTTCGGGAACGGACATTACTGTCTGGACCATCTCTGCGCTCATCGCCGTCGGCATCGGCTTGAGCAAGTACTCTAAATATAAGACGCGCGACAAGCTGGTGCGCGATCTCGCGGCGATGGACCCGGAACGCCGAGAAAAAGTCCTGAGCCGCTTGCAGCCGGATCTGCAAATGGAGATCCGGCAGGAGCTGATGAAACGCTTTCGCTTGAAGACCGATATCTGACCGCGCTGACCTGTGTTCTCTGTTCTCTGCCAGCGTACCGATTCTGAAATTCGCGTTTCGAAATCCGAATTTTGCCTTCGGTCCATTTTCCTTTTCATCTTCGCACCTCTTTGCGCGGTATCTGCGATTCGCGCGGCCGAACCTTGCATTGCAAAGGTTCAGTTTAATAGCGGCCAAACGTCGGTCCGATTGCCCGGTGTTACGCGAACGGAAAATCACGTTTTCGTTTCTGTTCGAATAAACGGAAACAATGAAGAGTTGCGCTTCCTCTTTGACACCGGCGCGGGTCGCACCGTTCTCGACAAGCGCATCGCTAGCCGCCTTGGGCTGCACGCGGATGCAAAAAGTTCCATCAGCGGCGTCGGCGTCGGCCGGGTAGATGTCGATCTTGTAAAGAACGCATCGCTTCAACTCGGTGAGGTTCGACTCGACGGTGTCGATCTTAATATTGTCGACGATGTCCACGAAACCGGCGCGGTTGGCATCATCGGCTACGATCTTCTTTGCTCAACTGTCGTCACAATCGATTACCGCGTTTCCTGATCGACACTGGTTCGGAAGACGCCGTCAATCATCCGATCATTCGCAAATCAAAAGGACAACTGCGCGAGACCAGCACCGGCGCGGGCGGATTCGGACGATCGCTCCCCGGCGTTATTGGTTCAAACGAATGGTTCCGAATTGGTAGCACCAGCATTCCTGCTACAATCAGCGCCTGCTGCGCCGGCAACGACGACGTCAACCGCCAAGTCGGCGGCGCGATCCTTTCCCGCTTCCGAATCATCTTTAATTATCCAGCCGCCAACGTCGTTTTCGAAAAGTATTCCGAAAAATAACGAACAACTAACGTGTCACGCCGTAATCTCTTGAAGGCGGATAACCAATGACAGTGGCGACATTCCAAATGATCGTCTCCGTTTTACCGGGCGACATCGACGAGCAAAATCACGTCAACAACACCGTTTACTTGCGCTGGATCCAGGACGTCGCGACTGCGCATTGGAAATCGCTCGCCAGCGCGGAATCGCAGGCCGCCATCGGTTGGATCGTGCTACGGCACGAGATCGATTACAAAATGCCGGCGAGTCTGGGCAACGAGATCTTGTTGCGCACCTGGGTCGGTAAAGCGAGCCGGCTCAAATTCGAGCGCTTCACCGAAATCCGACGCAAGTCCGGTGGCGACATCGATCCGCCACAGGACGGATTCGCCGTGGCGAATAATCAAGTTCTCGCTCAAGCGCGCACCGTCTGGGTGCCGATCGATGTTCGCACTGGCAAGCCGGCGCGCGTCTCCGCCGATGTTCGCGCGCGATTTTCTACTTCCTAATTCCTACTTCCTACTTCGTTTGATCGCTTAAGCGGCTAAACTCTTCCGGCGTCAACTTCAGTTTCTCAGCGGCCACGTTGTCATCGAGGTGTTGAATGTTCGACGTGCCGGGAATTGGCAGCATCACCGGTGACCGTTGCAAGAGCCAGGCTAACGCCACTTGATAAACACTCGCGTTGTGTGCTTTCGCCACCGCGTCGAGCGTGGTCGACTTCACGCCCCGCCCGCCGCCGACCGGAAACCATGGCAGAAAGCCAAGATTTTCTCTCTCGCAATAATCGAGCTCTTTTTCCCACTTCCGGTCGTTGATGTTGTACCGGTTCTGAATACTCACGATTGGCAGAACTTTACGCGCCCGCTCAATTTCCGACGTCGACACTTCCGATAATCCAACGTGCCGGATTTTCCCCGCGCTCTGCATTTCCTTGAGCGCGCCGAGCGATTCTTCCATCGGCACTTTTGGATCGACGCGGTGCAACTGATACAAATCGATCCGTTCGAGCTGAAGTCGCTTTAAACTCTTCTCGACGGCTTGCTTGAGATAATCGGGGTGACCGTTCGGCACCCACTGACCGGGTCCTGGCCGGGTGCTGCCGCCTTTCGTCGCGATGACAAGCCCGTTCGGATAAGGATGGAGCGCTTCGGCGATGAGCAGCTCGTCCGTTTCCGGTCCGTAAGCGTCCGCGGTATCGATCAAGTTCACACCGAGCTCAACCGCGCGCTTCAACACTTTGACCGCGTTTGCGCGGTCGGGTGGCCAACCCCAAATGCCTTCGCCCGTGAGACGCATCGCGCCGAAACCGAGCCGGTTGACCTCGAGATCGCCGCCGATCTTGAAAACCGGGTTCGTCGCCGTCCCCGGCGCAATTAATGCCAGTCCAGCTCGGACAGTCGATCCCAGGATTCTTCCGCCCGCTAAAATCGTGGCTCCCGTCGCCACACTGAGCCCAACAAATCTTCGTCGTGTGATTGTCTTGTTCATCTAGTCTTGCAACTCCTCTCTTTTAACCAATAACCAATAACTAATAACTAAATAACTAATAAACCGCCCGCCTACGGGACGCGCGCTGTCGGCATATAAAAATTAGACGGTTGCAGCACCAGACGGTCCGAATCCCACGCTGCGGTAAAGATGTACACCTGGCCCGCCTTGATCGTGAGGGCCATCGAAGTTGGCCGGCGCGCCTCCGTGTTCGGCAGGGCCAGCACGGTCACCACATGTCGCCCGGCCGAGAGCACACCGCCGTAATGCTGGTTCCGCCCAATATTCGCCACCTTCTCGCCGTCGATCGACATCCGGATCGAGAGATGGGTCCCAAAGTTCGGCGTCCGCTGCACAATCAAGCGCCCGACTTTCCCGGTAAGAGCGGGACTTACTTTGCTGACGCGCTCGCGCGCCTGCGCACTAGCGCCGGAAGCGAAGATTGACAAGGCGAGGGCGAGAACAAAAAAGATCCTGAGTGTTCTCCTCATGTCCCGACTCTATAATTCGCCCGAACAGCAAACAAATAACTATTAACAAATAACGGGGGGATCTGTCCTCGATCCCGGTCACGTGCACGCCACGCTACCCGCTCGCGAATCCGTTCGGAGTAGTCCATGTCTCGCCGTAGATTTAGCGTAGGCCGGAGCGGCGAGACGGGTCACTTATCACCTTCCGGACCGGCATGGTCTTTGCTGCTTAATTCAGCGTGAACCGACGAGAATTAGCTCTTCTCGCCATCGCGGGCGCCCTTCTGTGGCCCGCATTTTATTCGCTGACGCCGCCTCATCGTGTGAAGGAATCGATTCTCACGCTGACGTCCGACCCATACCGGCTCGATAAAATCTACCGCTCCATGGAAGGCCCGTGGTCGGTTCAAAGGGGAATTGAACTCGGCAGCATAAAGAAATCCCGGGTGCAGTGGATCACTGGCCTGGAAACAGAGGTCGTCGATGCGACAGAGGAGACGCCGATCTCCCAGGAATTTTTCTGCCATTCCAACCTCACCTTTGCTGAGCACGGCGCCACGCCCGATCAACACAATAAAGAACTGGGCGGAAAAACGCACCTCGACTGGCGCCTGTTCACCCTCGCGCCGGGGCGGCTGTCGATTGAATTTCCGGAAGGCTTCGGTGTGCCAATTCCTTCCGATGCTCCTCTGGACTATGTGACCATGTCTTTGAATCTGAACGCGAGGAATCAAGTCCCGAACGTTCGCTTCCGCACGAACGTGCATATGATAGCGGCCGATCAGCCGGGTGCGCCGACCAAAGCGCTTTTCCGCCGTGCCCTCTACGTTCTTCAGCGTGAGAGCGAATCTGGGGAGATCGGGCACGCCTGTATGACAAAGCCCGATGCGCAACACATCGGAGCCGGCTGCGGAGAATTGGTCAAAGTAAAACTGCCCGACGGATCCAGCGTGCTCAAGCCGGTCGAAGGCATGACTAATCATTGGACGGTTCCGCGAGGAGGCCACATCTACAAAATGGAGATCACGTTGAATTCGCAAGATTGGCCCGATCGCATCGGTGTTGCTCATGTCGAGGAGTTCAAGTCCAATGACGGGATCCCGATTTTACGCAGCCATCGCTACGAGCTTGCGGTCGAGTACGACAACACTTCAGATTCCAATACCGACGCAATGGCGATCCTCTATCTTTACCTTTTGGAAAAGAATCTTACGTAGCGATCAGTGACTTGCCACGCCGCCTGCTCGGGAAAACCTTCGGAGTATTTTCTCGACACGCCCTAGTCCCGCGACCGCGGGATGAAGGCGGGTTAACGTTTGAAACTCGTTCGCAGCAGCTTCACTCGCTCCTACCGCCAGCCCGGTCGAAGACTCGCCGCGGAGAGCTCGGACCCTTCTCTGTCGGGCGTTACGCGCGCTCTATTCCACCTCCTACTTTGCCTTTCCCGGTACGAACACTGCTGCTTAGACAGCCTCATGAGCGCATCCGCCCTCCGGATCTTGGCCGTCGATAACAAGCCATCGGTCATCTTTTCCCTGCGCTACATCTTCAATGGACCGCGCTACGACCTCACCGGCGTCGAAAACGGCGACGCCGCGCTCGCCAGGATCGATTCCGGTTTGGAGCAGTTCGACATCATCATTGTCGATCACAAAATGCCGCACCTAAGCGGCGTGGAATTGGTCGACGAAATGAGAAAACGCGGCGTCAGCAGTAAAATCATGGTTTTGTCTGCGCACCTTTCGTCCGAAGTGCGCGCCGCCTACGAACGCATGGACGTCCACCTCATGTTCCCGAAACCGTTCGACGTTGGCCAACTCCGTACCGCCGTCGACCAGCTCGCAGCCTGATCGGTATGCGCGTCTTGATCGCCGACGACCAGCGTAGTGTAGGAACGTCTTTGGCCGACCTGGTTCGTTGCTGCAAGCACGAGATCGTCGGCGTAGTTGGTTCGGGCTTGGAAGCCATTCAAGCTTACAACCGGCATCATCCCGATCTCGTGTTAATGGATTATTGGATGCCGAAACTGAACGGCGCCACCGCCTGCCGCAACATTCTCGCGAAAGATCCGAGCGCGCGCATCATTCTCGTTACCGGCTGGGCGCCATCGGACGACGCCAATGGATCGGGCGCGATCGCCATCTTGCCAAAACCGTTGGATCTGGACCGGCTCGAAGCCGCGCTCCACGACGTGGCTGAAACATTGCGCGCGCCCGCGGCAACAACGACTTCCTGACGTCGCGCGCTTGCGCGCTGCTCTCCGCAGTCCGACCTCCGACACTCGGCGTTGTATCTCGGCTGCTCCCGCAGCGTTCGACCGCTAGTTTACAAGATCGAGCCAACGAATCCGGTTTGCCCTTGGAATAAAACAGAAAAGCCGCCGAGGCATTCGTGCGCCCGGCGGCTTCTCGAAACTAAATTTTTACTTTCTACTTTAGACTTTCTTCGTCATCCCATCCCAAGAGATTCGAGCGTCGGCTCGTCGATCACCGCCGTTGCAACGAGTCCTTGATCAGCCTGATAGTCGACGAGCGCCTGTCGGGTCAATGGCCCGAGCAACCCATCCACCTCGCCCTGGTAGTAGCCCATCTGCTGGAGCTCGGCTTGCACGTCCGCGATCACGCGGTCCGGCGGTTCAGCACGGTGACCCACATAGATCGGGGCATCGTAGGCATAATACTCGGCCGAAGAATCGTAACCCCACGCCGGATACCAGTAGCCGTTGTTCCAGTAATAGTAACCGCCACCGATCAGCTCAACGCGGGTGTAATGCGAGCTGTACCAGCGCCGGTCGTGCCGTTCCGGATGGTACGAACGGAATACTTCGTATTGCGGACCCTGCCAGCTTTCGCTTCCTTGGATCCGATAGCCCTGACTGAAGGTGACCGCTGGAACTTTGTCCGGCCTCGGTTGCGCACGGAAGTTCACATGTTGCTGCTTGATCTGCTGCACCTGCTGCTTGACCTGTTGCACCTTCTGCGGATCGGCCTTCTTTGTCCCGGTTGCCGCAGTAGCCCCAGTGCTTTGCTGGCCGGTTGCCGCAACCGATGGCGCCGCACTTGCCGATGCCGCAACTGATGGAGCTGCACTAGCCGATGCCGCCGTTGCCGGAGTAGCGGATGTCTTCGCCTTTGCGCCAGCGCCCTTCATCCCTTTCTCGCCGCGCTGCCCAGCCTGATGCTTTCCGCCGGGAGTGGCACTGGCGGTCGCCTGAGCGGAAACGCCCGTTTCTGTTCCGGTGGCGGTGGCTTGAGCCTTCCGACCCTTCTCTGTACCCGTCTCGGTCGTCGCTCCGCCGCTGGTTTGAGCGGAAACGCCCGTTTCCGTTCCGGTGGCGGTGGCAGGTTTCTCGGTCGCTTGAGCCTTTCGGCCTTTTCCTGCACCCGGTTCTTTCACTGCGCCGGTTTGCTTCGCGGTGGCCTCGGGCTTGGCCGCTTTCGCGCTGGGCTTTGCTTCGGCAGCCTGCGCTTTTTCAGCCCCCTGGTTCTTCTTTGATGGTGATTCTTCCGGCTGCTGCGCAAAAGCGACGGCTCCAGCCAGCGCCAGCGAACAGCCTATCAATAAACTGGTGAATTTTTTCATATTTAATATGTTTAGTCGTTAGACGGGCGCGACCTATTCAAGCGCCGGCGCGCTCGCCTAACAAAAGAATTACGCCGCTCAACCCGCGACTGGCCGTCTTCGTTTTCCCGCATTCTGCCTTCAGCATTGGGCTTTCGGCGTTCGACGTTTTCTGATTCCGTTCTCTGACCTCTCAACTTCCCCGTCGCGCCGTAATCCGCGAAGGCGGATCAACTCTCAACGCCTTCTTTCCGCTTTGAAACTCGGTCGTTGCCCAACTCCCTCGCTGCTACCCTCGCAGCTACCGCCAGTCCGGTCGAAGACTCGCCGCGGAGAGCTCGGACCCTTCTATGTCGCGCGACCCGCGCGCTCCATTCAGTTTGTCCGCTCGCTTGGCATGGAAGTTTCTGCATCTCGAGCTATGCGGGTGTTGATCGCCGATGACGAGAAGGACGTCTTAATGGATTACCGGATGTCCAAACTGAACGGCGCCACCGCCTGCCGCAACATTCTTTCCAAAGATCCGGCCGCGCGCGTCATTCTCGTTTCCGCCTGGTCGCCTTCGGACGACGCCGCTGCATCGGGCGTGATCGCCATCTTGGCAAAACCGATTGATCTGGAACGGCTCAACGCCGCGCTCAACAGCGTGACCGAAACGTTCTTAGGGTCGTCGCCCGCGGAAATGCCGATTCCCGAGGTCTCTTTTCAGCAGGATTCAATCGATTACTCTCAGCCCGTTCCTCAGCCCTCGCCGGTCGTTCCGCCTTCTTTAGAAATGAGTTTTCATGCCGATGCCCCGCAGAATCATCTCCAACAAAGCGGAGAAGCGTGTGCGTTGGACGAGGAAAAAATTTCCGGAACGCGTCGCAGCATTCGGCGCCGCGTTCAACGCGACCGCGTTCGTTAAATGGAGCGAGCGGGATGAGGTGCGAACCGCACTTTTATTTCATGGCCGGTAACGCCGCGAAGTAGCGGTCGAGTCCTCTAACTTCTGACTTCTGACAGGCATCCGCTTCGCCTCTGAGATTCGAAATATATTTGGGGGACGAGCCATGCATCGCGACATCGCGGATTTCCGAGGGATAACCGGAATAAAGGCGGACAAACATTTTTTTCGTCTTCACAGAGCATTCCACGACGCGGTCCGATCGGGGAAGCTACCGGCTGTTATTGAAGTCTTGCTGCGTGCTCAACTTTCCGGAGACCGGGCGCGCCGAACAGCGGAAAAGATCTTAGCCGATGAGCGACGTCGCCGTTTGGTTTGATCGCCGAGTTCTGACGACCGACCTCTTCGCCAACGGACGAAGTCGCCGTGGCCGCCGATGGACGGACTCGCCGTGGCGAGGCGACTGACCTCGTAGGCGGCTGATCTCTGTCAGACGGGTCGCGTGCCGCGGCAGTCTGGATAATTCGGGCAACTCCAGAATTCCTGACCGGCCTGTGACTCGCGACCTGCTTTGCGTTTGATCATTTGTGAATGGCAAATCGGGCAATGCCGAATAATGCCGGCAGAACGGACGTTCGTATTCGTAACGACTTTCCCCGCTTGCCGACCGGCGCGTGCCGAACGGACTACGCGAATGAGAGCGTGCTCTAGCCGCTTGAATAAGAGACCAAGCAACGCTGCGGCGAGTATTGCAACGAAGAGCGGCGGCACTGCCTCGGCTTCCAACGCGTGGATGAATTGATCGAGCTGCCCGGTGGGCATACTCCGGAAATGCTGCTAAATCCGTGCCAGGCAATCCGCATTTCGCAGTCCGAAATTCGAAATCTGCATTTGCCCCAGCTGTTTCGCCTTGAGAGACGCAGCCCGGCAAGGCAGGTACTTGGGCCCAATATCCGCAATTCTTCGCCCGTCCCCCGACCTCCGCGCCTCAGGCGTTTCGTTTTCTACTTTCTACTTTTCTTCCTCCTTCCTCCCTCAGCCTTCGCCTGTGCCAGAACCCGTGCACCCGCAGCATAATCGCCATCAAAAAATAAACCCATCCGCACCACGCGATTTCTTCTATCGGCAAAGTAAAAGAAAGCACCAGCGACACGAGCCCCACGCTCACCGGGATGCTCCAGCCCGTCAGCTCACCGCGCGTCATCAATTGTTCCCGCGCATTCAATCGTAACGGCTCGCGCAATTGCCAGGCACGAAAATTCAGGAGCAGGATCTCGGCAGAAATAGCAATTAACCCGAGCGCGTAGATGGCAAAGATCGTTCTCGCCTGCGCTTCGGTGGTGTGGAGCGAGAACGGCTGGCCGACCTGGCCGCTGCTAATGAAGAACCACATCGCCCCGAAGATTGCTTTCAACGGATAGATAAAGATCAGGATCGTAACGATCATCGCCCAGCTGATCAAAATCGAGACGCCATCTTCGAGGCCGTAACGCCGGCTCCACAACCAATGGCCCCGCCAATAGATGCCCAGCACCGCGATGCTGCAGACGAAGGTCGGCACATTTTTAAAAGCGGCCAGGAGCGCCTGGATATTATCGGGGATCTGTTGCGCGGCGATCACCAGCATCGAGATCGCGAACGCGAACGCAGCGTCGATAAAAGTTTCCAGCCGCGTCATCTCTATCCCCCGCAACCGGAACCCGTGCAGCCGCGGCAGCGCATCTAGATCGGCGGGTAACGCCGACGTGATTTCTTCATTCCGCTTGTTCATGCGATTCGCCGATCAACCATCAACCGCTTTGCTGGCGTTCTTTCATCTGCCCAAGTTAATCAGGAACGCACGAAAACAGGAAGATCGACATCTGTTTCCTCGGCAGGGCCTTCCCTTTTCTACTTTCTAATTTCCCTGGCTCGCCGTAATTTTTAATGGAGGCGGCTACTTTTTAATTTAGAAAATCCCTTCCCCTCGGTTAACTCCCTCCCCCAGCGCATGGCAATCATCCTAACGCCGGAAAACGTCGCGCAGCTCGTCTTCCTGATTCGCGGAGAGAAGGTCATGCTCGACGCTCACTTGGCGATGCTTTACGGCGTCGAAGTGCGCGTCCTGAACCAGGCGGTAGCACGTAACCGCAAGCGGTTTCCAGCAGATTTCATGTTTCGCCTTTCTGCGAAGGAATACGAGAACTTGAGATCACAGACTGTGATGTCAGAAGAGAAGAGCGCTCGCATCACCTACCCTTTGAGATCACAATTTGTGATCTCAAAACACGGCCGCGGCGGTCGACGCTATCTTCCTTACGCTTTCACCGAACAGGGCGTTGCTATGCTTTCCAGTGTTCTACGCAGCTCTCGCGCGGTCGAAGTCAACATCGCGATCATGCGAACATTCGTGCAACTTCGCCGTCTGATGGACGGCAACGCCGATCTCGCGCGCAAGATCGAGAGTTTGGAAAAGAAATATGACGAAAAATTCGCTGCCGTCTTTACCGCGATCAAACAATTGATCGCGCCGTCCGCGCCTGCGAAGAAACGAATTGGATTTCACCCCTGATCTCCGATCTCCGACCTCTTCGCCAACGGACGAAGTCGCCGTGTCCGCCGATGGACGGCCTCGCCGTGGCGAGGCGACTGACCTCTGTCTTCTGCCGTTCTCCCCTCAACTTCTCAACTGCCCGTCAGCGTTTCAGTTTTCAGCGTCTCAGCTTTTCTGGAATCTACCTACTTTTCTTTTCCCTTCCGCTTTTCGCATTTCGCCCTTCCCAATCCGCATTTTCGTATTTCTCCTTCCTACTTTCCCTGGCTC
>WNGK01004114.1_pt1 | contig 16034 bp, 22 predicted proteins | sample 5400601 | NCBI WGS metagenome assembly WNGK01 (sample SAMN13153376, study PRJNA577476) | soil metagenome | isolation source: 60 cm soil or saprolite under Garry oak tree replicate 1 | place: USA:California | collected 2016-06-15
AGGAAAAACCCGTGATCGAAGCTATCGCTTCCGATGTAGTCACCGCAGACTGTGCGTGAGTTATTGATGCCTCGTCCTTGGGTAAGATTGGCGGTATCGTTAGGTTCGACGATCGGCGCGCTAAACTTACCATTGTTGAACCGGATAAAACCGCGCTGCACCAAGCTCGAATCGAGGTAGATGCCAACGATGTCGCCTCCGTCGTTAATTTTTGACGGCTCGGTCAGATTTCCGGTCCCAGGATAATCAAAAGTCGTGATCACTCTGATAGAGACTGAGTCCGGTGCTTGCTGAGCGAATGTCCCCATCAACGAGAACACGAACAGAACTGGCAGAATGCTGATAAATATCTGTTTTGGTTTCATGATGCTCATTGCTTCCTTAATTGAATTACAGCATTGCTAAAACGCCAATGTGGCAAAAAACACAAGACCCAGTTAGCGAAGTTCGATAACGCCAGTTTGCCGGGAACACCCATGTGGTTATCGCCAGTCGTTGACCGCGATTGGCGCAGGAAAACGCCACCGCCTGTCGGCGGCTTATTCAGGGAACGGCGCGTGAATAACGAGATCGCAGAAATTCTGCGGATGAAACTCGGGCACGTTTCAATTCCAGCCGGGGAAAGGCTCCTAGAATTTCATCAACGTCTGTCTTGCTTATCTGTGAATAGTCTGGTCCAACGATGTCGGTCCCTGCTCCTTCTCCCACCAACCTGATCTCGGCCTGCTTGTAATGTCCGATAACAGAAGCGTGCATGGCGATTCCATCCCAGACAATACCGAGCTTATCTTTCGCGTATGTCTACTGTTCTAGGAATGTTTTTGCTGCTTCTGCGCCTTGAATCTCGAAGGGTAGCTCGCCTTCGAAGCGATCCGTGAGGCCGAGATCGTGCAGAATGCATGCAAGGTAGAGAACTTCTTCGTCGAATCTTTGTCTCAGCTTTTTCCCGATCAAGGAACCAAAGAGAAACGTTCTAACCGCATGGTTGAACAGGTATGGCGGATAAGCCTCACGACCTAGTTGAGTCGCGTCTCTAGCGATTTTCGAATCGACGAGCCGAACACCTGCTACCGTGGAAGGGAACGATAGCTGTTTCGGCGACGACTCTTGTCCAACCTCGAGGCTAGACGTCGTTGAGTTGTCATGCTGCAACTTTGCGCCGATGGCAAAACTTGCCGCCCCAGTGATGCATTCACGCCTGTTCATAGAAATGCTGCCTCCTTAATCTACGGAAAACCATCCGTGCCACGCACGGGGTCACGTACGCGCACCGTCGAAGTAAGACGTCCGATGCATAGGATTGTTTGCGATTTGTTAGCCTTTTCAGTCATACCTCAGCGACAGCAGCGAACGGATCCCACGACCTATCCTCGTGCCACTCGTATTCCGCTCTCCTTGCGATCTCCAAACTCTTTTCCCGGCCGCACAGCTTTGCTATTACAGCCAATGTCATGTCCATCCCAGCGCTGATACCGGAGGACGTGAAAAACTTGCCGTCCTCAATCCATCGCGCCTTTGCAATCCACTTCACATTCGGCGCATAACCTTTTACGAGCTGAAATACTCTTTTGTTCGATGTCGCCTTGCGTCCGTCGAGCAATCCTGTCCTTGCGAGCAACCAGCTTCCAGTGCATACGGCAAGAGCTCAAGGTGTGAGATTCGGAACAGCCTGGCCATGCTCGAGGTCTGCTGCGACTGACGCGTGATCGTGCACAACCAGCCAGACGCCATCGATTCGCCGGAAGCACGCTGTCCAACGCAACCACAGGTCGCTGATGTGACCGCTAGCCAACGTGCCGCTCACGTGGTTTAGGCTATGAACGAAGGCCAGCTCACCGTGCGTCGTGACGTTCAAGTCGGTTACCTCGTAGGCGATGGGGCCAGTATATGCAGCGAAGGCTTCTTGCCAGGCTCGACGTTTATTGTCAGCCCCCGACGTATCGCAAGGGCGGAACGATATCGAATGAAACGATGTTGGGTGCATAGAGGGACATGACGCGGTCGATGTCCTTCGCGCGAAGCGCCTTCGCGCAGTCCTCTACGCGCTGTCGAATGAGCGCTTCAGCCACGGCTTCGTCCTTCCCACCCCGCGTATCCGTATCCTTTTGCGTCTGTGCGATGGCTGCTGCCTGCAGAATCCCAACACCACCGATCAGGAGCAGCAGAGTTTTCGTTCCTATGTTCGTCTCCTCTTCGGTTGTTGTATTTCATTTGTCCGACGGGCGATCAGGATTGCGCGGCAATGCCGATGCCAGGGCGAGCGCTGCTCCGGCATAGAGTAATGTGTCCGCGACGTAATTTAACCCCTCATTGATCGCCGTTGGTCCGTGGGCCAGGATCAAAATAGGCAGATATAGGGATAGAGTGAGGACGGTCATTAATGCGCCAATCAAGGCTGCGGCTATCCGAGATCGTATGTTCAGGACCAAGCCGATTCCAGCCGCCAGTAGGATTGCTCCTGCGAGGTATCCCCATACGCTGGGGAATGGAACCCATGATGGCGTCATCTTTTGCAAAGGAATGCCGGGCGCAAACTGTGGATGAAGAAAATGTTGTGCGGCAAAAAAGATCGCAGCAATCGCCACGACGATGCGCCCACATAAAATCATCCATTGCGATTGTCGCGGCGACGAGGCGCGACTATGCAGTCCGGCGAGAGCCCATGCCCCCGCGGCGAAAGACAGATCTCTTAGCGCGAAGGCCCACGCGAATCGACTTTTGAGATGCGCGAGCAGACTCGGTAGATAGATCATGCAGACAAATAGGAAGAACATCAATCCGAGCAGGGTGGACGACAAGCGTACGAACTTCCTCACAGTAAGACTGGTAGCTGCTGCGAGCAGCGCGCATCCGACAAGATAAGGCCAGAACCAGCGCACCGGCATCCAGGATGGGGCCATAGCCTGGATATACGCCGGGCCGCCGTGGAAATGCTCGGGCGCGAATACAGCGAGTGGAACGGCAAAGAAGAGAGGGCCGAATGTGATGAGCTTGTCCCAGCCGCGAGCCGCGCTGATCTCTCGTCGAAGTATAAAAACTCCGGCGACAAGATAGATAAGCCCGGCGAGACACATCCAGAAATTTGTTGATGTCATGCCGCCTCCTCACCGGATTTGCTTTCGATAGACCACGCCCCCAAAGATTTCATCAAAGGGATCGTAGTAATCTCAAGATAACGCACCACCGAACGCTTGCTGGCGTTGAAATGCTGGTGCCAAAGACTCATTGGCGTGGCATACAAGTCGCCTTCTTTCCAGGCGATTGTCCGTTTCTTGCCGCCTATCTTGTGAATCACGGTATATCCTTCACCTTTGAGCACGTAGAAAAGCGCTTCACAACTATGCCGATGAAGCCGCGCTGTCGCCCCTGCCGGTAACTCGCTCACATGCGCTTCTAGCGCTTTCAAATCGAAAAATTGAAAGTAGGCGGCCGCGTTGCCGCGGTCGCCGCGCGCATGAACGGGATGGGATATGAGTTTCTTTACGATCAACCCCTGCTCCGCGGCATAGCTGTGCGCGCGAATGAATGCGTCGAGCGCTTCCCTATCGTCGCGAGTCTTGGACATGGTTAAATTCGATTGCGGCCTAACGATGATTAGATGAAAGTTCGTAATATAAGACGAACACTTTTCGTCTAACCAGGCTCTTTTTTTCATATGCGGCTGGAACAATTCGCGGCTCATGAAACCGGCCAATTGCAAATCCGGCATGCTGCAACCCACCGAAAAAGAAGAGCGCAGCATTAGCAGTCATTACAGATACGAGAAGGACTTTTATCTCTGTTATGTAGCAACCTTCGGCGTGTACTGGATACTTCGCTCTCCAAGGGCGAAGTGCGAGGCCTGTGCGCAGGACCAAAGGCGCCTCAGTAGCAATCCCGCGAGCAGCGGCTCAAATACGGCGTAAGCGCACTCGCTGAGCGAGAGGCCGATGCCGAAGGGAAACCAGATGCCGGGCGTACCAAGGTAGAAAATTTCTTGGCCGTATAATCCCACGCCTAAAACCAGTACCGCAGGTAGAGTATACCAACCCTCGCGGCCCGTATGCCGTACACCTTGATAGGTAACGAGAAGATAGAGAAACAGCAATGCGTAACGCACGGTATTTATGGCATAGTGGAGACTGGTGAACATGATTTCTGGGAAGACGCCACGGAACCAGGAGCGTCCCAGGAAAGCAGCGAGCACATACATCAGAGTGAGCCCAGCCACGACTCTCGGGAGCCATACTAGATTCCTTAGCTTGAACCACTCGCGCCAGGCGATGATCCAAGTGCCCATGTAGAGCGGTATGGCGAGCACGATGATGAAGAATTCGAAATCGTGGATAGTCTCGAAATGCCCTAGGAACATGATGGCTTGATTGCCGCGGTGGATGGCGATTAGTAGCAGCGCTGCGGCGAGCCAGGCATATGCCCGGTCACTCCGATCGAATGGCATGACGCTCAAGGCCATGAACGCCAACAGCACGAACCCCAACCCCTCCATCGCATCCACCACATAACCCTCGAAAAGGACGAGCCACTGGAGACGGTACTGGTCGGTGACAGCTTTGCTTGCACCGATGATCGGTGCGATGTGGATGCCCCCCGCACCCGGTGCACGCGGCCACGAGCCCATCCACACTCGAACCGCCAGTACGATGTCACCGCCACCGGCGACGTCTGGTGGCAGGGTGAAGAGTGCTGGGCGATGGTTGCTGTAGGCCGTTGGCGTCGATCCGGAGAAATCCCCAACGCCGCCCAGTAGCCGGCCATTGGCGTAAAGCTGATACGCACTGTCCACGGCAAATGGACCAGCGAGGGCCAGGGTCTCGCCGGCGGGCAGGCTCACGTTAAGGTGCAGGCGGTACCAGGCATAACCGTAATAACCTGCGTGCCCTCGAGCGCCCCACCCAGATACATAACCCGGCAACCCGACGTCGTTATCACGGGCACCGGGTGGCGCCGTGAGATCCACGTTTTCCCAAGTCAAGTCGTCGAAGTTGCGGTCCGACCAACCGAGATTGTCACCGGTATGGAACCTCCAAGGCCCGCTGAGAGGCATCGACGCTTGACCAATCGCGATGTGGATTTGCGTGATGCCGGCAGATGCGGTACCCACCCAAAGCAAAAGACCAATAAACAGCAACCATGTAATCCACTGTAAGGTTCTCTTCATAGTTCCTCGCTCCCCGGTCACGCCCGAACCGGTTTGCTTACCGCGGCTTGTCGTGTGCGTGTAACATCATTGCTAAAATCGGACGCGATCGTTACTTTGCGTTCTTACCTCCCAATTGTGTGTTATCGTTAGTCTGATAGCGCAACTAACTACATCCCTTTCGCGCGGGGATCACTCTGTAAACGGAGCCTGGTCGATCAGGTCGCAGATGTTGGTTGGGTGAAACTGTTCGACGTTGCGCTCACCGATATCGCGCATGAAGCTGCGCGACGCCCCTCGAGGAAACTGCCGCACGACTCCTGCGCAAGTTTTGACAAAGGCGTGTTTGAAATCCAGCCTGGGAAACGCGTTCGCTACCGCCGCCCTTACACTTTCTGGAATTTTCTCAAGGTCTGAGCCGACGACGTCGGCACCGGCGCCTGCGCTCACGAGGGCGATCTCGGGCTGCTTGAAGGAAGCCATCGCCAATGGGTGCATGGCGATACCATCCCAGACCATATTAGCTTGATCGTTCGGCAACCCATTGTCGGTCAGAAATGCCCGGGCAGCCTGAGCGCCTTGAATTTCAAATGGAAGTGGCCCGGCAAAGCGTTCTGTCAGGCCCAAGTCATGCAGGATGCAGGCGAGGTACAGGATCTCGGAATCGAATTTCAAATTACTCGCATTGCCGATGAGGACCCCAAACAGAAACGTTCTGGCTGCATGGTTGAAGAGATACTCGGGAGAGGTATCTCGCGCCAACTCTGTAGCGAGCCGCGCCATTTTCGAATCTACTAACGCGATTCCTGCAACTGTCTTGGGCCTCTGCCCGGTTGGCTTCCTAGCGCGCTCGGTTTTTCTCTGCAAATTCTGCGGCGACGTTGTCCTAGCGGTCCCGAATAAGCCTATCAGTGCTGCAGTCGACGTTTGGATAAATTTGCGACGATGGATCATAGATTACCTTTGATGTGGGTTGGCGAGCCAACTATCAGGGAGCCGCCGGCAATGAGACGTTGCGAAAGATCTTCCAGTGTCCGTCATCTTGGAGCTTCCATACGGTACTGAAGCGCCCCTTACGGACAGCGCCGTTGGGAAAATGTGCCTCCGCGTAACCGGATTCATAAGCGAGCTCGTGATCGACGTGTAATGTCTCGCTGCGCACGAAACCGCTGGTCGCGCGTCCGAATTTGGCAATTACTTCTTTGTATTGCGCAGCCACTGCCGTCAGTCCTTTGACGCAGTCGCCAGCAGTGTTGCAGTTGACGGAGTCCTGACAGTAGCTGGAAACGATATGATCTGCATCTCCAGCCTCGAGACCATCGACCCAGGCTTGGTTGCCAGCATCAATGTCTGTCTTAAGGTTCGCGGGCAAGTCCGCGGCCACACATGCACAAGCAAGAAATAATAGTGCGCTCGTCAAACGCATAACAGATATTAACTTGTGCTGTCGCAGTGGTGGATGAAATCAAAAGGTCATTTATCCTACGTATTCAGCCAGAGCCGCGAGAAGCCTTCCTTGAGTCTGGCATCCTGTCGGCTTTACTGCTGCGGGAATCATCCCGCAGCATCCGCGGATTTACACAGGAGAATTTAGGCCTTTTCCCGAGGCGCGAATGCTGATCACCGAGGGATTGCGTCGTCTGTGCAGGCGCGTCTTCGCGATCTGAACCCAACGCCTCCCTCCATCTCAAGGCAGCGGGCGCTGTGGGGTTGCTGGTCGGCAGCGGCGTCACGAAACAGGGCGTTCGTGGCGTTACAGAACCGTGATTCCACACAAGACTGGGCGTACCGGAATCCTGGCTGCCGATAATAGTACGGACCGGCAGCCTTGCCCAATCTTCGTCTTCGCCGCTTTCCGCAAGTACGCAACAAAATCCCACGGAACGGGATGGGCAGCATGAGTTTGACCCCTTATTCGTAATAGAAATATCACCTAAAGCGCCAGCATCAACATCGCTAAGCCCATGGCATTCGATCCAGTGTGCCTAAAACTGACAAAAGGCTATACAATTCTGTTTACCAATCGGCTGTTGCAACGTGCCGGGGAAGATGTACAATAACGATTGTCAACCGACGGGTAGCTAGGGTTCCGCTAAACGATTAGGTCCGGACCGAGCGCTACGTAAAACCGCATCAGCGGCAGCCACCCAAGAGCAGAAAAGGCCAGAGGGGATGGGTTGACACGCTTCGGCGTGTCTCGGTGCTGTTTATGTCGGTCTTTACGTTCGGTCTTGTCGTCGCTGCTGCCTTTATTCACGCGACGTGGAATCTTCTCGCTAAACAGACTCACGGCAAAGCGGCATTCTTATGGCTTGTAGCAGTATCTTCCGCTACGATGTATGGCCCCTTAGTCGGAGCCTTCATACTCTGGCGTCAGCCGAAACTAAATGGCACCGAATTGTTTTTTATCGCCGGCAGTGCGTTCATTCATTTCGCTTATTTTCTAATTCTGCAAAAAGGCTACCGCGTCGCTGATTTGTCAATTGTCTATCCGTTGGCGCGCGGAACTGCTCCGATAGTTTCAACGTTGGGAGCGATCGCGATTTTTGGTGAGCATCCGTCCTCGACCGCGTTATTTGGGATTTTCCTCATCGTTGTAGGTATCCTCATCCTGACCAGCGGCGGCTATCAGAGCTTACAAGCCTTAAATAAAGGCCGGTTCTTTGGAATGCTAACAGGCATGACGATCGCAGCGTACACACTTTGGGACAAGCACGCAGTGAGCGTAGTCATGCTTTCGCCATTAATTCTGGATTACGGTTCCACTTTAGCACGTGTCGCTTTTTTAATGCCGGTAGCCTTTCGGAAGCAGAAAGAGGTTAGAGCAGAGTGGCGGAAACATCGATCGCAGGTGCTTGGAGTAGCGTTTCTTAACCCACTATCTTTTATCCTCGTGCTAATCGCTCTCATTCATTCGCCAGTCAGCTACATTGCCCCAGCGCGGGAGTTAAGCATATTGTTTGGAGTGCTTCTCGGAGGGCGTCTTCTCTACGAAACAGACACCAGCAAGAGGGTGTTCGCTTCAATCTTGATGTTAGGCGGCATCGCTGCACTGACTTTAGGATAGGATCAGGGCGAAAACCGTAACGGTCCGTAGGCGCCATGGTGGTAATCAGTGCGAATAGTGGCGAACGGAGAGAGCGATAGGCAAGCCGACATAGAACCAGTGCTCGACGAATTCGCAAACCTTGTAAATAAGCGGCATGTTACCACCAGGTACCGCAGAAAGCGGCAGTACGACCAGATGCATGAAGAGATAGACCAAAGCACCGTAGATAAGGCCGAACAGGACGGCACGATGAACTAAGAACGCGAGCTTGCGGCTAGCGACGTAGTAGACCGTCGCGGCGCCAAACGCGATGACAAAGTGCAGGAGGATTCCAAGTGTGGCGGTTTGAGCACCGCCGCTGTACGACTTCATGCCCAGGACTCCACTGGCGATTGTTTGCGGGATAAGAATGGGTTGATGGGGACTGTAAACCAGGATCGCGTAAGTCAGATCGAGCACACCGACGATGAACCCGCCGACCACAATAGCCGGAAGAGGTCGTGGATTTCCGCGTAAAGAAGCTGTAACGCTACTACTCATAGAGTGTGCCAGTTGAGTCTCCTAAGCCGCCGGTTTAAGCGGTTGAGTGCCCGAGCCATCAGGGGGCGGCGGCAACGAGATATTGCGAAAGATCTTCCAGTGTCCGTCATCTTGGAGCTTCCACACGGTACTAAACCGACCCTTACGAACAGCTTCGTTGGGAAAATGTGCCTCCGCGTAACCGGATTCATAGGCGAGATCATGATCGACATGTAATGTCTCGCTGCGCACAAAGCCGCTGGTCGCGCGTCCGAACCTGGCAATTACCTCTTTGTATTGCGCAGCCACTGCCATCGGTCCTTTGACACAGTCGCCAGCAGCGTTGCAGTTGACGGAATCCTGAGAGTAGCTGGAAACGATAAGGTCTGCATCTCCGGCCTTGAGACCATCGACCCAGGATTGGTTGCCAGCATCGATGTCCTTCCTGAGGTTCGTCGGCAAGTCCGCGGCCACACATGCGCAAGCAAAAAATAATAGTGCACTTGTCAAACGCATAACAGCTTTAACATGAACTTTCGCAGCGGGGGATGAAATCGAAAGGTCCTTTATCCTACGTATTCAGCCAGTTCCAAGAGAAGTCTTCCTTGAGCTTAGCCATGTTCTGAATTGAAATCTTGTGTCTAAATAGCATGATCGTTTTCTGTTGGTCTTACTGCTGCTCATGCTTTGTATAGCAACTATAGGGGATAGCTTCTCGAGTTAGTCACTGGCCATCCAACAAACGGCCGACCTCCCGGATCACGTCCAACAGAAAATCCACGTCCTCCCGGCGCAAACGGTGATTCACACTGCACGCCCGGAGCGCTCTTTTCCCGTGAATCTTTGTGCCCGACAGAAACACTCGCCCGTCTTTCTCGAGCGCCTCCAACAGCCGGTCGTTCAACCGGTCCAAGTATTTCTGATTCCCATGGACGGAAATGTCCGGGGTGCGGTATTGGAAACATACCACCGACAGCGGAACCGGGGCGAGTCGAACAAAATCCTGCGACTGGTCGATTCGGTCCGCCAGATACCGCATAATCTCGATATTGCTCTCAATGGCCGCGCGCAGTTTTCTTGCGCCGTACGCCTTGAACGTCATCCACACCTTCAGCGCCCGGAAATTCCTGTGAAGCTGGGGACCGTAATCCTTGAAATCGAGCGGCCCGTCGACCCGCGCGTCACCGTCCTCGCGCAGATAGTCCGCCACGAGATGAAAGGTGTCCCGGAGTACTCTCGGTTCGCGGACGAGAATACACGCTGCCTCCGCTGGCACGTACAACCACTTGTGCGGGTTGACCACGACCGAATCGGCCCGGTCCAATCCCCGGAAGAGTCTTCCGGCGGCTTCGGTCCCTGCCGCAGGTCCTCCGTAGGCTGCGTCCACATGGAACCACAAATCCTGCTTTCGGCAAAACTCCGCGAGGGCATTCAGCGGATCGATAGCCCCGGTGTTGGTCGTGCCGGCGTATCCCACCACGCAAATTGGGTGATATCCGTTTTGCCGGTCTTGGGTTACCTGCCTCTCCAACGCCTCCAGATCGATTGTGAAATCGTCCAGGACTGCGATTTTGCGCAACTGGTTGCGTCCCATTCCCAGAAGCACCATGGCTTTCTCGATCGACGCATGCCCCTCCTGCGACATGTACACGGTGACGGGAGGTCCTCCCCGCATCCCCAGCGAGGCTGCATCAAACGGCGCCTTTTGTTTGCGCGCCACGGCCAGCCCCACGAGGTTGCCGGCCGATCCCCCGCTCAAAAGACACCCTCCCGCTTCTGGAGAATACCCGATGAACTGTGCGATCCATCGGATCACTCGCCATTCCACTTCCGAAGCCGCCGGAGAAAAGTGCCACATCGCGCAGATCTGATTTACTGCGGACGCTAATAGCTCTCCCAGAATCGACGCCTGGTTCCCGCCCGAGTTGATATATCCGAAAAAACGTGGCGTTAGATATAGCGTGGAATTCGCAAAAATGTTGTTCTCCACCTCCCGCAAGATGGCTTCCATCGGCTGGGGCTCCTGGGGTAACGGTTCGTCAAACAACGAGGCGATTTCCATCCGACTTTTCGCGGTGGTGACTCGCGCCCGGTCCAGACCTCCGTACAACCGAACTACAAGCTCCGATGCCTTTCGCAAGTCATCCCTAAACGTCTCCAAGTCCGAGTCCAGACTGGTTCCTTCGGCGAAAGTTTGTTTGGTCATCTCACACGGTAGCATGATCGCTCTCTGCTGTTTGCAGCTGATCAACTTGCGACATTCCCTTATCGAGAAATAAATTAAAAAATACCGCACGCCCGCGGCCATAAGAAGGAAGGTTGCCATCGTTACATCGGCTCCGCCGCTGCTGTCGCGGAGCGGGAGGCTGTTGGCGCAGATGTGATGCTACCCAGGACGAGCGCTCCGGCTGCCGCAGTGAACACGGAATAATCCAACGCTACTTTGACCCCAAGAGCAAAGCTCATGGTGAGAGCAAATGACATCAAGAGTGCAGCGCTACTCCATGCCACGATGCGTTGATAGACCCCTAATAGCAGAGCCACGCCAAGCGTGAATTCAATGATGGTCTCTGACGCCGCGAGTGCAGGAATCGGTGCCTTCGGCAAAAACCAGTTAAGGACTGCAACGAATTGTACGAAGTGGTGCCAATCCCCCCATGCCACGTTTTTTGCTCCGTAGCCTCCAACCAGCCCAAAGCGATCGGCGATCGCCGAGAGAAAGGCGGTGGCTAGCGATATGCGCAAGAACACCTTGGCGATTTGTAAAACGTGCTCATCGGTCGTAAGCGCTTGCGTTTTCATAGGACATTCTCCGAACGTTGAGTGCCGTGCCTCTGGCTATTAGCCTCACTACGAGTCAGCCACCACTGGTTGACAAAAGCTGTCAAAAATCCATTCGACAATTCCTAATGACCCTTTGTTGTCTTTCATTTCAGCGGCGATGAGCAAACGTGCAACGACGCTAAACCGACCTATTCGGCTGTCTCGAGGACGGACTCGCCACTCAGATTAATGGCCGTCCCCGTGATCGCGCTAACCTGCTATGATTTCTGCACCTTGCTTTCCTGCGCATTGATTGCTTGCCAGTGCCTGTCGCGCACAGGACCAAAGGCGCCTCATCCAATGCCTTGCTAAACTGGACTGTCTTGACTGCTCCATAAAAACTCTGGCCGGTCTCTTGATAACCGTGCTTGCGATAAAACTCCAGCGTCAACGGACGCCTCCGCGCCGTGTCCATGCAAAGCGTGCGAATGCCAGAATCAAACGCCCTTCGCTCCAACTCTCGCAACATGAGCGTCCCATAACCGCGACCTTGAAGGTCGCGCGCAATCCGCATACGCCGCAGCTCAGCCAAACCATCCGAGAGCCGCTTGAAACCGCCCATCGCAACAAGTCTCTCGCCGACGAAACCTAGAAGGAACTCGCCACGACTGCGCAGATAAACCTCCTCGACTGCCACAAGATCAGCCTCGTCCTGCTGCTGGCTCATGCCCAATGGAAATCCCTCGATAGCGCTGCGATGAAGGGCCAACATCGGCTCTTGGTATTCGGGTTGGTAGCGGATAAGGCGCATGGAACGCATGGTGTGCTTGTGCCACTTAACTCTAGTTAGTCGACGCTTGAGCCGCCACTTAGATTGATGACCGCTCCCGTCATCGCGCTGGCTTGATCTGCTGCCGGGAAGACTGGCACGTTGGCTACTTCGGTGAGTGAGGTAGACGCCGAAGCATCGTTTGCTCGCTCAGCTTGAATTGCAACTGTTCAAGCGTGAGGCCGGCAGCGTGGCCGAGCGGGATGATGACATATTGCATAAAAAACTTGACGCTGACTCCAGCGATAATTCCCCTCACGACACACCGTATAGACATTTCATGCGAGCTCTTCAGGGGCGAGGTGCGAGGCCTGTGCGCGGGACCAAAGGCGCCTCAGTGGCAAAATGGTTAGGTGCCACGGATATACGCGGGTGCTTGCGGATGCTTCTCGAAGCCACCGTACCTGACTGAAGAAGGATAATACTCAGAGTGCAACTGCACTTTGCCGGCCGTCTCTTCACCGTGCACGTCCGCGATGAACGCGAGCATAAGGTCGGTACCCGCCGATATACCAGCGGATGACCAAATATTTCCATCGCGGACGAAACGTTCTTCGACAACAGTAACGTCCCCGAGTACACGCAGCCGCTCGAGGGCGGCCCAATGGGTCGTAGCCTTCTTACCCGAAAGCAGTCCCGCTGCGTGGAGGATGAATACTCCGGTGCAGACGGACAAAACTGCTTTGCAACCCTTTGCCTGCCCAGCCACGAAATCTAAGAGCGCTTGGTTGTTTACTTCCTGCCGTGTGCCTTGACCCCCTGGGACGAGCAGGTAGTCGAGTGGAGGGCAACTGGCGAACGATGCGTGGGGATTGATGGACAGGCCCTTCGAACACACCACGGGCTCCATTGTCTGAGCCACGACGAGACATCGCTCAGGGCCGTTTGCAACTTTCTTCCACATCGTGAGCATTTCCCATGGCCCCGCGAAATCGAGTTCCTCGACCTGATTGAAGACCAGCACACCGAAGTTCATTGAGGTTCCCTCTGGCACCTAACGAACCCAAGCTGACCGACAGTCGCCGGACCGGCAGCACCCTGCGCGAACCCGCCGAGGACAACGACAACAATTACGCCCCAGACGGCCGCGGTAGCGAAGGCGGAGAACTTGGCTGCTCCACTCATTCGCGACAAACCGACTAGAACACCGACTAACAGAGCATAAGCGGCGGTGCCGCCGATTGCGCCAATCATTTCGATCATGTGATCACTCATTAGGTGGCCCAGCCCGAGCCCAGAGGAGTCTTCGGCAGCAAAAATCCGGTTGCGATCAGCCAAACAAAACCGGGGAATCTTGTAAGCGGAATGAGGAAGAGCGTCTTCGGGAAGACCAGGTTCAGCCAGCTCAGCTCGCCGCACACGGCCAGGAAGAGACCGAATATCACCAGCCATTTCGGCAAGAGTTTCATGAACGCCGAGGGAATAGACTCCTGCCATCAAGAGACCTAGTGGAACGGAGAAACCCGGCCCGCCAAAGACATATTGAAGATAGTACAAGGCCTGCACGAGGGTGGCATCCTGCGCGATACCAGGACGAGCCATAACCCACAGAACCGACGCGGAGGCTGCTATATTAAGAGCTGTAGCCAGCCCACCGAATAGCGCGATGTAGGCTCCGGCAGCACGAACACCAAGGAAGCGCAACTGACTAACGACGGTTGCCGTGAAGATGCCAAGCGCGATCGCGGCGCCGAAATGAAAAAAGGCGCAGAGAAGAACTGCCGAGGGTCGCAACTGAAAAAAAGTCGCGATGGTGCTAGCGGATTCCCACGGCCCAGGAAAATATGGTTTGCCTCCAAACATGGTGACAGGATAGAGACCAGCCAGGAACAGCACGGTAAAGATCGTTGCTACGATCCCGAGATTAGGGCCGCGATGATGCATCGCCGCCGGAGTATTCGGTTCAGAATTCATAATTGCTTTCCTTGTTCAAAGATTGATAATCTGCTCATCCGTCCACGATCGCTTCCGCCTCAATTTCCACCAGCATCTTGGGATCAATCAGCGCCCGCACCTCGACCATGGTTGCCGCTGGCCGGATGGCGCCGAACACTTCGCCATGGGCGCGGCCTATGTGTTCCCAATCGCGCGAAATGTTCACCACATACATGCGCGTGCGCACCACATCCTCCATGCACCCGCCCGCCTTCCTGAGGGCGGATTCAATGTTGTGCAGCGTCTGCCGCGCCTGGGCGTATGCATCGCCCTCAATAATCTTGCCGTCTTCACCGGTCGCGGTGGTACCCGAAACATGCACCACATTGCCCATCCGCACCGCCCGCGAATACCCCACTAGGGGCTCCCACTTCGTGCCGCTGGAGATGTTTTTCCGCTCCATATTGCCTCCAGATGCAGGTTTCCGCTCATCAGGGCAAACTGATGAGCCAACGGCAAGGCTGGCACCAGCTAGAAAGTCACGCCTTTTCATGAACCAACCGCCGCGATGTTAGGCCATCGGCTCACTCTTCTCCATCATAATAATCTGTCTCAAGCATCCGAAAACTCTTGCGCTGTGGCTTCGTGAACCACTTACCACTATCGGGATAATGGATGACATCGGCGGGCGCATGGTCAGCGATGACATAATAAACCAAGTCATCACTTCCAGCGTTCCGAAGCTGATGCGCTTCCTCTGCCGGATGGATGAATACATCGCCAACGCCAACGGCTACGGTCTCAGATGGCGTCCGCACCTCTCCGCTGCCAGAAATGATGACGTAAAGCTCCCACTGGGCAGAATGGGAATGTAATGGCCAAGCAGCACGACTTGGTGGAACTCTGACTAGCTCCAAGTCAAACGGATGGCCACCGCGAAAGACCCCGACATCTTTTAAGCCACCTAGTGCTAAAGAAATGTGCTTCCTAAACACTGCGAAAGCGCCCTTGGGCGAGTGCTGTGCCGTCTCTACAACTTGTGAAATGTTAATCTTTCTCATGGCACACAACGATCCTAACGAGATATGGGTGGAATTTGTCCGTAATATTTTACGGAATTATTCCGTCTAATCCGCTTGCTTGCATCCGATAAAAGCGCAATCACGCAAAAAGGTCCTAATCCGGCAAGCGCCCAGAGCTCTGCTTCAAGTCCGGTTCATTAACCGCGAAATTGAATGCCGCGTCGATATGCACGGCCGTAGTGTTGATAAAAAAGATGCCGTCGTACTCAAAGGTCGCGAGTTCTTTCATTCTCGCAAAAGCGAGGGGTAGCTCAGTGCACGCCAGGCACACCGCCGGCTGATCTCCGAACTGGTTCTTGTCCAGCGAGTGTCTCGCTACGGTGGCGAGCCGCTGGTCCGCGTGTTCTGATTTGCCAAGCTGCAAATCCGTGATCAGCTCCGCCGTCATCGCTCTGAGGGATTCGTCGCGTGGGCCACTCGCGTCAATTCCATACTTGGCAAATGTTTCTCGAAATTTTGGCGATCTCATTGTCAAAGCAGTACCTAAAAGAAGAACTTGTTGGGCTCCGATCCGCGCGCTTTCCTTCGCCATCTCATCTAGAATACTGATGACGGGGATTCGAATGCTGCGCACGATGGCTTCGAAGCGGTGATGAGGAGTATTGCTCGCCATCAGCGCGAAGTCGGCTTCATTTGTTTCCAGGCGCTTGAGAGCGCGCCGGTGATAGTCGTCAAATTGTGACCAGGATTGTTCATCATCATCAGAGCCGAGGTAAGAAATCGCCTTAGCCAAATCCAAAGACTCGATGCTGATCTCAGGCATCGTGGGCACGTCGCGTG
>WNGK01003908.1_pt1 | contig 16025 bp, 17 predicted proteins | sample 5400601 | NCBI WGS metagenome assembly WNGK01 (sample SAMN13153376, study PRJNA577476) | soil metagenome | isolation source: 60 cm soil or saprolite under Garry oak tree replicate 1 | place: USA:California | collected 2016-06-15
AACCGCGGCGCCCACGTCGAGCACTGGCAGCACAATCCCCAGCACCGCCAAGGGGTGAGGTACGGCAACACAAACGTGCAGCAGAAATTCGGCAACAAAGATCTTCGGGCTGGAAGCGCCGCGAGGAACGATTTCCGCGGCCGCAGTGGCGAACAGGTGCTCAAGCCCGGCGGAGACCGCGGCAGACCCGGAGATCGCGGACCGGCTGCGCGTCCGGCCGGTAAAGACGGCGGTAAGAATAAGCAAGCTGGCACAGGGAACCGGCCTTCATCTGGCGCCGGCCCGGGCGGCGGCGATCGCGGCAAGGGAAAACAGGCCAGCGCAAAGAACAAGCCCTCGTCTGGTGCCCGCCCGAGCGGCGGCAATAAGGGTAAGCAGGCCAGCGCAGGGAAGCGGCCTTCATCCGGCGCAAGCCGTCCGAAAGGTGACAGTGCGTTCGGGAATGTCGGGTCCGGCAGGGCGGCCAATCTGCAGTCTCAGCGCGGACGGGCGAGTCTCGGTGGCGGCGGCGGACCGCGTATTGCCGCGGGTGGCGGAGGCGGGCGTATCGGGGGCGGCGGCCGAGGCGGCGGGGGGTTCAGCGGTGGACGCGGCGGCGGTGGACGCGGCGGCGGCGGGCGACGGTCGGACGTAAGGCTCAAGCACGACATCACGCCTCTCGGCCATCTCGACAACGGCCTCGGTTTCTATCGCTTTAGCTACAACGGCAGCGACAAGGCTTATGTCGGCGTCATTGCGCAAGAGGTGCAAACGGTCGTGCCTCAGGCGGTCGTGCGCAGCAGAGACGGCTATTGGAACGTGCTCTACGACAAGCTCGGACTGAAGTTCCAGACTTACGATCACTGGGTCGCATCGGGAGGCCGGATCCCATCCTCTGCACGCGTTCGGTACTGATCACCGGACAAGAGGAACTCAGAAGGCCAATCAGAGCGTCACGCCGGCGCATGAAACACAGAGACAGCCTCAGAGACGTGTCATGATCACCGGTATCTCGGATACTTTGGGTACACGCGCTTCGCTTTCGGCAGCGATGCTCGTTTTTATGATGATATCCGGGGCAAGTGCCCAGCAGGGCTTCCACGCGCCCGACCAAGCCGTCAATGCGCTCGTGGGCGCAGTCAGGATCGGCAACCGAGCCGAAATGCTGACGATATTGGGAAGAGAGGCGATTGAGATCGTGTCGTCCGGCGATAACGCGGCCGACGCAGCGCAGCGTCAGAGATTTGTCGCGGCCTATGATGCCAAACATAATATTCAAGTCGATGACGGCAAGGCAATCGTGATCGTCGGGCAGGATGACTTTCCGTTTCCCATTCCCCTCGTCCGTAAAAACGACATGTGGCAGTTCGATGCAGCCGCTGGCAAGCAGGAAATTCTGTATCGGCGCATCGGCCGTAACGAGCTCGACACGATACAAGTATGCCTGGCTTTTGTCGACGCGCAGAACGATTACGCTGAAAAGGACCGAACCGGAGCTGGTCGCGGTGTCTATGCACAACGCATCGTAAGTCAGCCCGGCAAGAGAGACGGGCTCTATTGGCCAGCTTCCGCCACCGACGACGAGAGTCCCCTTGGAGAGCTTTTTGCTCTTGCAGCTCAAGAGGGCTACTCAGGTGCGAGCCGTGCACCCTTTCACGGTTACTATTATAAAATACTCACCAAACAGGGTCCCAACGCGCCCGGTGGTGCTCTCGATTACGTCGTTGGCGGCAAGATGATCGGCGGTTTCGCGCTCGTGGCTTTTCCGGCGAACTACGGAAACACGGGGGTGATGACCTTCCTGGTCAGCCATGCAGGGCAAGTCTACGAGAAGGACCTCGGAGCACGCGGCGGGCGAATCACATCGTTCAATCCCGACCAGACTTGGAAGCTGGTCGCCAATGCGGCGCCGCAGTGAGTACGCGGTGGGCGTGAAGGGCTTTCCAGCCGAGGCGCAGGCTTCGTCTTCTGCGTGCCGACATTTGATCCTGATCTTCCGCCGGGACACTTGTCAAAGACTTCCAAAAAATCGCGGCGGACTACCTTACAGGGCGGGTTCGCACGCTTGACGCATTCGGCTTGCTGGTTCTTCAAGCGACTGGAGCTCGCACCCTGTCAATCTTGACAGATGGTCAGCGCAAGTCGCAGCCGCCAAACTCGGGGCGGAGAAAAGGCGGTCGTAGTGGGCAAGCCGTTGTCCGTGGTCACGGCGATGGTGCCCTGGCGATGAACCACCGCAGTGAAGCGGCATCGAGGAAATAGTTATGAGCACGGCGGTTTCCGGCACACCAGCCGCATCAAGCCAAGGGCAGAGCATCTGGTGGCTTTTCCTGCTTCAAGGCATCATGGCTGTGATTCTCGGCCTGATGTTCCTCACGGCGCCCGGCGCAACTCTCGTGGCGCTGGCCGCTTTTCTGGGGTTCTATTGGCTGATAACCGGAATTCTAGCCCTCGTGCGGGTATTCGTAGATCGTTCCGTGCCGTGGATTTGGTCGCTTCTCGTCGGTATCTTGGGAATCCTGGCCGGACTTTTCGTGCTTCACCACCCGCTGCTCGCTGCGATAACCGTGCCTACTGCCCTTGTCATTGTCCTCGGCGTCCAGGGGCTGATCATGGGGGTGCTCGATATCATTGGAGGATTCAAGGGAGGTGGCTTCGGCTCGATCGCGCTCGGGGCGATCAACGTTATGGTCGGGCTATTGCTCATTGGCTCGCCGTTGGCGGCAGCGCTCGCGGTGCCGCTCGTATTCGGAGTGTTGCTGGTCATCCAGGGCGTTGCGCTCGTCATATGGGCGTTCCGCGTTAAAGCTTGAGCTTCGTGTGCTTCCGAGCTGAACCGATCTCGGCGTGCTGGCCTGTTGGATCTTATGGTCGATGGCACGCCGCCACGGCAGGTGACAATCGAGATGGGCGGTGATGGAGAACCGGTGTAGGAGGCTGATGTGAGAAGGATTGGACATGCGACCGCGTTGTGCGTGGCCAGCGCGCTCGTCTTGGGCGTAGCCACTGAATTAAGAGCAGCCCCCGTGTTGACCAACACAGCTGCGGTCAAGGCCGCACTACCCAGCCTCATCACCGATGTGCGTTGGGGTTGGCGCGGCGGTTGGGGCTGGCGCGGCGGTTGGGGACGCGGCTGGTGGTGGCCAGGAGCCGTAGCCGGCGGTCTGGCGTTGGGCGCGGCGGTAGCGGCCTCGCCATATTACTATGGCTGCGGTTATCCGTACGGCTACGGTTATGGCTATGGCGGCTACGGCTGCGGTTATCCGTATGCCTACTCCTACTACGGGGGCGGCGCTTATTCCGGCTACTGGGCACGGAGGGCCTACTGGGGCGGATACCCCGGCTATGGTCCGCGTCGCGCCTACTGGGGCGGCTACTACGGCTACTGAGCCCATAGGGGCCGGCCTCGGCCGGTATGGAAAAGACCTAACTCTTTTCGATCGGCGATAAGCCGGCCGCATGGGAACACGAGGCGCGGACAGAGGCCACGGCTCAGGACTGAAGATTGCGCAGGAGGGTGTGTGGCGGGCAAGTCACTCGAGATCCGAGACGACTATGGTCTCGGCATCTTGAGAGGCTCGCTGCTGAATGAACATTGGAAATGGATTGGCTTTCACGACGGCACATCGAGCATGGCGAATGTCGAGGATACCGGCAAACTCACCGCGCGCGGCGCGAGTTTCAATCCTGGGACACCTAGCGCCGCATTCGTGGATCTCGCAATCCGACTAGCCCTCCTTGGTGTTCTCGCCTACTGGTCCCTGCTACTCATCCGGCCTTTCTTGACGATCGCCCTGTGGAGCGTCGTGCTGGCGGTCGCGCTCTTTCCTCTATACGACTGGCTAGCCGACCGGCTCGGAGGGAGGCGCAGCATCGCCGCGATATTCATTACGGTCCTGAATTTGCTGATCGTTCTCGGGCCGGTTACCTGGCTTGGCCTTGCGCTAGTCGAAAATCTCAGGGCACTTTCCGAGCGTTTTATCGCGGGTGATCTGTCAATTCCTCCTCCTTTCGAAGCGATCAAAAGCTGGCCGCTGATCGGCGAACGCGCATTCGAGCTTTGGACTCTCGCGTCGAGCAACCTAGGGGCAGCGTTTACCAAAATCGCTCCTCAATTCAAGCAGGTCGGTGGCATCTTGCTGGGCGTCGCGGCTACGGGCGGCGTCGGCATGCTCACGTTCCTCGCGTCGGTCATCGTCTCGGGTTTTCTCTTTGTACCGGGGCCGTCGCTCATCACGGCTGTCAAAACGTTGTCAAATCGAGTCGATTCGAAACATGGAACAGCCTTTATCCAACTGGCTGGTGCGACAATCCGCAATGTATCACGCGGGGTAGTCGGCATTTCGCTGTTGCAGGCGCTGTTGGCAGGGGTAGGCTTGATGGCGGTGGGGGTACCCTTCGCCGGCCTCATCACTTTTGCGGTCTTGCTATTCGGCATCATTCAGATTGGTCCAACGATCATTTTGGTTCCCGTGATCGTCTGGGTTTGGATCGTCATGGATACAACGACGGCGATTGTTTTCACGGCCTATATGGTGCCCGTCAATCTATTGGACAACGTTCTCCGCCCCCTAGTCCTGTCGCGCGGGATCACAACTCCGATGCCCGTCCTTTTTGTGGGTATGATTGGCGGGACCATCGTGCACGGCATAATCGGAATTTTTGTCGGGCCGATCGTGCTCGCTGTTGCGTGGCAACTCGTTGTTGCTTGGACCCGGGGCGGTCAGGAACTGCCGTCCGCGGTCTGAGGTGCAGGGTTGCATTGAGCAAGAGAGGCTTCGATACCGCGCGAGCCTGCACCTTCAAATCGCTCCCGCGGAGCGTGCGGCTGTTTGCGGCTGGTGCCGCGCAGCAGGAGCAGCTCCGTTCGGTAGAATTTTCAGGGTTTTTGTCTGTGCATTTTCACTCTAATGTCTCGCGATGGCCTTACTCGCTCCGGCAAACCGGCAAGCCCACGGCGAGCGCCTGCACGCCCCCCGGGGAACTTCCGTGACCCGCATCTTGATCGCCGACGACCACGAAGTGGTTCGCTCCGGCCTGCGCTCGATCCTCGGTGCGCATGAGGGTTGGGAAGTCGTTGCCGAAGCCTCGGACGGCAAGGAAGCGATCGTCAAGGCGGTCGAGACCAATCCTGACATTGCCATCATCGATTACTCGCTGCCGATGATGAACGGAGTCGAAGTCACGCGTCAGATCCGCTCGCGCGTACCGACTGCCGAAGTGCTGATCTTCACGATGCACGACAGCGATGTTCTGATGCGCGAAGTGCTCGAGGCTGGTGCGCGCGGCTACCTGCTCAAATCGGACGCCAGGCAATACCTGATCTCGGCAGTGGAGTCTCTCGAGCATCATAAGCCGTTCTTCACCGGAAAACTATCGGAACAATTGCTCGAAGCCTTCCTTGCGGCGCATCACGAAAAGCCCGGGGTGTCGTTGTCGCCGCGGGAGCGCGTAGTCGTGCAATTGATCGCAGAGGGTTACAGCAACCGGAAAATCAGCGAAATTCTCGGCCTGAGTGTCAAGACGATCGAGAGTCACCGCGCAACGGCGATGCGTAAGCTCAATCTCACATCGACGGCGGCAATCGTCCGGTATGCCATCCGCAACAAGCTCGTGGAGCCTTGAACTAGCTCGCGGCAAGAAAAGTATTTTGGTATAATGATTGCGGTCCGCTGGCGTGCTGGTATGGCATGGTCGCTATGGGCGTTTCTGAGCAGCTGGAACCGGGTCGAAGCGAGTCGACGCGGCTCTTGAAAAATGCAGACATCTCTGCACGAACGCCTTGGGAGCGAGTGCGACAGGCGGCGGTATCGCTGCAAGGTCCGGTCCTGGTTGCGCTTGCGTATTTTCTTGGCGCGGAAGCAGCCTTTTACATCGGAACGCTTTCCGATCGGATTTTCGCGCTGTTCTGGCCCCCAAACGTCGTCCTCTTTTGCGCGCTTCTGATCGTTCCGCGGCGGGATTGGTGGGTTTACATCGCTGCTGCTTTCCCCGCGCACGCGATTGCGGAACTCGGGGTCGGGATGCCGCCATCGCAGCTGGTCGTGGCATTTGCGACGAATTGCATGGTGGCGCTCCTCAACGCCTATGCGGTGCGCCGCTTCGTGGGCGACCCGCCCTGGTTCGGAAATTTCCGGAAGGCCTCGCTGTACATCGTGATCGCCGCGGGCTTCAGCCCCGCCGTTGCCGCTCTGGGCGGCGCATTCGTGCCGATCTTGGGAGGCGGATCTTTCGCGGAATATTGGGTCTTCTATTCTCACTGGTATCTTGCGAATGCGCTGCCGAATTTGACGCTCGGTCCGGTGTTCATGATCTGGTACTCAGATCGCGCGGGATGGACGCACTGGAAGCCGGCGCGCCGTCACCTCGAGCCCGCCGTGGTCGCGCTGGCTCTCGTGGGCGTTTGCATCCTTACCGCCGCGGCGGCCGGGGGGCTCGCAACCGGCAACCTGCTTCCCGTGGTGCTGCTCTTGCCGTTGCCTGTCGTGATATTGTCGGCGGTTCGCTTCGGGGAGAAGGGAGCGAGCGCAGCTATCCTGGTCGTCGCGGTCATCCTGACCTGGCGCACGTTGCGGGGGGTGGTCTGTTCCCGGGCCAAGAGTCGGAACACGGCGTCTTGGCGCTGCAGCTGTTCCTGACCGGCCTTTCCATCCCCTTTCTGTTGCTAGGGGCCTTGATCGACGAACTGCAACGCGCCGAGCGTACGACGCGAGATCTCGCGGCGTCGGTGGTGCGGGCGCAAGACGACGAGCGACGGCGGATCGCGCGCGACCTGCACGATAGCACCGGTCAAAACCTTATTGCCGCCTCGCTGATCGCCGGCCGCATCGAGAGCGAGCTGCCGGAGGGCGCGCGAAAGGAATTTCAGCAGCTAGAGGACGTCCTCCAGCAGTCGATCCGCGAACTCCGTACGGTATCCTATTTGTTGCATCCGCCGCTGCTCGATGAGGCCGGTCTGGGATTGGCTCTCGGCAATTTCGTCCACGGGTTCGTGGATCGCACTGGCATCGCCGTCGATCTCGAGATCTCGCCCGACATCGACCGGCTCGCTCCCGAGACGGAGCTGGTTCTATTTCGCGTCGTCCAGGAAGGCCTCGGCAACATCGCACGCCACTCGAGCAGCAAGACGGCAGTCATTCGCTTGGACCGCCAGACCGGCAACGCCGGGCAGAGCGCCGTGTTGACCATCGAGGACACCGGCAAAGGCATGTCCGAAAGTGCCGACGTGCGCCGCGTGATCGGGGAAACCGCGAGCCGCGGTGCCGTACCGGGAGTCGGCCTCGCGAGCATGCGCGAGCGCCTGCGTCGGATCGGGGGTCGGCTCGACATCGAGTCGGCCGTCGGTCGTACGACGCTGAGGGCTTCCGTCCCTATCCGCGCTGAAAAGTTGGACTGAATTATCGATGGTCGCGAATCGATAAACCCAACCGGCTTTATTTGTCTTCGCCGACCGAGCCGCCCCTGCCGGAAGCGAACAGAGTGAAAATGAAAAATATGTGCTCCAGCATCTCAATGTTGCGACGCGCTTGTTCTTCGAGAGGGCCGAATACGCCGGCATCGAAAAGCTCCAACATCTGTCGGCGAACCTTCTTTCGTTCGCGGGCCAGCGATTCGATCGAGATTTCGAGATAGCAAGGAACGAGCATCTGTACGCTGCTGCCGTAAAAGCGGATGAGCTGACGCAGGAAGGCGATTGGTAGCAAACTCGGCCCTTCCTTGTTCTCCTGCTCCAGCACGATCTGGGCGAGCACGGAACGAGTGATATCCGCTCCGGTGCTGAGATCATAGGCGATGATCTCTTCACCTTGTTTTACCAAGCCAGCAAGTGTATCCAGCGTGACGTAAGCGCCGATGCTGGCATTATAGAGCCGCCGATTGCGGTATTTTTTAATAACGACCGGCTGGCCGGATTTAGCCGCGGTATGATCCAAGTGCATCGAACTCGACATAATCGTACATCCGGTGCCTAAACGCCAATGAGCGCGATCATGCCGCGCCAATAGACCGGCGCGAGCTTCCCAAGCCAGCCTGACATTTGCTATTTGGCAAAATTCACAGGTCGGATCGGACGGTTCGATTCACACCGGGCAAATCGGTCCTTACAGCGACGAGGCCCCCTCCAGAAGCAGGCAGCGATCCTCAGTGCCCCGGATGAAGGGTATCTTTTAGATAGATGCAAGTAAGAATAGCAAATACATAAGCCTGCAACAGCGCCACCAGCAGCTCGAGCGCCGTAAGCGCGATGGTAAGCATCAGAGGCACAATCGCACCCAGGATACCTAGTGCACCGAATGCGCCCAGCATTGTTATGAAGCCCGCAAACACTTTGAGCGTGATGTGACCGGCCAACATATTCGCGAACAGTCGCACGCTGTGGGAGAGCGGGCGCGTGAAGAAAGACATCACCTCGATCGCGCTAACCAGCGGCAAAATGTACATAGGAATGCCGCTTGGCACAAATACCTTGAGGAAGCGAAAGCCGTTCTTCCAGAAACCGACGACGATGACCGTAATGAAGACCAACAGAGCAAGCGCGGCGGTAATAATGATATGGCTGGTGACGGTGAAACCATATGGGATCAATCCCATGACGTTTGCAATCAGGATAAAACCGAAAAGCGTAAATACTAATGGAAAAAATTGCATTCCTTCTTCTCCCGTTGTATCGCGAATCATGTCGGCTACGAACTCGTAGACCATCTCCGCCGCCGACTGCAGCCGCCCTGGTACGAGCGCGCGTTTGCGAGTCGGGATGATCAGGAAGATGCAAATAAACGCGACGGAGAGCATCATATAAATCGCGGAGTTCGTGATTGCGATCTCCAGGGACCCGAGCTTTACGATTGTGAGGAGCTTCACAATCTGAAACTGATGGATCGGGTCGAGCATTGCCAGGCTACTCCGCTTTTGCCAGTCTCGAAGGATTGTCTCGTCGACTTCGACAATACTAACCTTGACGCGTTGCACAAGCACCCGATAGACCCGAAAGCTCTGCATTCGGGGAATGCGGCCAGCCCGTCAATCTCATAGCACGGATCTCGGACGCAGTGGCCACCTCGTAAAGGCAAATCGCGCCAGCCGTGGAAAAAAGCCCTTTATATCAGTTTTCGCAATTATATCAGTTTTCGCAATTCTGAGTAAGACTGCAGTGCCTAGTTGAAAATAAGCGACGGTGATCTCGGAATTATCTGCGAAAGCCGAAGGGATAGACCATATTGCCCTTGGCGACGCAAGGCCGCTGGCCAAACGAATCCCAGATGTCCCTCGGCGTCACTTGTGAGTCGCAAACCGATCGCCTTCTCGAAAGATGTAGCTCAGCACCGCGCCAATGCCGGCGCCGCTTCCTAGAACAAATAACTGTCTGGTATTGCTATAGTCGATATGTAGCGCAGGGCAGATAAGAGCGGCGACAACCCAACTAGCGAGGCCAAATCCTAGTGCACTCTTTGCGCAGTCGGTGATAGTTGCGGGTATTTGCTCCTTCATCCTGGCGTCTTTCCCATGGAGAACCGGCACGCTCTCCAGGTAGCTGGAGAGCCCAACCGTGACAGGCGCCTGAACTGTCCAGCCCCGAATCATGGATGATTGAGTGCAGCGCTAACAATTTCCATCTGTCAAAAATGACAGGTGCTTTGGCGTCGGGAACCGGATAGATCTGCACTCAGATCTGGATACAGCCGCTATACCGAGGTGCGGGAATTGTCAGTGTGCGCCTGATGCTCGAAACGTGACGTCGATCGGCACCAGCTGCCGCCGGTTCCACGTGATATAGGCTCTATATTGCGGCGGTATGCGCAAGGCAAGCGTTGCTAGACGGTGTGTCATCGGTGACGGCAGCAATCGTTACTCCGTTACTCAAAGAAATTCGGTACAGCCCCTTGCTATGGCTGTTGGCGGTCGTTCCTGTGGTATTGACCGCACAAATACTAGACCCCGAAGCGCATACACTCCTTTTTTTGCTTTCCATTGCGGCCATCGTGCCATTAGCGGCTTTGCTGAGCCGCGCCACGGAATCCGTTGCCGCCAAGACAGGGGATATGATCGGCGGTCTGCTCAATGCGACGCTGGGAAATCTGACGGAATTGCTCATTGCACTGGCTGCCTTGCGCGCCGGGCAATATGTGCTTGTGAAAGCCTCCATAGCCGGAGCAATCGTCACCAACGCACTGTTTATGTTGGGGATTTCGTTTCTGGTTGGCGGCCTCAAGCATCACGTGCAGGAATACAACCGGAATAATGCGCGTCTCCAGGCCGGCCTGCTCTTTGTGGCAACGATCGCAATGCTGATTCCCTCGGTGCTCGCCGAAGCCGATACCGGTGCGACTGCTGCGGCATTTACCCAAGTGCTGAGCATGGGCTTGTCCGTGCTGCTCATCGGCATCTACGCATTGGGATTGTTGTTTTCACTTAGCACACATCGTGAGTTTTTTGTTAGTCTGGATCATGCGGAGCCCGACGAAGTGCAGTGGACATTGGGCCTGGCGTTGTCGACGCTGGCAGGCGTCACCGTGCTGGTCGCGCTGGTCAGCGAGATCTTCGTCGAATCGGTGCAACAGGCGGCAATTGTGCTCGGGATCGCTCCCGCGTTCGTCGGCTTCATCATTGTCGCGCTGGTGGGTGGTGCTGCTGAGATGGTTTCAGCGTTATCCGCCGCTCGCAAAAACAGGCTGGACCTGAGCGTCGGCATAGCGCTTGGAAGTGCGTCCCAAATCGCCCTTTTTGTCGCACCTGTCCTTGTCCTTGCAAGTTACATTGTCGGTCCAATGCCAATGAACCTGCAATTCTGGCCAGGTGCGGTGGCGATGATGCTTATCGGAACCATGGTCGCCTCCCTGGTGACCAACACCGGCCGTTCAGCATGGTTCGTCGGCGCCCTTGTCTCTATCGTGTACGTGATTTTTGCCATGACGCTTTACCTTTTGCCGCCCCGGAATTAGTGGAATGAGAATCGAAATCGCATTTCAAGGATGCGTCCTGTCTGGGTTGTGAGGTAGCATGTTCCGTCAATTGTTGGTTGGAGGCAGCGTCAGCGTAATCAACATTGCTATCCACGCACTTGTGATGATGATCGTAGTGCGTGTCGCCCAAGCAAAGGGGGCGCAGGCTGGATCGTATCCTTCCCTGATTTTGATAGCTGTCATGATTCCGACCGTGTCGATCTTAATGATTACGCATGGGTTCGAAGTGATCGTTTGGTCTCTTGCATATCGGATCGTGGATGTCGCGCCAGGGGGTACCGATCTCGTCTATTTTGCATTCGTCAACTACACGACCCTTGGGTACGGCGACGTAACTCCGGTGGAGAATTGGCGACTACTCGGCCCGATAACTGCAATGAACGGGGTGCTGTTATTCGGATGGTCTACTGCGGTCATATTTGAAGTGCTGCGGAGAACATTAAGACGTAGGCTCGAGATATCAACGACTGACTAGAGGTTTTGAGCATCAGCGGTTCATTTGGGCGCAATCGTGGGTTCGTCGCCAGACTGTCGTTTCGAGTAGCAGCTAAGGGAGCATTGGCAAGATGGCGAAAGGCAAGCGGAAGAAGCAGGCAGTAACCGAGGCAACGGTCGCGTCCGGCAAGATGAGCCGCAAGGAATTCGAGAAAGAGCTCGCGAAGCTCCAGGTCGAGCTTACCCGCCTGCAGACCTGGGTCAAAGCCAAGGGGGCACGCGTCATCGTGGTCTTCGAGGGCCGCGACACGGCGGGCAAGGGCGGCGTGATCAGCCGGATCACTGCCCGCACGAGCCCGCGCGTCTACCGGCACGTCGCATTGCCCGTACCATCCGACCGCGAGAAGACCCAAGTCTACATTCAGCGCTACATCGCGCAGTTCCCGGCGGCGGGCGAGATCATCCTCTTCGACCGCTCGTGGTACAACCGGGCCGGGGTCGAGCGAGTGATGGGCTTCTGCACCAACGAACAGTACGAGCGCTTCCTGGCGCTGGCCCCCACGGTCGAGCGCGAGATGATAGTCGAGAACGGCATCATCCTGCGCAAGTATTTTCTCGATGTGAGCCAGGACGAACAACGGCGCCGGTTCGAGGCCAGGATCAACGACCCCGTCAAGCATTGGAAGCTGAGCCCGATGGACACCGAATCGGTGCGGCGCTGGTGGGACTACGCGGCGGCCTACGAGCGCATGATCAGGGCCACCCACACGCCAGAGGCGCCCTGGCACATCGTCCCGGCCGACGACAAGCGCCGTGCGCGGCTGAACCTGATCCGGCATCTGCTCGACAGCATCCCCTATAAGAAGGTCGACATGGACCTGCCGAAAATCCCCAAGGCGCAGCCGTGGCCCAAGGGTGCTAGCGAGGGTCTGGGCGCGGGCCAGCCTATCCCCGGTCACTACTGAGGATCTTGGTCACTACTTGAGGAAGGCAGGACCGTACCAATCGACATTGACGCCGGCTTCGGCATGCTAGCGCGATGCGGGGGGCGTGCTGATGCTGGCCGAGCGGCGGTGCGATTGACCTTGATGTATCGGTCCCACTTTTTCGAAATGGGGCGTCACGCTTGAACGATTCGATGGGGCGCAGAAGCGGACTGGCATGGCTGCGGCACGTGCCACCGGCGTGCTGGCTGGCGGAATATCGCGCCACCTATTCGCATCCGTCGCCGTCAGGACGTTGGGGTCATTGAGGAACGCATACCAAAGCGGTCTTCCATCAGCCAAACGGAAGTCATCGCTGGTTTCGGGAGATTGGCGGCCTGCGTACCGACGTGTAGGCCCACTTCGCAACTTAACTTTTCTCCCAAGATCCACCAACGAGAGGGCGGCAGAGAACCCTTCGGGTACAAAACCAATGCACTCGATCGGCCTCGACCGCTCGGGTTTGCGTGCGCCCGCCGCGACGACCGGCGCCTATTTTTACCGTCGAGCGACTGCCTTCGCGAGCGCGTCCTTGCACGGGTCGCTGAGATTGCCGAGCGCCTCTCTCATGCAGGCCACCAGGCGACCCCTGCCGCGCTTCTTGCCAGCGCAGCTTTCCTTTACATCCGCCTTACATGATTTGGCGGTAGCGGCGACCCTCGCCAACCTGTCCTGACACGGTTTGGAAAATTCCGTGAGGTGTTCTTTCACGCACGCGCGGATGCGGCCCTCGCCGGGCTTAAACTCGGCACACTTCGATTTTATATCGCTTGCACACGCCCCCGCTTGGCTGCGCTGCTGTGCGGTCGCCACAGATGCGGAAAGCAGCACCGCGGCGCCAACTACCATGAGAGTTTTCATCATTGGTCTGTTCTCCTCGACAAAAGGACATGTCGGCATTGCTCCGCCTTCGGACTCGATAACCCCAATGCCTGCTGAACCTCCTTACGCGCGCCTTATCGATCCTCTCAGACCACAAGGACGACGATTGAGATCAGCAAAATCGCCGCTACTAGCATTAGCCATTCCAAGACATCAAGGCCGAAGAACCGGATTCCCCGCGAAATACGCGTCGACATGAGCGCCTCCGCGAAAATCCCCCCACTTGCGTTTTCATTACCGTGGCGGCCGACAACGATCCGCATGACACCAAATGTTACGTCAGGTCTGCTGTCCTTCGAAACACTGAAAGCAGCAGTACACAACCGTCCTAGACGCCGGGGAACGGAGCGCTGTGTGCGAGCCGATCTTGGAAGCATGCGCAAGAATCGCAGCGACGATTACTAGGTTGATCAGCTTCAGCAGAAACTCTCCCGGCACCCTCGAAAGCGACAGATGCGGACACACCGGATCGGCAGCTTCGTGCCAATACGCGACCTCGGGCCAGCGTATTGATGCTAGCCCGCACGCTCATAGGACGGGACCCAGCGTCCCAGCCGGTTCCGTGGCCTAGCAAGTCACTCCGCGGGCGCACCTGCTGGCGGCACGGCGGGCGTGAGTTCTCACGCAGACACCATTTACGCGGTGCATACCGGCGCCGCATGCTTCGCGGACTTGAATGACCAGTTTGTCTGGCTGATAGAGGGATACGGGCGGCAAAGCCTGTGCTGATGACGCCAAGGTCAGAGCAAAGGCAACGGCAATCAACCTGAGCATTGCTTCTTCTCCTCTTGTGAATCTGCAAGAACGGAGGCTCGCGTGCGTACGAACCCGCATACGTACGAGACCGCCAATATTGTTATGGGTAGACGGGCACAGGGCTAGCTGGGAATTTTGACAGATAAGAGGGGGCAACATCGATCTGGACTTTCCCTCCGGAAGGACGGAAGCATATGTCGATCATCGACGCCACGCTTGTCGGGTTCTTCCGGAGATCACGCCGTGATCAGGAACGTCCATAGCGAGGGTCGTACGATCCGTTTTTCGGACCTGCTTGTCACAAAGGAGACTGATCATGAAGAAGCTCAGTATGCTTGGGATTATCGTTGGCGCCGCTCTTTTGACTGCAGCGCCCTTCTCACTTCGTTGGTCACCCGAAACAAGCGTGGTGATGTCACTCGACCGTGCTGATGCTCGAGTGGGACGACCGGCAACGCCGGGCAGCGTCGCAGGCGTCAACCGAAGGGTTGACCGAAGAACATACCGTCGTGGCGTAGCTTATGGCGCGGGCGCGGCGGCGGCAGGCGCAGCCGCTGGCGCGTACTATTATGGCCAGCGAGCCTGCGGTTATTCTCCTTATCCGCCGTGCTATTAGGTCGCATGGATCGGGCGCGCCACCAACTTGGCGACGCGCCCATTCCCCCACTGGCGACCCGCAGGGCAACGGAGGGCAGCGAGTAGAGCGGTGGCGGCCGTCCTCTTGGGCTTAGCGATGCCAGCTCGGGCTCATGCTGATAAGAAGACCACGTGCCAGCGTGCCCCCAGCGAGCACAAGTCCGCTGTGGGTCAAAATCGGTGGTGCGGACGGCTCGCCGCAATGGCTAGTTTTCCTCCGGGAGCAGGAGTGCGGTTCGACGCCAAGTACGGCCGATCGGTGCTCGGACCGGAAGTCGCGGACCCTTCAACCGGAAGGAAAAATAGAATACTGTAAGCCCCCAATAGGTGCCGGTTATTGCTCATGTGGCCGGCGAAATTAGGGGCCAAGAGATATTTCAAATACGCTCACTCTTCAGAAGCTAAAGAAGTTATCCGGATCGATGATCAAGCAGTCGATCAGACGGCGGATTGTCGCCATCGCGGTCGGGCTGATCATCCTGATGGTGGCGACATCTGTTCTGTCGATGGTGATGGTTGGGCGGGTGGGTCATCTGCTCGATGAGCTGACGACAAGGTACATTCCGGCCAACGCGCATTTGTCGCGGATCAATATTCTGTCGCTTGAAAGGGCTATCGCGCTCCGGCGTATGGTGATCGCAAAGATGCAGGAACCGCCCGATGAGGTAGGGTACAAGGCTCGCAAGCAGCTATACGACACGAAGGACGCCGAAGTTGACAGTGAGGCGCAGGCTGCGCGCAAGCTCCTCAACGCGGTCATCGAAGACACAAGTACGCCCTCGGATAACGCGGCGCTGGCGCGCATCGACAGCCGGATCGACAGCCTGATGAGCGACGCCCGCCGTCATCTGAAGCAGGAGTCGGGAGAACCGCTCTTGGCACTTGATGCGCGAGACTTCGCAGCGGTGAGACGCGGCCTGGCTCGAGCCGACATGCTCCGCGACGAACTCGATGAAAAAATCGACGCCATTCGCGCTGAGATGGTGAAAGTGAGTTATGGCGCTATCGCGACGATCAGGTCGGAGCAGACTCAGGCGGTCCTGATCTCGGCGATCGCGACGCTGCTTGCCGCGATTGTCGGATTGATTTTCGCCAACCTTGTCAGCGGTGGCATCATTCGCTCTATGCGGCAATTGCTGGAGGGTACGCGCGCGGTCGAGGCGGGCCACCTCGATCGATCCATCGATGTAACGACGGCCGACGAAATCGGGCAACTGGCCGGCGCGTTCAACCGAATGGTCGTGCAACTGCGCGATAACCAGCGCGTCAGGGAAACTTTTGGCAAATACATTGATCCTCGCGTCGTGGAAGGGTTGATCGATCGCCCAAACTTGACCGCAGCGGAGGGTCAGCGCGGTGATGACAGTGCTGTTCTGCGACCTGAAGGGGTTCACCA
>WNGK01003910.1_pt1 | contig 16019 bp, 12 predicted proteins | sample 5400601 | NCBI WGS metagenome assembly WNGK01 (sample SAMN13153376, study PRJNA577476) | soil metagenome | isolation source: 60 cm soil or saprolite under Garry oak tree replicate 1 | place: USA:California | collected 2016-06-15
GACGCAAAAGCCGTCGGGAATGGGCAGGCCCGCGCGCCCGAGGCGAGCGAGATTCGCCGCCTTGGGACCGAAGCGGTCCGGGTCGACGGCTTCGGGGGAGGAGATGAGGACGATGAGACGCGAGGCCACGGCTCTTTCCTTGTCGTCATTCCCGCGCAAGCGGGAATCTAGTGTCGTTGGACGAAACACGCTGGGTCCCCGCCCAGTTACGTAAATGAGCGGGGACGACGACTCTCATTAGGGGCTTGCCCCTACGATTTCCCATAACTCGAATACCCCGGCATCGGATCGACGACCGTGATCTGCTCGACCGGAAAGTTGGAAATAATCTCGATCCGGTCCTTGTGCACGATCAGCATTTCCTCGATGCGCACGCCCCATTGGTGCGTCTTGCCGTGCTGCGTTTCGAGCGCGAACACCATGCCTTCCTTGATTTCGACCGGATGATCGAGCGACCAGATCCGCGAGATCACCGGTGGATCGTATTGCGCGAGGCCCAATCCGTGGCCCCACAGGTTGGCCGCCGCCTGGTCCTCTTCCGCGTACCCCCACGCTTCCTTCGCCGATGGCCACTTTTTCGCGATCTCGCGCGTGGTCGTGCCGACTTTCACCGCCTTGATCGAATCGTAGAGCCACTTGAGCGCGGTCGCGTAGTACTCCTTCTGCTCCTTGGTCGGCTCCTTGCCCACGCAGTACGTGCGGTAGTAGCACGACTTGTACCCGTTCCAGGTGAGCGCCGCGAGGTCCATGAACACGATATCGCCCGGCTTGATGATGCGGTCGGAGAAGTTGCGCCAGTTGGGCCACGTGTTGAGCCCCGAGGACACAATCACGTCCTCGACGTCCTCCATGCCGGGAATGGAGTAGAGGAATTCCATGATGTGCGCGGTGACCTTGTTCTCGGTCAGCCCCGGCTTCAAGAACTTCATGCATTCCCAGTGCGCGGCGTCTCCGATCGCGCCGACCATGCGCATACATTCCTGCTCGTCCTGGTTCTTGATGGCGCGCGCCTCCATCATCGGCGTCATACCGTCGACCCAGTCGATCTTCGCGTCCTTGAACACCTGGATGATGTTGATGTCGACGAAATCGACGCCGAGCTTCATGCCGGAAACGCCGCTCTTTTTCATCTCCTTCTGGATCGCCTTGGTGAACTTGTTCACCTGCTGCAGCGACGCGGCGCCGGCCGCGCCCTTGATCCAGGCATAAGACCAGCGGATGTTCTCCTTCGGAATCCAGGGCGAATGGCGAGCGATGTGCGCGCCGAGGTCGCCCTGCTCGAACAGCACCGGCGGATCGTCACCGCACAGGAGCGCGTAGCGCAGCCCCGGCTTGAGCCGGTTCCAGCCGGGCGTGAGCGTGCCGGTCAGGTAACGTACGTTCTCGTCGTACATGCACAGCATCGCGCCCAGCCCGTGCGCTTTCATGCGCTTGCGCGCGCTCTCCAGCCGGTACTTGCGCAGCCGGTCCCAGTTGACCCGCTCCTGCCAGTCCAAGCCCACCATGCCGAAATTCGCCATCGCGCTGCCTCCCTAAGTTTATTTACCGCGGATCAGTGGGTCGCTGAATCCCTAATCGACCGTCGCGCCGGATTCCTTTGCGACCTTGCCCCAGCGGGTGGTTTCGGCGGCGACAAACGCGGCGAACTCCTCCGGAGTCTTGCTGGTCATGACGTCGACGCCGCCGCTGGCAAAGCGTTGCTTTATGTCGGGCGACTCCATCGTCGCGAGCAGCGCGGCGTGGATCTTCTCGACGATCGGACGCGGCGTTCCCGCGGGAACGAATACGCCTTGCCACGAGCTGCTGACCATTTCTGGATATCCCGCTTCGATCATCGTCGGCACCTGCGGCAATGCTTCGATGCGTTTGGTGGTGGAGATGCCGAGCCCCTTGAGCCTGCCGGCCTGGATGAAGCTGATCGCCGACGACAGCGTCACGAACATGACTTGTGTTTCGCCGCCGAGCATTCCGGTGACGGCGGGACCGGCACCGCCTTTATAGGGGATGTGCACCATGTTCAAGTTGGCGAGCTTCATGAACCGCTCCATTTCCAGACGGTTCAGCGTGCTCGATCCGGGAGAGGCGAAGTTGAGCTCGCCAGGCTTCGACTTCGACAGCGCCACGAGCTCGGCGACCGTACTCACTGGAACGGTGGGGTTGGCGATCAGGATGCTGGGCACGCCCGCGACCAGCGTGATCGGGATGAAATCCTTTTGAGGATTGATAGACAGATTCTGAAACACCGCCGGATTGATCGCGATGGTACCGATGTTGCCGAGATAAATCGTGTAGCCATCGGCAGGGGCTTTTGCCGCCGCTTCCATCCCGATGTTGCCCGATGCGCCCGCCTTGTTCTCGATGACGATCGGTTGGCCGAGCGCTTCACCGAGCTTCGGCGAAATGATGCGCGCGACGAAGTCCGACGCGCCGCCCGGAGCAAACGGGACGACCATCCTGACCGGCTTGTTCGGATAGCCCGTCTGCCCGAATGCAAGCTCCGGACACAGCACGAGCGAGAGCATCAGCAACGCGGCCTGCGTCAGCTTCCTCATGGCTCCTCCTCGAACGCTCTTGCCTCTATTCGGCGGCCACGCGCCGCACGCGCTGCCTTTCATCGCTCGCAGTGATCGGCAGCGATATCGCCCGCTTGAGCCGCGCCGACAGGTCGAACGCCTTGGTCAGCATCAACCGATCGTGGGCCTCCGCGGCCGTGGCGTGCTGCGTCGTCAGATCCATCGAGAGCCGGTTCAGCCATGCCTCCGTCTCGTCGCGCATCGGGCCGCGCAGCTCGCCGAGTGCGATATCGCCCGGAGGATAGCTGCCGAGAAAGTCGACACGACGAGTCGCGTCGGGGGCGTACCCTTCACCCTGCGAGTGGGTCGTGGCGAGCACGATGTCGCGGTGGGTGTCGTCGATCGTGAGCACGCCCTCGGTGCCGACGATACCCACGTCGAGGCTGTACACCGCCGCCGGCCAGACGACGGGCAGCGCCCACGAGATGGACGCGTGGTAGAGGCTGCCGTCCTCGAAAGTGATCGTGCCGGCGGTGGCGTCGATGCCGTTGCAGATCGGTCCGAGCGCTTTGGCGATCGAGCGCGCATAGATCTCGACGGGGCGTTTCGCCTCCATCATCCACATGACGATATCGAGCGCATGCGTGCCCGAGATGACCATCGGCGAGATCTCTCCCGGATCGTCCGTGCGCTGGTAATTGTCGAGGGCCACGAGACGATTCATGAACGCCCGCGACGTGACCAGCGTGACGTCGCCGAGCTGACCCGTCCGGACTTTTTCCTTCGCTGCAAGCCAGCGCCGGCGGAATCGCTGCGTGTATCCGACCACCGCATCGACGCCCGAGCCCTGAATCGCTTTCAGCACGCGCTCCGATTCGGTGAGCTCGGTCGCGAGCGGCTTTTCGATGAAAAGCGACAGCCGGCGCTCGACGGCAGCAAGAATCGGATCGACATGCAGGTGCTCGTCGGTCGAGATGATCGCCGCCGTGACTTCGGGCCGCGCGAACAGCTCCCGATAGTCGGAGGTCACGAAGTCGGCGCCGATCTTCTCCGCGACCTCGCCCGCACGGTCCTGCTTGATCTCCGCCAGCCCGATGAAATCGACCTGGGGATGTCGTGCGGCGATCTCTCCGCGGATCAACCCGACCCGGCCGCCGCCGACAATGGCCAGTCCGATACGCTTGGCGCTTCTCTTCGCCATCCGATCAAGCCACTGCGCGGACCTTCTTGGCCTCGGTCAGCGGAAGCGCGACTGGTTCGTTCCTCTCGGCGGACAAATCCGCCGCGACGTAGACCTCCATCACCATCCGCGCGTGCTCCGGGGTCACCAGCACCGGCCGGTCGAACGCGACCGCTTCCAGGAAGTGAATTGTCTCGGCGGCCATCGGACCCGCATACGTGTGTTCGACGGCCTCGCCGGGCATCGTCGACATGGGCAGGACCATGCCCTGGTGCATCGTGTTGAGCACGACGTCGCGATGGCTGTCGTCGACCATGACCGCACCGTCGGTGCCGACGAATTCGATCCAGGTCGTCGAGAAATTCGGATAGCCTGGCGGCAGCGACCAGCCCGCGCCGATCACGAAGGAGACACCGCTGTCCATCGTCACCGTGATCCACTGGGTGTCGGGAATCGGGGCGCCGCTCGCTTCCTGCATCGCGCCGAAGTTGTTCTGCGAATAGACTCGCACCGGCCGAGACGGCTCCAGGCACCACAGCACGAAATCCAGGTCGTGCGTGGCTTCCATTGCGGCCGGCGAAAGCTTGATGCGGCCGCTGATCTTCTTGCCCAGATTGCGCGTGATGTGCCGGCTCACCAGCGCGCTCACCGGCCGACCGATCGACCCGTCACGGATCGATTTTCTGACATAGGCGAACTTGGGATTGAATCGCTGCGAATAGCCGATGGTGAATTTGAGCTTGCGCTCGCGTGCCGTGGCAACGAGCTCATCGGCTTCGGCAAGCGTCAGCGCAAGCGGTTTTTCGAGGAATACGTGCTTGCCGGCGGCGAGACACTCGCGCGTCATCGGATAGTGCGTCGTTTCCGGAGTGGCCGAGATGATCAGCGCTTCGATCTCCGGGTTGGCGACCAGCTCCCGATAGTCGGTCACCGCCGTGCGGGCGCCGGTCGCGCCCGCCACCTCGGCGAGCCGCTCGGGGCGAATCTCGGCCAGGTGCAGACTCTCGACGAGTGGACTTGCCGCGCAGGTCTGCGCACGGATGCCGCCGCACCAGCCGGTGCCGATGATACCGACGCCGATCTGCCTCATTGCGCCAACCTCCTCGTGGCCCTCCGGGCCAGGCATGGCATTTCTGGAAGGTCCGCCAATGGACCCGTCCGTCCTTATTAGAACACCGGGGATGGGACGATACCAATCGTGATTTGCTATGCTAGACATGCTGACCCGGCATGCTTCGGGTCTCGCCACCGGCGACCGCGTCGCTCCGCCCTTGGCGAGACGAAGCCAACGTGCCCGCCCGGGCATGCCGTTTTGTTATCGTTGAGTCACTTGGCGCCTAAAAGGCTTTCTCGCTCATGGAACTGCGCAGCATCCAGTATTTCGTGCAGGTCGCCGATGAGGGAAGCATCACGCGCACCGCCGACAAGATCGGCATCGCGCAGCCGGCGCTCACTCGGCACATCAAGCAGCTCGAGGCGGAGCTCGGCACGCAACTTCTGATGCGTTTGCCAAGAGGGGTCCGCCTGACGACTTCGGGACGGGACTTCCTGGACCATGCGCGAACCATCATGCTCGAAGTGTCGCGCGCCAGCGAGCACGTTCGCGGCAAGACGCAGGCGCCTCGCGGCACGGTGGTGATGGGCACTTCGCCGACGCTTGCGCCGCTCCTGCTACCGGGCTGCGTGGCGCGGGCGCGCCAGCAATGTCCGAGCGTCACTCTGAAAGTCGTGGAGGGATTCAGCCCCCAGCTCCTGGATGCGCTCCTCACCGGGCGGCTCGACCTCGCCGTCATGACCAACCCGCCGCGAACGACCGCGCTCACCCTGACGCCGCTATGCTCCGAACCGCTGATGGTGCTGTCGCCGCCGGGTGCGCGTGGCACCCGACATGCGTTTTCGCTGGCCGAGCTTGGCGCGACGCCGTTGATCATCACGGTCGGCCTGCGCACGCTGGTCGAGCAGCAGCTCGCTGCCTTCGGGGTCGGGCTGCGCGTCGAGGCAGAAGTCAACTCTGTCGAAGCGATCCGGCGCCTGCTGATTTCCGGAATCGGCATGACCATCATGCCCGTATCGGCTTTTCACGACGAGATCCGCATCGGACGATTGGTTGCGTACCCGATCGAAGACGCCAACCTGCATCGCATACTCATCCTCGCCCGTCCGGTTGCCGAAACGCGGTCCGCAGCGATCGAGGAAATCGAACATATCGTGCGCGGCGAGATGGCGAGCCTGATCCAGGCGGGCATCTTCCGGATGCCTGCCGCAGGCCCGGCCGCGTCCGGCCGGCAACGTGCTTCCCCGACGACGGGGAATTCCAAGCACCGCGCACGCCGCCGCGCCGCTGCGGCCGGAAGATAGGCGGGTGTGGTTGCTGGGGCCATCTCGGCAGAGTAAGTTCATTTCCCGCGGAGCACCCTCTAGAAAAGTGAGGTAATAGCCATGCGCAGGAGAACGTTCGTAGCTTCCGGGTTAGGACTGATGGCGACGGCCGCCAGCCAGGGACTCGTCTGGACCTTCGATGATGGCCTTCGGGCCCAACCGGCAACCGCCCCCGGCACCCGGAGCAATGCCACGGGTTCTCCACAAGGAAAATGGATCCGGCTCGCTCCGTTTCCCCAGGCCACCGGAGAGCTTCTTGGAGTCGCGATCAACGGCAAGCTCTACGCCGCCCAGGGTCTGTTGCCCGGCTTCAAGCCAGCCGGCCTCGTCTACGAATACGATCCCGCCGGCGACGCGTGGGCGCAGAAAAAACCGATGCCGCATCCGGTTCACCACGCCGGAGTCACCGCGCTGAACGGGAAGATGTACCTGTTCGGCGGCTTCGACCTTCCTCCCTCGGGCCCGCCGGGGTGGAACCCGGTGAGCGACGCCTGGGAGTACGACCCGGCGACTGACGGCTGGCGGGCGCTGACCCCGATGCCGACGGCGCGCGGCGGCGGCGTGGCTGCCGTCGTGAACGGAAAGATTTACGTAATCGGCGGGGCCGGACCGGCCCCGGACGCGAGCGCCCCGGTAATCCGCCCGCGCCAGCCGCAGCGATCCTTGGGTACCGTGGAAGAATACGATCCCGCCACCAACACGTGGCGCGCACGCGCGCCGATGCCCACGCCCTGCAATCACATGGGCGGCGAGGCCGTGAACGGGAAAATCTACGTCATCGGCGGGAGACTCAGCGGGGCGTTCATCATCGGTTTCCCCGGGAACACCAACCTGGTACAGGCCTACGATCCCGCCGCGGACTCCTGGGTGACCAAGACTCCCATGCCGACGGCGCGCAGCGGGCTCAATACCGCGACCTTGAACGGCATCATCTACGCGGCGGGCGGCGAGGTGCAGGACGACAAATTCCTGGCGGCGTATCGCGCGTTCGAGGCCTACGATCCGGCCAGCGACACCTGGTGGCCATTGCCGTCCATGCTCCTGCCCAGGCACGAATGCATCATGGCTGCTTTGGGTAACCGGATTCACGTCGCAGGCGGATCGGTCCAATCGGCCATCGTGCCCCTTCCCAAAGGCCTCGCCTTCGATACCGATTCGCACGAGGCGTTCGAGGTGGCGGTGTAGGAATCCCCCTTCGAAGACCGCTATACTGCTGCTACGCGGTGGCGCAAGGCGCGGGGGCGCCTCCCTGCCGCGTGATCCGACAACGCATCAGGGGGGGCCGTGGCGACAGCCACGACAACTGATCGCTTGCCAGCATCGATCGGCCAGCGCCTGGCCTGGATCGCGGCGCGCGTGCCCGGACGGACCGCGATCGTCGAAGCTGACGCGCAGGTCAGTTACGCACAACTCGATTCGAGGGCGACCGCGATCGCGCGTTGCATCCTCGCGGCGCCAGCCACGGGACCGCAGTTTGTCTGCCTCCTGTTCGAGAACAGGATTCCCGCGATCGAGGCGATTTTCGGTGCAGCGAAGTCTGGCCGCGCCTACGTTCCGCTCGATGCCGGTGATCCGGACGAGCGTCTGCGCTTCATCCTTCGGGACAGCGAACCGGTTGCGCTGCTCACCGAAAGCACGCTTCTCGAGCGCGGGCGCGCCCTCGTTCCGCCCGGCTGCGCGGTGATCGATATCGGCACGCTGGACCGCCGTGCATCGGCAGACCCGCTGCCGCGGGTCGACCCCGATAGTCTGGCCAATCTCTACTACACGTCGGGCTCCACGGGAGCACCGAAGGGAGTCTGCCAGACGTACCGCAACGTCCTGTTTTTCGCCGACGCCTACGCGAAGACACTGCGGCTCGGCGAAACGGATCGCGTCTCGCTGTTGTATACGCTGAGCTTCAGCGCATCGATGATGGATATCTTCAGCGGATTGCTGAATGGGGCCACGCTCTACGCCTTCGACGTCCGGAGGGAAGGCGTCGCGTCGCTCGGACAATGGCTCGATCGCGAGCGAATCAGCGTGCTTCATTGCGTTCCGACCGTCTTTCGAGGATTGTTCTGCGCCCTGGCGCCGGAGCGCAGGGTCCAACACCTGAGGGCGATTGATCTCGGTGGCGAAGCGGTATTCGACAGCGATGTCGAGCTGTTTCGGCGATATACGCGGGAGGACTGCATCCTGGTCAACCACCTGGCGGCCACCGAAGCGAACGTCATCGCGCAGCACGTCATCGAGCATAGCGGCCCGCTCGCCGCCCACGGAATTCTTCCGGTCGGTCGCAGTCCGCAAGGGTTGTGTGTCAAGACCGTGCGCGAGGATGGCGCCGAAACGGACGCGGACGAGGTCGGCAGCATCGTCGTGTCGAGCGCTCACGTCAGTCCCGGATACTGGCGGCGCCCCGAGCTCGACGCCGCATCGTTTTCGACCGATGCGACCGAGCCGGGCGAAAGACGCTATCGCACTGGCGATCTCGGGCGGATCGACCCCGAGGGCAACCTCCACTTCCTCGGACGCCAGGGCAGCCGAATCAAGATTCGCGGGCAGTCGATCGATCCATCGGAAGTCGAGGCCGCGCTCGCAGCGTGTCCGAGTGTGGTCAAATCGGCGGTCATCGCGTCGAGCGACGGGCCGCAGTCGGAGCCCGACCAGCTCGTCGCTTATCTGGTCGTCGACGAGAACGCCGAGCGCAGCCCCGTGTCGATTCGCCGCCGCCTTGCGACGCGACTTCCTTCGTACATGCTGCCGAGCGCGTTTGCCTTCGTTGAAGCGCTGCCGCTGACCGCCACGGGGAAGATCGATCGCAACGCGCTTTCTACGATTGCTCCGGCGCTCGACCGGGATCGGTTCATCGATCCGCCGCGCGACGAGGTCGAACGTGCGGTGGGTGAAATATTTCAGACGCTGCTCAAGCAGGCTCCGGTGGGACGTGACGACGATTTCTTCCTGCTGGGCGGCGACTCGCTGTCGCTGGTCGAGATGCAGACGCGCTTGCTCGAGCAATTCGGAGTGAGCTTGTCGAAGATCCACGAGGATGCGACCGTCGCCGGCATCGCCGCGAATATCGGGCGGGGCCGTCAGGGCGCGCCGGGGCCCGCGGAAGCGATGCCGGTCCTGTTTGCGATCAAGGAGTCGGGCAGCGCGCCGCCGCTCTTCCTCGTTCACGGCAGGTTGGGGCAGGCGTTCGTCAGCCCGCAGTTCCTGAGTCTGCTCGGCGACGATCTTCCGGTCTGGGCGTTCCAGGCCCGGGGACTGGATGGATTGCACGAGCCGCATGCGACGATCGAGGCGATGGCGGCCGATTACGTCAGCGCAATCCAGGAGCGGCGCCCGAGGGGACCGTACTTTCTGGCCGCGCTGTGCGCCGGGACGTTGATCGCGAACGTCATGGCGCGCATGCTGCGTGAGGCGGGCGAGCCGGTGCTTCCGTTACTGCTGTTCGATCCGCCGGAGCGACGGCTGCGGGCAACCGTGACCGAGGAGAGCCTGCTCTTCCGGATCCAGGCGCGCAAAGCCGAGGGCCGTTTCCTGACGCCGATCGATGATCCGAAATACGCCACGGCGGCGGTACGCACGGCCAAGGCGTTCGAACAGGCGATCTGGAACCACGAGCCGCAGGCCTATGACGGCCCGGTGCTGATGCTGTCGAGCGGCCAGCGCATGAAGGGCATGGATTCGCCTTATCTGAAGAAGCTCTTCACCGGCAAACTCCAGCGGTTCCAAGTCGGCGCCACCCACGCCGAAGCGCTGGATGCGCGAAACCCCGCATTCGCCGAGCACCTGGCGCGATGTCTCGCCACGATTCTCGACGCGGCGCGTGAGCTCGAGGCGCCTGTAAATGCGCAGTCGGCAGGTGTCGAGCGCCGCAGCGGGTCCGCGGCGTCCTACAGGGGCAGCGAACGCCGGCTCCACCCCACCGCGTCGTTCGAAGGACGGGGCAAGGCGTAGCTGCCCGGCGCCTTACCTCCGGATGCGACGCGCGAGCATGCCGAGTCCGGCGATGGCGATGAGCGCTGCAGGTAATCCGACCGCCCAGCGCTCGCGCGCCCGCGCTTTGCTTCGCAGCACGTCCTGCACGAATCGCTCGCCGCGCGCCATCTCGTTGAAGCTCTGCTGATAGGAGGCGATGCGGCGGATCTCGTCATCCGGCAACGGCACGCCTTCGTAGCGCGCGGACTTCTCCCTGGCGTTGAGCCGATCGACTTCGGCCTGAAAGCGCACGCTATCGCGGCCCGCGCTCTCGTAGATGTCGCGATCGCCCGCGCTGAGAAAGTGCTCGGGTCCGAAACCGGTTGCGACCTCGAACATCGAAACCAGCGGCTGATCGGCGGCGGGGTTGAAGATCAACCAGAGGCTCGACGCCAGGACGACCGCCAGCGCGGAAGCGATCACGCTCCGCGCGGCGATGCGCCGGTTTGTTGGGCGGCGCGCCGCATCGACGAACACCAGCGCCTTGACGACGCCGGCCATCACGAGCGTAAACCCGAACGCCGCGACCATCGCGGCACCGGTCGGCAGATCGAGGACGTACGAGCCGGCGAGGCCGGCAGCGCTGGCGACGATGCCGGCGATCCAGGCGATCGTCAGGATGACGGAGACCTGACGCGAGAAGATCGTGCCGATGACCGCAGGGACGATCAGGAAACTGAAGACGAGCAGCACACCGGCTGTCGTGACCGAGCTCGTCACCACGATCCCGAAGGAGAGGAAGAACACGAAATCCCAGACCGACACCGCGATCGCACTCTGTCCCTGCGGTCGGGACTCGCTCGACACCGCAAGGAGCGGTCGGCGCAGCCACCAGTGCAGCGCGCCGATCGCCGCGTAGAGCGCGGTGAATTTCGCGAGGTCCGCAGGACCCACGGTGAGAATGCTGCCGATCAGGATGCGCTTGACGTGCTCTGCGCCTTGCGGCGAGCGGTCGATCACCAGGATCGTGGCCGCGGTCGCGACGACGTACAGGATGCCCACGAACGCCTCGCGACTCACATAGCGCGCGACGCCGCGAGAGAGCGTGAGAAGCGCCGCGCCGATGGCCGTGAACACGAGCGCATAACCGAAACCTGCCGCGCTGGTCGGCGCGTACCCGTTCGCGAAGGCCACCGTCGCGCCCAGCGCCGAGAGCTGCGCGAGCGCGAGATCGGCGAAGACGACGTTCCGGCGCAACACATGAACGCCGAAGTAAGCGTGAATCAGGACGAAAACGATCGCCGCCGCGAAGGGCAGCAGCAGCAGCGACAGCGCGTCTTCCATCGCCGTTATTGTGGCCGCGCGCCGAGCGCACGGGCGAGCGTCGTCACGTTGAGCTCCAACAGCGCGAAGTAATCTTTGGTGTGCGGCACGCTGCCGACCGAGGTGGCGAGGCGCACAAATGGAATGCCGAGCTTTTGCGCGAGCAGGCGCGACGCGTCCTCCGGCTCGTACGGCTCGTGCACGATGGCGCGCACGCCTGCCTTGCGTCCCTCGGCGATGAGGTGAGCGAGATGCGCGGGACTCGGTGCGACACCCGGCTTGGGCTCGACGAAGTCGACGATATCGAGGCGGAAGCGGCGCGCGAAGTAGGGCCAGGAATTGTGGTAGGCGATGAGCTTCACGCCCGCGAACGGTGCCAGTGATTCATCCCAGCGCTTGCGGCGCACCTCGAGCTCCGCGAGGAAACGCTCGCGATTAGTGACGAAAGCGTCGCGCTCCGCGGGCGCGACGCGCTCGAGCGCCTCGACAATGCCCGCCGTGACGATGATGGCATTCGCGGGATCGAGCCAGTAATGCGGGTTGGCCACACCGTGCGCATGGCCCCCTTCGCTGACCACACTCTGACCGCGGATCTCGAGGAGTGGAATGCCCACCGAGGCATCGACGTAACCTTCGCCGCCGCGCATCAGCCGCTTGTCGCCGACCTGAGCGACCAGCGTGTCGAGCCAGAAATCGTAGCCGAGCCCGACGCGCACCAATAGATTCGCATGACGCACCTTGTCGATGTCGCCGGGTCGCGGCTCGAAACCTTCCGGATCGGTCGCGGCCGGTACGATCGTCTCGACGGCGACATGCTCACCGCCGACCGCCGCGACCAGCGCCGCCATGTCGGTCGTGGCGGCGACCACGCGCACGGCGGCGAGCGCCGGAGCGGCGATCATGACGGCCGCTGCCAGCGCCAAGCCGAGCCATCCGGCCCGCACGAGCTTTATTTGGAGGCGACCCAGGTGCTCTTCGGCACGAGACAGTGCACCGCCTTCTGCGCGCCCGAGGGTGCCGCGAGCCGGCAGTCCATCACCATGCTGGCGAGAGCGTAGGCGTCGAGCCGGGTCAATCCCTTCTGCTTCTCGAGGAGCTCGATCATCGCCCACGACGCGTCATCCATCGCCTTGTTGAGATCGGCGTCCTTGCCGACCGTGACCAGATAGGTCTTGTTCTCCGCCGCGGGGAGCGCCTCGATCGCGCGCTTCTCCTTCGTATTCTTGGCGCTGAAGCAATGCAGGCCCTTGTTCACGTCCACGACCTGGGTCACGCGGCAGTCCCACGAAGCCATCATCATCTTCTCCGCTGCGGCCTTGTCGATCTTGCGCTGCTCCATGAGGAACGTCGTCGTCTCCGCCTCGAGGATTTCGAGCGCCTTGTTGAGATCCTTGTCGATGCCGACCGTGATCCACGCGTCCTTGATTTCGACCCGCGGCCATTCGAGCTTCATATTCTTCAACACTTCGACCGTGACGCTCATCTCCTTATACGCGGTCTCGAGCGCGGTGAGGTTGATCTCGCCGTTGCCTTGCGCCGCGTGCGAATCGCCGGTCCACAGAAGCGCGCCCTTGACGAACACCGGGACGTACAGCGTGCTGCCTTCGGTTTCGTCGCGGATGTCCATGTTGCCGGCGTAACGTCCGGGCGGCACCGAGCTGTACTGGCCAGGCTCCGCGCGCGCCACGCCCAGCGTGCCGGGGAACGGCCGCAGCGGAATCTCGATGCCCGGCGCGAACTCGGCGACCTTCCGCTCGAGGTCGAGATAGAAGTACTTCACCTGACCATCGGGAAACTTGCTCGGAAACTCGCCGAACATCCCGGGCACGTTGAAGTTGGTGCCGTACGCGCGCGGCACGATCTTGTCGATGCGCACCTTGAGGACGTCGCCCGGCTCCGCGCCCTCGATGTAGACGGGGCCGGTGAGCGTGTGCGGTCCGCGGCCGGGGAAATCGGTTCGCAGCTTCTTGATCTGCTCGATCGTGGTGCCGGGCACGACCTGATCGTGCGAATGCATCATCGTCTCGAACACGATGGTGTCGCCGGAATTGACGTGCAGCACGGGCGGCTGCGCGTTGTTGAACCAGCCCCATTGCGTCGTTTCCATGGTCGCGGGCAGAAGATGAACCTTGCCGGGGAAGTGCTTCGCGGGGACGACGCGAAGCTGTTCCTGCGCCGGCGTCGTCGCCGGCGCAGACGGCTGCACGGACGGTGCCTCGGGCTGCGTCGACGCCGGCAGTGACGGTTGCGGAGTAGGCGTCTGCTGCGCTCCCACCGGTGCGACCATCAACGACAATGCGGAAGCGACGATTGCCACCGCGTACGATCGAATGGACATCGGTATCTACCTCCCTGGTCGCGATCGGTCCAGGCGGCCCTGTCCGAGGAGGATAATCTTAACAGCGGTCAGGGTGGCGGCCAACGCGGGACGGCCGCTGTCGGCCCAACAGGATACATTTGTCGATCAACGGCTCTTCCTGCTCTTGGCCGGCCTGCGAATCGCGTCGATGAACGCCGCGAGTGCCGGCGATACTTGGCGTCGACCCGGGTAATAGAGAAAGAAGCCGGGAAACGGCGGACACCAATCCTCGAGCGCTCTCGCGAGCGCGCCCGCATGAAGGAGCGAGGCAACTTGCTCCTCGATGACGTAGGCGAGGCCCACACCGGCCGCCGCGGCGTCGATGATCATGCCTTCGTCATCGAATACAAGCGGTCCGTCCACCGCCACTTCCATCTTCTGGCGGCGTTGCTCGAATTCCCACTTGTAGATCGTGCCCGCTGTCGGCAGCCTGAAGTTGATGCAGCGGTGTTTACCGAGATCGTGAGGGGTTGATGGGGCCGGATGTGAGGCGAAGTACTCCGGAGATGCGACGACGGCCATTCGAAGTTGCCCCGTCACGGGTACGGCGACCACGTCCTTCTCGAGCGACTCGCCCAGGCGAATGCCGGCGTCGAACCGCTGCGCGACGATGTTCGTCAAACCAGCATCGATGAGGATTTCGACGACGATCTCGGGATAGGTCTCGATGAAACGCGGCAGGACGGGCGCGACCACCATTCGCGCCGCGGATCGCGATGCCGTAATCCGGACGTGTCCCGAAGGCCGGTCGAGCAAACGCCCCAGATCCTCGACGGCGTTCGAAATCTCCTCGATCGCCGGGTCAAGACGGGCGAGCAACCGCTCGCCGGCCTCCGTCGTCGAGACATTTCGAGTGCTGCGGGCGAGAAGTTGAATGCGCAGCCGCTCCTCGAGGCGGCGCATCGTATGGCTGAGCGCCGATGGCGATACGCCCAGTCGCGCGGCGGCTCGCGTGAAGCTGCGTTCCTCCGCGACGACGGCGAAGGCCGCCAGGCTGCCCCAGTCTTCCCGATCCATTCTTGACAATTTCTCAATAGCCCATGCGCATTCTACATCTTTATCAAGGTTGTCCGGGCGCGCATCATCGCCTTCAGGATGAAAGAGCTTCGGTCTTCAACGGCAATAGGAGAAAACATGCGCAAGCGCAAACTGGGCAACAGCGGACTGCAGGTTTCGGCCGTAGGGCTGGGTTGCATGGGCCTGAGCTATGGCTACGGTCCCGCGGTCGACAAGCAGGAAGGAATCGCACTCATCCGGTCGGCATTCGAACGAGGGGTCACCTTCTTCGACACCGCCGAAGTCTATGGCCCGTTCACGAACGAGGAGCTGGTGGGCGAGGCGCTGGCCCCGTTCCGCGATCAGGTGGTCATCGCAACCAAGTTCGGCTTCGATATCGATCCGAAAGACGGGAAGCAGCGGGGCCTTAACAGCCGTCCCGAGCATGTCAAAGAGGTGGCTGAAGCGTCGCTCAAGCGATTGAAGACTGGCGTCATCGATCTGTTCTATCAGCATCGCGTCGACCCAAACGTGCCGATCGAAGATGTCGCCGGTGCGGTCAAGGAGCTGATCCGCGAAGGCAAGGTCAAGCACTTCGGACTTTCCGAGCCGGGCGTGCAGACGATCCGGCGGGCGCACGCGGTCCAGTCGGTCACTGCGGTTCAGAGCGAATACTCCCTGTTCTGGCGAGAGCCCGAGGAGGAGGTCCTGCCGACGCTCGAGGAACTCGGCATCGGCTTCGTTCCCTTCAGCCCGCTGGGCAAGGGCTTCCTCACGGGCGCGATCAACGAGAACACGACGTTCGACAGCACCGACTTCCGCAACATCGTCCCCCGCTTCACGCCGGAGGCGCGAAAGGCGAACCACGCCCTGGTCGATCTGCTCGGCGAGATCGCAGCCCGGAAAAAGATGACGCCTGCCCAGATCGCGCTCGCCTGGCTCCTCGCCCAGAAGGCGTGGATCGTGCCGATACCGGGCACCACGAAGCTGCATCGCCTGGAGGAAAACATCGGCGCGGCTTCCGTCGAACTGACGCCCCAGGACCTTAGCACCATCGACAGCGCGGTCTCGAAGATTACGCTTCTGGGAGACCGCTATCCTGAACATCTCCAGCGCCTGGTGGGTCGCTGAGGAGGTTTGGTTTATCACGGGCGCCGGCAGCGACATCGGCGCGGGAACTGCCAGGGCGGCGTTGAAGCCAAATCCACGGACGACAGATTCTGACGAGGAGATTGCACCATGCGAGTCGGCATCCTGGGTTCGGGGTTGATGGGCGCAAAGCTCGGAACGATCTTTGCGCGCGCGGGACACGAGGTGGTCTTCAGCTATGCGCGCAGCGAGAAGAAGCTGGAGAAGCTCGCGC
>WNGK01005337.1_pt1 | contig 16014 bp, 13 predicted proteins | sample 5400601 | NCBI WGS metagenome assembly WNGK01 (sample SAMN13153376, study PRJNA577476) | soil metagenome | isolation source: 60 cm soil or saprolite under Garry oak tree replicate 1 | place: USA:California | collected 2016-06-15
GGACAGCGTGTGCAGGCGGCCCTGTGGATCGATGACGTCGGTGCTGACGAGCCCGTCTTTCACCTCGCGTCCGAAGGCGCCGGCATTGCCGACCACCGAGCCGCCGACCATGCCGGGCACCCCGGCGCCGAACTCGAGGCCGGTTCGTCCTTTCTTGGCGGTATCGGCGGCCAGCTTGGGCATCAGGTAGCCCGCCGAGGCCGTGACCCGGCTGCCCTCCACGGCGAGCCGCGACGTTGCCAGCTTGATCGTCAATCCGGGCAGCTCCTCGGCGGCGAAGAGCGTGTTGGTTGCGGCGCCGATGACGAGGTATGGCACGCGCTCGTTGGTGAGGCGGGCGATCAAATCGGCAAGGGCCGCGCCGTCCTCGAGTGCAAGAAAATAGCGCGCCCGCCCGCCAATCCCATACCAGCTGTGCGGACTAAGCGGCTCATGTTCTCGCGCGCCCGGGACCGCCGCCACCCAGGCATCAGGCAACCGGTGAGCGCTCCAGCACCTCGGCGGTTTTGGCGATCACGTCGTCGAAACCGCGTACCGACATATAGACGATGACATCGCCAGGACGCGCCGCTGACGCCAGCTTGTAGGCGGCGGAGCGGGCTGAGTCCACCGTGACCACGTCGTCGACACCGCGGATGACCCGGGCAAGGTCCTGCGAGCTGACCGTGTGAGCGAGGTGACGCTCGCGAGCCGGCTCGATCGGGCCGATGACGAGCAGGGCGCAACCCGCAAAGGCGTCGGCGTAGGCGTCCATCAGGCTCCGCGTCCGCGAGTAGGTATGCGGCACGAAGCAGGCCAGCACGCGCCCGGGGTGAAAGCGGTCCCGCGCCGCCTGCAGCGTGGCGCGCACCTTGGCGGGGTTGTGCGCGTAGTCGTCGACGAGGGTCACGCCGCGAACCTGGCCGCGGACCTCGAAACGACGGCCGACGCCTTGAAACCGACCGATCGCTTCGACCGCGGCGGAAACCGGCACGCCGACACGAACGGCGGTGGCGAGCGCCGCCAGCGCGTTCGCCGCATTGTGCTCACCGGGCAGCCTGGTGGTGACGACGGCGAGGACCTTCCCCTCGTGCCAGGCGGTGAAGCGCATCCCATCCCCATCGATCTGCACGTCGCGCCCCTGCCAGTCGGCGCCGCCGCGAAGACCGAAGGTCTCGACGTTGGCCCGCGTGCGGCTGAGCAGCCGGCGGACGGTCGGATCGTCCGAGTTGGCGATCAGGCGGTCCTCCGGGCCGAGATACTCGAGCAGCTGGCGAAAGACCGCCTCATAAGCCGCGGGATCGGGAAAGACGTCGGGGTGGTCCCAATCGATGTTGGTGAGCACCGCCAGCTGCGGCGCGAAGTGAAGGAACTTGGGCCGCGGATCGAAGACCGCGGAGGTGTACTCGTCGCCCTCGAAGACGAACTCCCGCCCGCTGCCCCAGGCCGCCGCGGTGCCGAGGTCGCGCGCGGTCATGCCCAGGCGGAACCCGGGGTTGCGCCCGGCCATCCGGAGGATCCAGGCGATCAGGCTGGCTGTCGTGGTCTTCCCCGCCGAGCCGGCCACCACGATGCGAAAGCGGTCCGTGGTCAGCTCGCCCCAGTACTCGGCCTCGCTGACGAGGCGGATCTGGTGCCGTCGCGCCGCCTCGGTTTCCGGATTGCCGTCGCGCACCTGGTTCCCCTGGACCACGAGGTCCGGCTTCCCCCAGCGCATGACGTTACCGGGCGCGTGACCGTCGACCCACTTGATGCCGGCCTGCGTCAGCATGTCGGTCGTCGGCGGATAGGCGTCCTCGTCGGAGCCGGTGACCTCGTTGCCGAGCTGTTTGGCAACGAGCGCCAGCCCCGAGACCGCGTACCCGCAGATGCCGATGAAGTGGATTCGCATCAGTGGCGCCGGGCCGCCTCGTGGAGGAGCCTCACGACCTCTTCGGCGGCGTACGGCCGTCCCAATCCTCGCATGGCCTCGACCATCTTGCGATATCGGGCGGCATCGTTGATGACCGACGTCAGCACGCCGCGGAGCCGCCCGGCGACCTCCTCGTCCGGGATCACGATGGCGGCGCCGGCCGACGCGTAGGGGTTGACGTTCAGGCGTTGGTGGCCGCCAGCGTACGGATACGGGACCAGGATCATGGGGACGCCGATGGCGCTCACCTCGCTCAGCGTGCTGGCGCCGGCCCGGCTGATGATCAGGTCGGCGACGCGGATCCGGTCGGCGAGGTCACTGGCGAAGGCGAACGGTTGGTAGCGCGCCGCTGCCGGGGCGGGCAGGGCAGCCTTGACCGCCTGCATGGCCTCGATCTCGCGCGGACCCGTCTGGTGCATGATCGCGAGGTCGGGGCGATCCAGGAGCCAGGGCAGAATGTCCGCCAGCGCCTGGTTGAGGTGATGCGCCCCCTGGCTGCCGCCCAGCACCAGGATGGCGCGCGGCTGTTTGGGGAAGTCGTCCCTTAGACGCCAGAATTCCGTGCGCACCGGTGTGCCGGTCACCACCGTCGTCGCTGCACGCAGGAAACGCGAGGATTCTGGATAGGCGGTCGCAACCGTCCGGGCGAAACGGGCGAGGACTCGGGTCGCGCGCCCCGGCATCAGGTTCTGCTCCTGGAGGACGATCGGCACGCGAGCGAGGCCGGCCGCGGTGATGAGCGGAACGCTGACGTAGCCGCCCGTCCCGAGGACGACGTCCGGCTTGAACCGATCGAGCAGCCGCCAGGATTGATAGAGCGCCGCCCCCAGCACCACCGGCAGCGTCCAGTTGCGCCACAGCTGCTCGGTGTAGAAGGGCGCGGCGGGGATGGCGGCGAAGGGCATCCCGTAAGCGGCAATCGTCCTCGCCTCGATCCCCTCGCGCCGCCCCGCGAACAGGACGGCGGCGTCAGGTTCTTTCCGCGACAGCGCCTGCGCGACGGCGATCGCCGGGAACAAGTGTCCGCCCGTGCCGCCGCCCGAGATCAATACTCGCATGCCGTATCCATCCCACCTTCTCGCTCTGAGTCGAGACGTTCATCAGTATGCCGACCGCCAGCAGCGTGATCGCGAGTGAGGAGCCGCCGTAGCTGATGAACGGAAGCGGTATCCCGGTCGTCGGCAGCGTCACGGTCACGGCGGCGATGTTGACGAGCGCCTGGAAGGCGATCCAGGTCGTAACGCCGCAGGCGAGCAGGGAGCCGAACGCATCGGGCGCCTTGAGGGCCACCCGGTAGCCGCGATAGGTGAAGAGTCCGAAGAGCGCGAGCACGAGCGTGGTGCCGAGCAGGCCGGTCTCCTCTCCCACGATGGCAAAGATGAAGTCCGTGTGCGCGAACGGCAGCCATTGATATTTCTGAATGCTATGGCCAAGGCCGAGACCCGTGAGACCACCCGAGCCGAGCGCGACCACCGATTGGATCGCCTGAAACCCGGTGTTGAGGGGATCCGCCCAGGGGTCGACGAATGCCAGGATGCGATGCAATCGGTAGGGCTCCATCCGGATGAAGACATAGAGGCAGAGCCCGACGATCAGCAGCAGCAAGAGGACATGCCGTTTTCGTCCACCCGCGACCAGGAACTGGGCGAGCAGGATGGCGGCCACGATCAGCGTGGTACCCAGGTCTCGCTCGAGGATGACAAGGATGGTCACGAGCGCCAGCAGCGCCAGGAAGGGCACAACGCCGTCTTCGAGCGACCCGATTCGTTCCCGATGGCGCTCCAACCAGAGCGCCATGAAGATGATGCTGGCGACCTTGGCCAGTTCGGCCGGCTGCATCTGCATCGGCCCCAGCCGCAACCAGCGCCGGGCCCCATTGACCTCGACACCGAAATGTGGGAGGAGCACGAGCACCATGAGAACCAGGGTCACGCCCGCCAGCGGCCAGGCGAGCGGCCGCAGCCGGTGATAGTCGATGTGGGCCGCCGCCCACAGCAGCACGACGCCGAGCGCCAGCCAGAGCAGCTGCCGCTCGAAGTAGTAGGCCGCATTGTGGAACCACAACCAGCCCTGCACCTCGGAGGCGGAGAAGACCATCACCAGCCCGAAGGCGGTCAGCGCCCCGACGGCGAGCACCATGGCCCGGTCGCCGCGACGCCACAGCCGTGTCGACGCCAGTGTCCGGCGGGCGGCCGGCAGCTCGAGCGCGGCGCGCGCCCTCAAGGGCCGAGCTCCGCGAGCACGATGGCTTTGAAGCGCCGGCCCCGGTCCTCGTAATCCCGGAACATGTCATAGCTGGTGAATGCCGGCGACAGCAGGACGACGGATCCGGGTGGTGCCAGCAGCGCGGCCTTTCGCACCGCGTCGGCGAGGTCCGCCGCGCGCTCGACCTTGGGCAGACCGGCCTCCCGCGCCCGGCGGGCCAGTTCTTCGCCGGTCTCCCCGATCGTCACCAGCGCGGACACCCGTCCGGCGATCGCCCGCGCCAGCGGCTCGATCTCGATCCCCTTGTTGCGGCCGCCGGCGATCAGCACGATGGGCTCGCGGAACGCGGCCAGCGCCTTGTAGGTCGAGTCGGGGTTGGTCGCCTTGGAGTCGTTGAACCAGCGCACGCCGTTGAGGGTCGCGACCGGTTCCAGCCGGTGCTCGACGGCTTTGAACTGCCGGACCGCGCCGGCGATCTGCTGCGGATCGATGCCGGCGGCGTCGCCAGCGCCCACGGCCGCCATGACGTTGCTCAGGTTGTGCTCGCCCGGCAGCGGAACCTCCGCGGCCGGCAGTACCTGGCGCTTCACCGCCGCATGGGCGATCGTGATCCAGCCATCCGCCAGGGTGACGCCACGGTCGACCGGTTGGCGCAGACCGAAGGCCAGCACCTGGCCGCGAGTCCTGGGTCGCATCCCGGCGCAGGCCGGGTCGTCGACGTTGAGCACGGCATGGTCCTCGGGCTGCATGAAGGCAACGGCGCGGGCCTTGATCTCGACGTAGTGGGCGAATGACTTGTGCCGGTCGAGATGGTCGGGCGTCACGTTGAGCACCACGCCGATGTTCAGGCGCGGCGTCGTGATCGACTCCAGCTGAAAGCTACTCAACTCCAGCACCACCCAGTCGTCGGGACGCAGCTGGTCGATGCGGTCGAGCACGGGCTCGCCGATGTTGCCGCCCCGCATCACCCGCAAACCGCCGGCACGGAACACCTCCGTCGTAAGCGCGGTGGTCGTCGTCTTGCCGTTGGTGCCGGTGATCCCGGCGATGCGGGAAGGGCAAGCGCGGAAGAAGAGGTCGATCTCACTGGTGACCTCGATGCCGCGCCGGCGCGCGGTTGCGACGAGGGGTTCGTCCCAGGCGACGCCGGGGCTCACGACCAGGAGGTCCCGGCCGTTGAGGTCTTCTGGACCGTAGCCGCCCAGCCGGCCGGCGATCCCGGCCCGATCGAGATCCGCCCGTAGCTCCGGCGTGTCGGCGCGGTCGACAACACGGACCGACCCGCCACGAGCGGCAATGAAGGATGCGGCCGCCCGGCCGCTGCGGCCGTAGCCGAGGATGAGCGCGTGCCGCCCTTTCATGGTCAGGCCGACGCTCCGGGTCGCGCCAGCGCCAGCACCAGCACAGCGGCGACCAGCGAGCCGGCCCAGAACCACAACGCCAGCGGCGTTTCCCGCCATCCGGAGACGATGAAGTGGTTGTGCAGCGGCGACATCTTGATGATCCGCTTGCCGGTCATCTTGAAGCTCGCCACCTGCGCGATCACGGAAACGGTCTCGACGACGAAGACCAGGGCGAGGAGCGGCAGATACCAGAGAAAGCCCGTGGCGATCGCCGCGGCGGCCATGGCGGTTCCCAGCGCGAGGCTCCCGGTGTCACCCATGAAGATGCGCGCCGGGTAGAGGTTGTAGAAGAGGAATCCGACAAGGATCCCGGCCAGGACGGCCGGCATCAGGCCGGCGCTTGGCCGGTGCTGCAGCACGGTGATGACCGCGAGCGTGCCGAACGTGATGGCGCCGGCGCCGGCGGCGAGGCCGTCGCTGCCATCGGTCAGGTTGAAGGCGTTGGAGCCCGCGGCCACCGCGAGCGCGCTGACCACGATGATGATCCAGCCACTGATCGGGTGCCGCCCATCGAACGGCACCCACTGATTGGTCAGTCCCCAGCGCACGGCGAGATAGCCGAGGAAGGCGCCCGTGGCCAGCTGGATCACGATCTTCTGCCGGGCCTTCAGTCCCAGGCTACGCCGGCCCCGAATGGCGGAGACATCGTCGACGAGACCAAGCGCCGCGCCCAGGGCCAGCGCGATCAGGACGAAGCCACCCGCCAGCGAACGGTCGGCCGCCAGGTAGAGAACCATCGCCAACAGCACGAAGACCAGGCCACCCGCGGTCGGCGTGCCGGCCTTGCTGTGGTGAGCCGCTGGGCCTTCCTCTCGGATCTGCTGACCCATCCGCGCGCGGGCGAGCTGGCCGATCGCGGCGGGAAAAATCAAGGCGCTGACCACGAGGGCCGCGGTAAAAACGATGACCGCCCTCACGGCGCCTGACGAATCTGCTCGACGACCCGCTCCAGCCGCATGCCGCGCGAGCCCTTGACCAGGACCTGGGTTTGCGCCGCGAGCAGCGGCGTCACCGACGCGACGGCCTGCTCGGCGGTCTCCACGACGAAGGCGCGATCGCTGGGGAGGCCGGCTCGGCGCGCCGCCTGGACGACGCGCGGGGCGTATTCTCCCACCGCGATCACCACATCGGCCGTTTTGCCGGCCAGGGAACCGAGCTCCTCATGGGCCCGCTCCGCGTGGTCGCCCAGCTCGAGCATGTCACCGAGGACCGCGACCTTGAGCGCCCCCCGGGGCGCGAGGCCCAGCACCTCGAGCGCGGCGAGCATCGATCCGGGGCTGGCGTTGTAGGAATCGTCGATCACCGTCGCGCCGTTGCGCCCGGTCACGATGTTCATGCGCCGCGCGGGCGGCGCGAAGCCGTGCAGCGCCGACGCGATCGCCGCGGCGTCGAAATCGAATTCGAGCGCGACCGCCGCCGCGGCCAGCGCATTCGAGACGCTGTGATGGCCCGGCAGCCGGAGGTAGACATCGGCTTTGCCCCTCGGGGTGATCAGCATGAAGTTGCTGCCCTCGAGGCCATGGAGCCGGATCCGCTCGGCGCGGACGCCGGCGTCGCTCGACACGCCGTACAGCGTGAAGCGGCGCGCCACCGCCGACATGGCGCGCACCCGGGGGTCGTCGGCATTGAGGATCGCCAGCCCGCCAGGCGCGAGCCCTTCCACCAGCTCCCGCTTGGCGGCGGCGACCGCGTCGATCGAGCCCAGGAAGCCGACGTGCGCGAGGCCGACGTTGAGAACCACGCCGATGGTGGGCGGAGCCACCTGGGTCAGCTCGCGGATCTCGCCGGCACGCGACATTGCGTACTCGACCACCAGGGCGCGGTCACGCGGGTCCATCTCGAAGATCGTCATCGGAATGCCGGTGTAGGTATTGAGGTTGCCTTCGCTCTTGTGCACCCGGAGCCGGCGCCCCAGCAGGTGTGCAATCAGGTCTTTGGTCGTCGTCTTGCCGGCACTGCCGGTGATGGCGACGATGGGATGTGGCTGGCGCGCGAGCCGGTCGGCCGTGATGTCGAAGAGCGCCTGGCGCGTGTCCTCGACCTGGATCACGGCCACGCCGTCGATGCCCTGGGGCGGCCGCTCGCAGAGGATGCCGGCCGCCCCCCGCTCGATCGCCTGCGGGATGAAGACGTGCCCATCGTGCTGCTCGCCGCGCAGAGCCACAAACAGCCCGCCCGGCTTCACCTCTCGCGAATCGGTAAAGAGCCGGGAGAAGGTGATGTCGTGCGGGCCGCTGAGCAACCGGCCGCGTGTCGCATCCACGACTTCCTTCACGGACATGCCCACAGCATCAATATTCTCGCTATCGCTCTCATCGCCGCCTCACGGCGCGATCTGCCACTGCGTGATCAGGGCGCTGGCGACTGTTTTCCAGATCGGAGCGGCGACGTAGGCCCCCTCGAAGAGGACCTTGGGCTTGCGGGTGATCACCATCATGATGAACTGCGGGTGATCGACCGGCACGAAGCCGACAAAGGAGCCAATGGTCGCGTCCGGCAGATATTTCCCATTCTCGGGGATGCTCGCGGTCCCGGTCTTGCCGGCGATCCGGTTCTTGAAGCCGTCGATCCGCGCGGCAAATCCGGAGCCGTGCTCGACCACCGCGATCATCATCTGTTGCATCTGCTGCGCGGTCTTGGCGCTGACCACCTGCCGCACGATCCGCGGCTGAACCAGGTGGCGGACCCCGTTGGCATCGATCACCTGATCCACGACGTGCGGCCAGACGAGATTGCCGCCGTTGGCCGCCACGTTGATGGCGGCCAGCATCTCGATCGGGGTGGTGTCGACCCCCTGGCCGAAGGAGGCCGTGGCGAGCTCGACCGGTTTCCACTTGGCGAGATCCCGCAGCGGCTCGGCCGTCTCCGCCGCCACGTCGACGCCGGTGGGGGTGCCGATGCCGAACTTTTGCAGGTACTGGTAGAAGGGCCCGGCGCCCTCCATCTGCTGGGCCTTGATGGCACCGACATTGAGCGAGTTCTGCAGGACCTGCGTCATCGTGACGTTCCCGTGAGCCCGGTTGTCCCAGTTGCGGATCGCGACGCCACCGACGACGGCGACACCGGTCTCGTTGAAGCGCGTGTCCGGCGTGATGGCGCGGTCGTCGAGCGCGCCGCACAGCGTCACGACCTTCATCACCGACCCGGGCTCATAGAGACTCGAGACGATCGGGTCGATGAACTGCGCCGTCGGCGTCGTCGCAAACTGGTTCGCGTTGTAGCTGGGCACGTCTGCCCAGGCGACGATGCGACCGGTGGCGGGCTCCATGATGATCAGGGAGCCGCTCTCCGCCTGGTATTTCTGCACGCCATCGGCCAGCGCCCGCTCGGCGACCACCTGGATGGTGCTATCGAGCGACAGCTGCAGCGTCATGCCGTTGACCGGGTCGCGGCGCTGTCGATCGCTCAGCACGATCGGCCGGTTCGCCAGGTCGCGCACCGTCGCCTCGAATCCCGCCTGCCCCGCGAGCGTCTTGTTGTAATAGCCTTCGACGCCGTAGTTGCCCTGCCCCTCGTCGTTCGCGAAGCCCAGCAGGTTGGCGGCCAGACTCGTCCCGGCAACGCCGCCGTCGACATAGGATCGCTGGGTCTCCGCCACCTTGCCGATTCCGGGAAGGCGCATCGCATCCAGCTGCTGCGCGATCGAGGACGGAACCCGGCGCGCCAGGTAGACGAACTGACGCGTGGTGGCGAGCTTGGCCTGGATGTCGGCGGCACTGAGCTGGAGCAGCGGCGCCAGCCTGGTGGACACGTCAGTGCGCTCGGCCGCGGAAAGCAGGTCGGGTGACGCAAAGACGGAAAAGACGGGGGTGTTCGTCACCAGCAGGGCGCCGTTGCGGTCCAGGATGTTGCCACGCACGGCGGGCAACGTGATCGTGTCGTCGTGGTAGGCGGCCGCCAGTCGGGCCATGTCCGAATGGCGCCAGACTTGCCAGTACGCCAGCCGGCCTAACAGGACCAGGTAAGCGGCCAGCACGAGCGCCATCAATGTAAGGATGCGGCTGCGCGGCTCGAGTTCCTGGGTACCCCTCACGATCGCCGTCCGGTTAGTGCGCTGGCTCGGAATTCAGGGGGCGGCCGGTCACGGCGCCGAGCACCGCCAGCACGCCGTCCCACACGCCGGAACGGCCGGGGTTGGCGGGCCTCGGCCCGAGCGCGATCGGCGAGCCGGTCGCGTGGATGTACTGCCACCGGCTGGGATGGGAGAGACCGAGTTGCTGCGCGGCGGTGGCGACGCGGTTGGCGGCGCGGTCGCCGGCGAGCTGGGCCAGGAGCTGGTCGTGCTCGGCGTTCAGGCGTGCCTGTTCCTGCTTCAGCGTCGCGATCTGGTAGCTCGCCTGGGTGGCGGCGGCCGATTGGGCGACGAGCACCAGCGCGGCCGCGATCAACGACACCGCGCCCACGAGCGGCGAGATCGAAGGCCGGCCGCGACTCCGGCGCGCGCGCGAAGGGGGAAACGCGCGCGCCGGAGGGGTCGGATCGGGCCGGCGGGGCCGCAACACTAGTAGATGCCCAGGAGGGAGGGGTTCCACCATGCGGCCGCTCAGGTATTGACTTGTGGAATGACATGGACGGGGTTCATAACTTCTCCGCGATTCGCAATTTCGCCGACCGGGCGCGGGGGTTTTCCTGCACCTCGGCTTCCGAGGGGGTGATCGGTTTGCGCGTCACGACGCGCACCGAACGACGGTGCCCGCAAATGCAAACGGGCGCTTGGGGCGGACAAATACAGTCTGTTGCTTCGACGTTGAATAGGTTCTTTGCAATCTTGTCCTCGAGGGAGTGGAAAGAGACGACCCCTACGCGCCCACCGCTTGCAAGCACTTCAATAGCAGCCTTCAAGCCTTTTTCGATCGCGTCCAGCTCGCGGTTGACCGCGATGCGGAATGCCTGGAAGGTGCGGGTCGCGACGTGAATGTCACGCGGCCAGGCAGCTCGTGGGATGGCCCCGGCCACGACGTCGACCAGGTCCTTCGTCGTCTTGAACGGCGCCCGGCGCCGCCGCTCGACGATGCGCTGCGCGATCCGCGACCCCCACCGCTCCTGGCCGTAGTCCCGCAGGATGCGCCGCAGCTCGCTCTCCGATTCGCGGTTGAGCAGATCGGCGGCGGTCCATGGTTCGCTACGGTCCAGTCGCATGTCGAGTGGTCCGTCCGACTGGAAGCTGAAGCCGCGATCGGGATCATCCAGCTGCACAGACGACAGACCGAGGTCGAAGACGATACCGTTTGGTGGGCGGCCGATCCGCTCCGCCGCCCGGTCGAGCTGCGCGAAGTTGGTGTGCTCCAGCATCAAGGTGACGTCCGGAGGCACCGGCTCCTGGGCGAATCGCTCGAGGGCGGAGGCGTCACGATCGATGCCGAGCAGCACGCCGCCCGGCCGCAGGCGCTCCATCAGTGCCCGCGCGTATCCCCCACCCCCCAGCGTGGCGTCGATGAACGCCTGCCCGGGGGCTGGTTGAAGGCTCGTTATGACTTCTTGTAAAAGTACGGGTCGGTGTCCGGACGGCCCGGACGGTCGATCGAGTCGAGGGCGGCCGCGACGGTCACGTGCGCGGGGCACGTCGCCGCTCGGCCACCTGGTCCTGAATCCGCGTGTACTCCTCGGGCGTCGCCTCGCCAATTCGGCGCCACCCCTCGTCGTTCCAGATCTCGATCAAGTTGTTGACGCCCACGATCCAGGCCACCCCCGTGATGGCGGCGTACTGCCGCTGATCCGCGGACAGGACGATTCGTCCCTGGGCGTCGAATTCGCACTCGCGGGCGGCGCCGAACATCATGCGGGCGAGCCGCCGCTCCTCCGCCGGCGTCGTCGAGCCCAGCCGCAAGCCCTGCTCCTGCGCCCATTCCTGGGGCGGATAGACCTGCAGGCAGCCCTCGGCGCCCTTGGAGATGACGGTCCCACTGGGAAGCTGTTCCCGAAAACGGGCGGGAATCGCCACCCGACCCTTGGTGTCGACCGAGTGCCGGTAGGTACCGAGGAACATCAGATGTCATCACCGGTTGTCCCACTCTCCCCACTTTTCCCCACTTTGTGCCACCGACAGGCCGAACGGTACCACTGCGACAGGTACCTGTCAACAAATTCGGACTAAATCTTGTGGGCTTGTGGGCGCATAGAAAAATAGCCCCTAGATGTTGTGCCTTGACACCGGGTGTCCATCACGGTAGACATTTGTTCACAACCAATATCGCCGCCCTAAGGAGGGGAAATGGCAACAACCACGACGTCCGTCGGCGCGCCTACGAGATCGGGCGAGCTGCTCTCGGAGCGGATCGCCCCCGGCATCCTACCCAAGGTCCTCGGCCGCTTCGATATGATCGCGATCTTCGTCGCGATTGTCCTATTCGCCGTCCAGGGGTCTGTCGTCCAGCCGGCCGGCGCCTCGGCCTTCGTTTACTGGATCCTCGGCTTCGTCACGTTCCTCATTCCGGGCGCCATCGTCACCGGCCAGCTCGGCCTGATGTTCCCCGGCGAGGGTTCGATTTACGTCTGGACGAACAAAGCGCTCGGCTCCTTTTGGGGCTTCTTCGCGGGCTTCTGCGCCTGGTGGCCAGGCACGCTCGTCATGGTGGCGACCGCCGTGCTGGTCGTGAACCTGCTCCAGTTCTTCCTGACGCTACCGCCCTTCAACGTCGTCAATCCGCTGGGCGCCCTCTGGCAGCAGGGGATCATCATCCTGGCGGTCATCTGGTTCTCATCCGCGCTTTCGATCCTCCGCTTCCGGGTCACGCAAAACCTGGTCAACGGCGTCTTCGTGATCTACGGCGCCGCCATCCTGACCGTTGGCCTCGCCGGCCTCGCCTGGTTGCTGGGCGGCCATCCGGCGGCCAACGACTTCTCGCGCAGTGCGTTCGGCCTCAACTCCGGCAACGCCACCTTCTATGGCCTGGTGATCCTCGCTCTGCTCGGGATCGAGGTGCCCTTGAACATGGGGGTCGAAATCCGTGACCGCAAGGCGATCACCAGCTACCTGGTGTGGGGTTCGATCGTCGTCATGGTCGGCTACCTGGTGCTGACGTTCGGCGCGATGGTCACTGTGCCAGTGAAGGGCGTTAACTCGACAACCGCCATCCTGACCGCGGTGCAGACCTCGCTCGGCGCGTTCCTGGCCGGGGCCGTGACCCTGGTGATGGTCGCGTTTTTCATCTTCAATACCACGGTCTACAACTACTCCTTCGCCCGTCTGCTCTTCGTCAGCGGGCTCGACCGCCGGTTGCCGGCGTTCATCGGCCGGGTCAACCGCAACAAGGTGCCGCAGAACGCGGTGCTGGTCCAGGCGGTGATTACTACCATTCTCACTGCGATCGCGTACTTCCTCTTCAACGGCAACGCCAACCTCTCGGTCGGGATTTACATCGCGCTGCAGGCAGCGGTCACGGTGATCTGGTGCCTGTCGATGGTGTTCCTCTTCACCGACGTCTTGATCATCCGGTCCAAATATCCGGAGGAGTTCAAGCGCGAACAGCTCGTTCCGGTCGGCGTCTTCTGGGCGGCCTCGATCGCGGGTGCGATCGCCAGCGCCGTCGGCGTGCTCGTAACACTGACCGGCGGCTGGATCTTCACCGGCCAGCTGCAGGGCTCCTGGAATCCGTCGGTGATCGACAACGGTCCCTGGATTTTGATCGTGGGCGGTGTTGGCATTGCCTCGCTCGCCGTCGCGGTCGTCGTCTATCTCCTCGGGTTGAACACGGCGCGACGCGCGGTCGCCGCCGCTAACGCGGGGGCGGGGGTCGCCAACTAGGAGCCTTTATGGCGACCACACTGACCGACACGACAACGAACGTTGATCTCGGCGCAAAACGCCGGGAGATCGTGGCGCAGGCGGAGGCATCGGGCCTCCGCCTCGTGCGCTTTCTCTATTGCGACAACGACGGCATCATCCGTGGCAAGAGCGCCGGTATCAAAGACCTCCAGGATCGGCTCGAAACCGGTATCGGCCTGACCCTCGCGATGCAGGCCTTCACCATGCTGGATCATCTGGCGAGCGTCGACGGCATGGGGCCGGTCGGCGAGATCCGGCTCGTGCCCGACCCGACCACATTTGCGATCGCCCCCTACGCCCCGCACACCGCCACCGTGCTGGTCGATATGCAAACGCTCGACGGCCAGCCGTATGCCGCCGACGGCCGGGCGTTCCTCAAGCGGTGGCTGCTTCACATCGACGGGCATGAACATGGCCGCCCCGGTCATCGATGACCTCGTCGCGGCGCTCGAATCGCAAGGGATGACGGTCGAGCAGTACTACGCCGAGCTCGGATGGGGACAGCAGGAGCTCTCCATCCGCCACGCGCCGGCGCTGCAGGCGGCCGACCATCACATCATGTACCGGGAAACGGTTCGCGGGATCGCCTTGACGCACGGGCGCCATGCGTCCTTCGCGCCCAAGCCCTGGGGCGACCAGGCCGGCAACGGTTGCCACCTGCACTTCTCGGGGTGGACGAAGGACCAGCGCGTCAACCGTTTCTACGACGCCGACGGCGAGTACAACCTGTCGACGCTGGCGCGCCAGTTCATGGCCGGGATCCTCGACCACCTGCCGGCACTCGTTGCCCTCACCTGTGCCTCGGTCAACTCCTACCGCCGGCTACAGCCCCAGATGTGGGCCTCGGCTTATCGCGCCTGGGGTCCGGACAACCGGGAGGGCGCGCTGCGCGTCGCCTCTCCCTTCAAGGGCCACGAGGCCGAGTCGACCAACGTCGAGTTGAAGTCGTCGGACTCGAGCGCCAACCCGTACATCTCGCTCGCCGGGGTCATGGCCGCCGGGCTCGATGGGATCGAGCGACAGCTGACCCTGCCGCCGCCCGTCACCGTCGACCCCCACACCCTGGACGAGAGCGAACGCAAGAAAATCGGCGCCGATCGCCTGCCGACCAGCCTCAAGGAGGCCATCGCCAACCTGAAAACCGATCGGCTCCTGCTCGACGCCATGGGCGAGCGGTTGGCGACCTCATACATCGCGGTCAAGGAGCTCGACGTCGATGCCTTCGCAGCCGCGGACGAGGCCTTCGAGTTCAGACAGCACATCTACAAGTACTGACCGGCGAGCTCCTGCAGGCGTGGGCCGACCAGCCCGCAATCGATCATCACTGCCATCCGCTGCGCCGCTGGCCCTATCGGCTGACGCCCGTCGAGCTCCGTTCGGCGTTCAGCGAGGCGCTCGATCCACAGCTCGCCGCGCACCACGTCGTCCACACGGCCGGCTACCAGGGCGCCATTCACCGAATCGCCGACGAGCTTCAATGCGAGGCGACCGAGGCCGCCGTCCTCGCCTCCCGAAATGCGGGCGACGCCGCCGCGTATGCCAGGCGCCTGCTGGCGTCAACCGCGACCGGCATGATGCTCGTCGACGCCGGATTCGCGAGTCCGGGGATGTTCACCGTGTCCGAGCAGGAACAGGCAACCGGGATCGCGCAACGCGAAATCATCCGGCTCGAGACGGTAGCCGAGGGTCTCGTTCAGGCCGCTGACGACCCCCGCGAGTGGTTCAGCGCCGTCCGCGCCGCGCTGCGCGCGGGGATCGGGCGCGGCGCCGCCGGCGTGAAGACCATCTGTGCCTACCGGGCGACCTTGCGGCTCCAGCCGGTGGACACCGATGCTCTCGGGGTCGCCTTCAGCGCCATCCGGCTCCGCGCCGAGCGCGGTGAACACCCACGTGTTTCCGGCAGCGCGCTTTGCCATGCCCTGCTGTTCGAGGCAGCGCAGGAGTGTCGCGAGCTCGACGTTCCCCTCCAGGTCCACTGCGGCTTTGGGGATCCCGACGAAGACCTCGCCGAGGCCTCGCCCCTCGGCTTGCGGCCGTTATTCATCGATCCCACGTATCGGGGCCTTCGCGTCGCCCTGCTGCATTGCTATCCGTACCATCGCGAGGCCGCCTATCTCTGTTCGGTTTTCCCGGACGTGTACATGGACCTCTCGCTAACGATTCCCTTCGCCGGGCTCGAGGGCGGTCGCGCGATGCGCGAGGCGCTGGGGCTTTGTCCGACGAGCAAGCTGATTTATGCCAGTGACGCGAGCCGCTATCCCGAAGTTTTCTTCGTCGCCGCAGCCGCCCATCGCGAGGCCCTCGCCGATGCTCTGGGCGAGCTGGTCGATCGCCGGATCCTCGATATGGCCAAGGCGGCCAGCGCCGGCCGACAGGTCCTGGCGGAGAACGCGCGGCGTATCTACAACCTCAAGGACCCAGCTGCGTCGTCCAGGTCTGGCCGCCGTCCGTCGTCTTGATCAGCGTGTTGCCGGCTGGCTCGCTGCCCACCGCCCAGCCGATCGCCGAGTTGACGAATTGGAGGTCCACTACCATCTGGGACGAGGGAACCGCTCCCAGCGCTGACCAGTGTTGGCCTCCGTCGCCGTCCAGTGCGACGAGTTCGTTACGTAGAGAGTGAGTCCGCCGTAAGCCGAGTTCTGTTCCCCGCTTCAGCCGGCAAAGCCGGCGCGCCGTGGGGCGGCAGTCATCCGTCTCGGTCGCCGGTTACCCGGCGACTCTAGCGACCTTACCCGAGGACCGGCCGAGCC
>WNGK01003914.1_pt1 | contig 16013 bp, 15 predicted proteins | sample 5400601 | NCBI WGS metagenome assembly WNGK01 (sample SAMN13153376, study PRJNA577476) | soil metagenome | isolation source: 60 cm soil or saprolite under Garry oak tree replicate 1 | place: USA:California | collected 2016-06-15
GACCCCGGCGACATCCGCGAGCTGCTGCAAGCCCGCCGGGTTCCGGCACGAGTCCAGGGCGCGTGAGGATCGGCCGCTCTTCCAGGACGCGACCCGGCTGCCGACCACCAGCCCGCTCCCGGCTGATCGCGTGCGCCAGCCGCATTACTCACCCAGCCTTACGAATCAGGCAACATCAGATCGCGCACCAGATGGCTCGTTATGTGTTCCGGGAAGCTGCTGTGGCGTCGGACGGCTGAGGCGCACCGAAGGGTCGTTCTGAACTGTCCCGCCCAACCCGATGGCGCACTCGCTGCGCCGTCCCGCCGCCTGGCAGCTGTCAGCGCCGGACGAGCCGGTCGGCTGGTCCGCTCATTCCGCGTACTGCAAGTCCGCGCAGTGGTGATCCGGCCGTCTGGGCGGCGGGTGCCGGACGGGCAGTGCGGGCGGTAAGCAGCGGTGCTGCGGCGGCACGATGCCGGGCTCGCGGCGCCGGGGCCCGGACGGCTTGCGCGGGCAGAGTGACGCGCAGGGGCACGCGTTTCCCGTGTGCCCCTGCGCGCGATGGATGGACGGTTACCTGGCGTGACCGGTCATGCGGGGACGTGCAGCGTGCCGCTCGAGATCGGGTCGGGCGACGCGCCGATGCTGTGACCGAACGCATCGGAGACTATCGTCTTGGAGTACGTCACCGACTGCAGGAACAGCGTCTGGCCCGACGGGCAGCTGAAGCTCCCCGGACCGGCCGGGCCCACGGACAAGCTGCCGGAGGTGTTCCCGTTGCGCACCGGGAAGGTGCCCGACGTCTGCAGGTGGGCTTGCACGGTTTCCTTGTTCCCGGCCTTGGGGTGGTTGCCGCCGTTGTTGAAGCACTGGTAGAGCGCCGTCGCGTCAGCGTTGAGGCTGATCACGACGCTGCTGACGCCGGTGCCCAGGCCGACCTCCTTGAACGAGGTGGTCAGCGTCCCGGTGCCGCTGACGCTGTTGTCGGCGAACTGGAAGTGCGGGCTGCCGCCGCCTCCGGCGGAGGCCAGCGCCGGCGCGGCGGCCAGCACGAGGCCAGCGAGCGCCGAGATGAGTACGACCACGATGCGTCGCATCGTTACTTCCCTTCTCAGGTTTCGTTACGAGGGCGAGTGTGCCAGGCCATCACCTCCCCAGGGCTTGCCGCGCCGTGTGCGTATGCGGCACCGACGTCGAAGACCTGCCCGTCAGAGGAAGGGGACAGGCCACCGCTGGCAGTGCTCAGAATCGGCTCGCGTATCCCTCCCGTGGCGGCCAGTTCCGGCACCGCGTGCAGCGGCAAGCTGGCCCGTCAGGCGCCCACCGTAAGCACGTCCGGCAACAGGGCAGCAAGCACTACCGGGTAGTAACGCATTCTTCTTGTCTAATACCGGGAAGGGCCGCATGCCCTCAGGGAATCATTTACCCGGACAATGTTCACGGACGCGGCGCTAGCTGGCAGCCTCCGCCGGCCCGGCCCGGCAGGCGGATCTCTCCCGGGTGGCCTGGATGCCCGGGGTGCAGGGCCGGCGACCTTCTCGCGGAGCGCGCCGCGGCCGGGTCGGCTAACTCCCCGGCCCATCGGGCGAGGTTGCCGCGACCTCTGGCGGCGAGGACGCGGCCCGGATGGCCCTCGCTGACTGCATCGGCGCCGACAAACGCTGAAATGGAAGTCACCATGTCAGGCACTGGATGAGGCGTTGCGATGACCGCCTGAGACCAACCTCGATATGGGCGGCGGCCTGGACGTTGGCCTGGCTGTCCGAGCCGGGCCCTGACGGGGTGATCCGCGCGGCCACACGCGCGACTGACACGGCTGGCGACACTGGGTCGTGCCGATGAGCGGGTGCCATGTGTTTGGGGGCATGGCCGCGAGCGGGCGGTCACGCTGCTGGGCGGGCAGCGGGCGGCGGTGCGCCCGCGGCGGGCCCGCTGCACCGCCTGTCATGTCACGCACGTGATCGTGCCGGCCTGGTGCGCGCCGCGGCGGGCGCACGCCCTGGAGGTGATCGGCACCGCCGCGGCGGCGGCTCTGGCCGGATCCGGCCACCGGGCCATCGGCGCCGGGCTGGGCGTGCCGCAGCTGACCTATGGCCAGCACCTGCCGCCGCGGCCAGCAGACCTGATGCGTGGGGCATGACGGTTGGCGGTGACCGAAACCGCACCCACCTCTGGGCGCCGTCCGCCCCACCGCGCAATCAGCGCGACGATCTGGTGTCCCCCGCCCCGGCTCATCCCGGCTCTTGCAGACGTTGTCTTCGGCGGTGATGCGACCGCAGGGCCGCCCTGCGGCTGGCGGGATCGGTCTGCCGGCCGGCCGCCCGCCAAGATGCTGTGTCTCAGGCTCCGGCGCTGTGGAACAGGCGGCCGATCAGGAAGCCGACCGCGGCGGCACCGAGGCCGATCACGACCATCTTCAGCCCGTTCTTCCGCCAGTCCCCGACCAGGGTCACCGATGAGTAGACGCCGACTCCGAACAGCACCAGGGCGCTGAGCACGATTGCCAGGATCAGCGCTGTGGTGCGGGTCAGCCAGGCGAACGGCAGCAGCGGGATCAGGTGGCCGATGAGAGTGGCGATCGTGATCACAATCGCGCTGCGGACGATGTCCGGCGTTTGCACCGGCTGCAGGTGCAGCTCCTCGTCCATCATGGTGGCCAGCCAGCCCTCGCGGTTGGCGGTGATGGTATCCACGACGCGGTCCAGCAGCTCCCCGGCAAAGCCCTTGGCGGCGTAGATGTCGCGGATCTCCTGCCGCTCGGCTTCGGGCGTGGCGTCGATCTCGGCCGCCTCCCGGGCTTGTTCAGCCTGGTAGTAGTCACGCTCGGATACGGCCGAGGTGTAGCCGACCGCCCCCATCGAGATGGACTCGGTGAATGCGGCGGCGAAGCCAGCCGCTAGCAGAACCGCCTTCGAGCCGCCGCCGGCGATGACGCCGAGAATGATCCCGAGGATGTTGACCAGGCCGTCCTGACCGCCCAAGATCACATCACGCAGCCAGTTGGTCTGGCGATGCTCTTCGCGATGCTGCGGCTTGGCTGTGCCGGCGGGGCCGCCTGCGGCACGGACGGCGCGGCCCAGCCGCGTCTGCGTCGGTCTGCGGTTGGGATTGTCGTTCAACGGGCACCTCGCATGTCATCCAAGGGCCCCGGCGGGGACGACCCGCGCTGGGGGCTGCTGAGGTCATTGTGGCTCCCCTTCCGGGCAAGCGCCGCCCGCCCACAACCCCTCCCGCTCGGCCGGCGGCGCGCCGGGACTTCTGGCTTTGCTGGCGTGGGCTGGCATGGCATGGGCTGCCCAGTGCCAGGCGGGCGGCGCTGATGTCCTGGCGGCCGTGCCCGGCGGCCACGGCCGTTCGCCACTGACCGGAGAGCGCGGCCAGCAGCGGCAGCGTGCCGCCGAGCGTGGCACTGATCGCGAGGTCCACGTCCTTCAGCGCCCACTGGAGCGGGAACTCGGCTGTGAAGTCGCGCCGGGTCCATTTTGAGGAACTTGGCGCCAGTGATCGGCGCATCCAGCGGGTCGCCCTGAACCGCATCCCGGGCAGCCGCCGCGACCATCGCACCCGACCCGGCAAGCGGCCCGGCCGCCCATACCGACCGGTCCCACACCCTGGTGGCGGCTCGCGGCAGCCAGATTGCGGGCCATCGCCTCACCCATGATCACCGCCAGCGCCGCGCCGGTATTCCCGCCATCCATCCCTGCCATCACGGCTCCTTTCCTCCTGGTCCGCCGCTGCCGGCGAGTCGCCACGTCGCCGGCTCCAGATGGCGGCCGGCCCCCGCGGAGCGCACAGCAGCAAGCCGGGATTCAGCACGTGCCGCTATCGGGGGACCCGTATTGCCGCTCGCAACGATGAGCGCAGCCCGCATGCGCGACATCCCTAGGGGGCCGATCACCGGCTGGTCGTGCGCGATGGCCCGGGTCGGGCTGCATCGCGCTCGGCGGCGCTGAACCCGGGTCGCGGAACTCGGAGCGTAAGCTGTCCGCTGCGGCCGTTGCGGACCGAGCCGATCGAGGTCTTGGGTTATGCGGGTGTGCAGGGGCTGCTGCGAGGCTGGAGGACAGTAATGCGCTTCGCTGACGTGGTGGTGGTCGCCGTTGCCCGGACCGGCGGCGAGGTGGTCCCGGCTCGGGCTCAGATGGCGACGACCCTTGGGTTCCACATCATCTTGGCCTGCCTGGGGATCGCGTTGCCGACGATCGTGCTGCTGGCCGAGTTCATCGGCCTGCGCCGTTCCAGCGAGGTGGCGCTCGTGCTGGCGCGGCGCTGGTCGCAGGCCATGGCGGTGCTGGTCGCGGTCGGCGCGGTCACCGGGACGGTGCTGTCGTTCGAGATGGGCCTGCTGTGGCCCGGGCTGATGCGCCGGTACGGGGCGGTGCTCGGGCTGCCGTTCGGTATCGAGGGCCTGTTCTTCTTCCTGGAGGCCATCTTCACCGCGATCTACCTGTACGGCTGGCGGCGCCTGGGCGGCTGGGCGCATTTCTGGACCGGCGTGCCGATCGCGGTGAGCGGCATCTTCGGGGCGATGTCCGTGATCGCCGTCAACTCGTGGATGAACCAGCCGGGCGGCTTCACCGTCAGGGCCGGCCGGATCGTCGCGGTCGACCCGTGGCAGGTGGTTTTCAACCATGCGGCCGCCTATGAGATGCCGCACATGATCCTGGCCGCCTACATGGTCACCGGGTTCACCGTCGCCGGGGTGTACGCGGCGGGCATCCTGCGCGGCCGGCGTGACCGCTACCACTACACCGGCTTCGCCATCGCGTTCGTCCCGGCCGCCGTGCTTACGCCGTTCCAGATCTTCGTCGGCGACACCGCGGCCCGGGCCATCGCGCACGACCAGCCGGTGAAGTTCGCGTCCATGGAGTACGTCGCGCGCACGGGCAGGCACGTCCCCGAATGGCTCGGCGGAGTCTACGCCAACGGGCACATCTACGGCGGCCTGCGGATTCCGGGCATGGACTCGCTGCTGGTCGGGTTCGGCACCGGCACGAGGGTCACTGGCTGGGACAGCGTGCCGCCGGCCGGCCGGCCGACCGTGGTGTGGCTGATCCACCTGTGCTTCGACGTGATGGTGGGCCTGGGATTCTTGCTGCTGCTTGCGGGACTGTGGGCGCTGTATGCGTGGTGGCGGCGGCGCCGGCTGCCGCAGCAGCGGCTGTTCTGGCTGCTGGGCGCGGTGAGCGGCGTGGCCGCGATCGTGGCCATGGAGTGCGGATGGGTGGTCACCGAGCTCGGCCGTCAGCCATGGGTGGTCTACGGGCTGCAGACCACGACCGCGGCGGCGACGACCAACGGCGGCGTCATCGCCAGCCTGAGCATCGTCATCGTCGTGTACGCGGTTCTCGGCGCCGCGACGATCATGATCCTGCGGATGTTGGCCCGCCGCTGGCGCCGCACCGGTGCCCAGGAGACCGCCGTCCCCTACGGGCCGCAGGACCGGGCGCTGGGCCGGGCGGGGTTATGACCGCGGCCACGGCTGTCGGGGGCATCCTGCTGGCCTCCGTCACCCTGTACGCCGTCCTGGGCGGGGCTGACTTCGGCGGCGGCCTGTGGGACCTGCTGGCCGGCGGCGACCAGCGTGGCCGCGCGCCGCGCCAGCTCATCGACGAGTCGATCACCCCGGTGTGGGAGGCCAACCACGTCTGGCTCGTCTTCGACCTGGTCATCTTCTGGACCGCCTTCCCGCACGCGTTCGCCGCGGTGATGACCGCTGCCGCGCTGCCGCTCTGGCTCGCGGCGGGCGGGATAGTGCTGCGCGGCAGCGGTTTCGCCTTCCGCAAGGAAGCCCGTCAGCTCGGCCTGCAGCGCACCCTCGGCGCTACCTTCGCCTTCTCCTCGCTGCTGACCCCGTTCTTCATGGGCACCGTGATCGGCGCCATCGCGACCGGCCAGATACCCGCCGACGCCAGCCACGCCAGCCTGCCGGCCTGGACCAGCGCGACGTCGCTGCTGACCGGCTTCATGTTCGTCGGCGCCTGCGGCTATCTCGCCGCCGTCTACCTCGTCGGCGAGGCAGCGCGCAGCGGTCACCGCCGCATGCAGGCCTACTTCACCCGCCGGGCTCAGGCCGCCGGGGTCGTGACCGGGGCGCTGTCGCTGGCCACCCTGGCCGAGCTGCACAGCTCGGATGCGGCGTTGCTGCACCGCCTCACCGGCCGGGCGCTGCCGCTGGTGATCGCGGCCGGGCTGTGCGGCCTGGCCGTTCTGGCCCTGCTCACCGCGGGCCGGCCGCGCGGCGTCCGGGTCCTCGCCGCGGCCGGCGTCGCCGTCGTGATCTGGGGATGGGGCGTCGCGCAGTACCCGGTGCTGCTGCCGGGTACCGGGGTGACGCTGAGCAACGCGGGCGCGCCGCACGCCACCCTGGTCGCGCTCATCGGCTTGTTCGTCGTCGTCGTGGTGATCGTCGGGCCATCGCTCGCACTGTTGTTCTCGCTGCAGGGCCGTCGCCTCCTGCACGCAGACGACGGCGGCACGGTGCTGGCCACCGCGCCGGCCCGCCGGACGCAGCCGCCCGCGGGACCGCCGGGCCGGCCGCCGCCCCCCGGCGTTCGGGCCGTGGTCCTTGGCCTGGTCGCAGCCGGTGCCCTCGTCCGCGCCCTCGCCCGCCGACGCCGAGGCCGCTGAGTCCTCGGCGGCGGCGCCCGGGCTGGCCGATCGAGCTGGGCAACCGTGCGGCATTGCCGGCGATGGTGCACCGGTTCCTCGCGGGCAGGGCAGCCTCATGGTCCTTGATGACGCGTACTATCGCAGCGTGACAGCCGAGCGTAGCTGGAGGCCCTCGGCGGATCTGGTCGCGGGGCGTGCCGGAAGCTGTCAGGTGACCGGTTCGTTCTGTTCGCGGAGGCGTTCACGTTGGGGCCCGACCGTGTACTTCGGGTCCCCGGCGGAGACCCGGCCGGCCTCGAAGACGCCGAACCGGGTCAGCGCAGAGGCAGCCATCAGCGCGGCACCGGACAGTGCCGCGGCGGCCCGGCTCCGGCCGGCCAGCACCGCGCCCGCCAGGCCGGCGGCGGTCGGCACCTCACCGGCCTCCATCATCGTGCCCGCCCGGCCCTTCTGGTAGGGCTCGGCGGCCGGGCCCAGGCGGCGCAGCAGCAGGCTTTTGGCGGTGAGCTCAGCCGCGGCGCCCAGCACGGCGAACCTGACGGCCTGCCCGGCGTGGTCCGGGCGGACGGCCAGCATCCCGAGGCCGCCCGCAGCGGCAGCGGCTGATCCGGCGAACACGTAGGGCAGCTCGCGGTGAGCGTCGTGCCAGGCCGGCACCGCGGTGTCGGCGAGCAGCACCGAGGTGTAGGTGGCGACACCGGTTCCGAGCGCGGCCGCGCCGATCGTGGCCGCGGCACCGCCCCTGGGCAGCCGCCCGGTCACCGCACAGCCCACGGCGGCCAGGGCCAGGGGCGTGTAAGCAGACAGCAGCCAGGTACCCACGCTCATCGGCGAGGTCACCTTGAGCACCCGCAGCATGTTGATGAACCGGGCGGGCCGGCCGAGGTCATGCACCAGCGCGACCATCGACAGGCTGATCGCCCCGGCCGCCCCGGTCTTCGCCGCGCGGGCCAGCGCCGGATGACCGAGGATTTGCGCCCCCGCGGCGAGTCCCGACGAGGCGCCGGCCAGCCCGCCGAGGAACAGGTAACTGGGGATGTCCGGCCCCCAGACCGTTTCCTTCAGCACCGGCCGGCCGTAGTAGCAACTGAACTCGGCTTCCGGCACCATCTGCTTCTCGCCGCCGCGGCGGCCAGCGCTGCCCGTCATGCCCGCCCTGCCACGCACGCCGCGACGACGGCGCCCGCGAGGCCGACCGCGGCGAGGGCTGCGTTCCGCCACATGCGCGGCAGATCACGCGTTGTGACGACCGGGTCTGGTGGCAGGCCGTACACCTCGGGATGGTCAAGCAGCAGGAAGAACGCTCCCGGACCGCCGATGCCATCGTCCGGATCAGCGCCGTACAGCCGTGCCTCCGGCTTGCCCGCATCGTGGAGTTCGGCTACCCGCTGGTGCGCCCGCTCCCGCAGCTCGTCCAGCGGCCCGAACTGGATGGACTCGGTGGGGCAGGCCTGCGCGCAGGCCGGAGTCAGCCCGTCGCCGATCCGGTCGTAACACAGCGTGCACTTGTGCGCGCCGCCATCCGACTCGCGCCTGCCGATCACGCCGAACGGGCACGCTGACACGCAGTAACCGCACCCGTTGCAGACATCGTCCTGGACCACCACCGCGCCGAACTCGGTGCGCATCAGCGCGCCGGCCGCGCAGACATCCGGGCAGGCTGCCTCGGTGCAGTGCTTGCACACGTCGCTGGACATCAGCCACCGCAGCTCGGCAGCGCCCTCGGCGCCCGTCCCGCTGATGGGCGCGTCGTCGCGTATCCGGGTCGTTACCGCCGACTGCTCGATGAACGCCACGTGGCGCCACGTAGAAGCGCTCAGGCCCTGGGTGTTGTCATAGGACATGCCGGTCAGCGACAGGCCGTCTTCGGGCACGGCGTTCCATTCCTTGCAGGCAACCTCGCAGGCCTTGCAGCCGATGCACACCGAGGTGTCGGTGAAAAATCCCATCCGCGGCGGGTGGCCGGCATGCCCGGCACGCGCGGCCGGGTCGAGGCCGGGTTCAGCGCGGCCGGTGCTCAGGTCAGCCGGCGGGATGTCCATCTCATGTCTCCGTCCCGGTCTCGCCGGTGATGCCGGCCCGCTGCTGGTACGTCCGCACGAGGTCGCGCAGGGCTGGCCCCCTGGGCCGCCGCCCGGGGCGGATGTCACAGGCCATGGCCTTGACCTCCTGGATGTGCACGTTCGGGTCCAGCGCGAGGTGGGCCAGCTCGTTGGCGGCGTCCCCGGTGGTGTAGCCGTTCGGTCCCCAGTGCCAGGGAAGCACCACCTGGTGCAGGGTCCGGCCCTGTACGTGCAGGGGCCGGATCCGCTCGGTGACCAGCACCCGGGCCTCGATCGCGCTGCGCGAGGTGATGATCGTCACCCAGCCGAGGTGCTCCAGGGCGCGCTCGGCCGCGAGCTGCGGCGAGACCTCGCAGAAGAACGCCGGCTGCAGCTCGGACAGGTACGGCAGGAACCGCGACATGCCGCCGGCGGTGTGATGCTCGGTCAGCCGGTAGGTGGTCGTCACATAGGGGAACACCTCGGATCCGGGCTGGTCGCCGCTGGGCTGGTACCGGTTCTCGCGGTGCCGGATGATCTGCCGGACCGAGTTGTGCTGCTGGCCGTAGAGAAGATTGCGGAACGGGGATTCCTGCGGCTCGTAGTGCGCGGGCAGCGGCCCGTCGACCAGCCCCGCCGGGGCGAACAGCCATGCCTTGCCATCGGCCTGCATGATGAACGGATCGGCGCCGGAGATCGCGTCCACGCCGGTCGCCCCCGCCGGCGGCCGGTAGGACGGGGGCCGGCCGGCGACGAAGTCCGGCATGTCCTACGACCCGGATGAGCAGGCCGCAGTGCGGCGGGCGATGGATCAATTCCGCTGGTTCACGGGTGGCTGGAGGGTGAACGCCGAGCTGCCGGTTCCGGCGTCGTTCGACGCGGCATCCAGGACGGTGCGCGAGGACGAGGTGGCCGCGGATGCCGTGCGGTCCCGACGTCGGCCGCCACGTCGCTGGTATCCGCGAGTTCGAGGCGGCCGGGTTCACGCACGTGGCACTGGTACAGATCGGCGCCGGCACCCAGGAGCGGTTCATCACGTGGGCAGCGACCGAACTGCTGCCCGCACTCCGTACGTCATGACCCGGCCGTACGAATACCTCGCACGCCATACCCGCAGAGCACCGCACGCGGCAGGGTGATCACGGCGGCCTTCGTCAACCGCACGACGGGCTGCCATGGCGCGACTGCGGCAGGCGAGGGCGGGCCAGTTCGGCGGCGGCAAGCGCCGATACGGCTTCGAGCGTCATCGCGTGGCTATCCGTGAGGACGAGGCTGCGGAGATCCGCCGGGCAGCAGACGCCATCCTCGCGGGTATATCCGTGCGCCAGGTGACCTCGAGCCTCAGAGACAGGCACGCGCCAACCGCAAACGGGGCGGCCTGGGATTCGCAGACGCTCAGGGACGTCCTGATGCGGCCACGGAATCGCTGCCCCCCAGACCACCCGTCCGCCTGGTGCGGACGCGGTTTGCAAGACGCGCCTGGTGCGGGACCAACCACGGGCCCCCTGGAGGGGCCAACCATGCGCACGATCCACCCGCCGATGAGACCTGGCGGCATCATCGACCACCGCAAGTCCGGCGCACCGATCCGACTCATCGCGGGCGGAGCCCCCGAAGGCGAAGCCACGGCGACGGAGGCAGCCAGGACGGCGCAGGCGCCGGCGATGGCGGCTTCAGGCAGGAACCTCAGACGGCAGTGGCGTTGGCACAGATGGCCAGGGCGACGCCGGCGCGGGGACAACGCCTCGAAGATCTGGAACGGCGCCTGGGCGCAGCTCGCGAGCGGAGTGCCAACCCGGCTCGGCCACCAACCCTGAGCTGGCAGGCGGCTTCATGCTCGCCGTCGGCGGACTCGCCCCGGCACCTTAACGGCCCGCGCCGCCACTCCCGCAGCGCCAAATCCGGCATGTCACAGAACGGTAACGTTTGCGGCTGGACCGGCCATGAGCACGGTCGCATCCGTGCTCATGGGGTAGTTAGGCTGGCCGCGCCTGCAAGCCCGCGGGCGCCCGAGGAAAGGTGCACAGCGTGAGAATGCGTACATTCGCAAGGCTCGGCACCATGGTCGGTTCGGCCGCCGCGATCTCCGTAGTCGTGGCGCCGGCAAGCGCAGCCCCGCCTCCGCCTCCGGGGCACGGCTTCGTCCAGACAAACCTGATATCCGATCGGTTTGACCAGGGGGCGCAGATCGTGGACGCTAACCTGCTCAACCCGTGGGGCCTGGCCTTCGGCCCGACGACCCCGCTGTGGGTAGCGGACAACAACGCCGGGGTCGCGACGGTCTACGGGGTCAGCCCGGGCGGTCGGAACGTGACCAAGCTGGACCTCACGGTCACGCTCAGGGGAGCCAGGAAGGCGACCGGGGACGGGCCGAGCCCGACCGGCCAGGTGTTCAACCCGACCGGCGGCTTCGTGGTCCACTCCAAGAAGGGCAGCGGTCCGGCCCTGTTCATCTTCTCCTCGGAGTCGGGCCGGATCAGCGCGTGGAGCCCGAAGGCCGACCCGATCTCGGCGGGCATGGCGACCGGCCAGGTGGAGTTCAGGTCGCGGACCGCGGTATACAAGGGACTGGCGATCGCCGCCGTTCACCGCCGTACGTTCCTGTACGCCACCAACTTCCATTCCGGCAGGGTCGACGTATTCAACAGCCACTTCCGCAAGGTGCATCTGGCCGGCCGGTTCCGCGACCCGCGCATCCCCGCGGGCTACGCGCCGTTCGGGATCCAGCGCATCGCCGGCCGGCTGTTCGTGACCTTCGCCAAGCAGGACGCGACGAAGCACGACGACGTGTCCGGTCCCGGTCACGGATTCATCGACATCTTCACCACCACCGGCACTCTGGTCAGGCGCCTGGCCTCGCGCGGCACGCTCAACTCCCCCTGGGGCCTGGCCCTCGCCCCGGCCGGGTTCGGCCGCTTCTCGCACAAGCTGCTGGCCGGCAACTTCGGCAACGGCCGGATCAACGGGTTCGACCCGGTGTCCGGGGCCTTCGCCGGCCAGCTCAGCGACACCAAGCACAAGGCCATCAGCATCGACGACCTGTGGGCGCTGCGCTTCGGCACCGCCGCCACAGGCGGCACGCACACACTGCTGTTCAGCGCCGGCATCAACGACGAGAAGGACGGCCTGGTCGGCTCGATCAACGCCGCGCACTAGCGGATGCCGTGCAGCGCGGCTGAGCCGTTCCGTTACGCCGCAGCAGCTGCCGGGGGCCGGGTCACGCAGGGGCACCCTCTCGCGTGACCCGGACTCCGGGCTGATCAAGCTGCCGCGCGGCCGGTTCACTTTGCGGAGGCCGCAGAACCGGCGGGTGGCTCAGTGAGCCAGACGAATTCGTTGATCCCTATCAAACGCGGTGCAAGCCGCTCATATCGCGACCTGCGGGCACCGGGCTGTCGTTCCGGTACATCGCCTTCCCGGGTCGAAGCGTTCCAGGCCGCAGGTGACCCGTATCGGCGAATACGCCAACGGGGGCAGGGAGTGGGAGCGCAAGGGCGAACCCCGGGAGGTGAACGACCACGACGTCCCCGGCGAGCTGGGGAAGGTGGCCCCCTACGGCGTGTATGACCTGACCGCCAACCGGCTGGGTGAACGTGGGCACCGACCGCGACACCGCCCAGTTCGCCGTGGTATCGGTCCGGCGCTGGTGGAACACCGTCGGCCAGCACGGTTATCCAGGTGCCAGAAGGCTGCTGATCACTCCTGTCGCGGCGGCGGCCTGCTGGTCACCGGTATTCCGGTCAGTTTCGTCAACCGCTCAGCCCTGCCGGGCGACAGGGCCGCGCGGCCCGGCCTCAAGGTCGTTCCTCCAGCCGGGGGCTCCACCTTGACCCCGGGCCGTCCGGCCCGCAACCGGGCGGCTATGAGCAAGCAAGGCGAAGACCAGTCACCTCCCCGGCAATCCGATCAGCGCTTGGTCTTGACCAGGCTGGGCCGTCACAGATAAGGCCGAGCAACGACGGCGCTCCCCGCCAGATGGGATCCCCATGTCGCGATCGGGAGCGCGTTTGGCACACTTCCGGCAGGCGATCACGACGACCAAGCGGCTACGATCATCGCGGCGGGGCAGTCCGCGCTGTCGGCCATCGTGATCTGCCCAGCGGCGGCCATCGGGCACATGGCGCGCGCGGCGCGCGCGGCAACGTCCCGGGACGGGCGAGGCAGCAGCTTCGGGAGTCCGTGCATGCCCGCTTCCGCTGCCCTCCCGCTCGCCCGCGACCTCGCGGCGAAGCAGGACCGCGCCGGGATCGCCGACCAGGGCGTCGCGAGCCGCTCCTCTCCTCGAACGCGCCGCATTCGGGGCAGCCCGGGATTGTGAGCAGCGCAGCGCGCCCTTGTCTGGTTTCCGGCCCGGCGCCGATTGCACTTCCCGCGACGCCCAGCATGCGCTCTCCTGCGGGCACGGGCCGATATGGCCGTATGCGGCCACGGGCGCCGTCGTGGCGCCCGGCACGAGCCGTGACTCAGGCGCCGGCGCTGTCGCGCTCGGCCCGCCTGGCCCGCGCCGCCGCGAGGCTCGCGCGCAGCGCGTCCCCCAGCCCGGCGGGACGGCCTGCCACTTCCTGTCCCCCGGCCGGCCAGACAATCTCGCGGCGCCCGGCCTTCGCCGTGACCAGTTCCTCCAGCGCATCGCGGTAGCCGTCACGGTGGAGGCCGGGCTCGAAGTCCGCGGTCATCGCGCCGATCAGGGCTGTGGCCATCCTGAGCTCACTCGACGCTACGGCGATGTCCTCGTTGAGGAAGGCGAACTCGGGTACGCGCACCTCATCGGGGCAGAGCAGGGTCTCAATCACGAGGACGCCGTTCCGTGCGCGCAGCACCGCGAGTCGCTGACGCTGCCGGAGCGCGACATGCGCGACGGCGATGTGGCGGGAGCGCGCCAGCGCCTCCCGTAGCAGGACATAGGACCGCGCGCCCGCGGGCTCCGGCTCTAAGTAGTAGCTCCTGGCCCGCATGACCGGGTCGACCTGGTGGGCCGGGGCGAAATGCAGGATCTCGATCTGGTGGGCGGTGGCCAGCGGGAGGTCGGCCAGGTCCTCGTCGGTCAGCACCACCATGCCGCCGGTTGGCAGCTCGTGCCCCCTGGCGACCTCCGCGTCGGGTACCTCTGCCCCGCAGGCGGAGCAGACCCGGCGCAGCGTGATCCGGCCGCCATCGTCTTTGTGCACCTGGCGGAACGCGACCTCGCGCTGCCCGGTCGCTGCGTGCAGCTTCACCGGGATCCTGACCATGCCGAAACAGATCGCGCCCGTCCACATGCTCCGCATCGCGCCTCTCCCTCCCCGGCGAACATGAGACCGAGACATCGAATGTTTGTCCTGGTTCTGCTCGGCAGGCCTTTTGCGATTACCCGTCATCCGGGATGAGCTGGCGCCTGCTGGCCGCCCAGCGGGCGCAGTAGGGGCAGTGTCTTGCCGGGAGGTCGCCGCTGCGGGTCACGATGCCCTCGTGGGCCCGGTAAGTAAGCCTCCCGCAAGGCGGGCGCAGCCCGCTGATCAGGCATGAGATCTCGGTCGCTGCGAGCGAGGCGACGACGCCGTCGATCGTGACGACCGATGCCCCGCTGCCGCGCAGCGGGGCCGCGCCCGAGCCGTGGCTCGCGGCTCCGGCTCGGGATTCGCGCGGGCTCACGGCCTGGTCTGCGATGTCGCGCCGGTCGAACTCGCCGCGGCAGAAAAGACAGCCGACTGCGGCGCCAGCGACGACGACGCGCCCGCCGTACACCACGTCGCCGCCGGCGCGCCCGACGCCGCTGACCGCGTCGACGTAGGGCACTCCCGCGATCGAGCACAGCTCGGTGAGGATGAACCGCACGGTGTCCGTGTCCTCGCCGAGCCCCGCGATGACAGCGGTCGCCGAACCAACGGCCGCCCCGGCGCCGAGCAGCACATCCGGCACGCGTTCGGCGACGACACGCATGTCGGCGGCTGGCTGGATGCTGCGGATGAGCCGTGCCGCGACGTGGGCCCTCGGGATGCCGACGTCGTCACCGGTAGCGCCGATGAGGCGGTTCAGGTTGCTGTTGCCGACCGTATCGCCGTCCAGGAGCGTGTATCGCCGGACGCCGAGGTACGCCAGCTGCTGCGCGAGGTGAGAGCCGAGGCCGCCGAGCCCGATCAGGACGACGCTCGCTTGCCTGAGCCGTTGCTGTCCCGCTGCACCGAACAGCGCGATCTGGCGGGAGTACCGCTCGCTCAGGTCGGCTTCTTCCTCGCCATGCGGCGTGTGGTTGCCCCCGCCGGCGTGGGCGGGCCGGTTTTCCGCGGGCGAGTCGAGGTGCCCGCGGGCGGCGCGATAGGTGGCTGTGCCGGCGGCCTGCTGATCTGGGCCCGCCCCGGCGAAGGGCGCCATTGCAGGTTCGCTGCGGGTCTGGAATTCCAGCGCGGGGAGCGCGGGCGCGCTGCGTGTGTTCACGCGATGCCCTGCGTGAAGCGGATCTTGCGGGCGAACCCGGCGCCCGGCTTGAGCGTGACGGGCTTGGCTGTGTCGGGCGTGGTCTCGGTGCTGGTGTCAAGGTCGACCTCGACCACGGCCTGGCTCACGTCCCAGCCGGCGAGCGCGCGGATTTGCGCGACGGTGATCGTGGGCAAGTGCCACTCGTGCTCGGCCCCCTCGGTAATCACGTGGTAGGTCATACCAGGCCGGGGCGGCAAGTCAGCCCGGGTACCCATCTGGCAGATGTCATGCGAGGGATCCATGACGCTCTCTCTTGGTCGCGCGGCCGGCGGGACTGGCCTGCCTTCGGTGGGGTACAACGGCGGACCGGTCGTGGTTGTCCGCACTCTGATCCGTCTCGGGCCGGTCATTTCTGCCTGCGGCCTTATCTCTCCCCGGCCCCAGGAGAACGCCGGGTGGCACCATGCGGCGAGGGATGCCTCATCCTGGTCGGTGGGGTCGCGCACGAGACGCGACGGAACTCCTGATCACCGCGGACGCGGGCGGCTCGAACGGCTGCCGGCTGCGGCTGTGGAAGAAGGAACTGGCTGCCCTCGCCGACGCCGCCGGCCTGGCGATCACGGTCTGCCACATGCCGCCCGGCACCTCCAAGTGGAACAAGATAGAACACCGCCTGTTCAGCCACATCTCGATGAACTGGGCCGGGCAGCCGCTGACCAGCCACGAAGTCGCCGCGGCCTCATCGCCGGAACCACCACCCGAACCGGCCTGACCGTCCGCGCCGAACGCGACACCGCCACCTACCAGAGCGGCATCAAGATCACCGACCGAGAGATGAAGTCCTGGTCGCCCAGTACGTCACCCCGCACGACTGGCCCGGAGAATGGAACTACACCATGAGCCCAGCCACGACGCCCGGTTGAGCGTGTTGTTCATTTCCAGGCCCTAACCCGCAGGTCTCGGTGGCCAGATCCGAGCTTC
>WNGK01004305.1_pt1 | contig 16011 bp, 13 predicted proteins | sample 5400601 | NCBI WGS metagenome assembly WNGK01 (sample SAMN13153376, study PRJNA577476) | soil metagenome | isolation source: 60 cm soil or saprolite under Garry oak tree replicate 1 | place: USA:California | collected 2016-06-15
GAATCCATGCATGATGAGACAAGGCGATGCATCCACAACCTGGTTCCGAGCGAAGAACCTTCACTCCTCTGCTCTGCTTTTCCGCTTTGCTCTTGCTCTGCAGGGTCGTTGCCGCCCAGGACAACTACGAAATCCAGGTTTATGGCGCGGATACCGTCGCTCCCGGAAACACCATGGTCGAGCTGCACTCCAATTTCACCGTGGACGGATCGAAAACAGCCATGGACGGCGTTCAGCCGACCAATCACGCCGAGCACGAAACCATCGAGATCACGCAGGGAATCAACGATTGGTTCGAAACCGGCTTCTACATTTTCACCAGCATTCAGCCCAATGGCGGCTGGAACTGGGTGGGAGATCACATCCGACCGCGCGTCAGGGTCCCCCAATCCTGGCATTGGCCGGTCGGAGTGAGTCTCTCCAACGAAATTGGCTACCGGCGGGCAGCCTTCTCCGCCGACACCTGGACCTGGGAAATTCGTCCCATCGTGGACCGCAAACTCGGACGCTGGTATTTGAGTTTTAATCCCACCCTCGACCGTTCTTTTCACGGTCCCAGCGTCAACAAAGGCGTGGAGTTTTCACCCAACGCGAAAGTCAGTTTCGATTTCACAAAAAAGATCGCCGGTGGCCTTGAGTACTACGCCTCCTACGGCCCGCTAACCGGCTTCGATCCGCTGCATGGTCAGCAACAACAGATCGTGCCCGCACTTGACGTTGATTTCGGTCCGCAGTGGGAATTCAACTTCGGCGTAGGCGTCGGCATGACTGGCTCAACCGATCATTTGATCGTGAAATGCATCGTGGGCAGAAGGTTTGATTGGAAAAGGCGAAAGTAATCAGCGCGTGCTGTGTAGGTCGGACACTCTTGTCCGACGCTTTTGACTTTCCTCTTTGACTGAGCGTGTCCTGAACCCCCAAAAAAGTCAAAATCAAAGGCGTCGGACAAGAGTGTCCGACCCACACGAGCACAGCCGACCACCCCGATCACGGCGCCGGCTCTGGAATCGTCGTAACCGGTGGCAGCGGACCAGGAGCCAGTGGAGGCGGATAAATCAAACTCCCGAGTTGCGGATAACGCCCGGCAAAAAAGTAAATCGCATAAGCCGGGAAAAACACGATGACCGGCACGGAAATCAGCGCCACAGCATAGAAAAACACCAGCAGGAATATGCAGCCGGCAACCACTGCCAGCGTAATAGTGAACACGTTCCAGGTAAGGCCGGCAGACTGTCCTGTGAGTACCGTAATTGCGCCCAGACCGCCGACTGGAATCAGCAGAATCACCAGCAGGATCACAGCCACTATGCCCACGGCGAAGGCCGCGCCAATCGACATCAGCAGCTTCATGCCTGCGTACCCCGCGTATCCGCCCTTCTCGCCTTGCAGCATCTTCCACAGCTGGCTCCAGCCTTCAAAAGCCGAAATGCCTTCCAGCGCCATCTGCGGCACTACGAAATCTTTGGTGAACACGTGCACCAGCAGTGCCAGCAACGCCCACGCCATAAAAGCGAAAAAAACCAGAATGCCCACCGAGATCAGGCTCGCGAGGTGGCTCCGCGGCTCGGTGAACCAGCCTAGCGAAAAAGCGATCAGCGCTGGAATTCCGACGATCAGGGCCATCCCCGCCAGGCTCACCAGCGAAAGTACGATTTGCCAGACAAAATAGCGCGTCGCGGGTTCGCCCCGCTGCCGCCACATCCGACGTATCTCACACCGCTTGGCGATAACGCTGTCAAACAGAATGAAGCGCATGCGGCTGCTCAGATAAAGGAACAGCAGCCACAGGATTGGTGCGGCAATCAGCAGCACCACCAACAGTGGGCCAAACACCCAGGGGTGTGGAAACGCGCTCATCGCGAAGTCTCGATGGCCAGTGCCGGTGTGGGATGGGATTTGAAAATTGTTACAGCCGCCGCCGGAACTCATTTCTCCGGCAAACAATCCAACCAGGGCAAGGCGGCTCCACTGCCCCAGCCGGAACGGACGGAACAACTGCGTTGTTGCATGTTGGAAGGCCGGACTGATTGAGTCCACGGCAGATTGCGGCACCGGGCACCTCACGCGGTCAAGATGCGATTGAAGGTACCGCCGCCGGCGCAGCCGGTCAACGGAATTCTTCGGAGCAGTCTCCGGCTTTTCGATCGCCCGATGACCCGATCACCAGATCGCCCGATGTTTTACTCGTACCTCAATGCTTCCACCGGATCGAGTTTCGAAGCACGCATGGCCGGAACCAGCCCGCTGATCACTCCCACGACCAACAATACCAGGGTCGAAACCGCAAGCGTCAGCATCGAGATTCGCAAATGAATATCGGCCTTTCCGGAGTCATCCTCGAACAGCGGCCCCATGAGCGGAAGCGTTCCCACCGCCGCTGCAACCACGTAGGAGACGACCACACCGATGATGCCGCCCAGCAGCATGATCAGCAAAGTCTCGGCCAGAAACTGCAGTTTGATATGACTTTTTTTCGCGCCCAACGCCCGCCGCAACCCGATTTCGCGGATCCGTTCCTCGACCGAAACCAGCATGATGTTCATGACGCCCACGCCGCCAATTCCCAATGTCAGCGCGCCTACAAAAGTAAGCAGCACTTCCAGCCCGATCGTGATCGCGTCAATCACCGGCCGAAACTCGTCGCGTCCGAACATCTGCAGAGCTTTCGGGTCAGTCGGCGAAAAACTCTGCCGCGTGGCGATCGCCGCCAGAACCTGGGCCATGGCTTTCTTTTCAAACTGCGGAGCAACCGGCGCGAACACCAGCACCGCCCCGTATCGCGTATTCCAGAGATCGCCTGCTGCCGAATATGGGATCCAGACGGACTCATCGTCGCTCGAAAAATAGTTGCTGAGCTGAATCTTGCGTTGCATTAGGCCGATGACTTCAAAGCGCACGCCGGCTATTTCCACGTTCTCACCGACGGCTGGCCGTCCGCTGAAAAGCTGCTCGCGAATCCGCCCGCCTAGGAAGCAGACGCGTCGCCGCTCCAGTTCGTCGCTGGCGCTAATCCAGCGTCCTTCGGACGGAACCTCGTTGCGCATCTCGCCATATTCCGGACAGACTCCGCGAATCGCGGCCGTTCCCACCAGCCGGTCCCCGTACGCAATCCCCGGGCGCCGCACCGTTTCCAAACATGCATACTTCACTAGCGGAGCGGTTGCCTTCACCATGTCGATATCTGCTTGCTCCAGGACAACTTTCTTTCCCGCGCGCTGGCCCCCGGGCTGCTCACTGGTCTGCTGCGGCCAGCAGATGACTACGCTCTTGCCGAAAGCGTCGAAGCCGCCCACCAGAATGCTGCGAAAACTGTTGCCATAGGCGATCAGCAGAGTCACCGTCGCAATCCCCCAAACAATGCCGAGCATGGTCAGCAGGCTGCGCGTGTAATTCCGCCGCAGCGCCACCCAGGCTTCGCGAATGATTTCAGTCAGCATGAGAAATCAGTGGTCAGTGACCAGTGGTCAGTTTGTCAGTGATTGGTCTAGAGACGTCTTACTGCCCCACTGACCACTGCCCACCGACCACTTGCTTCATCCTCCCGCCTCAAATCGCAACGCCTCAATCGGATCCACCGACGCCGCTCTCCGCGCCGGAAACAGGGCTGACAGCACCGCAATTGCGCCCAGCATTCCGCAAGCCAGCACTCCTGACTGCCAGGTCGGCACCAGTCCCGCAAAAAATGCCGGCATCGGCAACAGGTCAACCACCCAGCACAGCCCGTACGCTATCCCCATGCCCACCGCTCCGCTGAGCAGGGCGATGATCATTGCTTCAATAAAAAACTGCTTCATAATCGCGCGTGCCGGAGCCCCCAAGGCCTTGCGCACTCCAATTTCCCTTGTCCGCTCCCGCACCGCCACCATCATCACGTTCATCACTCCGATCCCGCCCAAAAACAACGTCACGAACCCGACTGCGCCCAGAAAATACTTCATCCCGTCCGTCATTTGGGCAAAAGCTTTCGCATTCTGTACCGTGTCCCAGATCGGACAAGCCTCTTTGTCCTTGGGATCGTAGTTGTGCATCTTGCCCAGCGCGGCCCGAACTTCGCCTTTGCATGCCTCATGTTGCTGTATCGACTTCGGCGTCACCAGCAACTGGTCGAAAGTCCGCGCCGTTCCCGGAGGCTTGTCCGGGAAGTCGCGCCGCATCGCCCCAAACGGCACGAAGACTTTGTTGACATCCCAGCCGTCATAGCTCGAGTCCTGTTTCTTGGAGGCCATCACTCCAATTACTAAATAGGGAATATCATTCAGATAAACATTTTCTCCCAGCGCATTGCGAGCCTCAGGAAAGAGCTGCTTGGCAGCATCACTCCCCACGAACGCCACTCGCCGCCCTTCTTTTTGATCGTCCCAGTTATAAAAGCGCCCTTGGCCGACATTCAGGCTGCGAATGTAGCCAAACTCCGGATAAGATCCGGTTACCAGAAAGGCAGCATTGTTGTAATTGCTGTGGATGCGAACGTCATTCTGCTCGAGCTCCGGGATCGCATACTGGCAATCCGGACCCTGCGCCTGCACCGCCTGCACATCGGCATCCTCCCAGTGCACCACGCGCCCCGCGCGCGTCCCTCCGGCCTGCAGACTGGTGCGCCCGTGGAAAACGATCATGATGTCTTTGCCGAGATTCCGCGTCTGTTCTTCCTGCCCCTTTCGCAGCCCCTCGCCTGCCGCCACCATTAGAACAATCGAAACAATCCCCCAAGCGATCCCGAACATAGTCAGGAACGTACGCAGCTTGTGCGACCACAGCGTGCGAAATACGTCGCGAATGAGATCGCGCAGGACCATAGCTCAAGATTGGACGCTGGCCTAGGCAGAAAGTAAGCCGGGGCCTGAGGCGTCTCCAATCAGTAATACGCGGCTGAAAGACAGTTTGTTCAGTTTAAGAACTCTGTTGCACGATGATGCCGATGCGAGGGATTCTCTAATCGGCCAGGCGCCCCGGCTCCAAACACAAGAAATTCTTTCGACTTTATCGCCGTTCAAGGGCGATGGCAATCGGCGCGCAGTTCTGCGAACCCGACCGACCTGCTCTCGCACGGTTTTTTCTCTGCATTGAGGACACTCTGGTCATCGCGAAAGAATGAAGATCACGATGACAACAAAGACAAAGATTACTGTCCAGAGAGCGACCATCACATTGAACTCAACCTTCTCCAATTAGCGTGAACGACGTGTCGTCAGAACCACACTGCTCCTGTCCCACACAAGAAAAGGCCCGTACTCCCTAACGTGGGCGAGAAGGACAAGCACGGCGGGGACAAAGCTGATGATTGCAGGCAAGAGGCTCAGGCGCGATAAGAACCACGAGGCAGCAAGCAGGTGGTAGATTCCAACCCACATAACGCCGACAAGCAGAGAAAGGGGCAGAACCACATAAAGATGCGAAACCTAAAGCGTCGGTTTCTTTGGTGAGCTGCTGTCATGGACCGCTTCTACGGAGGAATATCACAGGCAACGCGCAGCCGTAATCCTACTCCACTTCCGAAACCGGCCCAGCGCAGAAGTGAGGTGCATTGACGAAAATCCCGCTGCGCGTCCACACTGGAAGCAATGAGCAAACTCAAGGTCGGAATTCTTTTTGGCGGACGCAGCGGCGAGCACGAAATCTCGCTCCTCTCTGCTGCCTCGGTTTTCAAAGCCATTGATCAGAATAAGTACGAGGTGGTGCCCATCGGCATCACCAAAGACGGGCGCTGGCTCACCTCTGTCGATGCCGAGCGCCTGCTCACGGGCAAGCCCTTGGAACACGAACGCCACCTCCGCGCCGGAGATCCCGAAGCCACTTCCGCTGCCGCCGTCCTGCAGAATGGCGAGGCCATTGTCGTCCCGCCGGAGCCGCACAAGCCCGGCGCTTCAACTTCCACGACTCCGTTTCAGAGCAACGCCCCCGCTCGCCGCGCCTCTGACCGCGCCATCAACGTGGACGTAATCTTCCCCGTCTTGCACGGAACCTTCGGCGAAGACGGTACCATCCAGGGCCTGCTCGAATTGGCGGACATTCCTTACGTCGGCGCCGGAGTTCTCGGCTCCGCCGCCGGCATGGACAAAGACATCATGAAGGCGCTCTTCCGCGCCTCCGGACTGCCGATCGTAAAGCACGTTACGGTTCTGCGCAGCGAATGGGAATCAAGCCCCAAGAAAGTTCAGAAGCTGGTAGAGAGCAAGCTAAAATATCCCGTATTCGTGAAGCCGGCGAACCTGGGATCATCGGTGGGAATTTCGAAAGCGTGCGACCCCAAAGAACTCGGCCCTGCCATCGAAGAAGCCGCGAAATTCGATCGCAAGACTGTGATCGAAGAAGGTGTAGGCGGCAAAAGACACAAAGCACGAGAGATCGAATGCTCCGTGCTCGGCAATGACCAGCCGGCGGCCTCGGTTCCCGGAGAAATCGTTCCCAGCACGGAGTTCTATGACTACTCAGCAAAGTATCTCGACGAAGGCTCTCAACTCATTATCCCAGCCAAGCTGACCAAATCCGAAACCAAGAGAGTCCGCGAACTCGCCATCGCCGCCTTCCGCGCCGTGGACTGCTCCGGCCTCGCCCGCGTGGACTTTCTCATGGACCCCCCGTCGCGCAAGATTTATTTGAACGAAATCAATACCATGCCCGGCTTCACTTCGATCAGCATGTATCCCAAGCTATGGGCGGCGACCGGAGTGACGTATCCGGAATTGATTGACCGGCTGATTCAGCTTGGGCTGGAGCGGCATGGGGAGAAGAAGAAAAATCAATACAGCAAGTGAATATCGGACTCGACTCCACTAAAGAAATCATTTAAGAAGTCATTGCGCGCGCGAGTCGTCCAAAAACGCCTTGCGGATCAATTTCCATCGCCTGACGAAAATGGTAGGCGCTCTTTTCTGGAATCTTGAGTTCATGATAGGCGCAACCCGCATGGTAGTGAGCCTGGGCCAGATAGGGCTTCGTTTTATCCCCGCAAAGCAGGATTGTGTCCGCCAGTAAAGCCCCCGGCTCGCGGCTCGACATCGGACTCAGGCGGAACCGGGAAGGGCACGAGTTCACTCGTGCCGATTGCCGCAACCAGCGACCCGGCTTCAGCCGCTGAGGTTCGCCCTTCCTCTCCAGCCCCTGCTTCAGGCAGCATTGACGTTCCCCCCAGACCGCTTTGGGCCCGCTGGCAATTTCTTGTCCCTGCGACCGTCGTTGTCCTTGGCCTCGCCATCGCGGGCTTCTTCTATTGGCACGCCCACCAGACCATCGAACTCACTGACAAAGATCAGCTCATCCTCGCCGACTTCACCAACAAAACCGGCGATCCTGTGTTCGATTCGACTCTCAAGGAAGCGCTGGCTATTCAGCTTGAGCAATCGCCTCTCATCCAGCTGGTCAGCGATGCAGAACTGCACGACAGCCTGCAATACCTCGGACAGCCAAAGGATCAGCGCATTACGCCCGAGCTCGCGCAAGAAGTCGGCCAACGGCTTGGAGTGAAGGCATATTTGGCGGGGACGATCGAGCCTTTGGCCTCCTCCTATGTAATTTCCATCAACGCGGTCAACTGCGCCACGGGTGATGTTTTCGGACGCAAGCAGGTTACTGCTCCGGTAAATCCGGTGTGCTCGCGGCTGTGTCCACCGCAGCTACAGCCATGCGCGCTCCCTTGGGCGAATCTTTGTCCTCCATTCAAAGGTTGTCAACGCCGTATCTGAGTAGCGTAACAACGGCGTCACTGCAGGCGTTTCATGCTTTCTCACTTGGCGAGAATGAACACCGGATGGGCCATGACTTTCCCGAGGCAGCATCTTTTTACGAACAGGCGACCCAACTGGATCCCAATTTTGCCATGGGCTGGGCACGGCTCGGCGTGGTGTACTCCAACACGGGAGCTAACGCTAAGGCTTCCGGTTTTATGAAAAAGGCGTATGAACTGCGCGAACGTGTGACGGAACGCGAGCGCATGTACATCGAATCGCAATTCGTCCTGCATTAGTTCGATTTGCCTAGGGCGCTTGAATCTTACAAACTCTACGCGTCCACCTACCCGCGCGACGCCAACGCATTGAACAACCTGGGCTCGACATACCAGACTGCTGGTGATTTCGAGCACGCAGCTACAAGTTTTGTGAAGACCTGGGAGGCTGCAAAATGGGATAATGCGGCCGCCACCAATGCGGCCCAAGCTTTCCTCGCGCTTGACCGCCTTTCGGACGCTGAACGGTACCAGAAAGAATCGTTACAGGAAGGCGCTGGCGAGAACCCTTCGTATCACTCCAACAGCGTCATTTACGGGTTTCTGGCCGGGTGTACAGATTGGGGAAATGAAGTGCAGTGGGCAGAGCCTCGTCCCGGAGGCTTCCAAGTCGAGGGTGTAGTCGGCGACGTCAATTTCTTCACCGGTAAGGCCCACCTGGCTGGCCAGCACTGGGAGCACTCAGGCCAGCGCGCGATCCAACAGCATCTGCCTGACGCGGCTGGAAGCTTTTACGCTCTGAAGGCTGTCCATGCAGCCTTCGTCTCCGATTGCGCTACCGCCCGCAGCGCCGCTCATCGGGGCCTCTCCGTGGACCGCTCTGACGCGACAATGCCCAATGCCGCCCTGGCGTTGGCGCTCTGTGGCGAAACCGGACCGGCTGTGCAAGAGATGGAACGCCTTACCTCCGCAGAACCCGCCAATACTCTGGTGAATGAGGTTTATCTGCCTCAGGTGAAGGCAGCTGCAGCATTGAGGCAGCACCACCCGGAACAGGTTTCGGAGTTGCTCACTTCCGTTGCGCCGTATCTGTTGGTCTCGAAGGCTTCCCAGCTTTTGGGGCTGGCGTCCCTGGAGACGAATCGGTGGCAACAGGCAATCGCGGATTTCGCCCCCGGACTGCGCGGTATCGTGGTGTCAGCCTTGAGGAAGGAGCTGTTGGGAATACGCAAGCCCCCGACTACTCCCTGTGCTTCCTAGGCACAGCCCGCGCCCAGTCCCATTTCGACAAAGCCGCCGCCATCCGCAGTTATCAGCAACTGCTCGATATCTGGAAGAATGCCGACGCCGACTTCATCCCTGCTCAAGAAGCCCGGCGCGAATTCACCGCATTGTCCGGGCCGGCCAAGAACTGATTTCAGGTTCAGCAGGGGCCAACTGCCAACTCCCTTACCCGGCAAAGTGCTTCCCATACTGCTCGTAAATATAATTGTCGGTCATGCCGGCAATGTAGTCGCAGATCACTCGCGCCAGCGGTTCTTGTTCCGCCTTCTCTTGATAACTTAACGGAAGTTTCTCCGGCTGCTTCGTCCACAGGTCGAAGAGCTCCGCAATGATGCGCTCGGCGTCATCTTTCTCGGGTTCGAGAGCGGCGCTGAAATACAGATTCTGATACAGGAACTGTTTAGTCTGCCGCCGTTCCTGCTCGATCTCCGGAGTCAATCCTGCGATCCGCGTCGCGCATTCGCGCACGCCCTGCACGCTGGTCACGCCAGCGGCTTTGATCTGCTGTTGAGTGTTGTGGATCAAGTCTCCCACCCAACGGTCGAGCAGGCGCCGCAAGGCCTCATTGAACTGAAGCTTCTCCGCCGCGTCGGGATGGTGCTCTTCGGCCTCGCGCAGGAAGCCGGCAAACACCGGCAATCCTTCGCGAATCTGCTCCAGGGTCAATAGCCGGGCTTCGTATCCGTCATCGAGGTCGGCGCTGGCGTAGGCAATCTCGTCGGTGATGTCAATGAGTTGAGCTTCGAGCGGTGGCCGGCTCCTGAGCAGATATTCAGCAAGCTCGGGATATTCCTCCGCGTCGTAATCGTGCGAGTGCTTGATGATCCCCTCACGTACTTCGAAAGTGAGATTCAGCCCGCGAAATGCGGCGTAGCGGTGCTCAAAGTCCTCGACAATCCGAAGCGCATGCAGGTTGTGGTCGAAAAAAAGCCCGTGTCGGCGCATGGCCGAATCAAGGGCCTTCTCTCCCGCGTGCCCAAATGGTGGATGCCCGATGTCATGGACCAGGGCCAGCGCTTCCACCAGATCAACATTCAATCCCAGTTGCGCGGCGACCGTGCGCGCAATCTGCGCGACCTCGATGGTATGGGTGAGCCGGTTGCGGAAATGGTCGGAGTAACGGCGGGTGAAGACCTGGGTCTTGGCTTCCAGCCGGCGAAACGCGCGCGAATGAATTACCCGGTCGCGGTCGCGCTGAAAGTCGTTGCGGTAGGGGTGCTTCGGCTCAGAATGACGGCGTCCGCGCGAGTTCTCAACGCGGACGGCATACGGGGCGAGAAAGGAGCCATCAGCCATCAGCAAGATCATGACTCTATCAGCATGGTAGCAAACCACCGCTTGGCATAACATTGAGCGTCGAGGAGCAGAGCTATGTCGTTGCGCGCGTCAATCTTCTTCGGTCTCTTTCTCGCTGTTCTCTCTACCAATGCTGCGATTTCATCCCCTCTTCCTCCTTGCGTGAAAGTAGCCAGTTCGAGCAATGGCAATTTTCTTGTCATTAGCGACTTTCAACTGGAGCCGGGTGATGGCGACATCCGTACAGTCAAGCAGGTAACGCTCCAAGTCTTGCCTCGGGAGACGTTCATCAACTCGAAAGACAGAATCACAGCTCCAGCCAGGTACTGGGCCGATTGGATTCAGTGGAGTGTGGTGTTGGATTCCAATGGCGGATAGTTGTTTTCCGGGTGTCCACTGTCGCTAATCAGTGATGACAGCGAATTCCTGATAGTGATCAGTGTGCAGCCTCTCCCGGAGATCGCTATGCGGATTTACCGGCGTCGAGGCACCCAGGGCAACTGACAGTCAAAGAAGGGCAGGACCGCGGCGTACTAGTAAGAGACATAAGTCTGTCCGAGATCTGGCCAGCAGACAAGTTACGCTCACTTCTCATCATAACCGGCGCGGCGCCGCAATGGTTCGCGGGGGGCACGTTTGAGTTCTCATCCGACAATCGAGTGTTGATCCACAAGACGAGATGGGGCAACACTGTTGAGATTAATTTGGAGAATGGATCTGTCTCCCGGAGGTAGAGCAAACGGCTCGGGCGGTAGGATTGCGATCACCCGATGACCCGATCGCGATAAGCCAATTCCTCACTTGTTTTCCTGCTCCTTCGCCAATCGTACCTTCGCCGATTCCAGCTTTTTCTGCGCTCTGGCCATCGCTTCCTGGTCTACTTCCTGGGCCACCGTCTTGTTCCATTCGTCCACGGCGCGCTCCCAGTGCGAGGCGGCCAGTTTCAGGCGGCCGGTTTTCTGGTAAAGATCGCCCAGGTGCTCCTGCACCGTCGGGTCCGCGCCCATCACATGTTGCGAGGCTTTGATCAGGTTATCTTCTGCCAAGTCATACTTGCCTTGTTTGAAGTAGGCCCAACCCAACGAATCCAAATACGCTCCGTTGGCCGGCTCCATATCTACCGCCTTCTGGATCATCCCCGTGGCTTCATCCAGCTTAACCCCGCGATCAGCCAGCATGTAACCCAGATAGTTCAGCACTCCGCCATTCTGCGGATCACGGTCCAGCATTTTGCGGAAAAGGTCCTCCGCCTGGTCATACTTCTTCTGCCGCTCGTAGCCGGAAGCCCGCAGGAAGGTGATGGTTTCCTTGTCTTCAGGCTTGGCGGAGAGTTCCTCTGCCTTGTCAAGGGCTGCTTCCGCCTCAGACCAGCGCTTCAGGCGGCTGTACATAGTCGCCAGGTTGATGTAAACCTCGCGGTCTTCGGACGTGCCTTTCAAAAATGACTTCACTTGCTGCAGCGCCGCTTCAGTCTGGCCCGAATCCGCAAGCTGCCCGGCATAAACCATCTTCAGATCGCGATCTTTTGGCAGCTTCTGGGTCGCTTCCTTGGCTGCTTCCGTGGCTTTCTGCCACTGTTTGGCTTCGCGGTAGGTATCAATGATCTGCTGATAGCCACGCTTGGCGCCGTCGTCTCCCAATGCCAGCATTTTCTGAAACGTCTCAATCGCCTGTTGCTGATTGTTATTGTCGCGATAAACCGTTCCCAGGCGTTCCAGGAAAATGGCGCGGTTTTCCTGATCTTCCCGGCTGTATTTGTTGTCTGCCTTTTCCGTCCTCTTCAGAAGGGCCTGCAATTCCCGGATGGCATCGTCGTAGCGGCCCTGCGCCTGATAGATGGACGCCGTGTCGTAGGAAACCTGGTCCGAATCCTGCACCATGGATCCCGCTTTTTTCAAATCCTGCAGCGCCAGGTCCAGCTTGCCCTGCTTGCGATAAATCTCCGCTATGCGGATATAAGTCCTGGCGTCCTCCGGATTGGCGTCGGCGATGATTTTGTACTGTTCAAGTGCTCTGTCGGTCTGGCCGTCATTCTGCAGGCTTTCCGCTAGTCCGCGGATCGCGTCCAGGTTGTCGCGGTCGAGGGCAATCGCGTGCCGGAAGGCTTCAATCGCCTTCTTGTAGTCTTTTTGCTGGTCGTAGGTCTCACCCAGCACCGCGTAAAGTTTTGCGGAACGAGTGCCTTCCGGAACCGAAGCCAGCGTCTCGGCAGCCTTCGCGGCGTTGCCTTCTTCGTTGTACAGCATGGCCAGCGCGGTCACGGCTTCTTCGGAATCCGGCGCCAGCTTTACCGCGGTTTTTTCCTCTTCTTCCGCTTTTCGCAGCTGGTTGTCGGCATGATACAACCGCCCCAGCATGATGTGGTCGTCCAGGCTCTTAGGATCCAGTCGGATGATCTGCTCATATTGCTCGATGGCTAGCTTCAGCACGTTGTCAGAACCGCTGCCGCCTTGTATCTCTCCCAGCGAACGCAGGTAAATGTGCCCCAGAAGCCGGTGGGCTTCCAGGTTCTGCGGATCGCGCTTCAGAATCTCCTGTGCCTCGCCCACAGCATCCTTGATCCGACCTGTCCGAGCATAAATCTCCGCCAGCCCTGAGCTGAGATATTCCGAAGTCGGATCGGCTTCGATGGCCAGCCGGTACTCTTCAATCGCCTTGGTCACCAGGTCGCTGCGGCCGTACGCAGCCATTTCTTCCTCGTACATGTGGGCCATCGTGAAGTGATAGTAAGCAGCGGCTTTATCCGCTTTGCGGGGGGCAGGCTGGGCAGCATCTGCAGGCTTCGCCGGCGTCGTGCCGGCAGGCGCGGAACTGGAGCCCGACTGCTGCGCTACGGCTAAGCTGGTTAGGAGAAAGAGGGCAAGAAAGCTTTTCATGAAATACCTATAGAACTCCCAATAGCGATTGGATGCCGAACCACGCCGAGTGGGTGCTTTCGCATATTCTACCCTGTCGGGACACAGGGTTGCGAAAAACTGGGGTAACCAAAGAATCAGGTGATCTGGTGATCGGGCCATCGGATGATCGCAAAACCGGCACTCGACACTTCTCAAGATCACCCGATCACCAGATCACCCGATTTCCCGATGTCCTAGTGGCGGAAGTGTCTTACTCCCGTGAAGATCATCGCCAGCCCCAGCCGATCAGCGGCTTCAATTACTTCCTGATCCCGGACCGATCCGCCCGGCTGAATGATCGCCGTGGCTCCGGCTTTCGCGATTTCCTCTACGCCGTCTGGGAAAGGAAAGAAAGCGTCCGACGCCGCGACAGTCCCCTTAAGCGGCAGCACGGCTTTCTGGGCGCCCAAGCGGCACGAATCCACCCGGCTCATCTGTCCGGCGCCGACGCCGACAGTTTGTCCGTCGCGGGAATAGACAATCGCATTCGACTTCACATGCTTGCAAACTTTCCAGGCAAACAGCAGTGCTCGCTTTTCTCCGGGCGTTGGCGGGCGCTTGGTCACTACTTTAAGATCCGCCTCCTGTAACTGATGGAGGTCGGCATCCTGCGCCAGCATTCCTCCGGAGACGTTTTTCAGCACCCACTTCTGCGGACTATGCGTGATCTCGACCAGCCGCAAATTTTTCTTTGCCGAGAATCTTTCAATTGCGCCTTTGTTGAAAGCCGGCGCGGCAATCACTTCCAAAAACAGCTTTGCCATTTCCTCAGCCGCCTCGGCATCCACTGGCCGATTCACGCCGATAACGCCGCCAAATGCCGAGACTGGGTCGCATTCCAGTGCACGCTTGTAAGCCTCCGCTAAGGTCTTGCCTGTAGCCGTGCCGCACGGGTTGGTGTGCTTAATGATGGCGCAGACTGGCTCGTCGAATTCCTGCGCCAGGTCCCAGGCCGCCTGCAAATCCACGATGTTATTATAGGAAAGTTCCTTGCCCTGCACCTGCCGCGCATTGGCGACGCCCGTGCCTGATCCATCAGAGTACATTGCGGCTTTCTGGTGAGGATTCTCTCCGTAGCGCAAATCGGAGACCTTGGAGAACGAGAGCCGCAGGGTGTGAGGAAACCCTTCCGCGTGGTGGAGTTGGGAGTTGCCGTTGGTACTGACCCGTTCCAAAGTCGAAGCAATCGCAGAATCGTAGGCCGCGGTCGTAGCGAACGCTTTTTGCGCCAGCCGCCATTTAGTGTGAGCCGAAAGCATGCCCCCGGATTTAGACATTTCTTCCGCGATGGCTTCGTAATCCGCAGGCGAAGTAACCACCGCGACGTCGTGGAAATTCTTGGCCGCCGAACGAATCATCGAAGGTCCGCCAATATCAATGTTTTCGATCAGCTCCTCGAAATGCACTCCCGGCTTAGCCGCCGTCTTTTCGAAGGCGTAAAGATTGACCACGACCATGTCAATCGCCTGAATGCCGTGTTCGGCCACAGCCGCGCGGTGCGATGCGTCTTCGCGGCGGTGGAGAATGCCGCCGTGCACTTTGGGATGCAGCGTCTTCACCCGCCCGTCGAGCATTTCAGGAAAGCCGGTAATTTCGGAAATGTCCTTTACCGAAATTCCTGAGTCGCGCAGCAGCTTGGCGGTGCCGCCGGTCGAGACGAGTTCGACCCCCATGCTGGAAAGCTTGCGGGCGAACTCCGCCACTCCGGTTTTATCGGTAACACTGAGAATGACGCGCTGAATTTTCTGGGACATTGATGGCCTCGGATGGGAATTGCAGCGGCGAAAGCGCCAACAAAAGATTTTATCAGCAGAGGTGACAAGTGGGGACAGCCGCCTCGGCTGTCCGCAGATAAGGCATCGTGCATAAATAAGTACTTCAACTAAGGATTGCAACATGATAGCGTTTGTGGATGGTCGGGTCGGCATCCGGTATTCGACGACGTTACCAAGAATTGTCGCCGGTTTTGGATGAACGTGGGCGGCGGCGGTTTGCCGCCACTGAGGCCCGTGCCTACGGTTATGGCGGTGTGAGCGTGGTGTCGCGGATCACCGGCATGGCCCGCAGTACGATTGCTCGTGGCGTGGAAGAGATTATTGAGGATAAGGAGCCGGTGGAAACCGGGCGGATCACTACATCAATGATCAGGCCAAAGCGTCTCTGGCGGCGAATGAGCCGGTCATTTCAGTCGATACCAAGAAGAAAGAATTGGTAGGCAATTTCAAAAATAACGGCCGGGAATGGCATCCCAAAGCGGCCCCCGAAGCGGTCAATGTGCACGACTTTATAGATCCCAAACTGGGACGTGCCATCCCGTACGGTATCTATGACATCGCCGACAACAAGGGCTGGGTCAGTGTCGGCACCGATCACGATACCGCCAGTTTCGCCGTCCACGCGATTCACCGCTGGTGGTTGGCCATGGGGAAAAAGCGCTATCCCAAAGCCAGCCGGCTGATGATCACCGCCGATGGCGGCGGCAGCAACGGCCACCGTCTGCGTCTATGGAAAATAGAACTGCAAAGGCTGGCGAATGAGTTGCGTATTCCCATCACGGTTTGCCACCTGCCGCCCGGCACCAGCAAATGGAATAAAATTGAACACCGCCTGTTTTCCTTTATCACGCTCAATTGGCGCGGAAAGCCGCTACGCAGCTTTAAAACCATGGTTCAACTGATCGCGGCAACGACCACCACAACCGGACTCACGGTGCGCGCCGAACTGGATGAAAACAAATATCCCAAGGGCATGAAAATCTCCGATGCCAAACTGGCCGCCATCAAGCTCGTGCGTCATGCCTTCCACGGTGACTGGAACTACACCATATCACCACAATGACTTGAAGCGTTTATTTATGCACAACCCCTTACT
>WNGK01006334.1_pt1 | contig 16009 bp, 19 predicted proteins | sample 5400601 | NCBI WGS metagenome assembly WNGK01 (sample SAMN13153376, study PRJNA577476) | soil metagenome | isolation source: 60 cm soil or saprolite under Garry oak tree replicate 1 | place: USA:California | collected 2016-06-15
TTCGCCTTCGGACTGGTCTCTCCGATCATAATCTTCGGCATCGCGGCCAGCGCATCTTTCCCGCTCGTCATAATGAACGACGTGCTGGTCATCCTCTTCTCCAAGAAGATGTGGACAAAATGGAAGACATGGACATTCACCCAGCATTATTCGATCATGCAAGGCTTTCCAAAATTGGGCGGCGATGGAAGCGCTATGCCCTAGCCTTATTGGACCCGTTCCTCAGGAACCGACAAGTCGGTCAGGACACTGCGATGTCCCCGCATAGTCTTTGAAGACCTCTTAACAGAAGAGAGGAACGCTTGAACCAGCGCGCTTTGCGGTCTTTCCGCATGAGCCTAATCTAGGATGGAACCTCGATAGCCTTGAAGAACCTGTATATGCCCCAGATTGACTCAGCGGGAGAAGTTAGAAAGAAAATGAGCGCCAAGAGTATGAAGACAGCTCTCAAGGGAACCAGTATCGAAGAGAAAGACGCCAAGGAGATCGTATCGGGGGTCCAGGCAATGTACGACAAGATTCCCGGATTCTTCCGGCCCATGCTGCCAAGCCTGCCCGACATTCTAAAACGGATCCCTTCAAGCGCTGGAAAATATACTCTCAATGAGATCATCCAGCTTCTAGACTGGGCCTATGAAAGCGGGCAATTGAAGAAATAGAGAAGAACGTCGGAAATGACCCACCCGTCCAAGGACATCACTGGATCTTCCGGCACACAACTTTCAGGAAAGAAGATCGCGCTCCTAGTGTCAAGCAGCGTTGCCTCATTCAAAGTTCCCGAGATCGCGCGCGAGCTGATGAGACATGGAGCAGACGTGTATGCAGTAATCTCTCCATCGACTGAGAAGATGATCGGATCCGATCTTCTCGAGTGGGCTACCGGAAATCCGGTAGTAAAGGAACTTACGGGCAAACTGGAGCATATCGCCCTTGCTGGACAGAGTTCTGGGCACGTTGATCTAGTTCTCATCGCCCCCGCGACCGCTAACACGATCGGGAAGCTCGCATCGGGAATTGATGATACTCCAGTTACAACGGTGGCTGCGACCGCTATCGGTTCCAAGCTGCCGGTTCTGATTGCTCCAGCGATGCACGAACCACTGTACGATCATCCAATAGCTCAAGAGAACATTGCGCTACTCAAGAGGATCGGAGTCGAGTTTGTCGAACCGGAGATTGCGGAGGGAAAGGCGAAGATTGCATCGACCTCCAAGATTGTTCAGGCCGTGATCACGCGTCTCTCTTCTCAGCTATCCTCTCAGAGGAGAGATCTTGAGGGACGTAGGGTGCTGGTTACCGCGGGTCCCACGATAGAGCATATCGACCCTGTCAGGGTGATTACTAACCGGTCTTCAGGGAAGATGGGTGTAGCAATTGCAGAGGAAGCATGGTCAAGAGGTGCCGAGACAACTTTGATTCTGGGACCCGGCTCAGTCATACCTCCTCCTAGCGTGAAGACCGTCAGGGTTGAAACCACGGAGGAGATGCTCGAAGCTACGGTGCGCGAATTGAAGAAGGGCAAGAACGATCTGGTTTTCGCCGCTGCAGCCCCAAGCGACTATAGACCGTCAAAGCCGGTTGACAGAAAAATAAGCACGAGAAAGGAGAAGACCGTCGAGTTGCAGCTTGAGGCCACCCCGAAGATAATACGAGAGATTCGCCTGGCCAGCCCAAACTCGTTTCTTGTGGCGTTCAAGACGGAACACGGTGTCTCGAACGAGCAGCTTGTGACAGAAGCGTTTGAGATACTCAGCGAGAAAAGCGCCGATCTCGTCGCCGCCAACGATGTATCGATTGAGGGTGTGGGGTTTCAAACTGATACTAACGAGTTGTTCGTTGTTGACGAGCGAAAGAAGGTCACACATATCGCGTTAGCACCGAAGCGTCAGGTTGCGCGGCAACTGTTGGACATCGCCGTGAAGAGACTGAAAGGCTAGAGTTAGGAGTCCCTTCGAACGTCGAAAAAGATTGTTCGAGCCGTAGCGGTGCAGACTCGACCTGTAGCGACCTCAGTAAAAGAAACGATTTTCCGGGCGGTCAAACAGGCAAAGAAGGCTGCAGAGAAGGAAGCGGACATTATCTGCTTACCAGAACACTGGTTGCCTGAAAAGACAATTCCATCACCCATGAGTCCTCTTCCAGGGTTGCAATCGATTGCTGAGGAGTACGGTGTTGTCGTTGTCGGAGGAGCTTTCTACGAAAAAGCCAAGGGGCGATTATATCTCAACAGCCCAGTCATCGGTCGCGATGGAGACATCATAGGACGACAACCCAAAGTTCACCTGTTTCACTTCGAGAAGAAAATTGCTCATCCAGGAAACGATTACAAGATCTTCCAATTGGACGGATTCAAGATCGGAATCCTCGTTTGTTACGACGTTGACTTTCCAGAGGCTTCGAGAATACTTACGCTTGGAGGCGCGGACTTGTTGATGTGTCCCTCAAGGATTGTGAGACAGGGAATAGAGCCGTGGCATGAATACGTCACGATTCGATCGCTTGAGAACCGGATAGCAGTTGTTGCACCCAACGTTTACTCTCCGCCCCTATTCACCGGACACAGCATGATTGTCAGTCTCAAGGAAGATCCGAAGATGAAGATATCTCACCCGAGGATGCACGTGTTCAAAGAACGGCGAGAGGGAATAATCATTGAAGATATTGATCTCGCGCTCCACTCCAGGTTGCGAAAAGAGCGATTTGCCGATCGACGGCCAGAAACATATGTCTGGAATTGAAAGAGACTGACTGAGAGGAAGATTCGCGGAGTCGTCTTCGACCTAGACAACACTCTCATCCAGTCCAAGAGAGGCGCTCGCAAGGGCCTCCGAACTGTCGCTACCATCTTCGCGAAACGGATGAAGAAAGAAGGACATCAGTACACTGAGGGGAATCTGCTCAGAAGACTCCGACTCATCGATCTGGAAATGCACGGCCGAAAATTTCTGTACAATCGGGATATTTGGTGGGAGACTCTGCTCAAGCAGCTGGGTTTGTCATTACTGAAAGCTTCGTGGATTCATGAGACAACTCTCCAATATTGGAAGACGTACGCCAGGGAGAGTCCACTGTTCTCCGACACGATGTCGACGATTTGTCGACTGAAGAAAGCAGGATTCCGGCTCGGAATGGTCTCCGACTCGGACGGGACTCCAGGAATGAAAATGAAGAGAATCCGCCGACAACCATTTCTGAAGTATCTTGAGACGATAGTTGTTGCTGGGGAGGATACGCCGAATGTGAAACCGAGCAGGAGACCCTTCACCTTAGTCGCAGAACAACTCGGCCTGCGACCAAGAAATTGCGTCTACATCGGCGACAACCCAAACACCGACATTCAAGGAGCAAAGGGAGTTGGTATGATGATGATACTTGTGAAACGTCGAGGCCCGAAAGGCGGACATCCAGACTATCTCGTCAGATCGTTGACCGATGCCGCTAGGCTGTTAATTCGCTAAACTGTTCCGCAGCAGACCGTTTCTGGAAAACGATTCTTTTCGAATCAGGGCCGATTCGTTCTTTTATGATCTCCGAAAAATCGCCCAGTCTCTCATATCCAATGAATCGTCGGCCGAGGTCCATCGCGGCCTTGAGAGTGGTCCCGGACCCAAGAAAAGGATCTACGACTAGGTCGCTTTCAATAGAAAACATTCGGATGAGTCGTCTTGGAATCTCTTCGGGGAATGCCGCGACACGTCTCTCAAGCCCTCCATGCGTTTGTCTTGCTCCAGTAACAGTCCAGACTTGGGAGAACCATTCGTCTCGTTGTTTCTTGGTGAATTTGCGAAACCTGAGCCTAGAAACACTCCCTTTCCCTTGTACCGGGGCTTCGTAGTAGGCTTCTTCCAAAGTATGTAGGGCAGGGTGACTAGACCCATTCTCTCGAAGGTCTCTATTACGCGTGAATGGTTTGGATAGAGGTGGAACACATCGTCCTTTGTCCGGGTCGCGTCGCCAATATTGACGCATGCGATTCCGCCGGGAACAAGGACTCTCTTTACCTCCTTCCATGTCTGGTTGAGGTAGCTATGCATCGCGTCGTAGGATTCTGCGGATTCCTCTCGGAAGAAATCATCCCAGATACCCACCATCGGGTACGGTGGCGACGTGACGACCAGATGCACGGAGCTATCGGATAGTTCTTCCATGCGACGGCTGTCACCGATTATGACGCGGTAATCAGCGTTCGTCGCAGTCAGTTATCAGTCACCCGATATATTCAGAACTACCTGATGAATCTGAATCCTTGTCGCTGCTCTGTTTGAGTGCGATCTCGATCTCTTTTGCTTGTCCTTCCAGCTCTGTCATGTCGATCTGTAGTCCAAGCTTCTTGACGAGGACGCGGAGAATTACCATGGCTGCGCGCGGGTCGATCATGAAGCCGGAAGTTTCGCCGGAGAGAAATAGGCCTTTGAGATTCCGGACTTTTGCGAGTCCTGGGATTAGTCCGTTCATCCAGGTGACGGCACCGCTGTCAATGATCTTCACGCCTAGCTCTTCTAGCTCTTTGACGAGGACTAGTTCGCTTGCGGCGCCGTAGACTTGTGGATGTTCAGCGATCTTGCCGGTGATGAAGGCTCCGACTGTTACGACTGTTTCGACTCCTAGTTTCTCGGCGAGTTTCACGACGGCGTCTGAGAGACGGAAGGCTCCCTCGGGTAGGATTGGTTGCGCGTCTCCGGTGTACAGGACGAGATCGGGGCCGGAGTTCTTGTTTATCCAGTAAAATATTTCATGCTTCATCAGATCAGAAGTTCCGTCCGGCTTGAGGAGCAGACGAGGTGGGAGATAGTCCGAATAGAGATAGCCCAAGGGGATTGCTTTGAGTGTCTTAACCAGCTGGTCGAGAACGATCTTGGCCACTCTTCCGCTGTCAGGGAGGCCGGCTATCAGAACTGGAGTCTTTAGCGTCGGAGCCTCGTTAAGATGAAGATCGATACGTTCTCTCAAGATCTGATCGAGTCCTTCGAAGCTAGCTCCTACCGAAGTTGCCTCGATGGGGGCTGATAGACATTCCCATGCTAGCATCTCTACTGATTTGAGTGAAAAGAGTCTCTACTTTCTCTCCGTAGAATGTTTATATTCGAGGAAACCGGAGCAAACCATCTCCGCTCTTTAGGTGTCTAATTGGCAAAATTCATGCTGTCACTCCGCGATGAAAGTTTCGAACTCCTACAAACAGAAGCAGAAGACCGAGGCATATCTATACAAGAATTAATCAGGGCCGTGATCATCCCCGACTGGGTCAAACTAAACAATGTGACCAAACCCGCTTTCGATAACGGGAACAACGCGCTTAGAGCATACAGATCGTCGACTCCCGCGCGTGACCAAGAGCAGATCTTCCAGCCTGCTATGACCAGGATCCGATAACACAAACGATTACGCCATCTTCCCCTCCTTTAATTCCTAGAACTATTTTTCTGAATCTCTATCTAGACCAGATTCCTCCTGAATCCAATTCTTCCCGGATCTGTTCTCTATTCCGTCGATATCCGCAAGATCAGTTTTTCAAGATTCAAATGGTGGTAGCGGCGATGAACGATCAAAATGGTGAGGCAGTTTTCACAGATAGATGCAGAGTATCCCGCGGCTTCGATCTGAACCAGGCTCTCCGCAGGGACATGCTCTCTCCTAAACGCACAGGTCGCCAGCATCAGCGGTCTCAGCTTTAGACAAGACTTTTCGTTGGCCCTCCCGTCCTTAAGCATTCAAGCCGCCCAGCAGCCTCATTCTTCGCACCGCCGGTCTATGTTGTTCCAACAACAATCTCCGCAACTCTTATGGAGCATGGTTCGACAGTTCATAAGGACTGAGCAATGGGAATTGTATCGGATATTGAGAAGACTTTGCAGATTCCTCGCCTCGGAACCGCCTTACTGGCTATCCTTCTCGGCGCTCTGCTTCTAATGATTCCTCAGCTATTGAACTATCTAATTGCAGTAGGTCTGATCGTCTGGGGGATATCCGAAGGGGTAAAGGCAAGCAACACCTCACGAGGTTCTCCCACAACTAAGTGAGTCTCAAAACTACAGAAACAGGGTGCCTGGGGCAGTTGGTTCACTAGGAACGGCTAGACTATACCCTGCTTTGGGTCGGATTTTTTTCTTCACGTCCTCATAATTCGAGACTTCTATGAGATTGAGGTCAGGGTCTCGGAAATACACAGATGTCATTACGCCGAGCCCACCTGTTCTCTTGACAGGGCCCTCGAGTATCCTGACTTTTGATAACTGGAGACGTTTGACGACTTCATCGATGGGAGCGGTCGTTGTGAAGCATAAGTCAGCTGAGCCCGGGGTAGGTCTGTAGGCTTTCGGTTCGAACTCTTTGCCGACCTCATGGAGATTGATTTTTTGCGATCCAAAAGAGAGAGCTTTGCGGCCATTCTCGAAGGTGACGACCTCCATCCCAAGGACGTTTGAATAAAATGTACAAGTCGTTTCGACATTTCTGACAGTTAGGACGAGGTGATCAAGCCGGTCGATTTTCATAGACGCTCTCTCCTATCTGGTGCGAATGTCTCTGTAGAAAAAGGGGTTTGAGCGAAGCCAAAGCTTCGCTCATCGAGGTTTACTGTCGTGACTAGTTTTGTGCGATTTGAGGCTGCTCTTCTGTCCGACTGGGATGCTCGCCCTGAGCGAACATTGCCATGGCTTGTTTCTGTTTCTCATCTTTCTCTTTCTTAGTCATGTTCACTTGCTGCGACACTGACCAATGGTGGCCATACGGGTCGGTTAGTTGGCCGTAGCGCTCGCCCCAGAACGTATTGTCTAATGGCATGGTGACTTTCGCTCCTGCATCGACAGCTTGGTTCCAGATCTTGTCGACGTTGTTGATGTAGATGTGGAGTGTGACGGGGCTGCTGCCGAGAGCATCCGGGGATTTGGCGTTGCCTCCTGGGAAATAATCGGAGAGCATCACGATTGAGTCGCCGATTCTGATACGGGCGTGCATGAGTTTGCCGTCGGGGACTGCTTGTCGTGATAGCTCTCTGGCGTTGAAGGCCTTCTTGTACCAGTCGATGGCTTCGGCTGCCCCGTTGATAACGAGGTATGGCGTTACGGTTCGGAATCCCGGTGGGATGGCGGCTTTCTTGGACTGTGCCTGTTTCTTTGATTTTGCCTTTTTTGATTTGGACTTAGGCATGGAGGGCGGGCTGATAGGACCGTAGACTAAAACTTTGCTAGCGAGTTTGCCCAGTCGCTGAGAAACCATCTAGAATCTGCTTGCAATTCCCCTGCCTAGGGGCGAGCTTTGTGCATCAAGTGTCGGATACTAGTCTCCCCAAGCCAGGACATTTTCCACCTCTGGGCCGATGGGGGCAGGACATTTCGGATCAGATCGGGACCCGCTAAGTCTTGACCATTCATGGATTGAATGTTCATGTCCATAGTCTCTAGGTACTCAATGAAGCGTTGGGCTTTCTCGATTTTGGCGACTGGTCCATAGCCGGGGACAATAACCCCCGGTTTCATCCTAAGAATCTGCTTGAGTGCCTTGATGTGTCCCTGGATGTCCGCACCCTCTATGTTAGGACGATAGTCCGACCACATTGGGTCGCCGGCGAAGACTACGTGCTCGTCCCTCAGATGAGCGAAAACATCCCCGTCCGTATGAGCCCTGACACCCAGATGAACGAGTTCGACCATTGTTTCGTAGAATCTGACGGGCGGTATTGGCATGAAACCCTGAGTCGATGACGAGGACTCCGTCCTTGTCCTCTACATATCCCTGGTTGGACCCAAAGGAGTGAAGGGCGTCTTCCCCCTCCTCGACCACGCAAGCCCACGAGTGACCTCTCACCCGATGAATCTTCATTCTAGCTCGCGCCTAGAAAAAGTGGAAAAAAGCTCAACCCTGTCGGGGGCGAGCTGTCTATACTAGATGCGGTTTCTCTTGGCTGAAAAACCCTTAACGCCGGTATAGACGCAGACCGAAACCATCGCACCCAAAGCAACCAAGCCCAGACCGAAGGGCGTTAGTCCCGCACTCTGGTATCGGACAGCGCTGCCTCCAACCTGGCCAGAAACAACCGAAACTCCGATAGTTACCGAGTTGGAAGTTGAGCCGCTAGAGCCTGTCACTGTAACCGTGTACGTTGCTAGAGGAGTGAACGGAGTCGTTGTCACCGTAAGGATTGATTGGCCGGATCCTCCTGGCGACAGCGAGACACTCGTAGGGTTCAAGCTCGTGGTGATGGTTGGGTTGTTGCCGGTTACCGAGCTAGATAGGAGGACGGTCCCGGAGAAACCGTTGCTACCGAGAGTAATGGTGGATGACGCCGAGTTCCCGGCGGAGATGGTCAAAGACGTCGGCGACGCGCTTATCGAAAAGTTGGGAGTAGCATAGACCACTGGAAGCAAGAGAAATGCAACCATTGCAAGTCCCAGATATAGGAGCTTACGCATATTCTACCGATACCTACTGCTCGAACCGAGCCTAATATGGTAATCGGCCGGCTTGGGACAGTTTCCAGATCACATGTCCTAGAACAGCCGGAAACAGCTGAAACCAGTTCATCTGGTTCCTTCAAAGTCAGGCAAACCACGCGACCCGTAAGATAAAAAAAATCGACTTGGAGCGAAAACTTCGAAGGCCTTGGCCAATCTGGAAAGCGTTCGTGCGACTCGGGATCACATGGATCAGATCCGCATCGCTATTCGACGCATGCCGGCGGTACTACCAACAGCGGTCAGAGTCCCGCAGGATGTGAGCGGTTCTTGCTCGAACGAGTAAACAATAATGAACCCATTGTATTGCTTGCTCTCATCAATGGCGATTCGCCCAAGTCTACCCGCCTTGTTCATCGGTCTGGATGAAACGGTTGCGGATTCTGAATGACTGCTTGTTATTCCGGAGGCAAGAAGCCATCGAGTAAGGACGGCTCTCCTTGAGGCATCAAGGCAACACGCTGAGACGACAAAGGGCTAGGGGATTGGTCCTGGAAACGAGGAAGGACAATCTTCAGGCTCAGCAGCTCTATGAAAAACGGGGTTTGACGCCCGACGAGATGTCTTGCCCATTATTACCTGGGCGTGTAAGAGCGGCATTCTGAAACAAGGAAAAATCCCGCAAACCTAAGTAGATGACGAGGTAGTTGATAGGTCGACGATTATAGGGGTAGTACAAAGGATTGAAACTAAGGCGATATGTGGCCTACTCAATTATCCTCGCTTTGGTGGTCACAGCTTCGTCTCCGCTCTTTGTCAGGAACCCACTTTTTTATTCCCCAGTCGAGAGGACTCGCCCCGCCAAAGCCGCGCTAATAGACGAACTCGCTATGACTAATCCTGACCCTTACCTCGTAGCGAATGTAACCAGCACCTTGACTAAAGCAGGGTATACCATCGATTATTATGGGCAAAAGGACATAACCGTTGACCTCTTCAGAAGGCTGCCCTCAAAAGGCTACGGGGTGGTCATTCTGAGAGATCATTCGACATCCTTGACCGGAGATGTAATCGCTCTCGTCACCTCGGAACCTTTCGACTTGGGAAAGTACGTGAACGAGCGGTCGGCAGGGAAGATCATTCAGGTGCCGCTGGACAATTCCACCTACTTTGGCATCACTCCGACCTTTGTCCGAGAGTCTATGCAGGGGAGCTTCCCCAACACCGTGCTAGTTGTGATGGGATGTGCAGGACTCGCGAACTCAGAGATGGCTCAAGCTTTTGTGGCCAGAGGAGCCGAAGTTTACATAAGCTGGAACGACGTAGTCTTTACCAACCAGACAGATGGAGGAACTATCCTACTCTTACAGTCCATGACGACTGGACATCGAGTGGATGAGGCGGTAACTTGGGCAACGGAAAATGCCCCTTCAAACCCGGGGTATTCAATCCAATTAGAATACTATCCCTTGGACCAAGGAGGACTTATTCTCAACCTTGTCGCTTGAAATCATTGCGGGGCTTTGCCGCCGAGTCCACCGATTCGCTTCTAGTCCGATGATAACAACGAAAGACCGATAAGCCCTATACATTGCTCAGGTCGTCGAGCGCATTTGACTGTTCAGACGGAGACCGGGAAACAAAGGCGGGTCGTGCAGCCAACATCAGCATTCGTTCTCTCACTCGCCAGCGGGATCGCGATGGTCTCGTTCTCTTCCGGCCTCGCAAATTATACGCAGTACTATTTCATAACGAACATAATGGTCCAGAACTCGTTCATTGTTGGACTCCTGACCGTCTTTGTCGGAGCGCTCTTGTATCAGAGGCCGAATGAAAAAACTGTTTGGAGCCTAGTTATGATGACATTGGCGATCGATGAGCTACAGTTAGTGATAAGCATCTCATCCACGATTCCCCTCCTGCAAATCCCTTCGCTAGGTCTTGCGCTAGGTCCCATAGCGGGAATATTGGCCCTCTTGAGTGGTATCGGCGGTCTCCGGTTCAAACTGTGAGTCTTATTGCGCATAGACCGGTGGGAACGATCGCTGCCAGTCCAGACCACTGGATGTCGCAGCGTGGAAATTTCCCGGTTCAAGCGGAAACTGGCTAGTTGTTCGACTGTGTGAATTTCCCAGTCTAGTCTTGCTTTGGAAGCTTCTTGATGCTGAAGTGGCATAATATGGATTCGGTCTTCCACGCGGTGCGGGATTCTTCACAGTGAGAATTATTCCTGTGTCTGTATGGCTTCGTTTGGCATCTACCGATTCTTCTTTCAGCACTCGTTGCAGGGCTTGGAGAGCCCTCGGAGCATCCTTCTCCGCTATGAGCACGATGTCCTCGGGGGCATTGCACATGATGCCGACAAGGTTGACGTCGTTCATGGCTAACTCAGTCGGGATCCTCGCTATGATCCCTTTGGTCGCCACTGCTTCCGGTGGGAGGAGAACGGAGATCTCTGTGAGGTCGGAGGAGTAGCTGATAATTTCCTTTGGTCGAAGCGTTTGGCGGAAGCTCTCCAGAGTCTTCTGGTCTGCTATGACTCTGATAGATTGTAATCCCACCATGACTCTCAAAGTTTTCCCTCGGGTCGTCCTAATCGTGGACGCAAATTCGGCTATTCGTTTCATAATGTCGGGACCATTTTCAACGGCTAGGTCTCCCATCTTGTCTCTCAATGCGAGTTCGCACCCCTTGAAGACCTGATGAAGTTCTCCCTCATTCTCATTCCCTAGAGGATATCGACGTATGATCCCTAGAATCGCGTCCAGGGTTGACTCTGGGCCAGCTGTTTCCTGAATGAATCTGGCGAGCGCCCGTGAGTTTACGATTCCGCGTTGAAGACCCTTCATCACAGGGTCGGTCTTAATGAGATGCTCCACTCTCCGTCTAAGGTCCGCTATACCTAGCGGATTTGCGCCACAAATACTTAATCTACAATGATTGTGACACGCCCTTTATCTGGCCCTTAGGATGATTCCAGCGTAGCGTGGGGTGGGAGAGCGACACAATGACGCGGAAGCTTCTCGCGTCGAGTTTGCTCACCCTGAGTCTTGTTGCCTTAGCTATTCAAGGGTCGTTTCCTCCAGTTCGTGGCCAATTGATCGGGACGGTCTGCGTATCTGACCCTCTCTCTACAACGTGCCCCATCTCACCCATAGCGGTCTCAGCTTTGAACGGAACGCAGATCCAAATCGCGGTAAACATCCAAGGCTCAGACCCGACTAACGGATTCGATATCTTCGTGAAAGCGGACCCCAACGTCCTAAACCCAGTAGGGATAAACCTGACCAACACTGTCTTGGGAACGAACACCTTCACTGTAGCAGAATGTCTCGGCAATACAGGCTTCGGTTGCAGTTCAGGCCAAAACGGTCCAGGCGTCGTGGAAGTCGCTACTGTTGCATTCACAAGCACAACCAGCCCGACCACCGGTAGGCTGTTTAGTATCATCTACAATGTAACAAGCAATGCCGCGAACGTGGTTATCGGTTTCCAGGCAGGATGCTCAAACACTAGCACCGCCGCAAACTATTGCGTCACCGTAGTCAACGGCGGTACGAATGCGATTGACAAGGAGACTATCGAGGAAAGTAGCGGCGTTCCCGGAGATTTCAGCATTCTCGTTGAAATACCCTCTTCGTCGATACTCAGGGGTTCGACCGTCTTCGGAGAGCTCCACATTTACAGTCTTTCAGGATTTTTCGGATCGATGAGTTTGTCGCTCTCGATTTCTCCAATCAGAAAGACCGGACCCATAGTGTTCCTCCGTGCAACTGGCACTGTGTTCCTGCTCCCCGGGACCTCAACGCGGATGCTTTTTGTTTTCGAGACCTTTGCGGTAACACCTCCAGGAACGTATAGGGTTACAGTTACAGGGACGAGTGGCTTGCTGTCCCGATCCGGTTCAGCCAGCACCGAGGTTGTTGTCCACTAGCCGATGATGAATCCTTCTCGCTCAGATTAGGATCTCGATCAGAAATCCCCGAAGGTATGATCTCAACAGGTATCTTTTGATGTAGAAAGGGTTCCTTGGAGGAGCAATGCTTAACGCACCCCAAGCACTCTAGAATTACGCGCTTCGGTTATGGGCGAGGAAGACCCTTCAAATCCAACGCCCTTGGGGGAACCTGCAAGGCTGAACTCTTCAAATGGAGAAGCACGGAGGAATGCGCATAAGCTACCGGAAGTCGTTCACGGTAGAATGTTATGTGTGGCTCACGGCAGGATGTGTTATCGAAGAATTTCGCGGGTTGGCGTTGGCGAATGGATCTGCCCTGACGAAAGGCACGGAACGCCCATCAAGAGTTCGTAAGAAATAACGCTTCTCGAATCTAGGATTCGACTAGGGAATAGACGGGATGGACTTCGATCCATCCGTGGGTTGAGTCGAGAACATAAGGGCCCGTCACCGTGATGTTCTGATACTCCGACGAGTTGAGAAAGCTGGGAATCAGGGGATTTCCAAGTCCCAGCTAACACGCGGCATGGAATATCCCAGAACCGATCATGTTCGGAGGGTCGTGACAGCTTCCAACACGACCTCCTCGGCCTTCTTCAAGGCGTCGGCTAGTTCCGGTCTGCCAATCGCTGGCTTCCAGTCTCTCCATAGCTCATCGCTCACGACCAAAAAGTTGCATACCTCCACGTTCCGATACACGCCCAACGCGTACATTGCAGAGGTTTCCATGTCCACGCCTAGGATGTCTCGTAGCCGATAGTTCTCGATAGTGGTCACTATCTCCCTGTAAGGGGCGTCCGTGGTCCAGAGTGGACCCGTGTACGCTACCAAGCCTTTCTTGACACGCGCTTTCTCGAGCGCGCGGACCAGTCGCTGGGCTGGACGAAGCCCCTCATCGCTCGCCAAGTAATGAGGCGATGTCCCTTCTTCCCTTATGCACGAGGTGGGAATGAAGCATGTCCCGACTGGCGCTTCAGGCTGAATACTACCGGCTAGCCCCAGTCCCAAGAAGACCCTTGTGCCGCAAGCGATCAATTCCTCCATGACCATGACAGTTGCAGGCGCGCCCAAGGGAAGATTAACGAAAGAAACCTTCTTTCCGCCAATCTCACCATTATACAGTGGAAATCGAGGTCCCCACCACCATGACGGCGAGGACGCGGCACCGACTGTCCCGGCCAGAGACTTGACGGTGCCAAGGTCCCAGGAGCCAACAACGATAGGAGCTATTCCGACTTGCTCGACAGAGACTCCCCGCTGGGAAGCCCAGAACTCCACCGCCATATCGGCCGAGAGATGCTCGCTCATGGAATTGACAACTTGCTACCTGTGATAGGCTTTGCGAGGATTGTTTTTCAACATCAGTTAGGTTAGGATTGGTAGAGAAGCTCGTCTATATTGAAACTTGCAGTTCTGAGCGACTTCGATGGCACTGTCACGCTCAACGACACTTTCGAGAATGTTCTAGCAACGTTCGGAAAAGGTGACTGGAGAACCGCCGACGACCAGTACGTAAAAGGGGAGATCACACTCGAGGAATGTGTTCGACTGCAAGGTGCCATGGTCAGGGCCCCAAAGTCCCAGATATTGAGCTACTTAGATGAAGTAACCGAGTTCAGGCCCAACTTCGACAAACTCATTGAATTCTGCAAGACAAACCACTTCCCACTAGTCATAGTCAGCGCTGGCCTAGATTTCGTCATCAAACATTTCTTGACTCCCGAAAAGTTCCAAGACAATGTGGAACTGTTTGCGGCCTCGGCGAATTGTACTTCATCTGGCATCAAATTCGAATGGCCTAAGAAGAAGAGTAATCGTTCAATGAACTTGAAGGACGACATGGTCAGGTACTACAAGCGAAAGGCGGACACGGTCGCTTACATTGGAGATGGTAGGTGGGACCTTCACGCGTTGAGAAACGCGGACCGCCGATTCGTGATTAAGAATTCAAAGCTCGCAGAGCTATGCAGAGAACAAGAAGTTCAGGCGACGAGAATCATCGACTTCCAGGAAGTGGTTAAGTCTCTTCAGAAAGAAATATCCGAACGAGATTCAAAGCAAGGAGAGTGAGTAGCAAATGTCTCCATTCGGACCTTTCTATTGCGTGTTCAGATGGGACCTAGCCAAGTTCGATTATCCAGGGCCAAAACAATCTGAGGACCTAAGAATCAGGATTGTTTCAGAGACGGAGATCGGCTCGGTGACAAAAGTTTGCTATGAATCTCTCAGCGAAGAAGAAGGTTCTCCCTTGACGAGCTGTCTTAAGAAATGGACTCCGGCAAGCGCAGCAAAATGGTTTCTAGACTCTAAGAAACGACTCGGGCGAGGATGTTGGTGGCTGGGAAAGATGAGAAGATTGTTGGAGTCAACGGGATAATCTGCGAGAGGAACTCAGGTAAAGGCTGATTCTTCACCGGAATGGTCGTTTTGTCCAGCTATCGAAGGCAAGGAATCGGATAGCTAATCCTGCACAAGACTCTCTCGGATCTGAAGGCGGAAGGCCTTCCAACCGCGGAAGTAGAAACAATTCACGGGATTCCGGCAGCGAAATATCTCTATCCAAAATATCGAGGGATGACTCTCCAAGTTCCTGCTTAGCGAATCGTTGTGCGGGTTTGTTTTACGAATCGGACATGTGAACGCTGCCAGGTCACCGGTCCTCTAACTAAGACTCGCTCTGCAACTCCTGTTTAGTCTTGTTTGCTTTGTCTGTGAGGATGTCTATCGCGTCTTCTAGCCTCTTACATTTTTCTTTCTCTGAGAAGAGGGCTGCAAGTAGCTCGTTGATCTTGCCGAGCGCATAATCCATGCTTCTATTGATCTGTCCTAACGGGACATAATCTAGGCGGCGGGGCATGGTTGAGAAGAGCTGTCGTTGGGCCGCGTTTATCTCGCTCATCTTAGCGTTGTCGGTGGCACCGAGCCAAGTTACTTCTCGCGCGGTTTTCAGACTCTCGTACAACTGGTTTTGTAGATCGATGTAGGCGTTCCAGTAGACGAGCCAGGACTCGTTGAATTCGGCAAACGTCTGCTCGATTCTCTTGTTCTTTTCCGCGTTTGAACCGATTGACAATGGTGATGATGGAAGAGACCGAGTCCGGTAAATGTGTTGCGGGGTGGTAGCGACTGTTTATGAGTAGCGATGCCTTGTCCACCGATTGGTAATCTTAGTGGAACATGTTTGCGACAGGTGTGGCGGTCAGTTCGAATACAGTGAACTCAACTCTCAGGAAAAACAGATCCTCGATTCGTCTGGCAAATGGAAGACGGAGCGAAGCTATCGATGCTTTGACTGCGAGAAGGAAGCCTTGCTCGGACAGGGTCCCGCTTAGAAGTGCGCGAAAGCGCAATCGGTTCGGGAATCGAACTATTTCTTCTTCAGAGCAGCAGACTCGACTTTACCGTGGACCCTGACAGTCCCGACTCGCAAGGATGAAGTTGCTAGTTCCATGGTTACATCGAAGTTGAAAGCATAGTCTTTTTCAGCCATCTTTTCGAAGACCTCTGCAAGAGAAGATGGTGACGATTCATTCTTCTGGGGCATGTTGACCGAGCCTCACTATTCATTTACCGAGTATAAAGTTCTATGCCACGGGGTTTTCGGAACTTAGCATTGATTGCTTCTACTATACCTAGCTCATCCTGCACAGTTTGAGGC
>WNGK01006922.1_pt1 | contig 16005 bp, 16 predicted proteins | sample 5400601 | NCBI WGS metagenome assembly WNGK01 (sample SAMN13153376, study PRJNA577476) | soil metagenome | isolation source: 60 cm soil or saprolite under Garry oak tree replicate 1 | place: USA:California | collected 2016-06-15
GAACGGAACTATGGCATACTGGTCTGACATGAATATCCCTCCTTTGGATACCTGAGACGTTTTTTCGTACTTCTCAAGCATACCATAGGAGGGATGCTTCTCTCTCTCTCATCCTTTCAAAAATTCGGGATGACTCATGCCGCTCCTCCTCAGAGCGCAATTACCTCCTACGAACGATGAGTTTTCGTGCTCATTGCCAGTACACTCCCAACAGTGGTGTGAGATGGACAGGCAAGAAGCGAGTCGTTGGTGGATATCCTTTGGGAAAAGGAGGTCTTCTTCTTGCTCTCTCAGCTTCATCTCAACCCGTTGACAGGTTCAGCTCAGCGAACCTAGATAGACGTGAGTTGAGGAAGGCAAAGCAGCAGTCTTGTCACTCTCTCCCTCAGATGGACAAGACACGTTGGCCTTCAACGACCACAGAGAAAGGAAGATCTTGCATGTCACCAGAAGAAAACAAAGCCATCGTCTCTCATTGGAATGAAGAACTCTGGAAGGGAAATCAGGCCATGTATGACAAGTGTGTTGCCCCCAACTGCCTCTTCCACGGCATAGGTGGTCAAGAGGAGCATAAAAACTTTATCAACGGGCTTCGCACGGCCTTCCCTGATGTTTCCCTCACGCTTGAAGACCAGTTGGCCGAAGGGGAGGAGGTTGTCATACGCTGGACAATGCGTGGCACTCATCAAGGAGAGCTTTGGGGTACTGCTCCGACTGGCAAGCCGGTGACCGTGACGGGGATCACCATCCAGCGCCTGGCTGAGGGGAAAATCGTGGAAGAATGGACCGAAGCGGACTCCCTTGGCCTGCAGCAACAGATCGGCGCCATCCGCGCGCCATTCCCGGCCAGTTAGGGAAGCCAAGAGATTCCATGGCCCAAGAGAGGAGAGGAAATCATGGACTATTCTCAGTCACTGGCGATCTGGTTTGCCATGAAGAGCACGAGAGAACGTGGGGCTCCAGGGAAGGCCACCCCCTCCCAGCCGGAAGAAGTGTTTGTGCCCTTCAATCTGCCCCCAGTCAAACCACAGGCGACGGCAGAAGCCCAGCCACCTGTAGCGGCATCTTCATCTGATGCCATGCCCATCGGCGTGTAGCTCAGTTCTTCACCCGACGAGCGGGGAACGGACGCAGGCTGCCCTGTGAGGCCCTCTCCACGGCAGAGGATGGTGAGACAGCAGTGGGGTGAGCAAGCATGGAAAGGCTCACCCCAAAGCACCTCGCGTGAGGGCCAGGTGCTTTGGTCTGGGACCGACTTCTGTGACGACCTTGTGACGCTGAGCGCTTGAGAAGGATGTATCAACTCGTTGCAGGGAGTTAAGCCATCAGGGGAGGCTGGTGCTCGTAGAACGAGTCGGAAGTCTGATTGAGCACAGCAGTACGCTGCGCCAGCACCGCATCCAGGCCAGCGGGCTTGGAGACCATCGTCCAGTTTGTCCAGGCCATGATCTGGAAGGACAGGCCGCCCGTCGTCCGACTGCTCACCACTACCTCTGGCATAGGCGTCTGCTTAACCAAGCAGGTCATGGCCCAAGGAGAAACGCATCGCGAGCATGTGAGCGGTCTGGAGCGCTGGTTCGTGGACATTTCTTGCACGCTGCCAGTTGCACCGGATACGCAATGCTTTTTGTGTCCCTGAGTCGTCTCTGTCTGCTCTCTTCGCTTAGCAGACAAGCAACTCGGCGGCGTGATGCCGCTGAGTTCCCTTTGACTTCCTGCTTCTCTTGCTTGCCTCAAGGAGGAATGGGAACCCGTGTCTTGCTCATCAGGAGGAATACAAGGGCCTGTTCAGTGAGAACATCTCTCTCAGAGCCAGTAAGCACACTTCATGTGGAGGAAGCCGATTGCTCATGAGCAAAAACAGGTGGTGCCTCCTGACGTGTGATTCTGACGCATATCCTGGCTCAGGTCCACTTTTGGTGAATCAGTGAATTGATGAGTTATTTCAACCTGGTTAACAAGCACGAATCTTGAGAAAGATTCGATGGATAAGCTCATCTATCCCCAAAAGTGGACATGAGCCAATGTATCTGTCAGTTAACAATTTCTGCTTTTGAAACGTTGTGCCAGACGAAGTGAGGAGAGCCAGCTCATGGAAAAGGTGCTGAAGGGAAGAGGCATGGACACCTGCGAGCAGCGCGAGCAGCACGCAGCGGACGAAGAGGGCGACAAGGTCACCATCACCGACCTGGAACAACGTGACCCTCTGGGAGAGAGCAAGCACTTCGGGTTGACCTCTCCTTTGCTGAGATGGCAACGCTCTCCATACAGGCGGCGCTGGCGATTGACCTGCACCGTGAGCATCCTGCTCTTGCTGCTCGTGCTGCTCAGCGTGAGCCGCGTCTCTCCCTCTGCAATGATAGAGAGCTTCAGAAGGGCTTACGCACCACAAGCACATCCCTCTCACCCAGGTTCGGGTCTTCCTGTCCTTCCTCAGCGGGATGGCATCACTTGTCTGAGGGATGCCATGTGGTCGCCTGATAGTACGCTCATCGCGGTGTTAGGCTACTGGCAGAACTGTTCGCCCGTGGCTTCCGTGCCTGGGCTGGTCAACCTCTATGAGGCACGCACCAGCCAACTGCTTCGCCAGTTGCATCCCGATGAGGCGATTGTGCAGACACTCAACAGATCTTCGGGCTCTATCAGTGGACCATCTGCACGTGTGCCTCAGCAGAAGCAAGGTGGAGGGAGTGCGCTGGTGATCTCCTATCTGCATGTCATCTGGTCCCCTGACACGCAGCGGCTCGCTTTCACATTTCACGTTGCAGCACCACCCTCTGACTCCCTCGTATGCACAGTGGGATCTGGAGCGTCGGGTGCTTCTCACTTCCAAGTCGTTCCCGTTGCCTCCTGCCTTGGCCTATCATTGGGGGCCAAAGGGAACCGTGATCCCTGAGCGGTTGCTTCCCACCCAGTTCCTGCCAGCAGCACCTCCACTGGGCGCGAGAGGAAACCCTGATGGCGATGCCTCGTTCACGTTGTGGCAACCAGCTTTGACCCAGGTGGCGGTAGCATACTCATCGGAGGTCTATACCACCCACAGTTGGAGGACCAGCTTTGCCGCCTGGTCTGCTGATGGACGCTATCTCATCCCTGACCTGAGCTTTTGGGGTTTGCTCGACTCACCTGAGGTGATCTCTGCTGAGACCAAGTTCGGAAAGGTCACGGAGATAGCCAGAGAGAGGAACGAGACAGGCGCTGTGGGGTTGACGAACCAATGTGCAGCGCAGCTTCAGGCGGTGAAGACGCCTCTGGCCTTTGCTTGGAGTCCAAATGGACGTGTTCTGGCTGACTACGGTGCTGGAAACCGGGTTGATCTCTCTGAGTGCCCCGCTGGGCACCAGTTCGCTTCATTCACCTTGCAGAGCAAGTATCCTGCTCCATCCGCAGATGCGGTGGCACTGCGCTGGTCACCTGATGGGTCGCACCTGCTCCTCTCGAGTGTGGCATCCGGTCTGGTCTGGCTCTGGAAATTCGACCGGTAAACGTCAAGAGGAGAGTGGATCATCCTCACATGTGGAGAACAGATGAGCTTCTGCAAACACTTCCACTGTTTTCCCTCTGTCCTATTTTGCGCGTATCTCGGTCTTAGGTCTATATGACTCCGGGGCATCGCCAGCTCGTCGATAATACCCTGCACGCTGTCGCTAATCGCACGGTAGAACTCATAAACAGCCTGAACCACCCGCTCGGCAAGAACCCGCCCCAGCCGACAATTGAGGGCGAACGGCAAAGCCAGCTGGGGCGGGACCTGGAAATGATCGTCCAGTACGTCGAGGGCCATCCTATCGATGGGAAAGAAGCCGACGTGGCCATTCAGCGCGTCCTCCGCGTGGTCTATGGCTATACACTCAACCCAAAGGGTTATAGGCTCCTGAAAGACTGGCAGAAGACCCCCTTAGGTGAACTCATTGGTGAGGCACACACCCGGATGATCCCAGCGAAAGACTTGATAGGAACCGCCGAGGTGCAACGAATCTTCAAAGTCAAGCGCCAGACCATCTATGATTGGGTTGACGAGGGCAAGCTGGCCGCCTACTACATTCACGGCAAGCAGATGTTCTACCGGCCCTATATCCTACGCGAGGCCGAAAAACGCGCCAGGGCGAAGCAGGGCATTCAGCAGCTCTCGTAACCAAGAAGCCGGCCACACTGCCCCACTTGATAAAACCAGCTAGCACCCGGCCTGGCTACGAGTTACCCAACAACTCCTCGCGCTCCCGCCGTTTCTTTTCCCAGCGCCGTTGCAGCAGTTCCACGTTCCAATGTGTCATGTTGGCAAGCACGCTTGCAGGGATGTCGGAGATGCCGGGTACCCGTTCTTCCTCGACGGCCCATACGGGGTTTCCGTAGCAAACGGACAATAACCAACGTTTAGCACTGACATGTATTATCAGCGGTGAATTTGCCTTGTTTCTGGCAGCGAAAAAGCGCGTTATCAGCAGTCCAGCCTCTAAAATACCGCGAATAATCAGTATTATCCGCAACTAGGGATGTTTTGGCCTGTTGGACATGGTTGCATGTTCGAGTGGCTTAGTGGTAAGAAGGCCTGAAAAGACTTGCTACCTCCATGACCTTCGATACTATATAATGACTACAAAAATGTAGAAGGAAGATCAATGCCTATTCAGGTTCAGGTTACACTAGAAGATCATACAGGTAATGTAAGCCACCAAGCCAAGCTGGCCGAAAATGCACCAGCAGGGCAACTCATCCCTGCTATTATCACGTCTCTCAATTTGCCTATCACTGATAATGCGGGACGGCCTATCACTTACCACCTGAGCCATAACAATCGCCTTCTTCAAGAGAACGAGACGTTAGAAGCCGCGCACGTGCAGCAAGACGACATAATAGTTATTGTCCCAGAGATGACTGCTGGTGGTTGTTGATTGTAGAATATCTTTTCCTCTTTGAACCATAAATTTTCATTGACATTTCAGCAGATAAATACATAGAACATGCACATCACTGAACCATATCTTTTCCTCACACTCTTTCTCTCCGTTTGTAAAAAGATATGCTCCCATTTTCATCTCATGCGCATAGGCTCACGAAAAAATATTCAGCAAAAACGAAAAGATATGGAGCGGAAACTTGTCTCTTTCATGAATCTCTGGTACACTCTTTTTAGGATGTGAGTATATTTACCGATCGAAGAGAGAACTCATGACGTACCAGAAAGGCGGCAAGCGATTACCGCAGAGGAATCAGATCGGTTTGTGAGGGACCATGTTAACGGACGAGGATTTTTGTGCCTGGTGCCAGCGTAATCAGATTGGATCGGAGACGCAAACCGCCATTCAACGCATCCGCACCTCTCCACCTTCCCGCAAGGTGCGAAGTAGAACCTCCAATGTGAGTGGACGATACCCTAGCGTGAAAATGGGTTGCTCCATCCAGTTTGAAAGCCAGAATGAACTGTGGGGGATTTACACAATGGAGCGTGACGATGATGTGTTGGAGTTTTACGATCAACCTACCCGCATTCAACTTCACTACCATGCGCGCTCTGGGCATAAAACCTCACCATGGCATACCCCAGATTTTTTGGTGATCCGGCGAGATGGAGCTGGATTTGAAGAGTGGAAACCGACGGATGCGCTCGACAAACTTGCCGAGCGTCAGCCCGAACGCTATCAGCGCAACAGGACTGGGGGATGGCTCTGTCCTCCTGGAGAACGTGCCGCGCAAGCCCTTGGCCTCTCCTACCGTGTGCGTACCTCTGCCGAATATCATTCTCTCTACATTCAGAATCTGAAGCTGCTCCAAGATTTTTGGACGCATCCATTCCGGCTTCCAGCACAGACAGAGGCGCAGGTTTTGGATGCACTCCGCGTCTATCCTGGGATGAGCGTGGCAGCATTCCTCGATGCCCACTCGGGGATCGCGATTGATGCCATCTTCGCGTTGCTCACTTCACAACGAATTTTTACCGACCTCTCTGCGGCTTCCCTCATGGACTGGGATCAGGTGTTGTTGTATCTGAGTGTGGAGGACGTTGAGGCAGCAAAACAGGCGAACAAACCAGTAGAGAGCAGAAGCCTGCTTCCCTCGCCCTTGATCTTCGATGGGCGACTCTGGGAATCCGAGATTCAGAATGCTACTGTGGTGCTTCGCCCAGAAGTTGGGGCTGTGTTTACCCTCACCTATGAGCAGTTTCAGCGCTTGGTGGAACTGGGACATATCAAACAGATAGAGCGGGCCTCCCCTTCGCCGCTGCAAGATGCAGCACGAGAGCGCCTGGCTCATGCCGGGCCGAAAGCCCTGGAAGCGGCCAATCGACGCTGGCGAGAGATCCTAGCCTACATCCGTGGTGAGGCCATCACTGTGACTCCACGCTCGGTCCAAAACTGGATGGCGGCCTATCGTCAGGCCGAGGCCGAGGCCGGATGTGGGTATGTGGGGCTCCTGGATCGCGTGGCGAGCCGAGGCAACCGGACCCCGCGAGTGCCAGATGCTTCCAGAGAGTTATTAGAAGCGTATTTGACCTCCCATTACCCAGCACCTCAAGGCAAACGGGCAGCGGCGGTCTATCGGCTGTATCGAGAAGAAGCCATACGTCAGGGTATTCCCCCCATCGGGGAGCGCACCTTTTACTACGAGCGTGCGCGATTTGCTGATCACAGTGTGACCACTGTGCGCCGAGGCAAACGGGCAGCCTACGCCTCACAACCCTTTCTGGGTTATTTAGATCGGACCACTCCGCGTCATGGGGAGCGCCCTTTTGCGCGAGCTCATCTGGATCATACAGAATTAGACATTGTGCTGGTTTCCTCGGTCACAGGCAAGCCCCTGGCAAAGCCCTGGGCGACGTTCATGACCGATGCGAACACGCGCCGCATGCTGGCCTGCTATGTGACCTACGATCCACCAAGCTACCGCTCAGCCATGATGGCGTTTCGCCTGTGTGTGCAGCGGTATGGACGACTCCCCCAGGAGTTGGTGGTAGACCGCGGCCCTGAATTCAACAGCGTGTACTTTGAGTCGTTGCTTTCTCGGTGTTTTGTGACCAAGCTCGACCGTCCACCTCAGCAGCCACATTTTGGTTCGGTTATCGAACGTCTTTTTGGAGTCACGACGACCGAACTGCTCAACCAACTGCGCGGCAACACCCAGGCGAGTAAAATACCCCGCCAGATGACGCGTGAAGTTGATCCAAAGCGGTTAGCGGTCTGGACGTTGGAACGCTTTGCACGCCGTCTCACTGAGTATGTGCATGAGGTCTATGATCAAATGGATCATCCTGCCCTCGGCCAAAGCCCGCGTGAAGCATTCGAGCAAGGGATGATTCGAGCTGGGAGTCGAGCACACAATTTTATCCCGTACTCAGAAGCCTTTTTGATACAGACCAGACCGTCAACGCGGACTGGAGTCGTCAAAATTCACAAAAGCCGTGGCATTACCGTCAATGGATTACAGTACTGGCATGAGTGTATGCGCTCGACACAGGTAGCTGGTCAAACAGTGCCAGTCCGATATGAACCCTACGACATGGGATTTTCCTATGCGTACATCGGTGACCAATGGATTGAATGTATTGCTGACACCTTTCTTCAGGTGCATGGACGATCAGAGCGCGAATGGAACGTGATCCTGGAAGAGTGGCGCGAACAGCAGCGCCAGCACAACCTCAAACGAGTGACGCTCAATGGTCCGCGCCTGGCGGAGTTCTTGCGAGAACTGGAAAAGGATGAGGCTTGGCTGCTCCAACGAAAGCTGGATATGGAAGAGCAACCACAACGTGAAGCCCTCCTGATGCCAGGATCTCGTCCTGGACCGGTTATCACACAAGCTGACGTATCCCCTATCGAATTGGATTTGTCCAATATCCCACATTATGAGGTCTACCACTAATGCCCACACCAGAAACACGCGATGCGAAGCTGCTCGAAGATTTCAAAACCTTGAAAGTGAGGCACCCACGCCTGGAAGAAATGCAGCAATTCCTTCTCCAAGCCATTTCTGGGTACAGAAGTTACACCCTGCTGGATCTCTATGGGGCAAGCGGGGTCGGAAAATCGACCGTCATGGGGCAAGTCGCGTGTCTTGTGCGTGAAGCTGAGACCAATCCGGCAGTATTTCCTGTCGTGATCGTCCAGGGATCGGCAGAAGATGTCGGTTCCTCCGCACGTCTGGATTACTATCAACAGATCCTCGCACAGCTTCAGCACTATCCTGCTATACGCGATCGAACAAAAAATTTGCCACTGTACACCAATCCCGGAAAAAAGAGTAATGATCCCGCAGAATGGCTTGAAATGCGCAATGCGGTCGAATATGCATTTGCCTTGCTCCAGGTGAAAGTGGTCTTTGTCGATGAAGCACAACACCTTTTGGCAGCCGATCCCCGAAGCCGTCCAACAGCGCAACTGGATTGGCTGAAAACGCTGACAAACAGAACGAATGTCCTCCATGTGCTTGTCGGCAATTTTGATGTGTATGAGTGCTGTCACCTGAATGGTCAAGCAGTGCGCAGAATGCGTGATCACCATTTTCCTCGCTATCACCTGGATACCCAAAAAGAATGTGAAGAATTTGTCGGTGCCTTACAAAGCTTGCTAGAGTGTGTCCCCATGACGGTAGATGTACCAGCACTCCTGACCAACTGGCGTTGGTTTGGTGAATGGAGCATGGGATGCGTGGGGGTGTTGGGCGATTGGATTGTAGAAACCGTTGATGCTCTTTGGAGCAAGGGCGAAACGGCACTCACGGTTGAAGCGCTGACCAAATATGCGTTACAGCCCGATCAACGAGCACGCCTGGAGATGGAAATCCGAACTGGGGAACACAGAGTGGCACGAGCCAAAGCCCAAATTGAACTACAACTCCAACGGTTGCTCGGTACCCCGGCACCTGATGGGAAATCACTTCAGGCCACGCCTTCCGCTCCTTCGACCAATGGTGCGGGCCGGGGCAAGGGAGACCGAATCGAGCGAGCCCCTCAGCGCGACCCGGTGGGGGAAAGCGCAATCGCCTCGCCGCCTGGCAAGTGTCCTGGATCAGGCCAGGTGTTGGATCTGGACGCCCACCGTTTCACACAATCAGCAGTGGTTCATGTGCAATGCCCGAAGTCGGGGAGCGCACGAAAAGGATCGCTCAAAAAGGATCATATTGCCTGTCCTTCCCATGAGAAACTGCGTGGTCGTAGCACTCATACAGGCCCGCGATGGGCACAAGGTGAGGCTGGGTGGGAAGTCGTTTCAGGAGCAAAAACGTGACCCCAACGAAATTTTATCGTTCTTCCGCAGGCTCGCTGATGGAGGAGTAAGAGGAGAATTCCGCTGCAAAGAGCAAAGGAGAGCATTCAGGAGAGATTCTGAAAAGAAGTAAAAAGCAACTTTGGTGAGATTTCTTCGTGGAAGAGAGGACGAATGTCAGAAAGAGAGGGAGCATCTCTGCACCTCTTGAAAGCAGGAGCAGGACCTATGGAGCATGAGGTAGGAGGAGACCAGCCCCGTCTGACGATGTCGTTAGCTCAGGGCTGTCGTCTGTTCGGGATGATCCTGTTTGTGCTCATCCTGTTTTTCTTGCTTGCCTGCATTATGATTCTCCTCCTTGTCCTCAATCGTAGTGGCTGGTTTGCACTCTTGAGTGGCGTCTTTGGCGCACTGCTCTACTGCACCTTGACTTTACCAAGAGTGTTGTTGAGGATGAGGCAAGCCTCTTTGGCGCCACGCCAGGCCAGGGATGGCCCCGCTGGAATGCCTGCGCGCAGAACGACCAGACCGCCAACGAGACGGCCAACGGTGAGAGGCACATTGGGAGGGCTTCTTCTCTTTAGTCTGCTGGGAACAGCGGCCTTTGTTGGACTGTATTTTCTTCCCAGTCAAGGTGCGGTCTTTGCTCTGATCAGTGGTGTTCTTGGTTTTTCCTTCTTCTTCAGTCTGTTCCAGGTGAGTGGGTCAGTGCTCGGCCTCGTTCTCATTCAGAGAGGGAGAGCAAGAAACGCATCGTTTGAGGGACAGGGGGCCCCTCCTTCCGATGGAGGGGAGCACGAGGCTGACGAGAGAACCCCTTGAGTCAGGTGTCTTGCACTGAACCGACACACTTCTTTTTCAGCGAGGCTGCGGAAGAACCAATTTATGGTTCACTTTCCCTTGATGCACAGCGAAAAAGGAGATATCTCCCTAGCGGCTCTTTTTCTGAATGACTGGAAAATTTATATTTCAGAACCTCTTCGTTCTTATGATCTCTACTCTGGCTTGTCTGGCTCATTCACGCAAATCCAACGAAAAGATATACTGGCTCTTAGACAGATTAAGTGTGCCTGCTTGCTTAAATTGCACCGTGCCTCCTGGTTCGACGCCGGAGAACCTAGTGTGGTAGAATATCGGCAGTGAAACCTATGTCAGTTACCTGGAGGCATTCCCCATCAATCTCTCTTCTCTTTTTGGATTCCCATCAACATTGGAACTCGATAGCATCGAGGTGCATGAGCAAGCAGTGCTCGTCTATCTTCACGCAACATCTCTCACTGCTAGATGCCCACAATGTGGAACAGCGGGGTCACGAGTCCACAGTCGTTATCAGCGCACCGTTGCTGATCTCGCGTTTGGTGGACGAAGTCTCACACTCAAATTACTGGTGCGCAAATGGATCTGTCCCGAGGCTTTGTGTTCCCAACACATCTTTGCTGAACGCTTCCCAGAGTTGGTCCAGCACTACGCCCGCATGACTGATCGGCTAATCACGGCACTCCAATCGACCGGAGTGCTCACCAACGGAGCCGATGCTGCACAGATTGCCTCGTCCTTTGGCATGGCTACGACCGCCAAGACCATCATCCGTCGCGTCTTGCAGCTTTCCTTACCCAGCGAAGGCTCGGTGCACAAGGTAGGTATAGACGAGTGGGCGTGGAAGAAAGGCCACCACTATGGAACGATCCTGGTAGACCTGGAGAAGCGACGAGTCGTGCAGTTGTTAGCAGACCGTTCGGTAGAAACGAGTACCGCCTGGTTACGCAAGCATCCCGAAATTGATCTGGTCTCACGCGATCGCGGCCAAATCTTCCGCGAAGCTGCCACCCAGGGCGCTCCCCAGGCCAAACAGGTGGTCGATCGTTATCACTTACAGAAGAACTTTGCCGACGCCTTGGAGAAGTTCTTTCGCAAGCAGGAGCGTGTGCTCAAAAAGGCAGCCGAAGGCAGCACCGGCAAGGCCCGTCCTGCTGAGAGGGCAGCGGTGCCGGAACAAGTCGCACACGAGCGCCGTGCTCGGCATCGCCAACGCGTGCGTCTTCATAAGCGCATCTGGAAACTGTATCGAGAAGGCTATCACAAAGAGCAGATTGCCCAGCTCGTCGGCGTCAGCTCGCGCAGTGTCTATCGTGTCCTTGAACACGAAACGCCTCCACCTCCGCGACGACGATCTCGCTCGTCTTCCATCGTTGATCCTTACCTGTCCTACCTGGCTTCGCGATGGAACCAAGGCTGCCATAACGTCGCTAGGTTGTATGAGGAAATTGTCGCTCAGGGATACACGGGGACGCGGCGCACACTTGAGATGCGGCTGCGCCCCTTTCGTCCCAAAGGAGCGCGCCCGGTCTCGAAACAGACCATCATCTGGGACAAGCCTCCTTCGCCCAGAGGTGTTGCACTGATGATGGTCAGACCCACACACAGCCGCACGAGCGAGCAAACGGCTTATCTGGAGCACCTTGTCCAAAGTGACTCGACCATCGCTGTGGTGTTTGAGCTTGCGCAGGATTTTGGGCATCTGCTGCGAAAGCACGAGGGGCTGGTACGCTTAGAGCAATGGAAAGCCGCTGTGCGGAGCAGTGGGATTGCCGAGCTGATCGCTTTTGTTGATGGGTTGGCTGACGATGCGGAGGCTGTTGCCAATGGATGCAGCATGAGCTGGAGCAATGGCATGGTGGAGGGGTTCGTGAATAAAGTGAAGTGGATCAAACGCAGTTCCTACGGACAGGCAGGATTTCCGCTGCTGCAACGCCGTGTCCTGCTGCATCCGGCTGCTCGACAAGGGTTGAGCCAAGAGCAGAGACAACGCTCTTTCCGGCAGTCTGCATCGCCTGCCTCGCTTGAGACAAGCGGCACCGGGTCTCCACCAATGGCCATTGCAGCAGCGTAGTCTGTACCTAACGATTGGATGCCTCATGTGTGGCTCTCCCCTACTTTAAGTGAGCCTGCTTGCTTACAACCTCTTTCCGTGTCCAAGGGCCTTCTGAGAAAGGGGACCGTCTGTGTCGAACAACTCTCAAGGGCAAGTGCAAAGAAGATCCCATCGATGGCGAACGTCATGGAAATCTGGCCGTTCGTAACGGTTTTCGTAACGATTGGAGGACGCTAGCTGTGGTAAGATGAGAAAGGATGAAGACGCCTTTCTTTGAACGAGAGATGGAAGGAAGGTGCCTGGCCTCTCATGAGAGCCGACAGACCCATCCACAACAGCACCAGGACAGCAAACAGGGAGCGCACCGATGAAAGGTGAACATGTGCCAACAGAAGTGACTGAGAGCCGCGAACAGCGCAGTTATGCACGATTGCAGGGGCGCTGGCTCCTGCTCGCCCGAGTCGGCTGGGTTGCACTGGTCGTCCTCACGCTGGCGATCTTCTTCGCCTCCCTGCCGGTGTACGTGGCACTGCTGCAAACGCCCTGTGTGGGAACAGCCTGCGCCGTCGCCTCCGGACAACTCTCTGCTGGACAAGTCGGGGCGCTCAAAGGGATGAGCCTGTCTCTGGGTGATTACGCCGGGTTCACGGTCGCGATCACGTTTGCCCAGGTCGTGGTGTGTGTGGTGGTCAGCACCGTGATCGTCTGGCGTCGCTCCCATGACCGCATGGCGCTGTTGGTCGCGCTCCTGCTCGTGACGTTTGGCCCGATGATCGCGACAAGCACCATCCAGGCGAGTCCCTCCCCCTGGCAGGTTCCCAACCAATGCCTCTTTTTCCTGGCGAATGCCTTGTTCGTGCTCGTCTTCCTCCTGTTCCCTACTGGGCAGTTCGTGCCACATTGGATGCGCTGGGCCCTCATCGTGTTGCTCCCAGGGCTCGTCCCTCTGGCTTTCCTTGCGCCCCTCACCCTCACTACCCCACTTGGCTGGCTTGTCGTGCTCGTGTTTCTTGGCGCACTGGCGACGCTGGTGGTCGTGCAGGTTCACCGCTACCGGCGCGTGTCCAGCCCACTGGAGCGGCAGCAGACCAAGTGGGTGGTCTTCGGTCTCGCCGTGCTCGTCACACTCGGATTTGGGGGAGAAGTGCCTCCGTTGCTCATCCCAACGCTCGCCGACCCCAATTCGCCTTCCGGGTCGCTGTACCAGCTCGCCGTGGGCACCATCATCACCTGCCTGGGGCTCTTGATCCCGCTCTCCTTTGGCTTCGCCATGCTGCGCTATCGGCTGTGGGAGATTGATGTACTCATTAATCGCACGCTGGTGTATGGCGCGCTCACGATCATCCTGACGGGGGTCTACATAGGCCTGGTGATTGGGCTGCAAGCGCTGCTGCGGGGCTTCATCAGCCAGGACAACGGCGTGGCCATCGTCCTCTCCACTTTGATCATCGCAGCCCTGTTCCAGCCACTACGCCAGAGCATCCAGCGGATTATTGACCGGCGCTTCTATCGCAGCAAGTATGATGCTGCCAAGACCCTGGCTGCTTTCAGTGCGACATTACGGAATGAGGTGGACTTGGATCAGCTGAGGGAGCAGTTGCTGGCTGTTGTCCAGGAAACGATGCAGCCAACGCAGGTCTCGCTGTGGCTGCGCCCTCCCGAACCAGCCAGAAAACACCAGACGACTTGGAGCAGTCCTCCCCTGCGAGCTTTCGGCAGCGAACAAGGCTAGCTGGCATGCCGCATGAGAAAGTGGAACTTGTATGAAGCAAGCAGGCACACTTAATATGGGGGAGAGCCGATATACTTCTGAAAAACGAAGATTTATGCTTCAGTTAACAGTGGTGGCTATGATCTGTTATTTGTATCCACCAAGCAGACCGCACAAGAATACAAGGATTATGTTCTCTCTCGTATCCTTAAATATGATAAAGAAGCATCCAAGAAAAAAATTCTTAACCATGTACTCCAACTTGTTATCCTCATCGGGTCCGCTCTAGTCACTGTTATAGTCGCTTCCCCTGATATTCCGAAAATTATACCTATCCTTTTCAGTGGTCTTGTTACAATTACCTCAGCAATAGTCTACCACTACAAATTTGGTGAACAAGTCCGCGAACTTACCCTGACGGCTGAAGAGATGGCTATCGAGTATAATAAGTTCAATACAGGACGAGGAGACTATAGTAATATAGATACAGATAAAGCGCTTTCCTTATTCATGGATCGAATGGAAAATTTAATGCATGAGCAAACGAAGCATATTTGGGGTTTGAGCACGGTAGGAACCAAAAGTAGGAATAGCCTGTTGAACTGGCCTGGAGAGAGCATAGAGGAAGCTTTCTTAGACACAAGAAAGCAACAATTTTCGATGAAATGTCGCGCTCAAAAAGTCGTTTTTGCTCAAAGGATGTATTTTACTATTGCGCGACTTTCATTTGCGCAGATCTGGAAGCCCGATCCAGACGTTGACCGAGGCTGGCTGGACCGCCACCGCTATTGCCCAGGCACTCTCCGACGCCGGCTATTGCTCTGCCCACGCTCCTGCCTGCTGCGAGCGCGCCAACTCGATGAGCCCCTGCACCGCTGGGTCGAGTGGGCTGACGAGGCGGAACTGGAACGCCTTCGACAGTCCCATCAGCGCGCGATTGGGGACGATTTTCGCCACCATTGGACTGACAGAGAGGAACCCGCCGCAAGCTACCGTGGCTTCAGCCCGTGGAGATAGGCGGGTTTGTCTGGGCTTAAGCCCTTTAGCCCTTGCTTGTTGAAAAGATGTTCCAGATGTGCTAGACTGAGCAAGAAGAGCAACACCTGTCGCAAGGAGAAAGGATCAATGGCGAAAGCGACCACAACCATGAAACAGGCCCTCAGCTACAGATCAGTTCATACCACCTGGTTCGCAGCCACACACACCCTTTTTAACCAAGTCGCCGCCTTCTATTTCGAGGTGATTGCAGCACACCCTGCAATACTGGACCTCTCCACCAAAGAAGCCCTCACCGCCCTGGAAACGCTCACGCATACTACATCAGGCAACCCACATCCAGTGATGCCGTTGGCTTGTGCCATCACCGCTGACATTCCCGCCATGTTTCGTCGTGCTGCCATCCATGCCGCCCTTGGTTCGGCACGCTCCTTCTCGACCCACCTGGCAAAGTGGCGCAAACAGAAAGAAAAGGCGCAAGCCAAGGGCAAGAAGTTCACCATTGGTCCGCCAGTACCGCCACGAACCTGGAACCGTAGCGTGACGCTTTACGCCGGACAGTGGAAAGAGCGGACCACAAAGAGCATCATGCTCAAAGTGTGGACAGGAAGCAGTTGGGCATGGATCAAATGCCGTCTTCAAGGCCAAGACCTTCCTGCTCAATGGGAGATGGGGAGTGCTCAGCTGGTGAGGCATGGCGCACACTGGTGGCTGCATACGCCACTGCAACAAGCCCTTCCTAAACCAGGGAAAGTAGAACATCAACTCAGCACCAATCCAGACGTCCGTATTTGTGCAGTCGATCTCAATATCACCAAACACTTAGCAGTGTGCACCATCCAGACTGTCAAAGGCACGGTCATGGCTACCCGCTTTATTGGAGGCGGGAAAGAGCTTCACGGCCGAAGGCGCGAGACAGTTAGGACGGATTGCACGAAACCGACGTAAGACAGGCATGATTGCGGAAGGCGAACAGGACAATGCGGCCTTGTGGACAAAGATACGCGCACTTGATGAAGAGAGTGCTCATCAAGTCAGTCATCGCATCGTGGAGTTCGCCAAAGAACATCAGGCCAGCATCCTCGTGTTTGAAGTGCGATCCGTTGATCTGAAACCTACGGCCCAAACCCGTAGGGGAATGATCGCACAGGCCAACAAGCCTGTGACAACTTGAAAGACGACGTGAGGCGAAATTCCTCACCGTTGAGGTGAACAACGAAATACGT
>WNGK01011427.1_pt1 | contig 16004 bp, 11 predicted proteins | sample 5400601 | NCBI WGS metagenome assembly WNGK01 (sample SAMN13153376, study PRJNA577476) | soil metagenome | isolation source: 60 cm soil or saprolite under Garry oak tree replicate 1 | place: USA:California | collected 2016-06-15
GCGATCACCTGGTTGCGCCTGTAGTGGGTGACTGTCGCGCGGCAGAATTCCGAGGCAGCCACAAAAGACCAGCGGGTTGTAGAGATATCCTTGATGATAGAGTACGGCGCCGTTGACGGTGGGAACACCCATTTTGTTGCCGTAGTCGCGCACGCCATTGACCACGCCGCTGGCGATGCGATGTGGCGAAAGGATGCCTGGGGGCAGTGCTTCGACAGGTGTATCAGGAGGGCCAAAGCAGAGTATATCGGTACAGGCGATCGGCTGCGCGGAGACACCCAGGACATCGCGAATGACGCCGCCTACGCCCGTGTTTGCTCCGCCAAACGGCTCAATGGCCGAGGGATGGTTATGCGTCTCGACCTTAAAAGCGATATCATATGTCCCGGTAAAGCGAATAATGCCCGCGTTATCGCTGAAGGCTGAGACCAGCCATGGCGGCTTTACCTGTTCAGTAGCTCGCATGAGATAGTGTTTGAGCAAGCCGTTGATGGTTTCTTCTGCAAGAACATGGCCGTGGCTATCCACTTCGCGGTACAGAATGGCGGCCTTGAAGGTTTTGTGCGAGCAGTGCTCCGACCAGGTTTGCGCCAGCGTTTCCAGTTCGACATCGGTTGGCTCACGCCCCTGTTCTCGATAGGACCGCTGAATTGCGCGCATCTCCTCAAGGTTGAGGGCCAGCAGACCGAGCTTGCTCAGGTCGAGCAGTTGCTGGTCGGTCATGTCGCGTAGGGGGATGGACGATGTAGAGGTAGAGGTAGAGGTAGAGGTAGAGGCGCTATGAGGTTTTTTCCCTTTTTCATCTGGATGGTGGAAATGTTGGGCATCAGGTGTATTCGCGAGGCGCAGTTCATAGTGTTGGATTACTGGGTTGTATAGGAGATCCCCGGCAATTGTTCTGACTTCGGCTTCGCTCAAACGGCTATCGATTACGTAGCGTCGCCCTGTCTCAACCTGCTCCAATCCCGTAATGCCCAGCATCTGTGCGCCGCTTAACACGCTATCGGCCAGGGTATCGGTGACACCTGGGTGAAAGAAAACGTCAACAATGTGCTCGCGAAGCGTTTGATTAGTAGAGGAGATGCGCGCCTCTTGTATCACGGGATCGATAAGCAGATTGGTAATAAGTTGGTCAATATTGATAGAGGAGAGATTTCCTGTAAGGCGGTATAGTTGAGCGGTATGAAGGGAGAGGGGTGAGTAGGGACCCGCTGTATCGTGTCCCGCTTGACTGGTCACAATGGCGCTGAGCGATGGCAGTTGTTTCAGCGGTAAATATATTATTTCACGAGCTAGTCGGTGCGCCTGTGCATCGTGCTGCTCCGATTTTGCCCGTACCTCTATTTGAATTATGGTCAAGTTATCTTTCCCAACGATGTACCTACCAAACAGCTATTCCATTGAATGGAACGATTTCATTGTAGCACGCTATTGGAGGTAGTAGCAAATAGGGGGTAAATGACAGAGATGGAACTGGTACGTTCTATAGCATAGGGGCCAGATTTAGCGCGCCCTTTGAATTCATCTTGACAAACGGAACGCGCGTTCTATATGCTAGATATTAGATAGAAGAATACTCCTGAGGGATGGAGGATAATATTTCATGGGTACCGATTTTGCTCATCTGCATGTCCATACAGAGTACTCGCTGCTGGACGGCTTTAGTCGCACAGAGAAACTTGTACAGCAGGCGAAGGCCCAGGGCATGAGCCACCTGGCCATTACCGACCACGGCGCTATGTATGGCGCTATTGAGTTTTACAAGGCGTGTAAAGCGGGGGGGATCAATCCCATTATTGGGATTGAGGCATATCTGACCGGGGATATGCATGACCACTCGAAACGCTACAGCGATGACTACCATCACCTTTTGCTGCTGGCGAAGAATAATACCGGTTATTATAACCTGATGAAGTTGACGACGATCGCCAATACAGAAGGATGGCATCTCAGGCCGCGTATCGATAAGAAAGTTCTGGAACAGTACGCGGATGGCCTCATCGTCACCTCCTCCTGTCTCTCGGGCGAGATCCCGAAAATGTTGCTCAAGGAACAGATAGAAGAGGCAAACAAAACGGCGCGTTGGTACCAGGATGTCTTCGGGCAAGAGAACTTTTACCTGGAAATTCAAGAGCACCACGGCACTTTTGAGGATGGACAGCCATCGCCCCAGGGACAGCTCAATCAATTGCTCTACCAGATGCACAAAGAACTGCTCATTCCCATGGTGGCAACGAACGACCTGCACTATGTCGACGCGCATGATGCAGGCTCGCACGATGTGTTGCTGTGCGTTCAGACGGGCAAGCATCTCGACTCTCCCAAACGCATGAGATTTGATAGCAAGGAATACTATTTGAAAAGCCCGGAGGAGATGGCGCGTCTCTTCCCCGAACTGCCTGATGCCCTCACCAACAGCGTGCGCATTGCGGAGCAGTGCAGCGTTGACCCGCTGGCGCACAAAGCCAAATTACCGGCCTATATCATCCCTTCGGAATATAGCAGCCAGGGCGAATACATGTATGCGCTCTGGAACTACGCGCGCTCCCAGGGGATTCGCTGCTCTGCGAGAGGCTCTGCCGCGGGAAGCCTGCTGGCTTATGTGCTGGGCATTACCAATGTCGATCCGCTACGTTATCAATTGCCCTTTGAGCGCTTCTTCAACACTGAGCGCGCGGATATGCCAGATATTGATATGGACTTTCCTGATGACCGTCGTGAGGAGGTGATCAACTACGTCGCTAACAAATATGGCTATGACTGCGTGGCTCAGATGGTCACCTTTAACACGATGGCGGCCAGGGCATCAGTAAAGGACGTGGCGCGCGTCATGGGCCAGCAGGATATAGGTGATCGCATCACCCGGCTGATTCCCTTCGGTCCAAAAGTCACGCTCCAGGGGTCGCTGGATTCCGTGAAGGAACTTACTAGCCTGGTACAGGCTAGTAAGGAGGCCTGATCAAGTTTGACTTTCTGGGCCTCTCTAATCTGACCATTCTTGATAATGCGCTCAAGTTCATCAAGCTGTCGCGTGGTGAAGATATTATTCTGGAGAAGGTCCCGCTCGACCCGATCGGAGATGATGAGCAGAATGCCAAACGTCTGAAGGCGTTCGAACTGCTGACAAGCGGTGATACGACCGGCGTCTTTCAGCTCGAGGGCGCGAAAATGCGCGAATATATCAAGCAGCTCAAGCCGACCTGTGTCGAGGATGTGATGGCGATGATCGCGCTCTACCGTCCCGGCCCAATGGATAGTATCCCCGATTTCATCGACGCCAAGCATGGACGCAAGAAAGTTACCTATCTCGACCCACGCCTGGAAGAATGGCTGAATGAGTCCTACGGCGTGATTGTGTACCAGGACCAGGTGTTGTTCATCGTCGTGAACCTGGCAGGCTTCACCTGGGGCAAGGCCAATAAATTCCGTAAGGCGCTCAGTAAAAAGATCACTCATGAAGTTGAAGGCTACAGAGGAGATTTCGTTCAAGGTTGCATCAAAAATGGAGTCAAGTCAGAGGCAGCCGAAGAACTCTTTACGCTGATCGAACCTTTCGGAGGGTACGGTTTCAACAAGGCCCATGCAGCAAGTTATGCCGTGGTTGCGTTCTACACGGCCTATCTCAAGGGCAACTACACCGCGGAGTTCATGGCCGCGACGATGACTACCGAGTCCTCAGACGCCAGAAAAATTGCGAACGCTATTGCGGAATGCAAACGTATGGGCGTCGAAGTGCTCGGACCCGATGTGAACAAGAGCGACAGGGGATTCACGGTAGAAAACGGGGGCGTGCGTTTCGGTCTGCTCGCTATTAAGGGTATCGGTGAAGGTCCTATCGGTGAAATCGCGCGCGCGCGCGCTGAAGGTGGGCCTTTCAGGTCGCTGGCGGACTTCTGTACGCGTGTCGATTCCAAATTTGTGGGCAAGGGGGGTATTGAGACACTGATTAAAGCGGGCGCCATGGATTCCCTCGGTCCGCGCCACCAACTGCTGGCGTCGGTTGATACTGCCATGAAGTGGGGGAAGAGCCAACGGACTTCGCAGGAGTCCGGCCTGATGAGTCTCTTCGGGGATATGGAAGAGACCGAGAGCGCCTTTGAGTTCATCCTTAAATCTGACGCGGAGGAGATCCCGCGCAAGCTGTTGCTCGCCTGGGAAAAGGAACTTATGGGCATTTACATCTCAAAGCACCCTCTAGCCTACCTTGAGGACCTTCTGGGGCGCAATAAGCAGGGAGGACACGATAAATCGGCCCCCTACGCAGAGCGCGTGACACACACAACGGCGGATATCACCGAAGAGCTTGACAAACAGAAAGTAGCGCTATGCGGGACAGTCAAGGAGGCCCGGCGCATCACCACAAAGCAGGGGGAAGCCATGTGTATCGCGCAGTTGGAGGATGGCTCTGGCTCTGTCAGCGTGACAGTCTTTCCCAGGCTGTATAAAGAGACGGCGGAATTGTGGGTTGAGGATACGGTATTGATTGTGCGTGGTGAGGTGCAGGTGCGCCGCGACGAAGCGATTATTGTTTGCAACAGCGCCGAACAGCTCATAGCGGTCGAGGAGGAGATAAACCGTAAGAAATATCATGTCTGGATAACAGTGCAGCTAACCGGTTCAGACGAAAAGTCTGTCTCCGATGACATCATGCGTGTTTACGATATCCACAACTGTATTCGTGATAAGCCCGGTCGCGATCTCTACGATATCTGGGTATGCAATGGTGAGTGGGAGGTGCTTTTGACGCCAGGTAACAATACCATGCACTATTCGGAAGAGGTGCATGAAAAGTTGAAAGCAGTTCTATTGGATAGGGGCGCCGTCGAGGCAATACTCGTGGAACAGTGAGGGGCCGATCAATCGGCCTCTACAGTTTGTTGACCGACAACTATTTCATACACTCCTGGTGGGCCGAGAGTGTCGAGAGTGTCGACTGTGTTGGGTGTGTCGGGTGTGTCGGGGGTAGGAAATAGTTGTTGGGGGAGGAGGGCCGATAAATCGGCCCCTACGGTTTAATGGGAACCCTGTCGGAGGTGTTCCCATTAACAGATATATAGAGTAGATTGATTAACTCTTTCCAATTAATATAAATTGCGGTATTCTTACATTGATAGGGGCGAGATGCTTCGCTGCGCTCAGCATGACAAGAAGGTACTAGAGAAAGAAAAGAATAGTCCGATGCTCAAGGGGCGGGATGCTTCGCTGCGCTCAGCATGACAAGAAAGCCAAATGGAGGCTTTTGATCAAACTTCAATTGATCTTCGCACGTAATGTAATAATCAAAAGGTAATTGAACAAGAAGGTACAAAATAGTGAGTTCTGAAAACAGGGGAAACTTGCCGGTAGGTCCTGACCCTGGCAAGCGTGGATCAGCATCTTCCGAGCGATGGGGAGAGTGGGGATCAGATGAAGAGGATACCCAGCCGCAACGAGCTATTGCAGTTCCTGCCTCCTCTTTAAGCGCGCAAAAAGATGCGCCGCTGAATCCAGCAGAAGCAGCGCAGCCCGCCAATGCAGAATTCACGCATCGCGAACATGTATCTGGCGCGCTCCCCGTATATACATCAGAGGCGCCGCTTTTTCGTCCAGTTGCTAGCGTGCCATATCCTCCACAGGCGCCTCAACAAAGACCTGTATACCCTCCTCCACAACAATGGCAGGGATATCCACAACAGGGCATGCCATCCTATCAGCAGCAGGGATACCCTGGCTATCCTACCTACCCGGTCTATCAGGGATATCCACCCTATGGGATGTATCCTGGCTATAATGGCTATCCTCCGTATGCATGGCAACCGCTAAAACCAAAACTAGATGGCTATCGTCTCGCCGTCATCATTATTTGCCTGGTAGGATCTGTCCTGGCAATATTAGCCGGATTGGCCTGTATCATCTTACTTTTGTTGTTCCTGATCAGCACTGTCGCCAATCCAGAGAGCAGAGCATTGCGCGGAGGACCGTACTTTAGTGCTCTCCTGACGCTAATTGCATTGGCTATCGCGGGTATAGTTGGCGGCGGATTTTGTCTGTATCATAGTATTCGCGGTATTCTCAATAAACCTTCCGCCAGCTTCAGACTGCCCTGGTTCTGGATATTTCTTGTCCTTTATATATTCGTGCTGGGCATCGGGTATGCATTACTGGCCAATGGACAGGAAGTGACTATACCCGCGCTGACCATCTTCTTGATTACGCTGGCTGCTATCTTTCCCGCTCTTACTCTGCTCGCGCTTGCTGTGAGACGGCTGCGTTACCCGCAATGGACAACGACATTACGGCGATTTACGCTGGCGCTGACGAGTGGAGGCACGCTGGGTATCGGCCTGGCGCTGGGTCTTGAGCTAGGGCTGCTTTTCTTGATTGTGCGCGCACCTTTCGCAACCAGTGCCTTACAATGCATTGACAATCCTGACCTATCGGGCTGTGGCACATTTACAACCTTCGATCTCATCTTTCTGATCGTGGCAATCATGGGACCAATAGTTGAGGAGACAGTCAAGCCGCTGGCGTTGGCGCTGTATATCGGGCGCATACGCAGCGCCTCAGAAGCATTTCTGCTGGGCATGGCCTGCGGCATTGGCTTTGCTGTAATCGAAACGGTAGGCTACATCGGTTCGGGCTATCATGACTGGCTGACTGTTGCCATTGAGCGCACCGGCGCCGGTCTTCTGCATGGTGTTGGGGCAGGAATGGTAGCGCTGGGCTGGTATTATCTTACACACGCCAATACGCAGCGCGTTCTCAAGGCTCTAGGGTGCTGGTCTTACGCTGTATTACAGCATATGATCTGGAATGCCACAGCGGTGCTGGGGCTGCTGCCCGGTCAAATTGGCGTTACCATTAATAGCTGGAATTTGAATCTTGGTTTTGTGACACTGCCCTTTATTGAGATAGTCAATATTATTGAGGCCATCTTGATCCTGGTGTTTCTCATCTATATAACCGGGAGATTGCGAAAAATGACACCCTCCCCACCATCCTCAGAGAAAGGCAGCATGGAGCCGCCGGGCAAGGCACAAATGGCTGCCCGAGTATAGAGGGAAAGAGATGGGTTGTGACGTTTGTTTCACTTGTAAGCATAAAAACGCTGTTATTTGATAGAGAGCTAGAGATACACGTCCTTATAATTAGAGTAACTATATATGGCATCTGAAAACAAACCCATGAGAGAGGCACAAGGTTCTAATAAAGAGCGCGTCAGTTCCCAGGGACAGAGTAAGTTTCGTTTTGGAAACTATGACCTGATCCGTCGTATCGACGTTGGTGGAATGGGTGAGGTATACCTGGCTCACCAGCGCACAGCTTTTGATCGCGAAGTAGCCATCAAGATTATCCGCTCTGACCTGGTGCATGACACCACTGCGCGCAAGCGCTTTCTCCGCGAAGCTGAAGTAAACGCCCATCTCAAGCATGAGCATATACTGCCGCTTTTTGAATTCGGCGAAGAACAGGGGCGGCTTTTTCTTGTTTCTCCCTATATCGCGGGGGGCACACTTTCGCGGCGTCTACAAGCTGGCCCTTTAGCGCTGTCCGAGGTGTATCAACTCTTTACGGCGTTGGTCAAGGCCGTGGCATATATTCACCGGCGTGGAGTGGTCCACCGCGATCTCAAACCAAACAATATCCTGCTCGACAAAGAGGCGATTTCTGGCGAGGTATATGTGCGCCTCATCGATTTTGGGATAGCCAGTTTGCAGGGAATGGCGGCCAGTCCACCTTTGACCACAGCTGGAACAGAGGTGGGTACCCTCGCCTATATGGCGCCCGAGCGCCTTTCTGGTATTGCAGCTCCCAGTAACGACATCTTTTCGCTCGGTATCATTCTGTATCAGATGTTGACAGGGCAACTGCCCGCGACAGAGCACCGTGTTACACTACCTCAACCACTAGAATATGTGGTCAATCATTGCATCGCTCCACTTCCTTCGGACCGCTTTGGGACAGCCGAGGATGTACTCAATGCCTTCGAATACGCCTATCAATATCTCAATGCATCATCTTCCCAGAAATTGGCATCATCCACGCCGCCGTCTCTACCTGTTCAAGGCATTGATAGCGCAATCAATGGAGCGAAAACACCAGGCTCTGCCAGAAATTTCCAGCAGCAGGTCGGAACGCTGCACTATACTAGTAATTATTCGCCTTCGCCTTCGATCCCTGCCTCTCAGCCGCCACAACTAAAAGGGTTTTATCACGAGGATTACGCGTCCCCGACCGATAACATTGTTTTATCGAGCGCAAAGGATCAGCGGCAGATATCACCATCACCTGCCGCGGGTAAACCCCCACGTTCTCCAAAACCACGCAGAAATCCAGTTCTGGCTATCGTGACGCTCCTGGTTGCTTTCCTGCTCCTGGTTGCGGCCGGCCTTTTCTTCTTTGCAGAATTGCAACCAGCCCTGGTCGTCAAGGCCAATGTGAATTTAAGCCCACAGGTGCGACTCATTAAGCAGGTCTTTCATATCAAGGGAAGCGTTTCCCAGCAAGGCGTCGATGTAAATACAGAGACTATTCCCATAAAAACACTGAGCAGCAGTAAAAACGATTCTCTTTCAGGCCAAACCACCGGACAGAAATGTATCGTCCCTCCTTTCTTTGGATGCCAAAAGGCAGTCTCCCAAACCGACGTGGATAATTTGTCGTCACAGCTAAGACAGAGCCTGGACAGGCAAATTACAGGAGACTTGCGACAACAGATACACAACCAGAATGGAACGCAGGTTGGCGATATTCAATTTACGGACGCCCCCGCGACAGCGAATCCAGCCGTTGGGGAAACTAGCAATTCTGTCACCGTTTCCATCACCGGACAACAAGGCCAGGCTGCTTACATCTTGAACCATGACGCTCAGGACCTGGCGCGCCAGCTATTAAAGCAGGAAGCCCAGAAACTGGGAGCGAACTACATGCTGCTGAATGCTTTGACTCAGGTCGGTCGGCCAGTGATCAAAGGAGCAAACAGCAACGGGGTATCCATCGATATTGCCGCTGCTGGCGACGTGGAATACCAGTTTTCCCCTGATCAGATCCAAAGCATGCAGAATGCAGTGACGAACAAGAAGGGAAAAGACGCGCTGGTCATTCTCAAGGGGCAGCAGGGAGTTGATCCCGCTACTGTAACCATTCGCCTCTCCAGCGGTAATACTATGCCAGGCGATGCACAGGACATCAAGATCAACACGGTCAACCCTGTCAATTTGCCTCCTGTATTTTTGCCCAAAGCGATGAACGGGGGGCGCAATGATGAACTTTAGCTATTTAATGCGGACAGCAGGACATCCGGCGCGGGCCGATAAAGCGGCGGTGGGCGCGATCAATCGGCCCCTACATTAATATGGGAGATTCAAAGGGCGTCCCTCAAAACTTTTTGTCGCCGCCAGCAGGTCGGCGTTATGTGCGTTCATTTCTTTTCTTCAGGCATGTGAACGCGCCACTTGCCAGGGTACACCTGGTCGCGCGCACGATGCTTGTCCTCAGCCTTTCGGGTGCGTTACTAAGAACTATCAATACTACCCGGCCCGATCTCGTGGGAGCGTGCATATTCTGGTCAGGAGCGCTGCTCATGCTCGCGCTCAGCGGCGTGCCTCCACGAGTGGCGCGTCTCTATTGCCTGATTATGCTGCCAGCCCTGTTCGCGCTGTTCATTACATGGATCGTCTTCAACCCCGCGCCGGGGCACGTTACGCTGTTTCAATTGCCAATCTATGCTGGGCAACTTGTTATAGGCCTGGCAGTATGGCAGGCTATCCTGGTGGTCATCGTGGCGGCTTATTTTCTTTGGACGCGTAAACTCTTTGCCGGTGTTATCGTGGGTATCGCTGTGGCTTTTGTCCTTGCGCACCGGGTTCCCCTTCCTGAATGGCACATCGCGCAGGTAGCATTCTTCCACCCGCTGACCCTTGTGGTAAGCGATCAGGGATTGCTGGTGGCTGTGACCAAAATGATCGGGTATTCGGGTATGATGATCGCTACCATAGCGCTCGTGACGACTGCGCGTGACATCGAACTGATCGGAGCGCTGCGCCAACTGTACTGCCCTCAAGCGGCGATCTTCTTTCTGAGCACAGTTTTTCGCTCGCTCGACCTCGCCCTCTCTGATTACGAGACCATCCGACAGGCACAACTCGCTCGCGCCATCACGGCTCGTCCGCGCAGTTTTATACGCCGCCTGCGCGATGTGGCCAGTATGGCGGTACCCCTGGTTGCTATTATGATACGCCGCTCCAGTGAGATTGGCGATGCCTTGCTGGCACGCGGTTATACCCTGGGGCGTCCCGCAGGGCGGCCTGTCGGACGGTCTATGGCAGATTTCTTCGAGAGTAGCCCCTGGCGGCTGATCGATTGGGCCGTCCTCGTTGTGAGCCTCCTCTTGTTGTTCTTCGCTTTTGGGCCGCATCCTGATGTCACAATGTTGATTTGGAGTCCGTATGTTTATTGCGGTTGATGGCCTGTGGTGGCGTTATCCTACTTTTAGCGAGGAGTCCAGTCCCTGGGTTTTGCGCGGCATAGACATGGAGGTGAAGGCTGGGGAATGTTTCGGCATCACAGGCCCCAGCGGAGCAGGCAAGACAACGCTCTGCCGCGCTCTGCTCGGCGCCATTCCTTACAGCTCACGCCTCACGCCTGAGCAGCTACTGCAGCACTTCCGCGGCACGATAACGATAGCAGGAGAGCCTGCCGGGCCAGTTGAGCCTGCCAGCGCCAGGACGCTGGCGGCCAGGCGCGTTGGTATGGTGCTACAAGACCCAGAAAGTCAGTTCTTGCGCATGAGCCTGTTGCACGAGCTTGCGCTGGGCTTGCAAATCCAGGGTCTTCCAGGCGATGAGATTCTCCGACGGGCGTACGAGAGCCTCTCCCAGGTTGGCCTGGAACATTTGTGGCACGGAGCCGCGTATCTTCATCCTGCCGACCTCTCTGGGGGAGAGAAGCAGCGGGTCGCAATCGCCGCCTTTCTTGCAATGCGGCCACAGGTTCTTATTCTCGATGAGCCGACCAGCGATCTTGACCCGCCGGGTAAGCGCGAAGTCATTGAAACAATTGCGCGCTTACGGAGAGATTATCACATGACCATTGTACTGGTGGAGCAGGACCCTGAAATCCTGGCAGTCTTTTGTGATCGTATTGCCCTGCTTTACGAGGGACGGGTTGAACTGGTTGCCGCTCCCCACGCATTTTACGCGGAGCGCACCCAACTGGAACGCTGTGGCGCCCCGGTCGGTGAGTTGACACGTATCTCGTGGCAGACAGGCTATACCTTTCAGGGGCATCCACCACTCACTTTAGAAGAAGGGGAGAGCGCTTTCGGCGGGTTCGTTCGCCTTCGAGATTTCAGGGCGAGGCTGAGCCTCGCCCCTACGGATGTCGCGCGGGAGCAGGAGGCGGTGGTGACGGTTGAGGATGCCTGGTATAGCTACGAAGATGGCACGGCGGCGCTGCAGGGCGTTGATTTCACTCTGTATCGCGGCGAGATGTTGGCGCTGCTCGGTCCAAATGGCAGTGGCAAGAGCACGCTGGCGAAAATTTTGGCGGGAATCTACCGTCCGGCGCGGGGAAGAGTGCGGGTAGAGGGGCAAGACCTGGCTTCTAGAGGAGTACGAGCACATTTGCCAGCTTTGGTTGGCTATGTTTTCCAGAATCCGGACCACCAGCTTTTTCGCCGCAGGGTCAGCGACGAGGTTGAATACGGGCTGATCAATCTTGGGATTGGGGCCACACAGCGACGCGAGGTAGTGAAAGCAGCGCTGGAGGCGGTGGGGCTGGCGCAATACGCCAATGAAGATCCACTTTTCCTGGGCAAAGGGCAACGCCAGCGATTGGCGGTTGCCGCTGTGCTGGCAATGGAGTCGGAGATTTTGATTGTGGATGAGCCAACCACCGGTCAGGATTACCGCATGGCGCAGGGCATCATGGCTCTCCTGTGCGACCTGCAGCGGCAGGGAAAGACGATTTTAGTGATTACGCACGATATGTCGCTGGTGGCCGAATATTGCCAGCGCGTCGTTACGTTCCGCGCTGGCAAGCGAGTTTTTACGGGAACGCCGGCCGAGCTATTCCAGAACGAAGAGGTTTTGAGCAGAATGGGGCTGCGTCCCCCTCCCGCGGCAGCGCTCTCTGACCGTTTGCACGCGAAGTATCCGGAGGTTCCGTTTTTGCTGACGGTTGAAGAGTGGGTTAAGGCGCTGGGGACTAAGGAGGAAGTGTAATTACGTGCACATCAGGCTCAAAGGGGATTAGATGGAGTAGTGTTCTGAACGTGGACATTCACTCGGTCACTTTCTGAGTGTGTTCGTCTCCTGCAACGATCTCCAGTCGCTGATCAGCTCGCTGTCGCTGATCTTCAGCATCGTTATGATTTTCGGTTCCATGTTCGTGTTGCTTGGACTTCCGGGGATGTATGTCCGTCAAGCGAAACGAGCGGGGATCCTTGGTGTGATTTGACAGCGACATTGTCCTCAATGGATACGTTATGGGTCAATGACGGTTTGGACACGAATTGAGTCAAAATGGCTTTATAGTCCATCGCAGCATAATACAGCTAGCAGCATCCTAATTATTCATTTGGTCTAGTATGAAATGGATAAATCGCTTTGTTTCGGGCAACGTTTCTTCATCATCAACTTGGTTGGTGCGCCAATTCTCCCGCCACTTGAGAGCATTCTCTATGAGAGCTGACCATTGAGGAAATGCTTTTGCAGTCCACTGAGCTGCTCTTTTTTTAGACGCTTGTTCGCCATTTTTATACGTATAGTAGGCTCTGCACATCGTTAAAACCGCATATGCTTGACCTGGACGACCATGTAAACCGTTTATCCAATTTCTCCAAGCGTTGGCATGATCTCGAACTGCTTGGATAAACTCTTCTTTCGTTGTGGGTGCAATAAGTGTCTTTGGTGGTGGACCAAAAAGTGTCAGTGCTTTTTCTTGAACGATATACCAATTCATGAGCCAATCTTTTCCTGCATCTTTGATGTGGAATGGTTCGCCTGGATGAAGAATGGCTATCTGACTTCTTTTTGTTTTGAAGGTTTGTAAGGCATTTTCTGAGATGTATGCGATTTCAACCATGCCTTCTTTTGCATGGGTATATGTTTTTGCTAATTCTCTCTGCATGTGATCCAGTTGGTCAAACTCATTACTCGTAATATTTGATGAGGTTACTACTAATACATCAATATCACTGCTTCCATACTCAAAATCTCCCCAAACAAGTGAGCCAAAGAGGTAGACTCCGATAAGTCTATCTCCAAGAATGGTTTTTAGGTGGAGAAGCAGCGTATCAAAGAAGCTATTTATATCTGGATAAGGTGTGAGTTGCATAGCAGAATTCTATCAAACAGTTCACACTCTTGCAAGGGTAGACTCTCTGCAATGGACCAAAGGACACTTTATAGTTCCTACATTGGACCAATATCGCTCATATGCGTCAAAAGCTCAACAACAACTGATCAATCAGTTTCTCTCAAGCCGCTTCTCAGGCAGGTCGTGGGACAGGATATGGTTCGATGATGAGGACGAAACGAGTGTCAAATCACACTTGGACTGCTCGGCTTCCTGCTCCTCTCGTATGTCACCCTGTTCCAGGGCATTTTGATTCCTTTCAGTTCTGTGACTTTCATTCCACTGCTTGCAGCTCATCAGGTAGCGCCGATGCATTACTGAACCAGCTTGAGGAGGAGACCGAGCTGGTTATTGGAGATATTCGCCGCCTGGTCTATAACCTGCGTCCACCTGCCCTTGATGAGCTTGGATTCGTTGGCGCTATTCGTGAGTATGTGGCCAAGTTCGGGAGCGAAGAACAGGCGCACAATGCCGCGCTCAAGGTGACAGTAGAGGCTCCCGAAGCGCTGCCGCTGCTCCCGGCTGCGGTGGAGGTTGCGGCCTACCGTATCGTGCAGGAAGCGGTCACCAATGTGATCCGTCATGCACACGCACAGTCGTGCCGCGTGCGCTTCTTCATAGAGGATGCCCTCCAGATCGAAGTGAGCGACAACGGCAAAGGTATCGAGGAGGCGGATCGGGCAGGGGTTGGTCTGACCTCGATGCGCGAGCGGGCAAAGGAGCTTGGGGGAACGTTCGCGATCAAGAAAACCGTACCGCACGGGACGCAGATTACGGCGTGCCTTCCGCTATCGGATGTGGTCAGGGCGAGTTCGCGCTTATGATGGAGGAAAGAGGGATGGAATTATTGACCGTCGTAATCGCTGATGACCACCAGTTCTTTCGCGACGGCGTGCGGGCGTTACTGGAGGCCCAGCCCGACATGGAATGCGTGGGTGAGGCGACTTCCGGCGCAGAGGCGGTGCGCATGAGTACCGAGCTGCAACCGGACGTGGTGCTCATGGATGTGCAGATGCCAGGCATGAGCGGTGTGGAGGCGACGCGCCAGATTGTGAGCGGCAGCCCGCAGATGCGCGTGCTGGTGGTGACGATGTTTGAGGATGATTCCCTGGTGTTCGCGGCCATGCGAGCAGGGGCGCGCGGCTACCTGCTCAAAGGGGCCAGGCATGAAGACATGGCGCGGGCCATTCGGGCTGTGGGCAACGGCGATGCCATCTTCAGTCCGGCGATTGCCGCCAGGCTGGTGGACTATTTCGCTGCGCTGCAGCCGAGCCATTCCTCGCGTTGCTGGCGCAGGGCTACAAAAACGCGGAGATTGCTGAGCGCCTGGTGATCAGTCCAAAAAGCGTGCGCAATTATGTCTCCAATATCATTAGTAAACTGCAGGTGGCTGATCGCACCCAGGCTATTCTGCGGGCGAAGGACGCGGGATTTGGGGCAGGATGAGCAGGTGACGCCAGATCGTTCAAACGGGGGATTTGATAGGGCCGGTAATGCCGTTAAGAAGAGAGCTTTGTCATACTGAGCGCAGCGAAGCATCTCGAGACCCAGCGAGGGAGACCCTTCGCTGCGGCTCAGGGTGACAGGGTGATGCGTTTCAGAGCCGATAAATCGGCGGTGGGCGCGATCAATCGGCCCCTACAGGCTGTCCGGGTGGATAGCGGAATGTGTGCAGGGGCCGATAGATTGCACGCCAGCGGCTGCTAGCGTTTTGTATATTGTTTGGCTTTGCGAGCGCGCTTCAGGCCGGGTTTCTTGCGCTCTTTCATGCGCGGGTCACGCGTAAGGTAGCCCGCTTTGCGCAGGGCAAGCTTCCACTCGGGGTTTACGCGCAGCAGGGCGCGAGCTACGGCGTGACGGATAGCTCCGGCCTGACCGGAGGTACCGCCGCCAATAACAAGAATAGTCATGGTATACGTGTTGCCCAGTTCGAGCAAACGCAGGGGGGCGTTCATTGTGGCAGCGGGGGTTTCGCGGGTGCCAAAATACGCCTGGGCACTTCTCCCGTTGATTGTAATGCTGCCATCACCATTGGGGTACAGACGCACGCGGGCTACAGCCGTCTTGCGCCGTCCCATACCATAGTAATACTCACCTTTGATGGTATCGGCCAAGGTAGGTTCCTCTTTCTTGTTTACTTAGACTCGGCAGTCTCAGTGGGCTGCTTTAGCAATGCCTGCGGGCCTGTCCAGGGAACGGGCTTCTGGGCCTGGTGCGGATGCGTTGGGCCAGCATAGACTTTCAGGTGGGACATGATTTCCGCGCCCAGGCGATTATGCATGACCATACCCCGCACCGCGTGTATGAGAGCACGCTCAGGAAATTTGCCCTCCAGTGTTTGACGCAGGGTGATCTGCTTTAAACCACCCGGGTACTGGCTATGGCGATAATAGATTTTCTGTTCCATGCGCCTGCCGGTGACAGCGATCTTGTCCGCGTTGATTACAACCACAAAATCGCCGCTTTGGAGATGCGGTGTAAAGGTTGGTTTATGCTTACCGCGCAAAATTTGCGCGATCTGCGACGCCAGGCGACCTAGAACCTGACCCTCTGCATCGATAATATACCATTGAGGGTGCAGGTCAGCGGCCTTCGCGCTATATGTCTTCGTCATTGCTTGATACTCCAAACTCTTCAGGATAGTCAACCCGTACCAGACACAGCCC
>WNGK01006576.1_pt1 | contig 16002 bp, 10 predicted proteins | sample 5400601 | NCBI WGS metagenome assembly WNGK01 (sample SAMN13153376, study PRJNA577476) | soil metagenome | isolation source: 60 cm soil or saprolite under Garry oak tree replicate 1 | place: USA:California | collected 2016-06-15
CGGAGGCCTGTTGAGTGGTGGCCGAGCCCAGAATGCGCTGGCGGTCGTCGGGATGGATTGCCTCCAGCCAGGAGCTGGGCTCAGCATAGAGGCTCTGGCAGGTGCGTCCCCACATCCTTTCGTAAGCAGGGCTGACGTAAAGCACCCGATTCTTCGCCGGCTCGGTGACCCAAAACACTTCCTGAATGGTCTCCGCCAGTTCGCGGAAGCGCTCCTCGCTGGCCCGGAGCGCCTCCTCCGCCTTCTTGCGCTCGGTTGTGTCGCGAACCACCGCCACCATATAATCGCGCTCCAGATGAATGTAGGTGACGCTGACCTCGACAGGAAAAAGAGAGCCGTCTTTGCGCCGGTGCTGGCTCTCGATGAGCTGGGAACCGAAGCGCCGGAGCCGGTCCTTGATTTCCTGCCAGGACCGGCCAGCGAGTGAGGGGACCATCTCGGGGAGCGTGAGGGCCAGGTACTCTTCACGCGTGTAGCCATGCGCCACGCAGGCCTTCTCGTTGACGTCAAGGAAGCGCCCCGTCTCCGGATCAATGACCTCGATAGCGTCGTTGGTTTGATCTATCAAGGACCGGAACAATGCCAGGGCCTGTTGTGCCCCCTTCAACGCCTCTTCCGCCTGCTCGCGTTCTGCGATCTGCTGGGCTTCCTGCAACGCGCGTCTAATCGCCCCGCTCAGGCGCCCCAAGTGGTCTTTAGGGACGTAGTCCCTGGCGCCTGATTTGAGGGTCTCCACGGCGCGCTCTTCCCCAATCGTGCCGGAAACAAAAAGGAAGGGAACCTCCGGCTGCGCCGCTTTGGCCAGGGTGAGCGCTGCGGTCCCACTAAAGGACGGCAGCGTAAAATCAGAAAGGATCAAATCGAATTTAGAATGATCCAACGCCTCTCTGAACTCAGCCGCAGTAGCCGCATATACAAACTCGCAATACAGTTGGTCTCTGAGCAATGCACGGGCTACCAGTTCCCTATCAAAGCAGTTGTCTTCGAGGTGAAGGACGCTAACAGTCTCCCGGTTTTCCGTTTTACTCATAAGCGCTGCAATACCTCACGTTCAGCATCGCCATCAGGAAATTTGCCTTCGAAACACACTTTTGAATGACTCGCCTTGCGTCTTCTTGGACTCAGCAGTGTTTACATCATGGAACTCCTAATCAATCGGGCACGAGTTCCGCCTCCTATAAGCGTGCCTCTTGTCACACTCCTGTCTATTATACGTTGGTATGATTTGCGATCGCCGCAGAGAAGCGCAACGGCAATTCTCCTAAAACCAAAAGCGTCTGCGGTTGCAATTATCGAGCAGGATCTCTCACTACGCCACGCTCTGCCTCCTGAGCTTTTCGGACATGCGGACAAGATCTGCGAGTCATCCTGCGTTCATCTTTCTCATTGGTGGCATTCAGCGGTCCGGGAACGCCGCCACCGATAGACTGAATTCTTGCGGGAGATGGAACGTGACGCGAGGGCTAACTAAACGTAAAACGTGAAACGTGCTGGGAATTTTAAGTGGCCGATCCGGCATTTGTGCGGCCGGGTGTCAAACTGAAACTTTCCACGGCCAGCTCGATTCCAAGCTTCCCGGCCATGCGGACGAGGCTCGGGAGAGAATTGGCTTTCATTTTTTTCATCACCCTGCCGCGCTGAATCTTGACCGTGATTTCAGCCGTCCCCAGTTCAGCGGCGATTTGCTTATTGATCAAGCCCTTTACGACCGATCCCATCACTTCCTGCTCGCGGGGCGCATGGCGCGCACGCTCATCGGAATGTCCCCGTGCCCGGTAATAAAGATAATCGGAAGGTGGACCTCGTCGCGGATCAATTGCTGCTGTAACTCGAGACCGTCCAGGCCGGGCAACCGGACGTCGAGAACGAGGCAAGCGGGCGCGTCTGGCCGGTTATGCCGCAGAAACTCCTGGGCCGACGAGAAGGTTTCCACGCGCAGCTTAACAGACCGGATCAGGCTGCTGAGCGCCTCCCGAATGGAAGGGTCATCGTCAACGACGAAGACGGTGGGTACCAGGGATGGTGAAGTTATTTTCATGTGGCGCAATCGTCGTTTGCCGGGAGAGTGAATTGAAAGGTCACACCGGGCCCATCATTGGGAATCGCGCATAACCGCCCGCCATGCGCTTCGATGATCGAGCGGCTGATGGATAATCCCAAACCCAAACCATGGGGCTTGGTGGTGTGGAATGGCTCGAAGATGTCTTTCATGCGCCGCGGATCAATCCCTGGTCCCGTATCCTGAACCGCAACGCGCACGGATCTTGGGGAATCTGTGTCCGCCTGGATAGTGAGGATGCGAGGTCGGTCAGCGACTCCACTCAGCGCGTCCAGCGAGTTCATCACCAGGTTCATCAGGACCTGCTGCACCTGGACGCGGTCCGCAGTTACCTGGGGAAGATCTGGTCCCAACCGAGTTTGCACGGATACTCGGCGCCGCTGGGCCTCAGCTTTGGTCAGTGCGACGATTTCTCGAATAACCTCATCCAGGCCGAACTGGGTCTTGATCGTTTTGCCACTTTGCAGAAGAGAGCGAATTCGGGCGACAACCTCGCTCGCACGACTGCCGTCACGAACGATTCTCTGAAGCGCCTCGCGAGCTTCGTGTAAGTTGGGCGAATCATCGGATAGCCAGCGAAGGGCGGCCTCGGCATTGGTTACGATTCCTCCCAGTGGTTGATTTACTTCGTGCGCGATGGATGCGGTCAGTTCGCCTATAATGCTTGCTCGCGCTACATGAGCCAAAACGGCTTGGGTTTCCCGCAACGCTTCTTCCGCCCGCTTGCGATCTTCGATGTCGGTGCTTGTTCCATACCACTTCAGGATATTCCCCTGCTCATCGAACTGCGGCACGGTGCGCACCAGGAACCAGCAATATTCCCCGTCTGCGCGGCGCAAACGCATTTCGTCCTCGAATGATCTCCCGGCAGCCCTGTCTCTGGCCCACTTTTCCAAGGCCCTTGGAACGTCTTCGGGATGCATCGTTCGCATAGGCTGTTCAATTGCCTCCTTCAAAGAAAGGCCCGTATATTCCAGCCAGCGCCGATTGACAAAATCCAGGGTGCCGTCAGGCTGAAGCGTCCAGGCCATGGCGGGAATTGTGTCAATCGCGAGCCGGAGCTGGCGCTCGCTTTGCCGTATGGCAATTTCGGACTGCTTGCGCTCGGTAATGTCCTGCACGGTGCCGAACGCACGAAGAGGCCGGTCAAAGTTGTCCCGAACCACTTCGCCCTCACTATGTACAAACCGTTCTTCACCATCAGCGCGCACAATTCTGTACTCGACAGAATAATGCCGGAGTTTGCTCAGGGCCTCTTCGACCGAGTGAGTGATTTTCGTGCGCTCGTCGGGATGCACCAGTTTCAGAAACTCCTGGAAATGCATCTGGCTGCCTTCCGGCGGCAGGCCGAAAATGCGGTAGGTTTCGCCCGACCAGGTAATAAGGTCCGTTTTCAAATCGCGTTCCCAGTGTCCGACGTGGGCGATGCGCTGCGCTTCCTCCAGTTTGCGCTGGCTTTCCTTAAGCTTTTGGTTAACCGCCGCGAGTTCTTTTGTCCGTTGATTGACCCGGCTTTCGAGTTCTTCCTTTAACGCCGCCAGCTCGGCCTTGGTCTTTTTGAGCTCCGGTGTTTCGAGCATCTCCCAATGCCCGTGTCTCTTGGCGATGGCAAACTCATGTGCATGCGCGACATCAAAGATTTCACCCGCTCGCCTGGAAGCGAGGGGATAGGTGCATAGCACGATCATCCGCTGGTGGGCGAGCATGTCGTTCAAGCTTTGTTCGTATTCCAAAAAGTGCTCCCAATCTTTGTCCGTCAACCACGCTTCGTTGCCATGCACTCGCATTCCGGCATAACCTCTGGCCAAGGCTTCCTCGAGCTTCACCTTCCAGCTATTGATGACCCGCACGCCGTCGAAAGTGCCGCCATCAAGGTACCATTGATTATGAGGCACGATTTCGATGCTGTGCGCGGCCACGTATCGCTCGAGTTCAGGAACCGCTTCTCGCAGCGCCGCTGTGGCTTCGGTGTCAGTCAGTGGTTGGGAAATGATAAAGATTTCGATACTGCGCCGAGCCAGGTGCCGCTCGAGATCAGGAACCGCTTCTCGTAGGGCCTTCGTGGCTTCTGTCGCTCTGAGCGGCTCCGAGATGACCCACAGACAAAATTCATTATCTTCCAATCCAGCTTTGAAATACGGAACCAGGATATCGAGCAGGTCCTGCTTGGTCTCATAGAAATGACAGAAATGGCTGCCCCACGGGAGGTTTCCCAGCGCATTGATTCCCGTCCGCCGCAGCTTGCTTTCCTCAGAAAATTTCATCCTGATAATGTCCCAGCTGACGTTTCCATTCAGCCGAATAGGTTGCCAGGTTGGCGCGCAGGTCCCAGTCCCAGAGACCGCCCCTGGCTGCGTGCATCGCCTGTCAAGAAACGCGTTGCTCCACCGGGTCGTAGTGGTCATGACCTAGTACTGTGACAAACAAATTTCGAGACGTGGTAGGGCGCGTCACTCCGTGCGCGCCGTTCGGAAAGCTGTCTGCGGACCGCGGCGCGCACGGAGTGACGCGCCCTACCTTTGCTCTGCACGACGTAACGAAACTTATTTGTCGCGGTACTCGGTAAACAGCGACCACTCTTTCCTTTGTGCGCAGTTATTCGACGCTGACTTTCCAGTTCCTGCCCTCCCAGCGCTGATCATCTTTCCAGAACAGGGTAAAATCGATCACCGAACCCCCAGCCCACTGCTCGCTTGGCAAGTCTCCGAACCATAAATTGAGCGCGCGGTTATTCGTCAAGTCACACTTGTTGGTGGTGGCCCATTGGTCGGTTGACCACATGACGGTCGCTTCGGCCACAAGGATGATGCGTAAGATTTTTCCGCGCGGGATGCGGCGAAGCGGATGGCGCAGGCTCCAGATTTCGTGCCGGCTCTTGAGCGGCTCGGCCACGTAACGCCGGAACGCCGGCTCGACTCGATCGAAGCAGACGCCATCATGAAGACTGCGCACCAGCGAAACGTATTCGGCATGGGACCAGCACAAGGGCATCGCCGCTCCGGATGGCCGGCCCTGCTTCATGCTGCCATCGGCCAGGTCAGCGGCGTCCCAAAGCTGCTCGGTGATCATCCCGCCTTCGTTGGCGAACTGCTCCATCGCCCTAATGAACGGCATCGGATCCCGCCCGACCGCCAGTTCGAAATGGCCGCGCTCGCCGGTCAGAATCGGCCAGGCGCGGCCAACGCCCGTGCCGTCAAAAGCGGCACCGTCGTCTTTTTGGCCGTAGCCGTCATGATTGTAGCGGCGCCAGCAAGGGCCTTGGGGCAGCTCGCGCTTGAGCACCCGATCGATGACTGCCAGCGAATCGCGCACGATGGGATCGTTGGCCGCCCGAATGCCAAGCCGCACCAGGTGCAGAAAATCGCCGCCAACAATGTTCCGCGCCGGATGCAGGCCGCCGCCGTTGGCAATCTGCAGCATCGTCGTGTTCGGGTCCGCGTGTGGATCGGGCGTCTGCGCATCCGTCGGATTGATGCGGATGTAGTGGCGCGCAATGCCTTCGACCAATTCGCCCTGCGTCGTCACCATCCATTCTTCGAGGTGCGCCGCCAGCCAGTCAGCGTAGGCCAATATGATCTCCGCCGCGCTGGTCTCGCCGCGCTGGTTGGCGAACTCAGCGGCGCAGACCAGGCTGCCGATGACCATAGCCACCGTGGATGGCGAGTAGCCGGCGTTTTCCTCCCAGCGTTCCTGTGCAGTGACGGGCCCTTGCAAGATGAGATAGGCCGCCGCTCGGGAAATCATCACCCACGGATCAAACAGGCCCGGGGCGGCGCGCTCGACGCGCAAACGCCACGCCAGCAGGATGGGTGCCGCCACTTCATCGAGCTGCAACCCAGACCAATACGCGGTGCCATCGATCCAGCTATTTTGAGGGAAGCTGCCGTCTGGCCGCTGAATGACCGCCAGCCAAATTAAGGCCCGCAATGGCGTCCCGACCTGGCCTGACGCCAATAGCGCCGTTGCGCTCTGGGCCAGGTCGCGGGTCCAAACCAAATGATAACCGCCCAGGTCGTTGTCGCCCTTGGTTTCGCCCCATGGAATGCTCATTGAGGCGACCAGCGCGCCCTGAAAAACCTTGTCTTCATGCGCCAGTAACACGCAGCGGCTCAGCCGATAGATCCCGCCCCCGTCGGAGGTATGTTGGCTGTAATCATGCTCCGGATTGACCACTGTCCGATGCCACTGCCGGACATAGGCTTCCCGCTGCGAATCAAACGGCTCGGCCAGAGATTGAAGCAGCTTGGCCGCAGTGCTCTGGTAACTCTGGCCCAGGGCGATAGCCACCGTAAATCCTTCGCCCATGTGGGGATCGATTTCACCGGTCAGCGCGATGTTTCCGTTCTCTGCTGCACAGAATTCCCAATCCATTTTGAAGTTGCTCATCAAGTCCTGCCAGCCGTCGCTCGCGCCGACGTAGCCAACCGAGCGCCGCGAGAAGCCGGCGCTGCATCCCATAATCAAGTGGACCTCGCCACGCTGGGCATGAAGGAGCTTGCTGGCGCCGTTTTCCGAGCACCACCCCGAGTTACCCGCGCCGTGACGAGCGATGTGCGGGGCCAGCAATGCGTAAAGGCGCAATTTCCCGTCCAGTGAACTATCGAGTGCTTCGACCCTGGTGTGGACCAGCAGCACCGACCGATGCGGATCCGTAAGCACCTCCTTGACGATCCGGTAACGGCCATTGGGCTCGGAATTCGTCAGACGGTAGAGAGGGCAATCGCGCTCCGGGTATTCGATCCGGTGCTCCAGATCACGCTTCTCCTCGTGGCAAAAGGTCTCGCCGTCGGTGATGAGAAACTGAAAATCCCGTGTGTTGGGCTGATCGATGCGCGGGTAGTAAATCTCGTTGATGATGCCATGGCTCAGTGTGAACCAGACCCGGCAACTGGTATGATAGGCGGTGCCCAAGCCCTCCTTGGCGCTGGATGTCCAACGCGGCTCAATGCCGGGCGCGCCGAAGGCGACTATGCTCTGAGGTTCGTTCATTCTAGTCCAGGGCAGGAAGCTTGCGAAGGTGTGACCCCTTCGTCAACGAAACTTGTACGAATTTAGCGCGAAGGCGAGGCCACGCGCGAAGAGTTGTGGCTGAGTTCGACCGTCGCCAACGGAGTGAGCAACCGTCTCCGCGTGGTGGCAGTGGCGGTAGGGCGCGTCACTCCGTGCGCGCCGCGTCATCGGGGCTGGCGAAATGCGGAATCTTGAAGCGGGCGGCGTCGCGCACGGAGTGACGCGCCCTACCATGCCATTGCCAAATCACGGCACGCTGGGTATTGGCGACCAGGACACAGGAGACGGAAGAGACGCGCACTCAGGAAGATGGCACCTCAAGAGCGGACGAAGCGCTTTCGGGCACATCAAGCCCGTTTGGGAGAGACTGGTCAGGAAGGGTCGCGGTGTTGCGCTTCAACCAGACCATCAAAATCGCAATGTCCGCCGGTGAGACGCCGGATATCCGCGAGGCTTGTCCTAGCGTCGCCGGCCGAATGTTCGCGAGCTTTTGACGAGCTTCGCTGCGCAAACTTGGCACACTGGCATAATCGAACGAGTTCGGAATCTGCTTGTCTTCCAAGCTCCTGAACTTCTCGATCTCCACCTGTTGACGGTCAATGTAGCCAGCATATTTAGCGACGATCTCGACCTGCCGGACCACTTCTGCCGATAAGGCATCGTCACGACTCGGCAGGTCGCAGTAACTGACCTCTGGCCGACGAAGAAGTTGAACTAAAGTGTCTGAGCCACAACGGGTTATATCTAATCTAGCCAGCTCGGTTTCTATGGCCTTGCGTTTCAGTTCAAACTTTCGATAGTTACGTTCCGGCAACAGTCCGATTTCATAACCGATTCTTGAGAGCCGGCAATCGGCGTTATCTTGGCGTAGAGACAGGCGATACTCGGCTCGTGAAGTGAACATCCTGTAGGGCTCGACTGTTCCCTTGGTAATGAGATCATCGATCAAAACACCGATGTAGGCTTGGTCGCGCCCGAGGACAATCGGTACGAGGTCGCGCGTTCGTCGGGCAGCGTTGATTCCAGCCATAAGTCCTTGAGCAGCAGCCTCTTCGTAGCCAGATGTGCCATTGATTTGGCCGGCCAAGTACAGGTTTCGACACGCCTTGGTTTCGAGCGACGGCTGTAATTGGGTCGGGAAGGCGAAGTCATACTCGACGGCATAAGCCGGCCGGAGGATTTCGGCGTCTTCGCAACCAATGATCGTTCTGACCAAACCGTATTGAACGTCGAATGGCAGACAAGTGGAGAAACCGTTTACATAGATTTCGTCGGTGGCGATGCCTTCGGGTTCCAGGAAGATTTGCTGCCGTTCCTTTTCTGGGAACTTCACGATTTTGTCCTCAATGGATGGGCAATAGCGGGGTCCAACACCTTGGATGACTCCCGAATACATCGGAGATTTGTGCAGATTCGCCCGAATGATATTAGCGGTTGCCTGCGTTGTGTAAGTTATGTGGCAGGGCAACTGGCCGTTGATGCAAGCCAGGATCGAGCCCGGAGGATAGGGAAGGTAATGCGAGGGCCGCTTCGACGACGCGTCAGCGCAAGCATCGCGTGATGCGTGATCCGTTCCAGAATGTTCCATGTGGAACAAATTCCCATTAGATACGACTCCATCACTGCACGACTCCACCGCCCCCTGTCTGCTGTGTTCCACGTGGAACAAATCGTCCTTCCAATGCGTAAAGTAAGGCACCGGCTCGTCTCCCGGCTGCACTTCCATCCTGGAAAAATCAATTGACCGTCGCAAGAGGCGAGGAGGTGTACCCGTTTTGAGCCGGCCAAGCTCCAACCCGATGTGACGCAGTGACCCTGAAAGTCCCATGGCTGCGGATTCACCAGCTCTGCCACCCGATTGCTGGTTGGTTCCTATGTGCATTAGACCCATCAAGAAAGTCCCGGTCGTGAGCACAACAGTTTTGGCGTGATACTGAACCTCTAATGTGGTCTCAATACCATACACCTCCCGGTCCTGGTGAAGGAGTTTGGACGTCTGCCCTTGCCTGAGATCCAAATTTGGCTCCCGTTCGCAAAGCCATTTGAGCCGGAACTGGTAGGCCTTCTTATCGCATTGCGCACGTGGCGCCCAAACGGCGGGCCCTTTCTTGGTGTTGAGCATCCGGAACTGAAGGCCAGTCATGTCCGTGGCCCTACCCATCTCACCACCTAGGGCATCAATCTCACGCACCAAATGGCCCTTGGCCAGTCCACCGATCGCTGGATTGCAGGACATCTGGCCGACCGTATCTGCATTGATGGTCAGCAGCAACGTTTGGCACTCCATCCTCGCGGAGGCCAAAGCTGCTTCAATCCCAGCGTGGCCCGCTCCAATCACGATCACGTCGTACTTCTTTGGATATATAAACATTTAATGGATAATAACTTACAAACAGTCAGACGGTACCTAGCTCGAAACGGGTTCGAGTTTCCATAATTTACAGAATGTGTTGTGGACTTTCAGCCATTGCTGCCGCTCACCTTTAAGGGTTTTCCGGCCTTTCGAGGTGAGAAAGTAGTACTTGCGCTCGCGCCCCGTGTCGGCTTCCTTCCATTCAGAGGCAATCAGACCCTTGCGCTCCAGCCGGTGCAACACCGGGTAGAGCATCCCGTCGCTCCACTCGATATTGCCGCCCGAAAGCTCTCGCACCTTCTGGATGATTTCATAACCGTAACTCTCGCCCTCCGCAATAATGGACAGCACCATCGGCTTCGAGGACGCGGCGACAAGATCTTTCGCAAGCATGACAGTTCTATACATTGAGCATCAAGGTATGTCAACCAGAAAACCAGGAAAATGTGCCCCCTTGCTCCGCCGGATATACTTGAACCGATACGTGGTGGAGTTTACCACGATTTCAAAAGATAAGGGCCAACAGAATCATGCCTGTTCTGTCATTTACTCGTTCTGGCATAGCGGATCGAAGCCACCTGCAGCCCCTGCTGCATCACACGCGGTTAAACGCCATTCGCGACTATCACATCGTTGCACAGTCGCATGGTTGCGTGGCAGCATGAGTTATCTGGATCGATTACGACCGGAAACTATAGCGATAACTGTTCTGGTAGCCGCCGACGTAAGTCGGGTCAACTATGCGGCGGGAGCCAGATCAGCGCCGACTGAGGTCGGCGGTTACCCCATCGGGGTTCAATCTGCGCGGCTACGCAAACAGTTACCTTTAGCGTTTCTTCAGCGTTGCCCGGTCTTGCGAAACATTTCCCGGACGCAACAATCCCGCCGTGATTTGGAGGGAGATTTTTGGTATTTTTGTGCTTGACGCTCTTTTGGGGCGCGTCATATTGGGCCGAAAATGAAGCGTTCCAACAATCAACTTAAGGAGACAACTATGCGTTTCTTGCAGCGCTACACATGCTACGCGGCACTCATCGGCCTTGCGGCCACAAGCGGGCTTTATGGCCAGGTGAGTAGTATCAATTCGGCTGTCGTGCAGCCGCGTGTTTTCAACGATGTCCCCGGGGCGACGCTCACCGTCGTCACCAACTATCCATCGAGCATTTCGTTTAATGAGCAGGGAGTCAGCGCGGCGAGTGGATTCGCCAACCGTGATGTTTGGCAATTCTCCAGTACTTCGGGAGTGAGCGCCTATCAATTCCAGAACAATGACTACTTCAGCGTATTGATGACGCTGACGTTGACAGCCAGCCCGCTCCTCCCGCGCAAGGAAGCCGGATTTCTATTTAGCACTGCCTCCCACGGCGATATACAGTTCATCGTCAATCCGGATGGCCATGAGGTCGTCCAGTTCGGAGGGATCGGGTTTTACTCATTTAACAATTCCAACGGCATCCTCTACAATTCAGGCGATACGATTACGCTGGGGATGACCTATTTCCTCGACGGAAACGGCAAGAATGCGCTCGTGTTTTCGGCCAATGGCACCAATAGCCCCGTCCAGGAGTTCGCTACCGGTGACGGCATAGGCAACGGCAGCACGCTCGGAGGTTATTTCCAGATTGCGAATGCCAGCGCGAATCCCGCCAACTCCGGCAGCGCGCTCTTCCAGAATATCAGTATTTCGGGTGTGGTTCCCGAACCCTCCACATTCGCTCTGCTGAGCCTGGGCATCGTGCCGTTGGGACTACTGTTGCGCCGCCGCTGCCGCGGCTGAAACCCCACGCTCCAAGAGGGTGCATCGGGCCCGCCTTCGCTTCGCAACGGCGCGACAAGGCCTCTGAGAACCCACACTCCAGGGCGCTCAACTGGGGTGCCTCGGGAAAGACCATCGCCCCCGTGGACGAGCGCCAGCGCAGGAGCGTCACGTTCACGTTGCAAGAAGTTACGAATGAGGTGGCGCACCAGCCGATCCAGAAACGCGCAGGCGCAAGGGAAGACTGAAGCAGCCTGAGCGCCGCATTCCGCGCCGGCAACAGTGTCAGTAGGGTACACAGGTGCGGTCAAGGAGCCACCGATAATCGGTGAGTCCGTTGGGCCCCAAAGCCGGCCAGCCGACGTATTTGGTGAGTATCGGCGGCTTGGTACCGGCGCCGATCCATTTGTGGATCTCTGAATGCCCATCGGCGAAGGAAATGCCGCAAGCGCCGTTGTGATAGGAAGCTGGAACATCACCCCAGGTATCGGTGGTGCTCACAAGGCCTGGGTTATTGAGGAAATACCCGTCGTTAATCGAATCCGGGTGTTCGTCAATGACCACCCAATAGGCCGCTGGTCTGGTGACTTGAGAAAGCTTGGTCCACTGGCGGTAAGAGGAAAAGAAGTGATTCCTGCCACTCCATGTCGGGTCAGTCCTGTTGAGCAATGTGTAGATGCCGAAGAATGCGTTCATGGAGAGACTGCGGAGGCGACCAGTCCACCCTTGGGCCCGTTGCACAATGGACAGGTAAGAGTCGGCGGGGCACTTATAGACACCGACGTTTCCAGCCAGGTAGGGGTTTAGCAACCCGTTCTTGATCAGGTTAACGTTTGTGTTCATCGGGTTTGGGGTCCAGTCCATGTTATCGTTGACCCAGTTGGCATACTGGCCGTTTGCGACCGTTTGTTGTGTCTCGGTCACGCCGAAGTTGTTCAGGACCTTGTCCCCGTTGTCATCCGGATAAACCCGCCAGGCCAGCATGAGCTGTTTGGTATTGTTGAGGCACATAATCCCTTGGGCCTTGGTCCTGGCCTTGCTCAGAACGGGGAGCAGCATCGCAGCCAGGATGGCGATGATGGCGATAACGACCAGCAGTTCGATCAACGTGAAAGCCAGCACGGGCGCTTTCCGGCCTGTTCGAAAATGTGTGTCCAGCTTGCTGCGACGTGAAACGGATAGGAGAACTATAAACTTTGTATTCATTGAGCCGATGCCGGTTATGGAGCGACGACCTTGTAAAACCGTTTGGGGCCGGTCGCGGGGTCGGTCGTGGATTTGACCGTGCCGTCACCGGGCACGGAGGTCAGCAGGGTCCAGGTGCCAGAGGTCAAATCGTCCCGCCAGAGGACCCTGTAGGTCACGCCAACTAGCGTAGGGAAGGAGAGCACGATGTTGCCGCCTGAGCGGGCGGCGGTGAGGGTGATGCCGGAGGATGGAACCAGCATGAAGTAGTTCGGATAGCAGAGACCAGTGGTAGTCGTGATGCGCAGGGTGCTGACGCCGCCCAGGCTCACTGCGACGGGAGTAGTCAGACCACTATCAGTCAAGGGTACCCAAGCGTAGGTGTGATTATTCTGCCCGACAGCACCCCAGGTGCCGAGGCGTTTTGTCACCTGGTTGGTAGTTCCGGCGCCGCTGACAACCTGGTCCAGATACATCGAGAAGAGGCCCAGGCCGGCGGAACGAACATAGACATTGAAACTGCCAGTTGGATAAGAACGAGTGTAATTGGCCCAGTCCGAAGCTCCAAACCAATCCAACTGATAATCATTTTCGCCCACACTGACGAACCTCTGCCGCGCCTCAACCGTGTAATCTTGAACGAGGCTTTCGGGAATGCCGTCGGTACGATAGGGGAACTGCTCGCCGCCTTCAGTTTGATGTTGGAAGTCAATGTTGGTCGTTGCTCCGAATCCGTTATATGCGTCGGGTGTCCAAGGGCTGAAATACTGTCCGCCGTCATAGTCGAAATCCTCTGCCTCAACCATATAATTATCCTGGCTGAACGTATCGAATTGATTGGTGACGCTGATGCCGTGGCCGAGGGAATTGGTGGCGGTAATAATTGCCGTGTGAATCGCGTTGAGCTGCAGCGTGGGATAAACGACGCTTTTAGTTGAAACCGAGCCAGTGATATTCAGGCTCGAGGAAACGTCGCTGCCGTCCAGGCTCATCGCGATGCCGTTCGCAGGAAACGTCGCCCCTGAGGAAGTCACCGTGAAACTCAAGGCGTTGGTGTACTCGAATGGGCGCGTGCCCGTGGGAAAAACGTTGTCAAGCTGAGGCAAATCGACCTGGCCGGCGACCAACGCGAAGAAGTTCGGCAGGAGGTCAACGTTAGCGCCGCTGGTGACGCGCAGGGTGGCTTTGCCGTTGAGAGTGACGATTGCGAGGTGGCCGTTGGTGTCCCTCAGATAGACGTTGTCAAAAGCGGTCCAGCCACGGCCACTGGCTATAAAGAAAGTGCCCAAGTCGGTGGTGGTCGCGTTGGAGTAAACCGCCGACGGTAGAGCGAAGGCTATGCTCGTCCACACCCTCTACGCCCACTTTGCCGAAGTAACAGTTGGGATCCCCGCTGGCGCTGCAGAGGTCCGGATGATTGAGGTACATCCCGTTAGTGTAGTCAAAATCTTCGGCCTCCCACAGATACACCACAGGGGGAATGCCGACCCAGGTAGTTTCGAAGTAGGTGCTGGCGCTGGCGGTGAAATTAAAGGAGTCCGTGACGGTAACAGACGCGGTGTAAGTCAGGTTGGATTGGAGTCCGTGATAGGTCACGGTTTTGTTCGAAGCAGAACCGCTGATCAACAGGCTGCCGGAAACATCCACGCCATTCAGCGCGAGGTGAATGCCGCTGTTGTTGATGGTAAAGCCGCTAGGCGAGCTGGCGTTGAAGGTAATGCCGTCACTGGGGTTGACGAAGATCATGTTCAACGGGGAAAGGTTGTTGATCATGGGCGGCAGCGGGCCACTGACCTGGTCCAGAACCGCATCGTCGAGATAAGACGATCCGCCCTCGTTGCCAGCCTGGCTATAGGCATAGCGGTAACGGACCACAGTCGTGCCGACCGGCGCGACCAACTGGCTGACCGAACCGGTCACCGCGTAGGTCGTGAAGTACGGGTCGCCGGAAGGCACCACAGCGGACACGTCACAAGCGTTGGTTACCTGATACTGGAACCAGGCGTCCGTGCCGACGCTGGTGGCGAAATTATCCGTCTTGTACAGGGCGAGAACATTACTGCTGGCGCCGAGGAAGGAAACTTCAACCCAGACAAGGCAATCCGCTCCCATCGCGTCGCCGCTGGAGGTGTAGAACCAACCGCTGGCCTGGTAGGTCGAGCCGGGAGCACCGCTGAAGTCCTGGTAGATGCCGGCGACGTTGGTTACCGCAGGATTGTAAAGGGCGCCCCACTCCTTCCAATAGAAAGTTCCTGAATGTGCGCTGACAGTGCTTTCGACCCAATAGTCACCGAAATAACCCGGAGGCGTAGGGGGCGAGAAGTAGGTCCAGCCAACCGGGAACACGTGGCCATAATTGGTCTCGAAACTTGGGTTGACCAGCAGATTGCCGGCCCGGACGGACGTGGGAGCCAGCACCAGCGCAGTGGCAAGCGCCAGGATAGTAAAGCAAGACCCGGATTGCCTTGAACTGATCCGGTTTTGGTTCCGGAAGAATTGACAGTTTTCCGCTGCGGAGTGGATGAGGTTTTTCATACGCCAACGTGTCTCTGGTCATGCCTTTTATTCACACGAGGTACGCTATGTACAATCCCATAGGAGGCCGGATTGTCAACCTGCTTTATAAGGCCTCAGCCATAGCGGCTATGGTGCCGGTAAGGACGCTTTCCACAGCGTCCCTGATCTCTTCCTGTCCCGGGTTCGAAAGTGAGACGCTGTGGAAAGCGTCCTTACCGCCGCCTTCACTGACCGGATACCCTGCTTTATGCTTTCGCATTGAATTCAGCAACTCAGGTGTGCTATGCTCAGTCCGAGATCGCCCTGATCGGATATGAAACAAACTCCGGTTTTCCAAATTCTCTTCCTGGCCACCACTGTTCTCACCGCGTTCGGCATCCAAGCCCCAAGCGGGCTGGTGAGCCGGACGGGGGATCAAAGCATCGTTTTGCATTGGGACAGAAATACTGAAACCGACCTATCGGGCTATCGCGTGTACCGTTCGATCACCAACGGCCCATTCGTGCTGCTGAATACCACCCTGCTTACCTCGCCTGGTTTCTGCGATCTTGATGTCAAGGTCATCAACGGACAAACGAACTTATACCAGGTCACCGCAGTGACGACCAGCTCGCAAGAAAGTCTGCCGTCCGCACCGCTGGCGGCAGTACCACATCCTTTTGCCAACGACGATGAATTCCTCGATTATGTCCAACAGACCAGTTTCGATTACTTTTGGTATTTGGCCAACCCGGCCAATGGGCTGGTGCCGGACCGTAGCGCAGCCGGCTCGGTCGCCAGCATCGCCGCGGTCGGATTTGGGCTGACCGCCATCGGCATTGGAATTGACCATGGCTGGATCCTCCGGACGCAAGGCGTGGCGCGAGTGCTGACGACCTTGAACACCTTTCTCCAGGGACCCCAAGGCACCAATGCCTCAGGCATCATCGGATATAACGGGTGGTTCTACCATTATTTGGATATGAAGACGGCGTTGCGGTCCGGCGCGGAACTTTCTTCCATTGATACGGCTCTGCTGCTGGCCGGAATTCTTTACGCCAAACAGTATTTCGATGGGACAAACGCCGACGAAACAACCATTCGAACCCTGTCGGATGCGATCTTTAACCGGGTGGATTGGAA
>WNGK01003922.1_pt1 | contig 16000 bp, 13 predicted proteins | sample 5400601 | NCBI WGS metagenome assembly WNGK01 (sample SAMN13153376, study PRJNA577476) | soil metagenome | isolation source: 60 cm soil or saprolite under Garry oak tree replicate 1 | place: USA:California | collected 2016-06-15
GCGAGATGTTCTTCCTCTTCACGGGCCGCCTGCACCAGGCGGCGGCGGGTTTCGCTTTCTCGCGCGCTCAGAGCCTGCGCCTGATAAAGCGCCTGAGCACAAACCTCGCCCGTGTGATTGACGCGCATCAGCCCCGCCGCGTGACGCCGTTCCTCGGGCGTCAGGTCGGGCTCCGGGATGCCGGCTGCGGGATTCGCGCGCCCGCTCGCGACAACGCCCGAAAGCGTGCGCAGGGCTCGGTCGAAACCGAGGATCAGATCGTCGATCATCCAGGCTCCTAGCTTGCGAGTGCCGCAACCCCATCGCTGTTCCATGCCGATGGGGCAAAAAAAACGGGCGCCCATTGGACGCCCGGATGATCACTTCAAACCCAGCTAAGCCTGGGACTTGCGTGTTGCAAACGATTAGAAGAAGTGCACGATGCCGAACACGAGGCCGCCCGGCTTGCCGCCCGGGGCGATCGGGTACGGGTTGATGTTGAACTGGTACCTGGCGTTGGAGTCGTTGTTGATCTTGACATAGCCGGTGTACAGCAGGGTCCGCGGCGACAGGCTGTAGCTGTAGCTGACTTCGTACTGTTGCGACTTGGTGTTCGAACCCTTGACCAGGCCGCCGACCGCCGTGCCGTCCGCTGCGCCGCCCTTGCCTTCGCCAGCGCGACCATAGAACAGGTAGACCTTGCCACCACCCACGGGGACCGTGCCCGAGATGCCCCAGAAGTCGCGCTTCAGGTCGCCGGTCGGCGTTTCGTACTTGGTGCGCTCGTATACGCCGGCGAGCCGCAGGCCGAAGCCCTGCATGATCGTGCCAAAGTCGTACGCGCCGGTGAGGGTCCAGTCGGTATCGTCCTGCTTCGGGCCGCCGCGGACGTCCTCGTTGCGCTCGAAAGCGATGCCGGCGTTCCACGGTCCGTTGGCGTAGATGAGATTGCCGCCGAGCACCCAGGCGTGGCGAACCTCGGAGGCGTGATCTCCGTTGTCGCCGCTGTCCGCATTACCCGACCCATCGCGCGTCGAATATTGCCAGGCCGTGGTGAAGCCGCTGAAGTTCGGCGAGTCGTACCGAAGGCTGTTGCCGGTGCGCGCATCGAAGCCGCCCTGGGCCTTGTTCAGCGGTCCCTGCGCCCAAAGTGCCGCCGTCGACAGGATCGAGGTGGTCAGCGTCGGGGCGTTACCGAAGATCGGATGCAGGTCGTCCTGAGGCATCAGGAACCGGCCTACCGTGAACTTGCCCCAGCTCCCTTGCAGGCCGACGAACGTTTCGCGGCCGCCCAGGTTGCCGGCATTGGTGTCGCCGTTGATCGACGACTCGATCTGGAAGATGGCGTTGAGACCGCCCCCGAGGCTTTCCGTGCCGCGCATGCCAAAGCGCGATGAGTTGCTGCTCAGGCGATCGATCGTCGTGTTCGACGTGCTCTCGGTCGGAAGACCTACGAAGCAGCCGGCGGCCGTGCCGGGTGCCCCTGTAACAGTACCGGTTGCCGCTGGGCACGTCTTGCCTCTGACCAATTCGAAGTCGACGTTCAGGCGACCGTACAGCGTGACGTTCGCGGTTTGCGCTTGCGCTGCCAGCGGCAGCGCAAATGCGCCGGCGACGGCAAGAGCGACGAGCTTTTTATTCATGAAATTTCTCCTCTGACGGAAAAAAGTGGCAAGGAAGCTTGCTTTGCGCCTGCCATCGGAACCTTCTCAGAAGGGTGCGAGAAGTTGGTACTCATTGTGCCAAACCGCCGAATCCAAAGGCAAGCTAAAACCCGCGACCATAAAACGGCCCGCGAATGCTGTTGTTTAATTGCAACAAGACCGCGCTTTTGGACCCGTGCTATCGCAGTGTCGCGCCGGGTATAATTCACTCTAGAATCGTCTCCGCTGCATCGACGCGATGCGCTGGCAAGAATGGGCACAAACAAGAGCTTGCCGACGTTCCGCAGGGGTGGACACCGCGCGGCCACATCAGTGAGCCTGCGATGAGCCTGCTGCCGGCGATGATCGCTGCCGCGGTGGCCTGGGGGGCTCTCGCGATTCTGGTGGGAAATGCCGCGCGCCTGCCACTCGACCGGCCCAACGCGCGCTCGCTGCACGCGCTCGCGGTCCCGCGGGTTGGAGGACTGGCCATCTGGGCCGGTTGGTTGGCCGGAACCGTATGGTTGCCCGGCCCGAAGGTGTGGCTCGCTCCGCTCCTGGCACTGATCGCGATATCGCTGCTCGACGACCACCGTGGCGTTCACCCCGGGCTGCGCCTCGCGGTGCACTTTGGCGCCGCGGCAGGCTGGGTGTGGCTGGCGGCGCCGGCGGTCAACCCTATCATCGCGGTCCTGGTGATCGTATGGACGGCCAACCTGTACAACTTCATGGACGGAAGCGATGGCCTGGCGGGCGCGATGACGGTCGTTGGCTTCGGGGCGTACGCGCTGGCCGGTTGGCTGGCCGCAAGCCCCATGTCGGCGCTTCTCCTGGCGATCGCCGCGGCAGCCGCACCCTTTCTGGTCTACAACCTGCCGCCCGCCCGGGTATTTCTCGGTGACGTCGGCTCGGTGCCGCTGGGCTTCCTCGCCGCGGTTTTCGGAATGACAGGTTGGCTGGAAGGGTGGTGGCCGGTCTGGTTCCCGATCCTGGCGTTTCTCCCGTTTATCGCCGACGCGTCGGTGACGCTGACCGCGCGGTTGCTGCGCGGGGCCAGGATCTGGGAAGCGCACCGGGATCACTCCTACCAGCGGTTGGTGCAGAGCGGCTGGGGACACGGTCGTACGCTGGCACTCTACGCGGCGTTGATGGTCGGAGCCGCGGGGAGCGCCGTGGCGACCCTGGTCTGGGCTCCGGGCGCGGGGGTCGTGGCCGTCGCCGTTTGGGCAGCCATCCTGGCCTTGGTCCTGGGCGCGATCGAGTATCATTGGCGCCGGCGAGGAATACGATTTGAGGAAAGTAAGGGCTAACTGGCGCGTCTGGCTCGCGTTCGTGCACGACGTGTGTGCCGCGGCGATCGCCTGGACGGGGTTGTATTGGCTGCGCGCCAACATGGACCTGCACGAGCCGCAGCTGTCCGACACGTGGCACACGTTGGCGTGGATACTGCCGCTCCAGGCCGGCATATTCCTGGCATTCGGGTTATATCGCGGCCTCTGGCGTTTCGCGAGCTTGCCGGACCTGCAACGGATCGTGCTGGCCGCCGGGCTTGGCGCGGTGGCGATCCCGGTCGTGCTGGTCATGCTTCGGCTCACCGCCGTGGTACCCCGCAGCGTGCTGATCCTCTATCCGCTGGCGCTGATCTGCCTGATGGCAGGCAGCAGGTTTACCTACCGCATCTGGAAGGAGCATCGGCTCTACAGCCCGCTGGCCGCGCTGGGTGAGCCGGTGTTGATTCTCGGCGCTGGCGAAGCCGGAGCGCTGCTCACCAAGGAGCTGGCCCACAGCCGCCAATGGCGGGTCGTGGGTCTTCTCGACGACGATCGGGCGAAGCAGGGGCGGATGCTGCGCAACGTCAGCGTGCTCGGGCCCATTTCCGAACTGCCGCTGTGGGCCCGCCGTTATGGCGTGCGCACCGTGATCATCGCACTGCCTTCGGCGGCGCACGACGTGCGCCGGCACGTCGCGGAGCTTTGCGCCGCGGCGACGGTCGAGGCGTTGACGGTGCCGGCGTACGAAGACCTCATCAGCGGGCGCTCGCAACTCACGACCATACGGCACGTCGAACTCGACGACCTGCTCGGGCGGGATCCGGTAGTGCTCGACACCGCAGGTTTGCGCGAATGGCTGGGCGATCGAGTCGTGCTGATCACCGGCGCGGGCGGGTCGATCGGCGCCGAGCTCTGCCGGCAGATCGCGCGTTACCGGCCGTCGCGGCTCGCGCTCCTCGAGCTGTCCGAGTACGCCCTCTATCAGATCCAGCAGACGCTCCAGGACGAGTTCCCTGATCTGCCGCTGGTGACGATCGTCGGGGACGCCAAGCACGCGGCGCTGGTCGATCAGATCCTCGCCCGCGAGCGGCCGTCGGTGATCTTCCACGCCGCCGCATACAAGCACGTGCCGCTGATGGAGGAGACCAATGCGTGGCAGGCGGTGCGCAACAACGCCTACGGTACGTGGGTGCTCGCGCGCGCGGCAGTCGCGGCGAAAGTCGAGAAATTCGTGTTCGTCTCCACCGACAAGGCGGTCAATCCGACCAACGTGATGGGTGCGTCCAAGCGACTCGGCGAAGTGATCTGCCAGAGCCTGCAGAACGGCGGGACCCAGTTCGTGATCGTACGCTTCGGCAACGTCTTCGGCAGCGCCGGCAGCGTGATTCCGCGTTTCCGCGAGCAGATCGCGCGCGGCGGCCCGGTCACCGTCACGCACCCCGAGATCACCCGTTATTTCATGTCGTTGTCGGAGGCCACCCAATTGCTGCTGCAGGCGGGACTCATGGGCAGGGGCGGCGAAGTGCTGGTGCTAGACATGGGCGAGCCGGTGCGCATCCTCGACCTCGCGCGCGACATGATCAGGCTCTCCGGCGCCGATCCGGACAGCATTCGCGTGGTGTTCACCGGCCTGCGGCCCGGGGAGAAGCTCTTCGAGGAGCCGCTTGCGTCCGACGAAGCGAGGCTTTCCACGCCGCACCCGAAGCTGTTCATCGCGCAGGCACGCTCGACCGGGGCGGACGCCATCGACCAGGTGATCGCGTGGCTGGAGCGCGACCGCGCGGCGGGCGATGCCGAGGTCCGTGCCTGGCTCAAGGCGTGGATCCCGGAGTACGTGCCGCCCGGCGACGTCCCGGGAACGCCGCAAGGCGCTCAGCCGCTGTTCGCGCTGCGAGGGCGTTGACCGCGCCCGCCGGTTTCACTTTCAGCCGAGCTCGACGCCCAGCGAGGCGATCGCCGCGGTTACCGCGTCGATGTCGATCGCGTCCATGCAGCGGGGGTGTGGACATTCGGCGAGGGTTCGCCCGCAACGCCGGACCCAGTCAATCTCCCGTTTGAACAGCACGCGCTGATCGCGACAGGGGAACGGCTCGACGGTCACTGCGCGATATGGCATCCCACGCCAGAATGCGCCCGCGCCGGTGAGGGTGACCGACCCAGGTCCGAACAGTGCCACCGTCGGCGCACCGACCACGCGTCCCAGGTGCGCGATGCCCGTGTCGGGGCTCACCAGCACCGACGCACCGGCGAGCAGGCGCCAGAGCTGCGGCAGGGACAGGCTGCCCGCGAATGACCGATAGCGAGCGTCGGGGTCGCAGGCCCGCACGTGGGTCTCTTCGCCTCGTCCCGCCGACCACACCGGTTCGATGCCGCGCGCGGCAAAGCGCGCGGCGAGCGCCGCCCAGCGCAGGGAATCCCATCGCTTGAGCGGGGTGCTGGCACCGACGTGCAGCACCGCGTAGCGGCTGGAGGGATAAGCAATGCCCGGCTCGACGGGCGGTGCTGGCCAGTGTTCGACGCGGTACGGCGCCGGAGGCGGGCCGTCGAGCAGGCCAGCGACCATGTCGCTCCACGCGGCGGACTCGTCGGGATAGCGTCGCAGCTCGTCGACCGGCCAGCTCTTGGGCGCGGGGCGATCGCCGGCAAAAGCGACGATCCACCCTGCGTCGAGCGCCAGCGCGAGCCAACTGAAGCGATTGTCTCCCGGCACGAGCGCAAGATCGAAGCCGCGTTCGCGCCACAGCGGCGACGCGGCGGGGTTGCGCGGGTCCCAGCCGATGGCGCGCAGACCGTAGGGAGATTGCGCGTAGAGCGGCGCATAGGCGTCCGGCAGCGCCATGACGAGCTCTGCGGCAGGATGGCGCTCGCGGAGCTTCGCGACGAGCGCGGTCAGCATCAGCGTGTCGCCCAGCAGCAGATGATGCGCGAGCAGGATCCTCTCTGGATTGCGCGCGGGCGAGCGACGCCCGCCGTGCATCGCGCGGGAGACGAGCGCGCGGGCGACGACTCGCGCCCGGCCGGCGAAACGGCTCCTCGATTTACCGGTAGCGATTGGCGTCGGCGGCACGGCGAAACACCGTTTCCATCCGGTCGAGCATGGGCCCGATCCCGAACTTCATCTGAACACGGTCGCGTGCGGACCAGGCGAGCCGCTCGGCAAGCCCGGCATCGCCGAGAAGCCGATCGATCCCGGCCGCCAGGGCGATTGCGTTCTGCTTCGCCACGACGAGCGCGGTCGCATCGCTGATGGCGATCTCGCCGATGCCGCCGGCGTCGGTCGTGACGCAGGGCACGCCGACGGCCATGGCCTGCAGCATCGCCTGCGGGACGCCCTCGTTCGCGTACGACGGCAGTGCGAAGACATCGAGCGCGTGCAGCCAGGGCAGGACATCCCACTGGTTCCCGGTCAGCCGAACGCGCTCGGAAAGACCGAGGCTACGGATCTGCGCCTTGATCGCATCGGCTTGCGGCCCGTCGCCGACGATGACTAGCTGCGCGTCGCGGTGTATCGACAGCGCCATCGCCTCGAGCAGGTAGCGGTGGCCTTTCCAGCTGCGCAAGGTCGCGACAATGCCGATCAGCGGGAGGCCTTCCGGCAGTTGCAGGGTGCGCCGCGCGGTGGCCTTGTCGCCGGGCGCGAAGTACTTTAGATCGATGCCGGTGGGGATTGACGTTACGCGGGCAGGCGACACCCCGTTGGCGCGAATGAGTTGCTGGCGGATCGCTTCGGCCGTCGTGACGACCTCCGCGGTGGCCCGGGTGTAGAGCCAGCGCGTCGCGGCATCGGTCGGTACCCGTGTCGAGATATGGCGCGTGCGCACCAGCGCCGGCGGCCGCCGCTGGCCGAGCCAGAACGCTCGACACGCCAATGCCGCGAGCCAGCTGTCGGTCGAGCTGTGGCTGTTGACGACATCGATGCGCTCGCTCGCCAGCAGTCGGCGCAGGGCAATGGCGCCGACAGGGCTCTTGCGGCCGATCGGGAGCGCGATGACCGGAATATCGAAACGCTCGGCTTCGTTGAAGATCGCCGCCTCGCGCGGGCTCGCCAACAGGACATCGTGGCCGCGGCGCCGCAGTCCTGCCGCCTCGGTCAGAATGCGAAGCTCCTGACCGCCCCAGCCGAGCGAGGACTCCGTGTGCAGAATGCGCACCGCGCGACGCTCTCAGGCGACGGCAGGTGCCGTCGCAAACTGGATGCGGTGCAGCTTGGCGTAGACGCCGTCGCGGGCGAGCAGCTCGGCGTGCGTTCCATGCTCGACGATGCGTCCCGCGTCGAGCACGGCGATCCGGTCGACGCGCTCGATGGTGGAGAGCCGGTGCGCGATGACGATGGTGCTCCGGCCGCGCATCAGCGTCTCCATCGCTGCTTGCACATGCCGCTCCGATTCGGAATCGAGCGCCGAGGTTGCCTCGTCGAGGATCAACAGGGGCGCATTCTTAAGGATCGCCCGCGCGATCGCGAGGCGCTGACGCTGGCCGCCGGAGAGGCGCACACCGTTTTCGCCGACGTTGGTTTCAAAGCCGTCGGGCAACGCGCGGATGAAGTCCAGTGCGTGCGCGGCAAGGGCGGCGCGCTCGATCGCCTGGCGCGGTGCGCTGGCCATCGCTCCGTAGCCGATGTTCGCGGCAACGGTGTCGTTGAACAATATGACGTCCTGGCTCACCAGCGCGATCTGGCTGCGCAGGTTGGCGAGCGTGAAGGTATTGAGGTCGTGACCATCGAGCAGGATGCGCCCGGCGCTCGGCTCGTAGAAGCGCGGCACCAGGTTGACCAGCGAGGTCTTGCCGCCGCCCGAGGGCCCGACCAGCGCGACGCTCTCGCCGGGAGCGATCGTCAGGCTCACGTCGGAGAGCGCGTTTCGGTCGCCGCCCGGATAGCGCAGCGAGATGCGTTCGAAACGGAGCTCGCCGCGGACGTGGGCAAGCTCGAGCTTCCCGAGATCTTCCTCGGGCTCCTGGTCGATCAGCGCGAAGATGCTCTCGGCGGCGGCCAACCCGCGCTGAATGTTGGTGTTGACGCCGGACATCGAACGCAGCCGGTCAAGCAGTGTCAGCAGCCCCGCGACATAAGCGCCGAACCGGGCCGCGTCGAACCCACCGGTCTCGTTCTGCTTGAGTACGAGATACACGATGAATCCCACCGCGCAGGCACCGACGAATTGCAGCAAGGGCGAGCTGGCCGCGCTGGCCGAAGACTGCTTGGCCATGGATTGACGCAGCTTGTTGGCCGCGGAAACCGCGCGGGTGCGCTCGTAGTCGTGACCGCCGAAGATCTTGACCATGCGGTGGCCACCGACGATTTCCTCGAGCACGTGCGCGATCGATCCCGTGCGTTGCTGCACGTCGCGCGCGACGCGGCGCAGCCTGCGACTGAAATACCGGGTCACCGCCACGACCATTGGCAGGACGATGAGCAGCACGATCGTGCGCTGCCAGTCGAGGAAGAACAGCAGGCCCAGCGTGCCGACGATCGTCAGCACGCCGCGCACCGCGGTGGTGATCGCGCTCGAGCTCGCCGCCGCGAGCTGGTAGGCATCGAAGGTGAACTTGGAGATGAGACGGCCCGACGATTGCGTGTCGTAATACGGCGTGGGCAGCGTGAGCAGCCGGTCGATCATCCTGCGGCGCAGATCGAATACCACCCGATGTCCCGTCCACGCCATCCCGTATTCGGCTATGAACGAACCGAGGCCGCGCAGGAGAAAAACCGCCACGAGGGCCAGCGGCAATTGCACCGTCATCGCCGGATCGGGGCTCTGCAGCTTCTGGATGATCGGCATCACCATGTACGCCATGATGGTGTCTCCAGCGGCGACGACCGTCATGCCGAGAAGCGCCAGCGCGAAGGCCCACCAGTAGGGGCGGACGTAGTGGAGCAGGCGCCGATAGAGAAGCAGGCCGGACGACACGATCAGGAGGGCGCGGCGGGAGCACCGCCGGCGTGGGGAGAGTGCGGCCGATTATAGCGCAGAGGGGAGGCGCTCCTCAGAGGGCAAGGGCCCGGAGTGTCCCTTCGCTTTCCTGTGCGTTGCGCCCCTTGGTTCAGACGCTCTTGACCTTCTCCCCGCCCTGCGCCGTGTGGGCGGCGGCGAGGAGGTCGCGATAGAGCAGCACGAGTTGCAGCGTCATCGCCGCCGGCGTCAACGGCAGCACGGCTTCGCGGGCGCGGGCGCCCAGGGTCGCGCGCGCAGTCGCATCGGTGAGCGTCATCATGTGCCAGGCGAGCGAATCGACGTCGCGCGCCGGACACACGAATCCGGCATCGTGCTCCAGGATGAGCTCGGCGGCGCCGCATTTGTTGCTGGTCACGACGGGAAGGCCGCACGCCATCGCTTCCAGGACCGCGTTGGGGCAGGGGTCGTAGAGTGTGGGCAGGACGAAGGCGTCGGCGGCACCGAAGAATGGCCGCGGGTCTTCCTGCGGGCCGAGCAGGGCGACCCGATGCGCGACGCCGAGCTCCTGCGCAAGCCGCTTGTACCATCCGCGGGCCTTGTCGCGGCCGACGACGAACAGATACGTGTCGCCGGGAAGGCGCGCGAGCGCCGCGATCGCCCGCGCGACACCTTTGCGCACGTAACCCGAGCCGAGAAGCAGAAAAACCGTCGCGAAGTCCGCCACCCCGAGCTTCGCGCGCACCGCGTCGCGATGCTCCTTGAGCTGCGGCGAAAAGACGTCGCTGTCCACCGCGTTGTAGATGACGTGCAGCGCGCTCTCGGCAAAGCCGAACCGCTCCAGGATCTCGTCCTTGACCATCTTCGAATTGCAGATCACCGCGCGCAGCGCCGGACTCGTGAACAGCCGCCGCTCCATGTCGAGGACATAGCGATGATAGGGGCTCCACTCGACGAGCCGACGCGCGAACGGTGATGCATCGCGCAAGCGTTCCTCGAGGTACGCCTGGTGCAAGCCGTCGCCCGCGCGATAGACATCGCAGCACAGCAGCCGCTCGTGCGACTGCACCAGCTCCGGCGGCTGCCGGGCGATCTTTGCGCACACCGCGCGGGCGAAGCTCCGGTCGCGCCACAGCCGTCCGACGTAGAGCGGATTGCACAGCACGGGCTCGATCAGCTGCAGTCGCGTCTGCGGCCAGCTCCGGGTGTACAGCGTGATCGCGATGCCGCGCTCGAGCAGCGCTTCGAGCGCCGCCTCGACGAAGCGCTCGGCTCCGCCATAGGGTGTATAGCGCTGGCGGATGATGGCGAGTCTCATCGCGCACGCCCTTCCGTCTCGGCCAGGACTTCGCGAAGTGCGGCGTGGACGCGCGCGACCGGCAGTGTGGTCAGGCACTCGGAGATCTTGCCGCCGCCGCAGCCGTCGTTGCCGCAAGGCCGGCACGGGTGCTCGGTCGAGGCGACGACGCGGTGCGGGACCTGCCACGGACCCCACTCGACCTCGCCGCTCGGGCCGAACAGTGCGACCAGCGGCGTGCCCATCGCTGCGGCGATGTGCATCGGCGCCGAATCGACGCCGACGAAGGCGCGCGCTTCGCGCGTCAATGCAGCGAGCTCACACAGGCTGAGCGCGCCGCACAGGTCCGTGACCTTTCCCCGGATAGGTTCGCCGAGCTGGGCCAGTGTCATGGCGACGAGCTGCCGTTCGCGCTCGTCGGGCGCGCCGGTGACGACGACCCGCCAGCCGTCGTTGACGATCGCCTCGATCAACGCCGAATAACGCTCGGTGGTCCACGATTTGAACAGCCAGCGCGAGCCCGGGTGCAATTGGATGAAGGCGCGCGCTTCGATGCCGTGGTCGGCAAGCAGCGCCTTCGCGCGCGCCGCGTCGCGCTCGCCGGGCACGAGCACCAGCGCGCGCTCCCCGCTTGCCGGCTGCAGGCCGAGACGCCGTAACGCGTCGAGGTTGCATTCGACCATGTGGCGCGGACGCCCGCGCGGAAGTCGGTAGTAATGGGTAAAGCTCGAGCGCCACAACCAGTGGGCGTCGGGCAGCTCTCGCGCAACCGCGTAACGCGGCCGCAACATGCGCGTAAGCCACGCGCCGCGCGGGTGCTCGGTCAGGTGCACGATCAGGTCGAACCGTCGCGCGGCGAGCACCCGGAGGAGTCTCGTCTCGGCGCCGATCTGCGACCACACGCCGCGCCGCTTCCAGTCGCGATCGATGGTGTGCACGCGGGCGATCGCCGGATGGCTCTCGAGCATCGGCGCCGTTTCGCGATAGACGAGCGCGTCGAGCTCGGCGCCGGGCAGAGCGCGGTGCAGCGCGGTAAACACCGGCGAGGCAAGCAGAACGTCACCATGATGGCGAAGCTTGGTGACCAGGACGCGACGCACCAGACTCGTGTCGATGGCGTCCGGCGGGGCGTTCAGCATGCGCGCAAGATACCAAAGCGCTTTGTCGGTTACAAACGCGTTTTCGGCATCGGGCAGTCAGGGCTTACTCGTCGAGGAAGCGGCGTGGTTGCTTTATCTTTGCGCGATTCGGGTAGAATCGACTCCGATCGAGACGCCCCCGGACGCAACCTCAAGCCCCCATGCCCCTCGAGGCTGCCTCCGCCGCGCTCAAAGCGCAGATCCTGGCCGAGGCGCTGCCCTACATCCAGCGCTTCCACAATAAGGCGATCGTCGTCAAGTACGGCGGCAACGCAATGACCGAGGCGACACTCAAGTCCGGCTTCGCGCGGGACGTCGTGATGCTGAAGCTCGTTGGGATGAACCCGATCATCGTGCACGGCGGCGGCCCGCAGATCGGCGACCTGCTGAAGACGATGGGGATCCCCAGCGAGTTTCGCCAGGGAATGCGAGTCACCGACGAGAAGGTCATGAACGTCGTCGAGATGGTTTTGGGCGAGCTCAACCAGGAGATCGTCGGCCTCATCAATCAGTACGGCGGGCGGGCAGTGGGCCTGACGGGGCAGGACGGGGCGTTCATCCACGCCCGCAAGATGCTGCTCAAGAGCGATATCGACGATGGAGAGCCGGTCGACATCGGACTGGTCGGCGAGATCGAAAGGATCGATCCGGAGCTGATCCAGCTCCTCGATTCGCGGGATTTCGTGCCGGTGATCGCACCGATCGGCGTCGGCAGGGACGGCGAGGCGTACAACATCAACGCCGACCTCGTCGCTGGCAAGCTCGCCGAGACGCTCCAGGCGGAAAAGCTGGTGCTCATGACCAATACCCCTGGCGTTCTCGACAAGAGCGGAGCCCTGTTGACGGGACTCACTGCCAGCGAGATCGAGCGCCTGTTCGCCGACGGCACGATTCACGGCGGAATGCTGCCGAAGATCGGCTCCGCGCTCGACGCCGTGAAGAACGGGGTGCGCAGCTCGCACATCATCGACGGCCGCGTCGAGCATGCGCTGCTGCTCGAGGTGCTGACTAACGAAGGGGTGGGCACGATGATCAGGGCGGATTGACGATGGCAGCAAAACCAGGGGAGCGGCGACTCCAGATCCTGCAGACGCTCGCGTCGATGCTGGAGAATCCGCGCGGCGACAAGGTCACCACCGCGGCGCTTGCCGGGCGCCTGGAAGTCTCTGAGGCGGCACTCTACCGCCACTTCGCCAGCAAGGCGCAGATGTTCGAGGGGCTGATCGAGTTCATCGAATCGACGCTCTTCTCGCTGGTCAACAAGATCACGACCGACACGACCGACGGCGTGGCGCAGGCCACCCAGATTGCGCAGGTGCTGCTCGGTTTTGCGGAGAAGAATCCCGGCATGACCCGGGTGCTGATCGGCGATGCGCTGGTCAACGAGGACGAGCGCCTGCAGGCCCGCATGAACCAGTTCTACGAGCGTGTCGAGGCCGCGCTGCGGCAGGCGTTCAAGATCGCGCAGGCCGGCGGCGGCTGGAGCGGCGATCCCGCTGCGGAGGCGAATGCGTTGCTGGCCTACGTGCTTGGCCGCTGGCTGTTGTTCGCGAAATCGGGATTCAAGAGGCTGCCGCAGGAGCACTGGGAGACGCAGCGCAAATTCCTGTTCGGCTGAACCCCTAAGCCGCCCGCACCGTCGACGGCGCAAGCTGGCAGCCATTGATCTTCCAGCCGCGTTTCTGTTTTTCCATGGTATAGAGCGCGACCTGCACGCCGTTGTCCCGCGCGATCAGCCGCAGCGGTTGCACGATGATGCCATCGATGACCGCTCCTTCCAGGAACTCGGTGTAGCGCGCCTCGAGCAGCGCCGAATACCCCGTGCGAACCATCGTCATGAAGCTTCGCGCGTCGCCGAACTGCGCCTGAATTCCGGGACTTGCATAGCCAAACGCACGCTCGTCGTCGCCGGAGCGCAGCGCCGCAAGCTGTTGCGAGACGACCTTCCTGATCGCGGCCCACTCGGCCTTGGCGAGACGGCCCGGCGCGGCGCTGGCGAACCCGGCGACGCAAGAGCACGCGACCGCGATGCCAAGGCGTCCCAGGAAGACCCGGCGCGTCACGCCCCTCGAGGTCACGAGCGCGCTCGCGAGGCGCATACCGGGCACGCCGGATCCTTGACGAAGCGGACTTCGCGCCACTCCATGGTCAGCGCGTCGAGGAGCAGCAACCGTCCGGCCAGCGAGCGGCCCGCGCTGGCGAGGAGCTTCAGCGCCTCGGCGGCTTGGGTCGCGCCGATGATGCCGACAAGCGGCGCGAACACGCCCATGGTAGAGCAGCGCGTTTCCTCGAATTCGTCAGCCTCGCCGAACAGGCAGTGGTAGCACGGGTTGGTGAGGTCGCGGGAATCGAACACCGCGACCTGGCCGTCGAAGCGGATCGCCGCGCCCGACACCAGCGGCTTCCCGGCCGCGACGCAGGCGCGGTTCACGGCGTGGCGGGTGGCGAAATTATCCGAGCAGTCGACAATCACGTCGACAGCGGCCGCGAGAGGCAGGAGCTCGCCGAGCGTGACCCGCTCGGACACGGTGACGACGCGCACTTCCGGGTTTACGGCGGCGATGCGTGCGCTGGCGGCCTCGACCTTCGGTCGGCCGACGGCGGCCGTGTCGAACAGGATCTGGCGTTGCAGGTTGGTGAGATCGACGCGGTCGGCATCGACGAGCGTGAGCGTGCCCACACCGGCCGCGGCGAGGAACTGCGCGACCGGATTGCCCAAGCCACCGATGCCCACGATCAACGCGTGCGATTCGCCGAAACGCTGCTGCGCATCGACACCGAGCTCGGAGAGCAGGATGTGTCGGCTGTAGCGCAGAAGCTGCGTGTCATCCATGGCGATCAATTGTCCCGCATTTCCACAAGGCTCAGAAAGCAAAACGCCCGGACAAGCCGGGCGTTTTTGCTTCGATGGACCGAAGCGAAGCGTTATTGCGGCTTCGCTTGCGCCTGGACCGCCTTGCTCGACGCGACCACGGGCAGCCCCTTGAGCTGATTGATCGCTTGCGTCAACTGAAAGTCTTCGGCGGCACCGAACTCGAAGCGCGGCGGAAGTGCTTCGGCATCGACCTTCGCGGTTGGCTTGGCGTCGATCTTGGGAGCGACCCGCGCGGTGGTCTGCGCCGCGGCGCTTTTTGCCTTCGGACTCCCGATGGCGTCCGCGGGCGCGCTGCCGGGGGTCGGGACTTCGAGGTGATGCTCGAGATTGGCTTCGCGCAAACGACTCGGAGAATCGCGCCCGTCGTCCACCGCGATGTCGGGCTCGATGCCCTTGGCCTGAATCGAGCGGCCATTGGGCGTGTAGTAGCGCGCAGTCGTGAGCTTGAGTCCCGTATTGTGTCCGAGCGGAAGGATGGTCTGCACGGAGCCCTTGCCGAAGGTCTGGGTGCCCATCACCACGGCACGCTTATGATCCTGCAGCGCGCCGGCGACGATTTCGGAGGCCGAGGCGGTTCCACCGTCGACGAGCACGACCATCGGCACGGTCTTGATGCCGGGGGGCAGGTCCTTGAGATAATCGTCGCCGCGGCTGCGCAGGTAATTGTCCTTGTTCGCGGATAGCCGCATGCGTGCGTCGGGTGTCCGGCCGTCGGTGTATACGACCAGCGCGTCCTTCGGCAGGAACGCGGCCGATACGCCCACCGCCGTCGGGAGCAGTCCGCCCGGATCGGTCCGCACGTCGAGCACCAGACCGGTGAGCTCACCCTGCTTGTAAAGAGTCTTGATCGCCTTGGCGAGGTCCTCGCCAGTGCGCTCTTGGAACTGGCGGACGCGGATGTAGCCGTAGCCTGGCTCGAGCATCTTGGCCTTGACGCTCTGGACGACGATTTCCTCGCGCGTCAGCGTGAAGGTGATCGGCGCGTCGACGTCCTTGCGGGCGACGACCAGCACGATCTGCGTGCCCGGCTTGCCGCGCATCTTCGTCACAGCGTCGCTGAGCGCCATGCCGCGGGTGGCGATGTCGTCGATCTTGACGATCAGATCGCCTGCCTTGACGCCGGCGCGAAACGCCGGTGTCTCTTCGATGGGGGAGACGACCTTGATGAACCCGTCTTCGACGCCGACCTCGATACCCAGTCCGCCGAACTTGCCCTGCGTCGAAACCTGCAACTCGCGGTAGGCGTCGGCGTCGAGGAAGTCGGAATGCGGATCGAGGCCGTGGACCATCCCGTTGATCGCCTCGCGGATGAGCTTCTCGTCCGGGACGGCTTCGACATAGTCGCTCTTGATCCGGCCGAACACGGCCGAAAACAGCTGCAGGTCATCAAACGGAATCGGAAGCCGCGCTTCCTTCTCCGCCATCGCCGAAAAATTGAGGCTCAGCAGGAGACCAAGCACTGCGCCGAGACCGATCAAACCCGCTTTTTTCCAACCGTTGCCCATCGTCAACCCCGTATTTCTCACGCCGCACCGCGCGCGGCCCGCCCACCCATCTTCACGCCGAAGTATACCCCGGTTTTTCGCTCGCTAAGTCGCCGCGCGCCTGGATGATGAGCGAACATCGACTAGATGCAAAATGCGAATTGCCCCGCTGCGGTCATACGGCGGGAGTGATCCGACCGGCGGCGGGCCGTTGCGCCCACCTGACCTGGAACGACCGGCAGTGCTGTGGACCGTCGCCGCGCCCGCGAGTTCCGCTTGGGAATCGCAGCCATGCCACTCACGAGCAGGCCGGGGGCACGCCAACTACGCTATCATTTTCATTTCAGCGGCACGATTCCCGCGCATTCAAGCTGCATACCACAGCCGCGCACCATCTCATCGCGCACATGACCCTGCAATT
>WNGK01004676.1_pt1 | contig 15999 bp, 10 predicted proteins | sample 5400601 | NCBI WGS metagenome assembly WNGK01 (sample SAMN13153376, study PRJNA577476) | soil metagenome | isolation source: 60 cm soil or saprolite under Garry oak tree replicate 1 | place: USA:California | collected 2016-06-15
GAGGTTGAGCCACGGGTTCGCGCACGTGCGGCAAGGCCTGCCAAGGTTCGAGGTGAGATCAAGTCCGACGATATCTTGGTAACAGCCTGGGTAGCCCCTCCGAGTTTTTGCACGGTTCGGGTTGCTATCGGTGAGCCTGTTCCAAGAAAGTCGTGCATCAGACGTGCGTGGGGTTGGGGGCACCAGTATCCGAAGGAAGGGCGCATCTATCGGAAGGCGGAATCCTGGGCGACCTACCCCGAGCTAGGAATGCTCGATGTCGAGGCGGTCCCGCTCCCTCGATGGAAGCAGCCGATCGAGGTGCTTGCGATTGTGCAACGTCGTGACCAGCACGGTTCATGAGACTAGGTCACGCAGGTGCATCGGCGACGAGCGCCCCGTTGAGGCAGGACGGAAGTGTCTGCTTCTCGCAACGGGCAAATCGAGGCTCGGTGCGGGCGTTACGCGGCCTCGATCTCCTCAAACCGGTTGATCCGCACGGCTCCGTCGGGGAAGTGTGCCACGATATGGCATGCCGGCGCGCAGCTGGCTGAACTTGTTAGCCATCGATCAACCCCTCGCGTCTCAATTCGTCAAGCTGCTGAGCATACAGGTTGTTAGGTACGGGCACGTATTCCTCGTACCAGCGATCGCCTCCAGCCTTACACTCGCCGACATCAGCCTCGACTCAGTCGCTGGAGCACGGCCCGTACCGCCGCTATCGTCGCCGCCGGATCCTGTGCGTTATTGAGGTGTGCGGCAAGGAGGTCCTCGGCGTTCGCATCGGTGAGAAAGATCTTCGATTGCTCAGCGACGTACCTGCGCAACTCAGTCGGCGCCGACGCGACCTCCTCAACGAGCGTCGGCCGGGACGCAATGAGGGCGAGGATGTCCAATAGATCGTCGCTGTAGAGCGGATCCTCGTGTCCGCGGTCCTGATAGGCCGCCCATTTGAGTGCGAGGAAGCCGGGGGCGCTCGCGTGCCGAATAGTGAGGCCAGTGGTGAGCGTCGTCCTGACTGCTGTTTCGATGGCGAGCCAATCGGCCGGGCCCCTCGTCGCGCCGGGGTGCTCGCCCACCGGGACCAGGTCGAAGGGAATGCCGCCTCCACCGATCCACCGATGCATGTGACCGGGGTCGGCGAGGTCACGCCGAAAACCGAGCCGTACAAGCTCGTCTTGAACGCGTTGAGCTTCGACATACGACACTGTCGCTATGATGGCATCTACGTCAGACGTGATTCGAGCCCCTCGAAACGGCGGATCGGTGTGCAGGAGGGGCGCGATCGCGCCACCGATGAAGACAATGCGCTCCTTTAGGTCTCCGAGCGCCTGGGCAACCAGGACGAGGCGCGCGAAACCGGGATGCGCCGTCGCATCGCTCACCCTGCCGCCGCGCGACGGCGCACCCGAGCTTCGATTTCTTCCAATGCGCGGCGCCGCTCCCTGGTGCCCCCGACACGGATCGCGTCGGCGAGCGTCACCATCTCGTATGCGGCAGGCGACCGGCGGGGAAGCTCGACCGCTTGGGGATACAACGGCGCGATTGCCTCTCCCTCTGGCGTAGCGCAGGCCGTGAGCAAGGAACTCGTGGAGGGCAAGCCAATTCACCACACGGCTACTCGGCCGCAGCAGGCCTGCAATCTGCAAGCGACGCACGGCCGCATGTGCCGTACTCGAGCTGATTCCCAAGTCGTCACTGAGTTGCTCGTATTTCGCTTCCGGCGCTTCCGCCAAGCGTAGGCCGACAACTACGTCCACGGGCTTAAGGGGCTCAAAGGCAACCATGATCTTTACTCTCTTTCTGTATTCGCTATTCGCGAATAGAGAATATACATAGCAACAATACGCAGTCAAGTGGCTATTGACGTTATATTTGCTATAGCTTACTGTTGCCGAATGGAAGACTTTGCCACGCAGATCAGCGACCTTCGCAGCAAGCTGCAGCTCAGCCAGGAAGAACTTGCAACTAGGCTAGGCGTTTCCTTCGCAACCGTCAATCGCTGGGAGAGCGGGAAGTCCAGGCCCCAACGCGCCCAGCGCGACGCTGTCGAACGGTTGCTCGCGGAGGCGGGTGCCGAATCTGACTCGAGTAGCCCGCCCGACACGAGCCCGACCACCCGACGCCGCCGCGGAATTTCCCACAGCAAGGTCCTCGGCACCCGGAGCATGGAGCAGATGCTCTGGGACGCTGCCTGCTCGATTCGCGGGGAGAAAGACGCTCCCAAGTTCAAGGACTACATCCTGCCGTTGCTTTTCATCAAGCGGCTGTCCGACGTCTTCGACGACGAGCTGGCGCGGCTGGCCGAGCAGTTCGGCGATCGCGACACCGCCCTGGCGTTGGTGGAGGAGGAAGCGAAGGGAACGACGCAGCCGAGCCAGCGACTGGTGCGCCTTTACATCCCCCCCGAGGCTCGCTGGGGTGTGGTGAGTGGCCGAGTGGCATTCGACTGGCCCGCCGACCGCCGTCCTCGCACCCTCGGCGAACAGCTCACACTTACCACGCGGGCGATCGTGCGGCACAACCCCGGACTCGCCGGCGTGATCGACGTGGTGGATTTCAACGAAACGCGGAACGGCGAGCGCGAGATCTCGGATGGCGCGTTGAAGGGCGTGATCGAGACGTTCTCCGATCCGCGGTACCGCCTGGGCCTGCATGACGTGGAGCCCGACTTCCTCGGCCGCTGCTACGAGTACCTCCTGCGCAAGTTTGCCGAGGGGTCAGGGCAGAGTGCCGGCGAGTTCTTCACCCCCACCGAGGTGGGCTTTCTGATGGCCGAGGTGCTGCGGCCGCGGCCTGGTGAACAGTGTTGCGACTTCGCGTGCGGGTCGTTCGGACTGCTCGTCAAGCTGCAGCTGGTGTGCCGGAGGCTCGATCCGCTCTCCAAGGTGCCGCTGCGTCTTTACGGTCAGGAGCTGCAGGCTGAGAGCTACGCGGTGTCGTGCATGAACCGGATCATCCACGACATGCAGGGTGAGGTGGTCCGGGGAGACTCGATGCGCAATCCCAAGTTCCGGGAGAGCGATTCCCGGCTCAAGCAGTTCGACATCGTTGTGGCGAATCCGATGTGGAACCAGCCATTCGATCCTGACGTGTACGAGCACGACCCATTCGGGCGGTTTGATGAGCAGGGGGGGACGACGGCCGGGAGGGCTGACTGGGCGTGGCTGCAGCATACGCTGGCCACGATGAAGGAAGGGGGGCGGGCGGCCGTTGTCCTCGACACTGGTGCGGTCACGCGCGGGTCTGGCAGCAAGAACGAGGATCGCGAGCGCAACATCCGTCGCTGGTTCGTGGAACACGACTATGTGGACGGCGTGATCCTCCTGCCGGACAATCTCTTCTACAACACCACTGCCGCCGGGGTGATCGTCGTGTTGCGCAAAGGAAAACCCAAGGAGCGGCGCGGGAAGATCGTCCTAGTCAACGCGAGTGGGGAATTCAAGAAGGGGAGTCCCAAGAATTACCTGACCGCGGAGGGAATCCGGCGGATCGCGGATGGGTACGGTGTGGGACAAGACGAGGCAGGCTTCATCAAAGCGATCACGGCGGAGGACGCTGCGGCGGCGGATTTCAACCTTTCTCCCTCCAAGTTTGTGGTGACACAGGGGACCACGGCGCATCGAGACGTTCAAGACATCCTCGACGAGCTGACAGCCCTCGAGAAGGATGCTACCGCCCAATCCGCGAAGCTGCTTGACGTGATGAGGAAACTGTCATGACCTTCGGATGGCCAACGCGACCGCTCGGGGAGTTGTTTGACATCGGACCAGGAAAATCCGTTGGGCCCGAGTCACGGAGAGGTCATCCACAGTATCCGTTTCTGCGGACAGCGAATGTTCTCTGGGGGCGAGTCGACCTCACCACAGTGGACACCATGCACTATACGGAAGATGAGCTGCGCGAGAAGACGCTACTCCCGGGTGATCTTCTGGTATGTGAAGGTGGCGACATCGGTCGCGCTGCGATTTGGGAAGGGCAGATCGCTCCGTGCGGTTTTCAAAACCATCTACATCGGCTCAGGCCCAAGACCGCCAATGTCCACCCGCCGTTCTTCATGTACGCTCTTCGAGCCGGATTCACGCAGCTTGGGATCTTCGAAGGCGCTGGGAACCGAACAACGATACCCAATCTCTCACGCAGTCGCCTGGCGAGTCTCGAACTGCCGTGCCCAGGCGCGCCAGAGCAGATGGCCGTCGCGAGTCTCCTCCGCCAGGCCGAGCGCCGTGCAGCAACAGAGAAGCGGTTGATCGCCACTCTCAGCGAACTGAAACAGGCCGCGATGCAACAGTTCTTCACGCGGGGGTTGCGAGGGGAGGAGCAGAAGGAGACGGAGATTGGGCGAATGCCACGTTCTTGGCGGCTTACCACACTCGGGGACGTCACGCGGTTGGAGCGCGGGCGATTTACGCACCGGCCGCGGAACGAACCGCGCTTCTACGGTGGTAGCACGCCATTCGTTCAAACTGGAGATGTTGTCGAGTCGGGTGGCCGCATTCGGCGGTTCTCGCAAACCCTAAACGAAGCTGGAGTCGCGATCAGCAGAGTCTTTCCGGAAGGTACCGTGCTCATCACAATCGCTGCCAACATTGCGTTTACCGGCATCTTGACGTTCCCGAGTGCATGTCCCGACAGCCTCATCGGGATCACGCCCAAGGATGGTTTGGACGCGGAATACTTGAACTACTACTTGCAAACTCAGCAGCCGGAGATGGACCGGCTCGCCCCCAAGGGCACGCAGAAGAACATCAACCTGCAGTTCCTGCGCCCGTGGCCAGTGGCGGTCCCTTCGGTTGATGAGCAACGGGACATAGTGGCCGCGCTGCGGATCATCGATGACACTCTTGAGTGCCACGAGCATCAGCGAATGTTGCGGGCGGAGCTCTTCGAGACGTTACTGGGGGACTTGATGACCGGTCGCCTGCGGGTTGCAGATGCTGCCCAGACCGACCAGATCGCTGCGGGTTTGGTCTGAGCGCGTCCAAAGCTGTTCGTGCTACTGCCCCGGTGGCTCGCCATCTCGCCAACGAGGCTGCCACGGTACAGTTCCCATTCGTTCGTCACGCGAGCGACGTCGGCTGGACCGTAGTGTCCAAGGATGACGCGCTGCGGAAGCGCGGAGGCGAGCAGGGGCTATTCTTCTACGACGAGCTGCGGAACGCCCTGCTGCGCCTGAACCCGAGTGTCGTCACAGCGGAAAATGTCCAATCCATCATCAGTAGGATGGAAGGCGTCCGCCCTAACATCGAGGGCAACCGCGACATTCTCGAATGGCTGCGCGGCCGGCGTACCGTGCTCGACGAGACTGAAAAACGGCACCGCAACGTTACGGTGATCGACTATGAGCATCCCGACCGCAACCGCTTCCACGTCACCTATGAGTGGACTTCCCGGGCGCCAGGCCGCAAAGGTAACCGCGCCGACATCGTCTTTCTCATCAACGGCGTGCCCGTCGCCATCGTCGAAAACAAGAACCCCGACAAACGCGATGCCCTGACCCGCGCCGTCACCCAGCTCCGCCGCTACGAACTGGAGACCCCCGAGCTGATGGTGATGCCCCAGGTGTTCAACGTCACCCACCTGATCGAGTACTACTATGGCGTCACCTGGAACTACGCCCGTAAGGCCGTCTTCAAGTGGAAGGTCGAGTCCTCCGAGACCTACCGCGAGGCGGTGCACAGCTTCTTTCGCCTCCCGCATTTCCTCGAGCTGCTGCGCGAGTGGATCCTTTTCTACGTCAAGGACGACGAGCTCCAGAAGACCGTCCTGCGTCAGCACCAGACGCGTGCCGTGGCCAAGGTGCTGCAGCGTTGCGCCGATCCTAACAAACGCCGCGGTCTGGTTTGGCACACCCAGGGGGCGGGCAAGACGTTCACTCTGCTCACCAGCGCTCGGCTCATCCTCCAGGACACGCAGCGCTTTCCCGGCGCCACGGTGCTCCTCGTGGTGGATCGCAACGAGCTGGAAGGCCAGCTCTCGGGCTGGGTGGACCGGGTGCTGGGCGAGCTGCAGGGCGCGAGTATCGCCGTGGCACGCGCCGGCTCGCGCGCCGAGCTGCAGGACCTGCTCGATCGCGACTTCCGCGGCCTCATCGTCTCGATGATTCACAAGTTCGAAGGCCTCAAAAAGGATTCGTGCACGCGTGCGGACGTCTTCGTGATGATCGACGAAGCCCACCGCTCGACCGGCGGCGACCTCGGCAACTACCTGACGGGCGCGCTCCCCGACGCCACGCTGATTGGGTTCACCGGCACGCCCATCGACAAGACGGCTTACGGACAGGGAACGTTCAAGATCTTCGGCGCTCAGGACGCCGGGGGCTACCTCGACAAGTACACCGTCAAGGAGTCCATCGAGGACGGCACCACGGTCAAGCTGCGCCACGCGATGGCGCCTGGGGAGCTGGTCGTCCCGGCGGATCTCCTCGAACGAGAGTTTTTCGCGCTCAAGGAGGCCGAAGGCATCTCGGACGTCGAAGAGTTGAATCGCATCCTCGAGCGCGCCGTGACACTCCGGGCCTTCCTCAAGGCCGACGCGCGCGTCGCGGACGTCGCGCGATTCATCGCCCAACATTTCCAGGAGAACGTCCTCCCCCTCGGCTACAAAGCGTTCGTGGTTGCGGTGGACCGGGAGGCCTGTGCGCTCTACAAGCGGGAGCTGGACAAGCATCTGCCGCCGGAGTGGACAGTGCCGGTCTATACGCCGAGTGCCGGGGACGTCGTGGACCGCCCGCTCGTGGCGCAACTCCAGCTCGCCGAGGCCGCCGAGAAGGAGGCCCGCAAACTCTTCCTTCGTCCTGACAAAGACCCGCGGATCTTCATCGTCACGGACAAACTGCTGACCGGGTTCGACGCGCCGATTCTCTACTGCATGTATCTCGACAAGCCGATGCGGGACCACGTGTTGCTCCAGGCGATCGCGCGCGTCAACCGCCCGTACGAAGACGACGCGGGCCATGCCAAGCCGTGCGGCCTGATCGTGGACTTCGTGGGCGTGCTGAAGGAGCTGAACAAGGCGCTGGCGTTCCAGGACAAGGATGTGAGCGGGGTCATTGAAGATCTGGACGTGCTGCTCGCTCGTTTCCGCAACCTGATGGACGGGGAGGCGGAGGAATACCTCGCTCGCATGACGGGGGCCGAGGGCAACGACGTCGTCTTGGACCGCCTGCTCTATGAGACGTTCCTCGAGCCGGAAGCCCGCCGCCGTTTTGCCGAACTGTTCCAGGAGATCGAGGGGCTGTACGAGGTCCTGTCGCCCTCGGCCGAGCTGCGAGACTACATCACGCCCTACAATCGCCTGGCGGACCTCTACGTCATGCTGCGCAACGCGTACGGCGCGAAGGAATTCTATTACGGCGATGTCGCTAAGAAGACCGAGAAGCTGGTGCGGGAGAACGCCTCGCTCGCCCAGAACTACCGCATCACACGCACCGTCGAATTCACGCCGGAGGCCCTCGACGCGCTGAGGCGGAAGCCGGGGAACGACGAGGGAAAGGTCGTGAACCTCGTGCGCGCAATGGAAGAGGCCGCGCAGCATGACGGCGAGACGCAGCCCCATTTAGTGAGCATCAGCGAGCGTGCAGCTGCGGTGCTCGAGGCCCTCGAGGAACGACGGACGAAGACGGACGCTGCCCTCACCGAGCTCGACGCTTTGGTGGTCGAACGGGCAGAGGCCGAGCGGCTGCGCCGCGAAACGGAACTCGACCCCGAGACTTTCGGTGTGTACTGGGTGCTGCGGCGCGACTATCCGGCAGCGGCGCTCGATCTGGCGCGGGACATCGCAGCGATTCGCGCGCGCTTCCCCCACGCGTCGAGCAACGCCGACGAGTTCCGGCAGCTCAAGGCGGAGACCTACAAGGTTCTCATGCGCGTTGTGAACGGTCGGCCGATGATCGAGTTGGCAGAGAGGGTCTTAGGCTTGGCGCGTGACCAATGAGAAAGGGGAGGCCCGCGGGCTTGGAGCGCGCGCGGTTCAAGGCGCTTGTTGGGCATTGGGCGGGTGTGCTGCGCGTTCACCCCACGGAGGTCCGCGTCCAGCACATGACTCGGAAATGGGGCTCGTGTTCACCGGCCGGCCGGTTGAGTTTTGCCGCAGACCTGCTCGAGCGGCCTAGACGGTTCCAGGAGTGCGTGATTCTCCATGAGCTCCTCCATCTCCGCGTTCCCAATCACGGGAAGCTCCACCGCGCGTACGTCTCTGCGTACGCGACGTTGCATGAGCCTCGTCCATAATCGCTTGTAAGACATTGACTTCCTAGTTGTGCTTCGGTATTGTTTCGGGTAGTCGGACGGTAACGTTCAAGGAGGTCTCGATGGGCCTGAAGACGGGCATCCAGTGGACCGACGCGACGTGGAATCCGATGACCGGCTGCACGAAGCTGTCCCCGGGCTGCGACAATTGCTACGCCTTGACGTTGGCACAAACTAAAGTGCGGGACGCGTACCTTCGCGGAACCCCCGTCAAGGACACGCCGGCGAACCGGCAGGACCCGTTCGCTCCGCGGTTCTGGGAGGCGCGGCTCGAGCAGCCGCTTCGCTGGCGCGAGCCTCGACGTGTCTTCGTTAACAGCATGTCGGACATATTCCACGCCCACTTCTCACTCGACCTCGTTCAGCGCGTGTTCGAGGTGATGAATCGTGCGCACTGGCATCAGTTCCAGGTGCTCACCAAGAGACCTGAGCGCGCCCTGCGTCTTTCCAACCGGCTCACTTGGACAGAGAACATCTGGATTGGGACCTCCATCGAGGACATGGAGGTTGCACATCGGGCCGACCGCCTGAGGCAGATTCCGGCAGCGGTTCGGTTCATTAGTGCCGAGCCTCTTCTGGGGCCGGTGGATGAACTCAACCTCGACGGAATCGAGTGGGTGATCGGCGGCGGAGAGAGCGGTCTAGGTCACCGGCCCTGCGATCCAGCTTGGGCTCGTGGTCTTAGAGACCTCTGCATTCGCGATGGCGTCGCATTCTTTTGGAAACAGTGGGGGGGACGGACCGCCAAGGCAGGCGGACGTCTACTCGATGGTCGTGAATGGAATGAGTACCCCGTTGAGCTAGTTGCTGCCGGCTAAGTCAACAGCTAGCGGAGTGTGTGTGGCCAAGAACCTGGGCACAATCTGGGAGCTCGACCCGCACACCGCGGCGAAGCACATGATCCTTCGTCGCTACCTGCAGGCTTGGTTGCCTATACTCAGTCGCAGGAACGAACGGGTTCTGTATCTCGACGGATTCGCAGGTCCTGGCATTTACAGCGAAGGAGAGCCTGGCTCTCCGATTATTGCGCTCCGAACAGCGATTGCCTTTACGCCTCGGATCACGGCCGACTTGCTTTTTCTTTTCATAGAGGCCGACCGGCCCCGGTACGAAAGCCTTCAGCGGGAGGTTGCGAAGCTCACGCTACCGAGCAACATCCATGTTCAGCTTGCGCACGGTAAGTGCAATGAGACGATGAATGCCGTTCTCGATGAAGTCGATCAGCAAGGACAGTACCTGATTCCTACATTCGCGTTCCTAGATCCGTTTGGGTTTTCGCACACTCCGTTCTCCTTGATCAAGAGGATCGCTCACCATCCTCATTGCGAAGTTCTGATCACCTTCATGTACGAAGAGATCAACCGTTTCCTGTCTCAGAAAGACCAACCAGACAACCTTGACAGTCTGTTCGGAACGCCGGATTGGCGAACGGCGGCTGGTATGGAGGTGCCGAAGGAACGCAAGGGCTTCATCCACAGCCTCTACAAACGCCAGCTCGAGACCGACGCGGGGATCTCATACGTGCGGTCGTTCGAGATGGTGAATCGAGGCAACAGGACGGACTACTTCCTGTTCTTTGGGACGAAGAGCCTCAAGGGCCTGATGAAAATGAAAGAAGCGATGTGGAAGGTTGACGCAACATCAGGCCTGCAGTTTTCAGATGCGACAGATCCTGATCAGGTCCTGGTCTTCACCAATGAGCCCAATTTCGGGGACGTGAAGGCGCAGCTGGTCCGCCAGTTCAAAGGCAAGACGGCTAGCATTGAGGAGATCCAGGAATACATCCTGGTGCACACGCCCTATCGGGAAACGCACTATAAGAAGCAGGTGCTGAAGCCGATGGAGCATGGCGAGCCACCGGAGTTGGCTATTCGGGGATCACTTCCTGGCCGGAACAGGGGGCAGTTTCCAGCAGGAACCGTAATCGAGTTCCTATGAGCCCTCGTCGGTCACGCTGCTAGAGCGAGCAACGAGGGGCGTTCTTAGAAAGGCTTGCGCGGCGCCGCGGCTCCTCCGCCCACCCGCGCAGCCGAGTAGCGCAAGTAATTCGAGGCTAGAGCGGCGATGCTGCGAAAGTTCATTTCAATCAAGAACGTTGGACGGTTCCTGAACCACGGCGCTTCGGGAGACGTGGAACTTCGACGCTACAATTTCATCTTTGCCGAGAACGGCCGGGGCAAGACGACCCTCTGCGCCATCTTACGTTCGCTGTCGACGAACACGCCAGCTTTGATAATCGGGAGAAGGACGCTCGGGAGTGTCGAACCGCCGGAAGTCCAGCTGCTTCTTACCAACGACACCATAACCTTTCGCAGCGGAGCTTGGAGCGCCCCTTTCTCAGACGTAGCAGTATTCGATGGGTCGTACGTGAGCGAAAACGTGTTTGCAGGAGACGTCGTCGACGCGGAGAATAGGCGCAACCTGTACCGCGTCATCATCGGCTCGCCGGGCGTGAGACTGGCTGAGCAGCTGAATGACTTGGACAACCAGATCAGAAGCAAAAGCACCGAAATGAGGGAAAACCGCACCCGCATGGAACGGCATACCGCGCGCGGCATGACCGCCCAGGCGTTCATTGAGTTGCCGGAAGACGCGGCGATCGACGCGAGGATTGCAGCAAAAGAACAAGATCTGCAAGCAGTGCGTCGAGCGGAACAGATTCGGCAGCGTCCAGCTCTTGCAGTGGTCTTGGTTCCGGTCTTCCCGCCACCGTTCGCGACGCTACTCGCAAAGACTTTTGCGAACACCGCCGTGGACGCTGACCGCCGGGTCGCGGAGCACATTCGTCAACATCGGATGGAGGCACGCGGCGAACCCTGGCTCACAGAGGGTCTGCAATATGTAGCTTCCGATTCCTGTCCGTTCTGCGGGCAAGGGCTCGGTGGCATCGAGCTCATCGAGGCGTACAAAGCGTTCTTCAGCCGGGAGTACCACGCGCTGCGCCAGGAGGCAACGGACCTGCTCGCAGAAGTGGAGCGCACGATCGGGGACCGCGTTGCTGCGGGAATCGAACAGGTACTCTTGCAGAACAACGGCGGCGTGGAGTTCTGGCAGCAGTATTGCACTCTCGCGCCGCCCGTGCTCCTTGAAACCGGTCGGGTAGGTCAATCACTGACGGCCCTTCGGGAAGCGGCCCAGTCTCTCCTGCAGATTAAGAGCGCCACGCCGTTGGAAGCCGTAGCGCCGAACAATCGGTTTACGGAGGCGCTCCGCACGTTTGAGGCCCTGCGGGCGAGTCTGGCAGCATACAACGCGTCGGTCGCGGCCGCGAACGCGGCCATCGATGCCAGGAAGCGAGAAACGGAAACGGCCAACGTGCGAGATGCGGAGAATTCCCTCGCCAGGCTGCAATCCCAGAGAGCGCGCCACACCGAGGAAGGGCGGGCCCTTTGTGCGACGGACGAACGGTTGCAGGGTGAAAAAACCGCTCTCGAGAATGAGAAGACCCGGGCACGAGAACAGCTCGACACACACACGCAGCGGGTCATCGCGCAGTACGGTCACAGTATCAACCGTTACCTGGAACGGACAAACGCCGGATTCCGGATCACGACGCCAACACACACCTACCGCGGCGGGACGCCGAGCACGAGTTATCAGATTGTCATCAACCAGAACACCGTCGATCTCGGCGACGCAGCGACGCCTGTGGATCGCCCGAGTTTCAGGAACACACTAAGTGCGGGGGATAAGAGCACTCTGGCGTTGGCCTTCTTCCTCGCGCAACTGGAGCAGGATGCGGATCGCGCCCGCAAAGTCATAGTGTTTGATGATCCCTTCAGCAGCTTGGACAGTTTTCGGCGCAATCACACTGTTCAACAGATCTACAAGTGTGGCGAGACGTCTGCCCAAGTGATCTTGTTTTCGCATGAGCCGTGGTTCCTGAAACTTCTGTGGGACCGAGTGTTGGCAGCCGACCGGAAAACGCTGCAACTGGCGCGCGTGGGAGAGGAGAACACCACGATCGTTGAATGGGATATCGAGAAGGCTGTTCAGGCGCGTTACCGTGCAGACATCGAAGCCTTGCAGCGATTCTTCGCGCTCGGTGAAGGCGAACCTCGCGAGGTGATTCAGAAGATCCGGCCAATCCTAGAGGCATACTGCCGGACCCTTTACCCAACGCAGTTCAGCGATCAAGACACGCTAGGTGTCATCGTCGGGAAGATCCGGGCAGCCGGCGCGACCCATCCTCTACGGCCGATCGCTGACGACCTAGACGAAGTGAACGTGTATTGCCGCCGCTACCATCATGGAGAGAATCCGAACGCCGCCACAGAGCCTATCGATGACACAGAGCTCCAGGGCTACGCCAAACGCACGCTAGCACTCGTTGGGTGTGCCATTTGACGGCTTCATGATGATGCGATATGGGGCACCGCTAGGCGAGAGAACGAGTGCTGTTTCTGGTGCCGTTTCTTCCGGCAAACCCCGACATTCCAGGCAACGGCACCCGGCGCCGACGCTCGGAAGCCATTGAAAAACCGACAAGTTGTCGTTTAATGTGGTTCCCCTAGTCCGCATGGGGTTCAGGGGGTCGCGGGTTCAAATCCCGCCGTCCCGACTCACCTTAGCGCGGGCGCCGCGAGCTGGCGCGCATCAAGGTGCCGTGCTGAATTCTCTAGAGAACTTTGGTACCTGGTCGTCGCTCGAGTCCAGCTGATAGGCTAGGAGCGCGGACGCATGGGCCCGCGCGACGGCGATGAGCACCACTCCGCGACGAATGGCGGGCGAAGACACTGGGGATCCTCTCAGCCTCCATAAGAGGTGGACCGCATCGGCACCAGGGCGCTGAGAAGCCGCTGGCCCAATCAGACATCGACCGTTGAGCTCAATGGAGCTGCAGCAGGTTGACCAGCCCGATTCGGGCCGGTCCGAAGTTGTAGCTCTCGACCACCACGAGCGTGGATCCGTCCGGAGAGACGCGCAGCATGGTGATCAGCAGCAGCGCTGGAATGTGGTCGACGACCGAGCCGTCGGACACGCGCGATCGGACTATCCCCAGCTGCGTGTACGTCGGGGCAATCGCTAGATAGTGCGTCTGCCCATCGGACGAGATGGCTGCAGGCCCCTCACCGCTCATTGCCGCACGGACGGTGAGCAGGTATTGCAGCGACCGGCCGTAGAGGTCCCCGGAGACCGCGATGTGCGCTCCCGTCGCATCAACGGAGGGACGGGTATCCTGAACCCTGGCCGTGTGCGCCGGCTCGAACGTGTCCGTAGCCGCATCATACCGCAGGAACGCGCATGCCTCGCCGTTCACGACCACGACCGTTCCGTCCGTGGAACGCTCCAGCGGGCCGCTCGACTCATAGCCAAGGTCGGGCGTGTCGAGACGTAGGCGCAGGACCCCACTGGCCAGGTCGTAGCTGTAGAGGCGCTTCGAGGCACTGTCCACGGCCGTGTGCTGCGCGACGAACAGCACCCGGCCGGTCGACGCGACCCTGACGTTCAGCAGCCGGTAGGTCGACGCGAGGTCCGTCAGTGGCACGGTCGTGAGCGCCGGCGATGCCTGCGTGAGGTCCACGACCCCGATTGCCTTCGAATTCATCAGGACGGTGATAATGGAATCGCCGCTCGGGGAGAGGTCGAATGCGGGTGCATTGTCCGGGAGCGCGATGGTGCGGACGACCGTGAGGGTCGCCGGCGAGAAGACAGCAATCTTGTACGAGTTGCTTTGGAGCAGGTAGATCACGCTCCGTTTCGCGTCGAACGCCACGTCAGTGATGTCCCCCGGGATGGTCGCCAGGGTCGGGGTCGGGCCCACGTTGGGGGCTACTTGGATCGCGCCGGCGGCCGTCGCGATCGTATCGCTGACGTTCCCCGATTCGTCCGTGGCGTAGAGCACTAGGCGGATCGGTCCTGTCCAGCTGGCCTGACTGGGAATGGTGATTGTCCGGAATGCGTCTGGCCCGCTCACGAGCAGCGAGTCGCGGAGGCCGACGGGCCGGACCTCCCAGTAAATCCCGTGGAGGGCGTGATTGTCGGTTGCCGTGACGTTGACTTCGATCGCATCACCGGTGAACAGGTACCCCAAGAAGCTCGCCGCCTGCGCCCAAGCGCTGTAGGGCGTCCTCACATTTGCTGACAGAACCGGGGATCTGTGGTCGACCAGGGCCGGCAACGTCAGCGACCGGGACGTCTCTTGGAGCCGAACGTCGTATGATGCCGCGGTCACACTGATCGGGACGCCGAGGCGACAGGCCGCGGGCATCACGAGCGCGACGTCGTGAGCAACGGCAAGCTTCACCTGCTCTGGAACCCTCAGCGTGGTGTCGCAGGCACCGGTCAGATGGATGAGGGTCTCCCACAGGCCCACTGAACTGGTGGCGGCGTAGTTGAGGTGCAAGGTGTCGCCCGGCTGGAGCGATGTGTATGGCTGGTACTGCAGCATCGTGATCGTCGGTGGGGGACCTGGCCGCGCGGATGGCTCGCACGTGACGGACACGACACTTGAATCGGCCGCGCCACCACCCATTTGGTAGGAGAATCGGATCTTGAGGACGAAGGGTATCGAGCCCTCCACGCTCCATCGGGCCGTCTGCGTAGCGCCTGGGGCGATCGACGGCGCACCCCAGGACGAACCAACCGTTTCTGCTGGAACGGTATCAACCGCAAACGCGCTGGTTGACCCGTCGGGTGCGTAGAACGCAAACGTCGCGGTCATCCACATTGCGCCTTGCGAGCCTGGGTTGCGTGCCTGGAGGGTCACGTCGCATTGAATCAACTGCTGTCCGACGGAGTCAGCGGAGTACGAGGGCCCAGCCAGGGAGGCCACGGTGACGGTCACAGCGGGTCGCGGCCCCGTGCTGTCATTACAGGACGCGACCAGAGTGGCGAACGCCCCCGTAGCCAGGATGAGAACCGGCGCCCTCACAATGGGTGACCCTGAGGAGCGCAGATATTAGGCAGGGGCGACGCCAGCAACGCGCACGGCGAGACGCTCAGGACCGGATCGGCGAGGACTGGCCGCAACAACTGAGCCGAGCAGAAAAGCGCCTTCAACCTACCCGGGGTGTTGCGCACACGCAGCACCGAGAACAGGCGGCTCGACGGCGCCGGGCGGCTCAGTCACCGGTCAGCCGGGACGCAACGCCGCGATCGCCGTTCTGCAGGATGACGGGAAAAGTCGCTGGAGCAGGTCCTCGGCAAACCGCTGCGGGGCCCGTAGGGACGCTTTTCTTCAGGGGGCCGATGGACTTGCATGTTTTTCTGTCCTCAACCGCGTTGTGAGTTCTCTTGTGATTCTGCTGCAATTCCCGATCGATCTTCGGGGTTCGAGTCACAACACCGATGCCCAGAACATCGTGCATCAGGGGGTTCGGCGCCGCTCGGCCCGACGGCGCCGATCGGCTTTGCACGCACGAGGGGCTGGCTTCGAGCCCTCCTAACCTCGCCACCCGCGACCCGCCTGGCCGAGCGCGCGCCCGTCGGGTATATCACCAGACTATCTGTCCCCTCAGAGGTGCACGATGGTTGCTAACGACGCTCCTCACTGGTTTCCCGACCACCGGGAGGGCGAACGCCGTCTGCTGCCCTCGCGGCGCAGCGGCCTGGACCGCCGCTATCAGAGCATGCCCCCGACGGTGGAGCGCCGCGGGGCGAGCGAGCGGCGCGTGCTGGCCGATCGGCGCGCCTGGACGGGGCGGCGGCAGCACGTAACGGCCGGGTGACCTGGCCGAACGCCCTGCTACATTCCTGGGATGCCGAGAGACATTGACGTAGTGGGAGTCTGGCACGGAACGCCGTACCAGGTCGCGTCGGTGAGCAGCAC
>WNGK01009181.1_pt1 | contig 15994 bp, 13 predicted proteins | sample 5400601 | NCBI WGS metagenome assembly WNGK01 (sample SAMN13153376, study PRJNA577476) | soil metagenome | isolation source: 60 cm soil or saprolite under Garry oak tree replicate 1 | place: USA:California | collected 2016-06-15
CCGCGGATTTCGCAGTGTGCGGAAATTTGCGAGGTCGCTTTGGGCGCCAGCGGCGCCGGGAGCGTCCGTTAGCGATTTGCTGAAGGTGTAATCCGCCTGGAACTGTAATCCGTGCGAAAACCGACGACGGACCTCCACCTGAAGCGAGTGATAGTTAGACATTGACGAGTTGTCAAGCAACACGGCGAAGGCAGCGTTCGGATTCGCCACAAAGAAATTGGCCGGAATGCCTAACGCTGCGCTTTGGCGGTTAACCTTGTAAGTATTGCTGAAGGCCAGCGTGTTGGCGAACGAGGCAACGTTGTTATTGTCGAGGTTACTCTTGAACCCTGAACTCGTAAAAGCACTCCCGGTCGCGAGTCCTGTAAAGAACTTAGTTATGTTGGGAAGAGCAACCTGGCCCGACAACCCGCTATTAGCGAATGTGCAGACAGGTCCGCCGGATTGGTCGCAATTGGGGTTAGCCGCCCTGAATAAGGCGAGATTCTTTTGCGCGCCCAAGAACTCGTTCAAAAACCCGTTCTCGAAGATATTAACCTCGTTGAAGTCATTCGCGCGGAAGACCTTGATGGCGTGGTTGCCCACATAACGAACCTCAAGAGCCATGTTGGGGGTTATTTCACGCTCGTAACCGAGCGACCATTGCTGCACATAAGGAGTCCGCAGGTTAGGATTGATCGCCCACAAACCGTTGAATGAACTTAAGTCGAAGTTGGTTTTGTCGGTGATAGGGATCTGAAACGCGGGTGCAGGTAACGGAATAGTTCCAGCCAGCACACCGACAGGCGTCGAAACAGATGATGTTTGAATCAGTCCCGGGTTAGTCACTCCCGTACCCAGCGCATTGCTGATAACGGTGAAGCCATCCTTCAGATAGCTGACCGAATAGCCGCCCCGGATCGAGCTGGTACCTTGCGAGCCGAAGAACCGATGGAGCAGGCCGCTCTTGAAGTTAGGCGAATACGCAAAGCCGAAATAGGGAGCGAAGTTGTTCCAATCGTTTTTGTACAGACCCCTTCCTGTCTTGCCGCTTACGAAATCAAGCGTGGCTTTGGCTGGCGGTGGCCCGGCGGGTGCGTTGGGGTTGAATAGGTTATTGGGGCCAGAGACGCCAAATATATCATTAACATTGGTGACCTGTATTCCTACGCCATCGGGTACGATCGGCACCCCCTCGTAGTCCCATCGCACTCCATAGTTAAGCGTTATGTTGTTCTTCCAACGCCATTGGTCTTCAAAGTAGAGAGCAAGGTCGCGTTCCCGTAGAAGTCTTAAGCGCGTAGCGCCCTGAACGAATCCCGAGGTCGGGCTGGTGACATTGAAGGTTGCCGACGCCGACTGAAGGAGCCCGACCAAGTCGCGATAGACGGTTTGCGCTCGGGTGACGATGGCGCTGCCTGTAGACCCGGCTGGCAGGTTGGGGAAATTAGCGTTCACAATACCGTCCGGATTAGAGCCGTTTGTTCCGATAGTGATTGTCGGCTCGATCCCGGCGTCATTGAAGGTCGTGGCGCTGAGCTGCTGATAATCGGCGCCCATACGGAAGGTATGTGAACCCTTAGGCAGGGAGAAGTTATCTGTAACCTGAGTCGCAAAACTAGTGCGTCCCTGCGACATAAACGTGTTGTCAAAGTTGGTCACCGAGCCTAGGGAAATGAAGAACGGGCCAGCGGGAGGAGCAGCGCGCAAAAATTCTACGGGCGCCCATTGGCGGCCCCATCGAAGCTCGTTCGTGGCATTGCCGAACTCGGAATGATCAGCGACTGTCACCAGCCACCTCTTCGAAGCCTGTCCGGCATCTATGCCGCCCGGAAACGGCGCTTCAATAGCATTGAAGGTATCAGGAAAGAGCGAGGTGATGGTCTTATTTAGAACGAACTCAAGCTTGTGCGATCCAAGCTTTGATTTTTGAACCACTTGGTGGTCATAGCGGAAGGCGTACTGGTCACTGGGGTCAGACCCCCCGACGTTGAAGGTCGTTCCGGCAGTGTTTAGGCCGTCGCCGCGCAGCGTGTTGTTCGGCAAGGGCATTGCGTTAATCTGAGCCGTCGTCAACGGATTCAGGGTGTGAAAGTTTCCGAGCGCCAGCAGGTTTACTGTGGTAGTCGCTCCGTTGGCGCCAACATAACTGAAGAGGCCAGTCCGCGCCGGGGCGGTGAGCACCGTGCGATTCCGAGTAACCGCAAACGGCTCACGAAAGCCTTCATAGGAAAAGAACCAAAAGGCTTTGTCGTGTCCGTTCCAGAGCGATTTGCCGCCCTCGCCGAACTTCGGCGCGAACATCGGACCACCAGCGTTAAAGCCAAAGTAGGATTGCCGTTCACGCGGTCTCGGGGAACAAGGCAATGTGCCGCATGTGCCATTCAAGTTATTGAAGAAATTGTTGGCTTCAAGAACATCGTTGCGGATCTGCATGAACGCGCCGCCGTGAAAAGCGTTGCTCCCGGAGGACGTAACCAAGCGAACCTGACCCACACCGCGGCCTGAGTCCGAACCCACTGTGCCCACCGTGATACTGAATTCACTAATTGAGTTAAGCGACGGTGCGCTGATGGCAAAGAGTGCGTCGGTCTTCACAAAGTTATCCATCGCGTTGATGCCGTCCTGGGTGACATTAGTGGCAGAGCCGCGCAGCCCGCCTATGGAACCGCCGCGCGTGTTGGTGCCAGTCACCGCAATGCCAGCTTGCAAGGCAGCCAAATCAAGCGGGTTTCGTGACGGCAGCGGCAGGTCCGTGACCTGACGGGTATTAATGACGTTAGTAAGCGTCGGGTTGACCGTATTGATAACATCCTGAGCAGCCAAAACAGTGACTGTTTCACTTACATTACCAACCTCGAGTGTAATCGTCACCTTTGCCTCTTTGGAAACCTCAATGACTACATTTGGCGCCTGAGCCCGTTTGAAGCCAGTGGCCTCGACGACAATCGAGTAAGTTCCCGGCTGTACGAATTGGAAATTAAAGCCGCCCTGGTCACCAGTCGTGGCCTTGCGCTCTTCACCCGTCGCGCCATTTTTCAGGGTGACGGTGGCGCCGGCTACAATCGCGCCGGTCGGATCGTTAACAGTGCCGCTAAGATTGCCCGTCGTTTGTTGCTGACCTAGGGCAGTTAGCGCTAACAAGCACGTCAAGAGTACCGCAAGAAGAATCGATTTCATTGGAAGGCTCCTTCAGATTTAGAGGTTAAGCTGCCCAACCGGCGCCTGGCCGCTGGGCAATTGAAACTGACGGTTTCGAATTCTCACTTTAGGACCTGATTGAATTAGATTAAAGACTAAGATAAGGGGTTTCCATCGGCACTACGGATTGGACGATGAGCAATCATCATGCCGCTGAGACAAAAGAAAGGGATTCCAATATTCCTAACAGATTGGCAATTCTCTCAATCTCGCCGGGGTCTGAATCTTGATAAATTTGGATCGTTATACGAATAATTGAATCAGGTCACCGACCTGGCTGGGGCATGCTTCACAACCTCGAATTCAAAATGTAGCTCCTTGCCGCGCATGATGTTGCAAAGATAGAACTCCCAAAATTTGCGCGTGAAGCGAAGCGCGGGCCAGTGCTCGTCCAAGTTGGTAATGAATTCCAAACCGAGGACGCGCCAGAGGTTGGCGAGGCTGACGTACGTGCGGACGGGCTTCAGTTCGACAGTCGTGTAGAACGGAAATGGAGTGCGCTCGGGCATGAAGCAAGTGAAGGAGTAACTGTTGAAGTGATTCCGATGTGTAGGATCGGTCGGCCAATCGGGATTGGAGTAGTGCGGAGTAATAATCTTGATTCGTCCACCTGGCCTTGTGATGCGATAAAGCTCCGTGACAAAGGCCATCACGTCGGGCACGTGCTCGATAACGTGGCGGCAGATAATCTCATCGAACTCATTGTCGCTGAAGGGATACGGCATAATACCGAAGTCGTGAATAACATCGGCATGGCTGCGTGGGTTCGAGTCGATGCCTACAGCGCCGGGATGCTTGTTTTGCCCGCATCCGACGTCAAGGATCTTCTTGCTCTCGCTATTCAACGATTTCAATTGTGTGGCGGCCTGATTCATCAATAAGGACGGTGGAATGCGGTTAGGCAAGCATGGAGGCAAATGAATCCAGGTCTAATGGAAGCACTGGAACACCGATCTGATCTCTTAGATCCTCCAGCGTAGTGCCGTCGAGCATGATCTCCTCGTCGCTTTTGAGCGTGGATTTCGGAATGATTACAAAGTCGCCGCGAACTCGGTCGCGCGCCGTAATAAGATCACTACCAGTCAGCAGCCCGGCTACGGATACATCGCCGCCGAAGTAGCGATTCTCAACCGGCTCGACGTGAAGCTTCGTTCCGAATCGATCATTCAGTTTCGTGATCCAGTTTCGCAACACAGGGGCAAAAAGCGTTCCGGTCATGATCGTACCTTTTAAGTTGTTTGGCTTTTCGATGGGGCGTCGTTCCAGTCGCTTCAACAACACCGCGAATTGATTACCAAACGCGCGCACCATGCCGATGCCGTCTTCAATCTGCGGATAATCGCCGTAATGTTTTCTTCCTGGTACGCGTCGCCCGGCGCGCAGGTAGATCTCGTCGCCGAGAAACGCGAACGTGGTTCCCAGTCGCGTGCGCAGCTCACGCTGAATCAGGGTGATCTCACTAATCGTCTGACGACAAGACTCTGGCGTTACTGCGGTCAGCCGAGCATCCGTGTTGTATCGCGTCAAGCCAAGCGGGACTATGGCCACGCTTCTGACGCGCGGATAATAGGGCGCGAGATCGAATATCGTGCGCCGCAGAATCTCGCCGTCGTTGATCGTCGGACAGAGAACCACCTGCGCGTGAATCTCGATCCGAGCATTCATTAAACGCGCCATTTTGTTGGATATGTCGGCGCGATTCTTATCTATGCCCAGCAGGTGAGCGCGAACCTCCGTGTCGGTGGCGTGCACCGAAACGTACTGCGGACTGAGACGCTGCTCGACGATGCGCTGCATTTCATCTTCAGTGATCGAGGTGAGCGTCGTGTAGTTGCCATAGAGAAATGAGAGACGAACGTCTTCATCACGAATGAACAGCGACGGTCGAGCATCCTGGGGGTTGCCTTTGCAAAAGCAGAAGATACATTCGTTGGCGCACTGGCGGGGAATGATCGGCTCAAAGTTGAGGCCGAAGTCTTCTCCTTCGTCGCGCTCGATCTCAATCTCCCAGCATTCGCCACTTTTCTTCCGGACCTCGAAAACGAGATCCGTTTCGCCGCCCGTTTGAAAACGAAAGTCCAGATAGTCGCGCACCGTTCGGCCGTTGACTTTGATGATTCGATCCTCCGGCTCCAGCTCCAATTCCGTGCCGAGGCTCGACGGCGTCACGGCGGTGATTGCCACACCGCGGCGGCGAATGTTGGTGACGGCTGGTGCAACTGCAAATTCGTACATTAATCCGTTTCTTCCGATTCTAATTCACCAGGTAGAGACTCAACGCTCCCAACAGCCCTGAAATTGGTCAACCCGTGAAACTTGCAAGTATAACAAGCCGGCCGAGATTTGTTGAGCCAGCGGCTCGCCGATGGGAAAAAGCCTGGCATTAACACTGTTCATTACACGTGATCGAGTCAAGCGGCTCGTGCGGGTTGTTCAGCGAGCTTAGCCTTCAGAAACATAGTGCATAATTCGGCCCAATCGAGTAGCCAGCGTGTTCGCCCGCGCTTAACCATTCACCAGACATGACAAGAAGTTGGAGTATCGATTGCACCAATGAAGAAAATTTTGTCCACCGCCATTCTCCTGGTCGCTGCCCTGTCGCCGTTTTACTCAACATTTGCCCAGACTGAAACTGGCTCTCAGGGACCCAGGTCTGCTGACAAGCCGACTACGGAATCGCCAAACAACTCGAGCAACAAAGAATCGGCAAAGGCGATAGATACTGCTTCTGTCAAAGATGCACCCGCACAGGACGCGGCCGACGACGCCAAAAAAGGCAGCGCACCAGCACGGGCAAACACCGCTACCGATTCCAAAGAAGCTAGTTTGACCGGCACTTACAAAGTTGGCGTAGGTGATGTACTCGACGTACGTCTATTGAATTCTACGACCGGTAGATCGACTCTATTCACCGTGATGGACGCGGGATTGATCGAGTTTCCCCTGGTGGGCGGGTCGATGTCGGTTGCCGGACTGACCACGGATGAAATCCAGGCTCGTCTTGCCGCGGAGCTAAAGCGCCGCGCCGTTCAAGACGACCCACAGATAACCGTCGGCGTGCGACAGTACACCAGTCACACGGTGATGGTCACAGGTCTCGTGGGCATTCCGGGAACCAAGATTATGAGACGCGAAGCTGTGCCCCTTTACGTGATCCTGGCAGAAGCGCAGCCGCGCCTTGATGCAGGTCGCGTGACGATCATGCGGGCAGACAGTCCGACGCTGACAATTGATCTCAGTGAGCCGTCTTCTCTAAATGTCATCATTCGAGCGGGTGACGTCATCAATCTCACGGGTCGCCCGCAGGAGTTCTATTACATCGCCGGTCGCGTCAACTATCCAGGCCAAAAAGTCTTTCAATCCGGAATCACTCTTCTTCAGGCAATCCTCGCCGCCGGCGGACTGACTCGGCAGCCAGACAACATCGTCGAATTGTCACGCGAGGGCGTTGGCGGTCGTCTGACCACCACCAAGTACAATCTGAAGGAGATCAGGTTGGGCAAAGTGCCGGACCCGCGGCTTCAGCCCGGTGATCGGATCGAAGTCGTTCGTTGAATGCCCGCAAAACTCCAGTTTGTCACCCTCCCTGCCCTGCCTTTTCAGTCTTACAAAACCCTAAGCAGTGTTGACCGAGTTTTCCGAGAGACTTTTAGTTGCTGATCCGCCGCTGCTCAATTTCTTGCGGACTCCCGGTCGACTACAACTGCACGACAAACTGTAAAGTTTGCCGGACATTTGCTGTAATTTTATTGACAATCGTGCGCCTCTTTGTTAGTTATGCAACGCGGTAAAAACGAACCATCCTGTTTTCCAGTAAGGTGCTTGAATTGTCTAATTCCCTTTAAGCGAGGACACTTCTGATGAGCAAACTGAAACCGGCAATCATCTGTGGCGGAGCACTCGGTGTGTTGCTTGTGTTAACGGCATTGATCGCCGGTGTCACGAAGGTCGGATTTATCGGCTGTTGTAATTGTCTGTGGCCGATAGCGGGAGGCTTGCTGGCAACCCTCTTGTACATTAGAGGGTCGCAAATCCCGGCAACGGTGTCCGACGGAGCCGTCGTGGGTTTACTCGCCGGCTTGATCGGTGGATTGATCTACCTGGTAGTTGGTCTTCCGATTCAATACTTCGTCTCAGGCGTCGCTGCAGTTGAAGCGCAGATTCGCCAAATCAATCCTAACTTCCCCTTGTCCGGTATCGCCTTGATGATCATCGGTGGAATCATTGGGTTCATTTGCTTCATTGTGCTTTCAATAATCGGTGGGCTTATTGCGGTACCTATCTTCGAGAAGCGCAAAGGCGGCGACGTTCCCCCAACAGCACCGCAAGGCTTTGGTGGAGGTCAGCCGGGCGGAGGCTTCGCGGCATAGACGCTCGATTCTTTGTCTTTTCAGAGAGATGGGCCGTTGAAAACAGTAAGCAATCAGGAGCATCGAAATGTCGCAACCGTTCACTCCCCCGACGCCTTCGAGCGCGGCGGCAACTGTTCCAAACAACATGATCCTCGCGATCATCGCAACTGTCGTTTCGATCATCGGCTGTTGCCTACCGCACGGAGTGGTTTCATTGATCTTTGCCATGCAGGTAAACAAGAAGGCCGAAGCCGGTGATATTGATGGCGCGACTAATGCTGCCAAGCAAGCAAAAATGTTTGCCTGGATCTCGATTATCGTTGGCGCGGTGTGTTTTGTGATTGGAATCATCTTCGGTGTATTTGGCGTGATCATATCGGCGGTCTCAAACCGCTAAGCGTGCCGCCGCTTGTTCGATTTCGTCGCGATGAGAATGGATTCTGCAGGTAGATTGGCAGAGTCAGTTTACCAGTAAAGCATCAACGATCTTCATCTTAGTGGCAACGGCCACGAATCAATATAGGAAAAGATACGATGAGATATTGCACAAAATGTGGCGCCCAGAACGACGACCTGGCCCAATACTGCTCTAATTGTCAGACCGCGCTGGGTCCGCTGAGCGGCAGCGGTTACCAACCGATGCAAACTGTTAATCAGGGCCCCGTAATGAATTGGCAGGCAATGGGCGCTGATAAGAAAATCGCTGCCGGGCTTTGCGGAATCTTGATCGGTGGGCTTGGAGTTCACAAATTCATCCTCGGCTACACGACGGAAGGAATCATCGAAATCGTGATCACTTTTTTTACCTGTGGCCTCGGACACTTCATCGGTCTCATCGAGGGCATCATCTATCTCACAAAATCCGATGAAGAGTTTGTGAGGACCTACATTCAAAATAAGAAGGGTTGGTTCTGAGGCCACTGCTCCGACGGATTGTCTCTCGCGTTTAGGTTGTCTCATGTTCGTCGAAGGTTTAGTGACTCGACGTTTTACCGCCGCGGCTATTTGGGCGTCGCTTGCGGTCGGCGGCGCTTACCTTTACTGGTTCGAGCCGGGCAAAACCGGCGTCTTTCCCATTTGTCCTTTTCGCGTGCTAACGGGTTTCAATTGCCCGGGCTGCGGCACCACTCGTGCTGTACACCAACTGCTTCACGGCCATGTGGTGGCGGCTTTCGAACTTAACCCGCTGACGATTCTGTTACTGCCGGTTCTCGCTTACGCGTTAGTCTCGTTTACAAAGTCCGCCATCACCGGGCGGCCGATGCCCGACATTTCAATTCAACCAAGGTACGTCTGGCTTTCGCTGATTGTAGTGTTTGGCTTCTGGGTTTTTCGTAATACTCCCCTTTATCCGTTTCCCTCATGACGTTGTGATTCGTTCGCACTAGATCAGTGGTTCATGTCGCGTATGATTCTGGCAACAGTTCATTCACTCAACAATGTACCTATCCGCCTCACTGAAGAAAGATGGGAGCACATCGTTGATGCTCACCCTTATATGACTCAATATTATGAGGACTTGCTTGATGCCGTGTACAACCCGGAGTATATTTTCCCTGGTCACAGAGGATCTCTGATCGCAGTTGTGATGATGGCCAAGAGACTAGCGATAGAGAGTCAGGAAGAGGAGCTGCTCCGGCTGGCAAGAGAGCGCGTCGATCTGCCGGCAGGCAAGTTGTGGCTCAAGTACCAACCTGACGTTGACCTGCTTTGGATCGGGTTGAAAGAGCATCCCGAGCCGACCAATACCAAAGATGATGTGGAACATGGTCTGATCTTCAACTATGAGGGCCGCAAGCTTGTTAGCGTCGAAGTGCTTGACCTCTACGGCGTCTATATTAGCTGACTCCGCCGGTTTTACGCGTCAGTTCATGCCGGGGAACGTTCTTTGGGGAATGAAGTGTGATTCAAAGAATCTGTCTGTCGTTATTCGCGCTCATCTTTCTTTGCTCTTGCCGGGACGCAAATCAGAATCGCGTTGACGCAAACCAATCTCGTCCTGAAACGACGCCGGCAGAAAAGCGTTCTGAGCCTGGGGGTGAAAAGATGTCTATCAAAGTTACCAGCACAGCTTTCGCTGACGGCGAGATGATGCCGAAGCAATACACCTGCGATGGCGCCAATGTGTCGCCGCCGCTTTCCTGGTCAGGCGTACCTGCCAGTGCAAAGGCGCTGGCATTAATCTGCGACGATCCGGATGCGCCTGGCAAGACCTGGGTGCATTGGGTTGTTTATGATCTGCCCGCGAGCCTGACTTCTTTGAAGGAGAATATTGGGACGGCCAACGAACTCACTGGCGGGGGCAAGCAAGGAGCCAACGACTTCAAGAAGATCGGTTATGGCGGACCCTGCCCGCCCAGCGGCACGCACCGTTACTACTTCAAGCTTTACGCTCTCGATACGGACACATCTCTCAAGCCGGGAGCGACGAAGGATCAGTTGTTAAAGGCAATGGAAGCGCACATCGTCGCACAGGGTCAATTGATGGGCAGGTACAAGCGGTAGATCTCTCACCACAAAGATACAAAGGCACAACGGCAACACAGTACAGTTCCCGCAGACGGCAGCAACCGGATTCAAGGTCCGCCACCGCGAAAAACCTAAAAGCCCGGAACCGAACCTAAGCAACCCAACCACTGTTGCGAGAGTGTCGCTACCAGCAATGCGTTTGATGTCTGATGCGGAATTGAAAGAACGTGTGCGATCCTTCTGGCAAGCGCATCCCTGCGGGACGAAGTTTGCCGATGCCGAGCCGGGCACGCGTCGCTTTTATGAGCTGGTTGAAAAGCATCGCTACGAAAAGGAGTGGCACATTCCGCTGGCTGCTGACTTTTCCGGCGCACGCGGTTTGAAAGTGTTGGAAATTGGCTGTGGATTGGGAACCGATGGCGTTCAGTTCGCTAGAGCCGGAGCTGACTACACTGGAGTAGATCTAACTGAAGCGGCGGTCGAGCTGGCGCGAAAGAACTTTGAGCTCTTCAACCTTCCCGGAACGTTTCGCACGGCCGATGCCGAGAATCTCGACTTCAACGACAACTCTTTCGATCTGGTCTATTCGCATGGGGTGCTGCATCACACCCCCGACACCGCGCGGGCCGTGCACGAGATTCATCGCGTGCTGCGGACGGGCGGGCGCGCTGTAGTGATGCTCTATCATCGCAACTCGTATAATTATCGGGTGAACATCCGCGGCTTGCGGCGAGGTGGCGTGCACTTGCTGCGTTTCGATTCTGGAGTCCGTTTTGTTCATCGGATTACCGGCGAGCCGGTTGACTCTTTGCGCGAACACGCGCGCAAGCTGCGCGAAGAGCGCAATGGTTATCTAAGCGCTGACGAATTCCTAAGCCAGAACACGGATGGCGCCGGCAATCCTCTGGCGCGCGTCTATTCGCGACGCGAAGCACGCGAGCTGTTCAGAGACTTTTCTGAAGTGAAGCTCCGCACGTTTTTTCTGAACAAGCGTTTTCTTCCGGTGATTGGTAGTCTCTTGCCGCGGTCGATTGAATCTCAACTTGCCGCTCGCTGGGGTTGGCACTTGTGGATCTATGCGCGGAAATAGTATTTGGAGTGCGCCGGCAGAGCGAAGCGGCGACGGCGCTTTAAATAGCGCCAATTGAAGAGATCTCCTGGTGATCCCAAAGCGGTGTCGCGCTACGCTTGCCACCGCACTCTTAAGGCAATGAAGAACATTCTCATTACCGGCGGCGCTGGGTTCATTGGCTCGCATCTCGCAGATCGTTTAATGGCTGAAGGCGGTTGGCAATTAGTTGTCTTGGATGATTTCAACGACTTCTACGAACCTGCGATCAAGCGCGAGAACATTGCCGCGCATTTGCAGAATCCGGCGTATCGGCTCCACGAAGTTGACATTCGCGATCAGTCCGCACTCAAACGAGTCTTCGCTGAAAACGAGTTTGATTGCGTCGTTCATCTGGCCGCGCGCGCCGGAGTGCGACCTTCGCTGAGACAACCGCAGCTCTACGCCGAAACAAACATCAACGGCACGCTGAATCTGCTCGAACTGGCGCGCGAACGCGGCGTAAAGCAGTTCATCTTTGGTTCGTCGTCTTCCGTCTATGGCAGCAACATGAATGTGCCGTTCAGTGAAGACTATCCCACAGGTCAGCCAATCTCTCCTTACGCCGCGACCAAGGCCGCCGGCGAGTTGCTCTGTCACACGTATTCACATTTGTATGCCATGCGCTGCATCTGTCTGCGGTTCTTTACCGTCTACGGCGCGCGGCAGCGCCCAGATCTCGCCATCCACAAATTCGCGCGATTGATTAGCGCGGGCAAACCGATTTCGGTGTTTGGTGACGGGACCACGCATCGCGATTACACCTACATCGATGACTGTATTTCGGGTGTGCGCGCCGCTATTGATTACTCGGCTGATTACGCGGCGAGTGACTTCGAAGTCATCAATCTCGGCGAATCGCGCACCGTTGAATTGCGGGAAATGATCTCGCTACTGGAACAGGAACTGGGCCAACGCGCGATCATCGATCGCCAACCGCTGCAACCTGGCGACGTCCCGCAGACCTTTGCCGACATCTCAAAGGCGCGCCGGCTGTTGGGCTACAATCCTCAAACGCAAATTGAAGATGGTATTCGCCGGTTTGTGGAGTGGTTTGGAAAGAACCGCGTTGCCGGTATGGATTGAGCCGCTTCTAAAAAAAGCAGCAGGGCAAGCTCCGCTGGTTCCTGATCGGGTTTTCTGACCGTTGTCACCCTGAAATTTCCCCCGCGTATCTACACTCGCGAGCGAATGGTCTACAATGCTGATGTTTAGAGGCCCTACTGCGCGCCATGACCAAGAACGCTTAATGTCCAGCACGGCAAAAATCATTGGCGATCCGCTGCCGCGAGAGATGCAGCAGCACACATACTCGATCATGTATCAGATCGAGGAGCGTCACTGGTGGTTTGTCGGCCGGCGCCGGATTATTGAAAGCTTTCTCGAGCCCGTCTGTTCAAATTTGGAAAGCAATCGCTCCCGCATCCTCGACATCGGTTGCGGCACCGGCGCAAATCTCGAAATGCTTTCCCGGTTTGGTGAAGCTGAAGGCGTCGACGTTTCGACAGAAGCACTCGCTTTCTGTCGCGAGCGCGGATTGCAGAACGTGCGTCAGGGCGAGGCCGAGCATCTTCCTTATGAAGACGGCTCGTTTGATCTCGTCACGGCACTCGACGTGGTCGAACATCTCGATGATGACGTCGAGGGTTTGCGCGAGATGCGGCGCGTGCTGCGGACGGGTGGCCGAGCGGTGTTATTTGTCCCGGCTTTCAAATTCCTGTGGGGCGTGCAGGATGACGTCAGCCATCATCGTCGTCGTTATACACTTGAAGGCCTGAAGCGAGCCGTCTGCGAGGCGGGCTTTGAAATTGAGCGGGCCACCTATGCGAACATCACCTTCTTTGCTCCGATTCTGCTGGGCCGTTTGGTGATGCGCGCCACGGGCTTCCGTCCGGCGTCGGAAAACAATATAAATGTCAGCGCTTTGAACAAACTACTCGGTTACATCCTCGGCGCGGAAAGCTCAATACTCCGCCACATGAATTTGCCTCTCGGCGTTTCTGCAATCTGCGTAGCGCGGCGGGTTGATTAGATGAAGCTCTACGACGAACAAGACGCGACTGTGCAAGATCAGCCCGCTGTGCCGGCGGGAGATGGAACAGCGCCCGAAGTCTCGGTGTTTCTGCCCGTGTACAACGAAGAGCCAAATCTAAGGCCTTTGCACTTGAAGATGGACGAAGCACTCAGGGCGCTGGGTCGGTCGGCGGAGATCGTTTACGTCGACGACGGCTCAACCGATGGCAGTCTTGAAGTACTCAAAGAATTAGCGCGGTTGGATCGACGCGTGCGCATAGTGGCCTTGCGTCGCAACTACGGGCAGACGCCGGCGATGGCTGCGGGGATCGATGCCGCTCGCGGCAACGTTTTGATTCCGATGGATGCGGATCAGCAAAACGATCCGGCGGACATCGCGCACCTCCTGGAAAAACTCGACGAAGGCTATGACGTTGTTTCCGGCTGGCGCAAGAATCGTCAGGATAACTTAATCACACGCAAGATTCCTTCGATGATCGCCAACCGGCTGATCTCCTGGATTGGCGGCGTGCCGCTGCACGACTACGGCTGTTCGTTGAAAGCGTATCGGCGCGAATCGCTAAGGGACGTTCATCTTTACGGCGAGATGCACCGCTTCATTCCAATCTATGCTTCATGGGCCGGGGCGCGCGTGACGGAGATTCCGGTCGAACACTACGCGCGCACGATGGGCAAGTCGAAGTATGGTCTGTCGCGCACGCTGAAGGTCGTGTTTGATCTCATGACGATCAAGTTCATGGCCTCGTATCAGACCAAGCCCATCTACGTCTTCGGTTCGGCAGGTGCGCTAAGTATTGCAATCTCGATTTTGTCCGGCCTGTTAGCGCTCCTGATGAAATTTGCTTCCTGGCCGAAGCATGCCGATCTGGTCCAGACGCCCTTGCCGGTAATGGCAATGGTAATGCTGGCGCTGGGCATTCAGTTTTTGCTGATGGGATTACTGGCTGAGATGCTTGTGCGCACGTATCACGAGTCGCAGTCAAAAGCGATCTACGCTGTGCGCGAGCGGATCGGGTTTGAAGGGCAGGGATGAACTATGGACCCTGAACGATGAACTAAGGTTGTCTTTCATTCAACGTTCCTCGTTCCGCGTTTAGATTATGTGCGGCATCACTGGCTGGGCCAATTTAGATTCCCGAACGCCGCCTCCCGAAGGCGCAGAAGATCTATTGCACGCGATGTGCGAGCGAATGGTGCATCGCGGTCCTGATTCGGAAGGCTTGATGGTCACGAATGGCGCTGCGCTGGGCATGCGCCGGCTGGCGATTATCGATCTCGTCACCGGCGAACAGCCGGTTTACAACGAAGACCGAAGCATTGCTGTAGTCCTCAACGGCGAGATCTACAACTATCGCGAGCTGCGTGACGATCTGGAAAAGCGCGGCCATTCATTTCGCAGCGCGTCGGACACAGAAGTCCTCCCACATCTTTACGAAGAACACGGCGCGGATATGCTCCAACATCTCAATGGAATGTTCGCTTTTGCGCTGTGGGACGCGAAGCGTCGCCGGCTGTTGCTGGCGCGCGATCGCTTCGGCGAGAAGCCGCTTTATTGGGGCGTTTTTGATAAAAACTTGCTCTTCGCGTCGGAGCCGAAAGTCTTGCTCGCGCACCCTGCGGTGCGGCCGTCGCTCAATCTTCAAGCACTGCGGCAATATCTGTCGTTTGACTACGTTCCCGCGCCGCTCTCGATCTACGAGGGCATCAACAAGCTAACCGCGGCCCACCTGCTGACACTGGAGGATGGTCGCATCGATGTCCGACCCTATTGGCGTCTGAGTTACCAGAAGCGCGAGCCGGTTCCGAGCGAGTCTCAAGCCGAGGAGCATCTGCGCGCACTGCTCGCCGATTCGGTGCGCATGAGACTGGTTTCAGACGTGCCGCTAGGCGTGTTGCTCTCCGGTGGGATCGATTCTTCAACGGTCACTGCACTTGCCGTGCGGGCTTCCTCCGAAACGGTAAAGACGTTTTCGATCTCATTCGCCGAGTCTTCGTTCGACGAATCGTCATATGCGCGCGCGGTTGCGAAGTTTTTCGGTACCGATCATCACGAGGAACGTTTTAGCGCGGACCTCGCGGCGAATCTCGTCAGTGAGATTGGCTCGTGGATGGACGAGCCGCTGAGCGATCCGTCACTTGTTCCTACTTATCTGTTGTCTCGCTTCACGCGCAAACATGTGACAGTGGCGCTGGGGGGTGATGGCAGTGACGAACTCTTTGCGGGCTATCCGATGTACCTGGGCCACCGGCTGGCGGACTTCTACAACCAGGTGCCGCGTGCCTTGCGGCGCGGACTGGTTGAACCAATGGTAAGAATGTTGCCGGTGAAGACGAAAAATCTTTCGTTCGATTATCGCGCGCGGCGATTTGTAAGCGGAGCTGACCGTGACCCTGTGTCCCGTCATCACGTCTGGTTTGGTTCGTTTACACCTGACGAGCAAAAAGAGCTGTTAACGGCCGACGTGCAGCGCGCCAGCGACGGTGACGTCTATCGCGACGCGCGCCGCATGTTTCAAGACTGCGATTCGACTGATGTCATCGAGCGCATGCAGAATCTCGACACGCAACTATATCTGGCCGAAGACATCCTGACGAAAGTCGATCGCGCAAGCATGGCCGTCTCTCTCGAAGTGCGCGCGCCGTTTCTCGATCCGCGCGTTGCCGAGTATGCAGCGTCGCTGCCGCCCAACTACAAACTGCACGGTCGCAAATCAAAATACATTTTGAAATGTGCTGTGTCAGGTCTGCTGCCGGGATTTGTTGCGCGTCGTCGCAAGAAAGGCTTTGGCGTTCCCTTTGCAGAATGGTTGAAAGACAAACTGCGACCCCTGGCTCGTGACCTACTGTCGCC